>ERZ507052.372-NODE-372-length-14426-cov-6.75012_pt1 | contig 14426 bp, 10 predicted proteins | sample MGYA00512868_ERZ507052 | MGnify/ENA metagenome assembly ERZ507052 | reverse complement strand
CCGCCCGTCCTACTTCGCGATGGACATGTTCCCGTACCCGTCCGGCAAGGGCCTGCACGTCGGCCACCCGCTGGGCTACCTCGCCACCGACGTGGTCAGCCGCTACCACCGCATGAAGGGCGAGAACGTGCTGCACGCCATGGGCTACGACGCCTTCGGCCTGCCGGCCGAGCAGTATGCCGTGCAGACCGGCCAGCATCCGCGCATCACCACCGAACAGAACATCGCCAACATGCGCCGCCAGCTGCACCGCATGGGCCTGAGCTTCGACAACCGTCGTTCCTTCGCCACCATCGACCCCGGCTACGTGCGTTGGACCCAGTGGATCTTCTCCCGCATCTACGACGCCTGGTACGACGAGGACGCCACCAACCCGTCCGGCTCCAGGGGCTGCGCCCGCCCGATCAGCACGCTCGTCGAACAGTTCGAATCCGGCAAGCGCGCCATCCCGGGCTTCGAAGGCAAGGCCTGGGCCGACCTGAGCGAAGCCGAGCAGGCCGACGTGCTCAACGACTTCCGTCTGGCCTACATCTCCAAGTCCCCGGTCAACTGGTGCCCGGGTCTGGGCACCGTGCTCGCCAACGAGGAGGTCACCGCCGAAGGCAAGTCCGAACGCGGCAACTTCCCGGTGTTCCAGCGCGAACTGCGCCAGTGGTCCATGCGCATCACCGCATACGGCCACCGTCTGATCGAAGACCTCGCCACCATCGACTGGCCTGAGAAGGTCAAGCTCATGCAGCGCAACTGGATCGGCGAATCCCACGGCGCTTCCGTGCATTTCGACGTCGAGACCCCGAACGGCGTCAAGGACATGGAGATCTACACCACCCGTCCCGACACCCTCTTCGGCACCACCTTCGCAGTCGTCTCCCCGGAACACCACCTGCTTGAGAACGTGCCTGCCGAATGGCCGGCGGAAACCCCCGAGGATTGGAAGGGCGGCTACGCCACCCCGGTCGAGGCCGTGAAGGCGTACCGTCTGGCCGCCGAAGCCAAGACCGCCAAGGACCGCGTGGACGAGGCGGGCGAGAAGACCGGCCTGTTCACCGGCCTGTACGCCATCAACCCGATCACCGGCGCTAAGCTGCCGCTGTTCACCGCCGACTACGTGCTCATGGACTACGGCACCGGCGCGATCATGGCAGTGCCGGGCGGCGATCAGCGCGATTACGATTTCGCCGTCAAGTTCGGCCTGCCGGTCATCTACACCGTCAAGCCGCTGCCGGAATCCGGTGACGACCTCGCCAACTATGAGGGCAAGGCGCCGTTCGTCTCCCATGACGGCATCGTCATCAACTCCTCCATCGACGCGACCAAGGCCAAGGGCGATTCCCTGAGCCTCGACGGCCTGCGCGTGGACGAGGCCATCGACAAAGTCAACGCCTGGCTCGAATCCGCCGGCGTCGGCAAGGGCACCGTCAGCTACCGTCTGCGCGACTGGCTGTTCAGCCGCCAGCGCTATTGGGGCGAGCCGTTCCCGATCGTCTACGGCGAGGACGGCACCCCGCACCTGCTTCCCGACGAGCAGCTGCCGATCAACCTGCCGGACGTGCCGGACTACAGTCCGAAGACCTTCGACCCGGAGGACGCCGAATCCAACCCGGAGGCTCCGCTGAGCCGCAACGAGGACTGGGTCAAGGTCGAGCTCGACCTGGGCGACGGCAAGAAGACCTACTACCGCGACACCAACACCATGCCGAACTGGGCCGGCTCCTGCTGGTACTACATGCGTTACCTCGACCCGACCGACACCAAGCACATGGTGGAGAAGGACGAGTTCGACTACTGGATGGGTCCGGACCACAACAAGACCGCCGGCAAGTCCGGCGGCGTGGACCTGTACATCGGCGGCGTCGAACACGCCGTGCTGCACCTGCTGTACTCCCGCTTCTGGCACAAGGTGCTGTTCGACCTCGGCTACGTCGACTCCATGGAACCGTTCCACAAGCTGTTCAACCAGGGCATGATCCAGGCATACGCCTACACCGACGACCGCGGCCAGTACGTGCCGGCCGCCGAAGTGGTGGAAGGTCCCGCCGACGCCAACGGCGAGCCGACGTTCACATGGAACGGCCAGCATGCCAACCGCGAGTTCGGCAAGATGGGCAAGAGCCTGAAGAACATCATCACGCCTGACGACATGTATGAGAACTACGGCGCGGACACCTTCCGCCTGTACGAGATGGGCATGGGCCCGCTGGCCGAATCCCGTCCATGGAACACCCGCAACGTGGTCGGCTCCATGCGTTTCCTGCAGCGCCTGTGGCGTAACGTCATCGACGAGACCACCGGCGAGGTGCGCGTCACCGACGGCGAGCTTGACACGAAGACGCTGAAGCTGCTTAACAACACGATCGCCGACGTGACCGTCGAGATGGAGGCCATGCGTCCGAACACGGCCATCGCCAAGCTCATCGTGCTCAACAACCATCTGACCAGCCTCGACGCCGTGCCGCGCGCCGCCGTCGAACCGCTGATCCTGATGCTCTCTCCGATCGCCCCGCACATCTGCGAGGAACTGTGGAGCAAGCTCGGCCACACCGAATCCCTGGCGCACGCCGACTGGCCGAAGGCCGACGAACGTTACGTCGGACAGGATTCCGTCACCGCGGTCGTGCAGATCAAGGGCAAGGTGCGCGCCAAGCTCGAGGTCTCCCCGGACATCGATCCGAAGGAGCTGGAGAAGATGGCGCTCGAAGCCGTCGCCGACCGACTGGGCGGCAAGGAGCCACGCAAGGTCATCGTCAAGGCTCCGAAGATCGTCTCCATCGTTCCCGCGGAATGATCTTCTGACGAGACGGCCCGCATAAGAGGACGCGGGTTCTTCCGCACCATGGCGACACGCCAGGAATGTGGATAACCCGCGTTCTCCGACCACAGGAGCCGTTTCGGCTGGACAGTATGCCCATGCATCCTCCAATGTTGGATGCATGGGCATATTTGCATTTCGCGGCACTCACCCCATCCGTGCCATCCACACGGCGGACGGCGGCACTGGCATGCCGGCCGCCACGAAGCGGCTGCGGGGATTGGGCATGCCCGAAAAACCGTCCCGACCCAACAGCCTTACGGCCATGGAGGCGCAATCGGACGAACCGTCCGCATCACACGAACCCGCACGACCGATGCCGCAGCGGAAGACGCATGACGCGAAACCGACATTGGCGGAGCTCGCCGGCGTCCGGCCGACGGACAAACCCGACGAGGGGGAGCGGCCGAAACGCGACAGGCCACGATTGGCGTTCCGCCCGTTCCACGCGCTCATGGCGATCCTCACTTTGTCGTGCGCGCTGTGCGCGAGCCTGACCATGCTCGTCCAACAGACGATCCGCTACAGCGAACTGCAGCATTCGCGGTCGCAGATACGCTCACAGGCCCAACAGCAGCCGCAACAGGCCCCGCAAACGGAACAAACGCCGGCACCGCAAGAAAACGGGCCGACGCAGGACGCGTCCACACCGGACAGCCATGACGGGCAAGACGGAGCGCAGCAATCGAACCAGCTTGACCTCAACACCGCAGACCTAGGCGAATTGCAGACCCTCAAAGGCGTCGGACCGGTCACCGCGCAGCGCATCCTCGACTATCGAACGCAGATAGGACGGTTCGACAACGTCGACCAGCTTCTGGAAGTCAAGGGCATCGGTTCGAAGACTCTGGCGAAGTTCCGTGACCAAGTGTGCGTGAGATGACGGGCACACGCGATTGGCTGACCAGGGAGCGCGGGAGCCGAGACTGGAGACTGCTGCCGGCCGCAATATGCGGTTGGGCGGCCAGTCTGGCCGCGCACGCCGGCTTCGCATATTGCATGTCGCATGACGGCATGCTCGGCGCTTTGCCGGCCGTTCTCACCTGCATGATACCGCTGGCGGTCCTGGCGGGACTGCCCTTCCCACGATTGCCGGCGTCCGTTCGACGACGGATAACGCTCTGGCATGCGAGCGTCACGGTCTGCGCGATCGCTGCGATGGTTTGCGCGGCAAGCGCGTTGACCTATGATTTGCTGCAATGGCGCGACCCGGCTTCTCGGGCGGCCGCGGAAGGCGACGCTTCCGTCGTCGTCACGGCGCGCGCCACCTCGCCGACCGTCATCTCCGACAGACGGTCGAACGACTGCCGTGCCGACGCGCGCATCACATCGGTCACCATCGACGGCGTACGGCAAACCAGTTCGGCACGAGCGCGTATATACGCGGACCGGCCTGAATGCGGCAAACTCAAACAGGACGGCACCTACAAGATCGCGGGCCGCATCTCCGAAGCGCGATACGGTGCCATGCCGTTGTGGCTGACCGACGTCACGACAGTCGAACACGTCAGGCCGCCAAACCTGCCGATGCGCGCCATCGGCATGATGCAGGAGGCGTTCTTCGTCCAAACCGCACGTCTTTCCGACCAAGGGAAAGTGCTCGTCCCCGGACTGACATTGGGTGTTCTCGGACAGGACTACGTGCCGGCCGAAGGCGATGGCACCGACATCGATTCCACATACGCCGCACAGGTGGAGGACGCGTTCCAAAGGTCCGGAATCGTGCATCTCATGGCGGTCAGCGGCGGCCATCTGGCCGTGACCGCCGCATTGGTGCGTTCCGTCTGCTCGTTCTTCCTTCTGCCGCGACGATTCACCGCACTGCTGGTCGCCATGTCGTACATCATGCTGTCGGCATGCGTGTTTCCGTCGGATTCGGTATCCCGCGCGCTTTTGATGGGATTGTCCGGCGCGGCATGCCTGTTCATCGGCAGACGAGGCCAGGCGATGGCGTCGTTGAGCTGGACCACATTGGCTATGCTGATGGCATGCCCGCACATGTCGCAAAGCTTCGGATTCGCCCTGTCCTGCGCCGCGGTGCTCGGCATCGTGCTGTTCGCCGACACCCTCAACGCATGGATGGAACCGGTCCTGCCACGGTTCGTGACCGAGGCTCTGTCCATGACCATAGCGGCGCAAGTGTTCACCCTGCCGATCCAGGTGCTCATCGAACCGGAACTGCCGGTGTTCTCCATACCGGCGAATCTGATGGTGGCGCCGTTCGTGGGTTTCGCCACATTGGCCGGCCTGGCCAGTCTTGCCGTCTCATGGCTGATTCCGTGGCTCGGCCTGCAACTGGCCCGTGCGGCCTCCTGGGGCACCGCGGTCATGGAACTGACCGCCCTTGAACTGGGTTCCGGCAGCCAGGCCACGATACCGTGGGCCGGAGGCGTCGGGGGAGCGGTCCTCGTCTGCGTGGTGGAAGCCGCCTGCGCGGCCGCCGCGATCATGACGCACCGGCTGTTTGGACAAATGATGGTCCAGGAACCCGATCTGCCCGGAAAACGTCTGATAGCCAACCCTGTGGAACGGCTGCGCATGTGGATGGAACGTACTCGGAAGGCATTGCGCGAACTGCAATGGGAGGAATAGGCCATGCCGGTTTTGTCCACCGATACGGCGAGATTGAATGGTATGCCGAAACCATCCGCAGCCACCACGCCCTTCCACCTCGTGTACGGAGGCGACTCGTACCTGAACGACCAGACGGTGCGCGACCTCAAACACGAGGCGCAACGTCGGTATCCCGACGCGGAAACCATCGAACTCGACGCGGCAAACGCCGACCATTACGCCTTCGACGAGGCGGTAAGCCCATCATTGCTTGCGGATCGCGCCATCGTCATCGTCACCAACCTGCAGAACGCGGACGAAAAACTGGGCGACGCCATGGTCTCTTACTGCAGACAGGCGTGCAAGGAGCCGGCGGACGCGTGCATCGTCATCTGCCAGCATGAGGGCGGTGTGAAGGGCAAACGTCTGGTGGAGCAGCTCACCAAGGCCGGAGCGTACAAGGACGCTGTCGCCGACCTGAAGAAGCCCGAGGCCAAACTCAACTTCGTCATGCAATGCTTCGAACGGCGCAAACGCCGCGTCGAGCCGATGGCCGCGCAGCAACTCGTGGCCGTGTTGGGGGATAGGACCGGCGAGCTTGCGGCCATGGTCGGCCAGTTATGCTTCGATTTCGACGACAATCCCATGACGCTCGACCGCGTCAACCAATATCTCACCTCCAATCCGCAGGTGGATGGCTTCCGTGTCGCCGACCTCGCGTTGTCGGGACGTACGGCGGACGCGATCATCGCCATGCGATCGTCCGTGGAACAGGGCACCGCTCCGATCGCGCTTATCGGCGCGCTGGCCATGAAGCTGCGGACGATGGCGAAGGCGTCGGCGGTGCGTGCGGGCACCATTTCCACGGCCGAGGCGAAAACGAACCCCTGGGTGTTGAAGAACGCGACCCGGCAACTATCCGGATGGACGTCAAGCGGCATGAGCGCATGCATCCAGATGCTCGCATGGGCCGACGAGCAAAGCAAAACTAATGGCTCGGACCCGGTCTATGCTTTGGAACGGTCCATCGAACTGATCAGCCGCAAAGGACGTGCCGCATGAGCAACACCATTACCATCACAGCCGCCACCGGCGAGGACATGCAGGCGTTGGGGGAGCGTTTGGCGAAGCTTGCCCGTGGAGGCGATGTGCTGTTGCTGTCCGGTCCGCTTGGCGCCGGCAAGACCACGTTCGCGCAAGGGTTCGGCGCGGGACTTGGCATCGGAGGGCCCATTGTCTCGCCGACCTTCACCATCGCACGCGAGCTTGAGGGACGGTTCGCGGACGGTTCGCCGGCGCATCTGGTGCACGTCGACGCCTACAGGCTCGGCGGCAACTCCTACGCGCCCGGACAGGACACGGTCGGACGGCTATTGGACGAATTGGAATCGCTCGGCTTGGACGAGGAATTGGAGGATCCGGGCGAGCATACCGTCATCCTGATGGAATGGGGCGAGCAGATGGCCGCCGCATTGGCTCCGGAACGGCTTGAAATCCACATCGACCGTCCGCTTGACGCGCCCGCCGTGACCGCGGACGGCGAGCTGACCAGCGCGGGCGCACGCACGGTGACGTTGGTGCCGGTGGGCGCTGCCTGGGATTCGTTCGATTTCACCGCGGGAAAACGCTGACCCTGTCTAAGACGCATCCGACGTGGCCGACCGCACCGCATGCCGTGGCTTCCAGCGCCGGTTGTACAGTGGTTGGCAGTTTGGCACAAGGAGTTTTCAAGCATATGCAGACACTGGTGATTGACACCTCATATGGTTCGACCGTAGGCGTGGTCGGACATGAACCCATCGTCGAAACGGATTCGCGCACCCATGTCGAGAAACTGCAGGTGAACATCGCGCAAGCCGTCGAACAGGCCGGACTGCAGGCGTCGGACATCACCCGCATCGTCGTCGGCGTCGGACCGGCGCCATTCACCGGCCTGCGCGCCGGCATCGTCGCGGCCAAGGCATTGGCCTTCGCCACAGGCGCGCAACTGGTCGGACAGGACGTGCTCGCGCCGCAATGCCTGGCACATACTCAAGCTACGGACGATCGCCGCCATCTGACGCTTGCCGTCAACGACGCGCGTCGCCGGCAACTGTATTTCGCGCTGTATGACGGCGGCACCGTTGCGGACGGCGTCGGACAATCGCCCATAACGTTGATCGACATGGACATCGACTATCCGGATTCCATCACGATGCGCGTCAATGACGTTCTTACGAAGCTCGCCGACACGGGCAAGCCGTACGTCGTCGACGTCATCGGCCATGGTGCGGTCAAATACGCGCAGTCGTGGAATGCGATTGCCTCCCTCGGCGAAGTCGACGACCATGCTCTGCTCGACGAAGGCGCGGAAGGATTGGCGCGATTCGCGGCCTTCACCACCAGCGAACAGGCGTTGGCAGAACTGACCCCCGTCGAACCGTTATATCTGCGTCGTCCGGACGTGTCAGTGCCCAACCCGCTCAAGCATGTGCTCAACCATGCCGGCGCCGAACGAACGGAGTGACGGCACACCCATGATTGTCGACCATTCCCAGATTCCGGAAGACACCGCCGTCGGACAGATCGCCGCATTGGAAAAGGACCTGTTCGGCCGCGGCGCGTGGAGCGAACAGTCCGTACGGCAGGAATTCCACGCTCCGGCACGCACGTATCTGCTCGACATTGAAGGCGATGCCGTACAGACGGCGGATCCCGTCGTCCGAGGCTACGCAGGCTACTGGTACGACGGCGACGACGCGGAGATCATGACGATCGGCGTCGGCAGACCATACCAACGGCAGGGGATAGCGGCGGCGCTTCTCGAAACACTGATCGTCTCGGCGCGTCGGCAGGGCGCCAAACGCATGCTTCTGGAAGTCCGAGTCGACAACGTGCCGGCATTGGCGTTGTACGAAAGGTTCGGCTTCACGCGGATGGGATTGCGCAAACGCTACTACCAGCCAGAAGGCATCGACGCGTACACCATGAGCCTCGACTTGGAGCCGCGCGTCGTCGGCTTCAGCGCAACAGCGGATACAGAGCACACTTCAGCAACACACACAACGGAGCAGCAATGAGCGAACCAATCGTACTCGGCATCGAATCGACCTGTGACGAAACGGCGGCGGCCGTGGTGCAGGGACGCACCCTCATTTCCAACGTGGTCGCGTCCTCCATGGACGAGCACGCCCGCTACGGCGGCGTGATTCCCGAAATCGCCTCTCGCGCGCACGCCGAAGCGTTCGTGCCATGCGTCTCCAAAGCTCTGGCCGACGCGAACATGACGCTGTCCGACGTCGACGCGATCGCCGTATCCGCGGGACCCGGCCTCGCCGGCTGTCTCGCGGTCGGCGTGTCCGGCGCGAAATCGTTGGCATGGGCCGCGAACAAGCCGATCTACGGCATCAACCACGTCATCGGACATATCGCGGTGACGCAGCTGCAGTTCGGACCGTTCCCCAAGGACACGCTTGCGTTGATTGTGTCGGGCGGGCACACTTCGCTGCTGCATGTCGAAGACGTGGCGCGGCATATCGACGTGGTCGGCACCACGCTCGACGACGCTGCCGGCGAATGCTTCGACAAGGTGGCGCGTCTGCTTGGTTTCCCGTATCCCGGCGGCCCGCACATCGACCGTCACGCGCAGCTGGGCAACCCACATGCCATCAAAGTGCCTCAGGGCCTTACACAAGGCAAGGCGGGGCAGCAGCATCCGTACGATTTCAGTTTCTCCGGCGTGAAGACGGCCGTGGCGCGTTGGATCGAACAGCAGCAGGCGGAAGGCAATGAGATTCCCATCGACGACGTGTGCGCGTCGCTGGCCGATTCCGTCGCGACGGTGCTCGCCAGGAAGGCGATGCGCGGTTGCGAGCAGTACGGTTCGAAGACCCTGATCGTTGGCGGCGGCTTCTCCGCGAACTCCCAACTGCGCGCCAAACTGTTGGAGGTCGGAGCCAAGCATGGCGTCGAAGTGCGTATCCCGCAAATCAAACTGTGCACCGATAATGGCGCTATGGTGGCCATGCTGGGCGTGAACCTGGTGGAGAGCGGCGTGAAACCGTCCGAACCGGATTTCGCAATCGATTCCGCCATGCCGTTGACGAAGATCAGCATGTGACGGTAGTCCCGCCGCAGCAGGGGAGACACGCGCGGGATTTGCATTTTGCGTTTTACCGCGTATGATTCATGTCTTGTGCACAGCGCATTCCTGCGTAGCTCAGTTGGCAGAGCATCCGACTGTTAATCGGACGGTCACTGGTTCAAGCCCAGTCGCAGGAGCCATTCGAAAAATCCCCTTGGAAACAAGGGGATTTTTTTCATTTTCAACGACTCTTGGCATTTTTGGCCACCCTTCATGTTTATCCGTCGGCGGAAGCCGTGGTTCGTCCAGCCGTCCATGCGTATGATGAACGCATCGGGTCAATCAAACAAAGGAAGGAAGTCCATCATGTGCACTGGCGTTCGTTTCTCCGACGAAGAGGGAAACATGTATTTCGGCCGCAACCTCGACTGGAGCTTCTCATACGGCGAAAGCATCCTGGCCACTCCACGCGGCTACCACTACGACAACGTGTTCGGCGCGAGCGGCAAAGCCACGCCGAACACGGTGATCGGCGTGGGCGTGGTCATGGCCGACCGTCCGATGTATTTCGACTGCGCCAACGAGCATGGTCTGGCCATCGCGGGATTGAATTTCCCCGGCTACGCGGAGTTCGTGCATGAGCCGGTCGAAGGCACCGACAACGTCGCGACCTTCGAATTCCCGCTGTGGGTGGCACGCAATTTCGATTCCGTCGACGAAGTCGAGGAGGCGTTGAAGAACGTGACCCTCGTCTCCCAGATCGTGCCCGGCCAGCAGGAGTCGCTGCTGCATTGGATCATCGGCGACAGCGAGCGCAGCATCGTCGTCGAACAGATGGCGGACGGCATGCATGTGCACCATGACGACGTAGACGTGCTGACCAACCAGCCGACGTTTGGCTTCCATATGGAGAATCTGCGCAACTACATGTGCGTCGGCAACGAGATGGCCGAGCCGGCCACGTGGGGCAAGGCGTCTCTGTCCGCTTGGGGCGCGGGTGTGAGCATGCATGGCATTCCGGGCGATGTGAGCTCCCCGTCGCGTTTCGTGCGTGTGGCTTATGCCAACACGCATTATCCGCAGCAGGAAGGCGAGGCGGCCAACGTGTCTCGCCTGTTCCACACCCTTGGTTCCGTGCAGATGGTTGACGGCATGGCGAAGATGGGCAACGGCCAGTTCGAACGCACGCTGTTCACCAGCGGATATTCGTCCAAGACCAACACGTACTACATGAACACGTATGATGATCCCGCCATCCGCTCCTACGCGATGGCCGATTTCGACATGGATTCCTCGGAGCTGATCACCGCCGCCTGAGCATGCGTGGGCTTTTTCGTCCGTCGGTTCCCATACAGACGGACGAAAAAGCCGCACGATTGCCGAAAAGGACATGAAAATGGAGTCGTGCGACAGATCCACTTTTCGGATACCGGCTCTTCCATTGCCCGCTCAATGCCGTTTGACGTCGGACCAATACGACACGCCGGAATATGGACTTCGAGCACTTTAAGTTTTTAGAGTGCGGGGTATGAGCAATACGACGACCACCTGGCATTCGATCCGTGAGGCGTCCATGATTTCCGGACTGCCCGAATCGACGTTGCGTTATTACGAGCAGATCGGCATCATCGATCCGATCGCCCGCGATCCGAGTTCAGGCCACCGAGTCTATTCGGACAAGGACATCGAATCGCTGACCACCATCGCATGCCTGGCGGCGACGGGCATGCCGCTTGAATCGATGCGCGAATACCTGAAGAACCGTTTCGACGGTCCGGAAGGCGCCCGACGGCAGATTGAACTGCTCGACGCGCAATCGCTGCGTCTGGCCGCGAAAGCCGAGGCCCTGCGCATCCAGCAGGCGTACGTGTCGCTCAAATCGCTCTATTGGCGCGCCATCGCCGAAGGACACGAGGATGAGGCCAACCGAATTCTCGAGGAAAACAAAGACGTCATCGAAAACGTCAAGAAACAGCCCGGCAAGGGCGCGATCGCACGCTGAACATTCAGACGACGATGGCCGCTATCCGCACGCAACATTTCCGACGATAGAATGAACGCGGCATGCGGCGCGAAGACATCGAATGGAAAGGAAGCCATGTTCGAGGAACTGCATAGGAAGATGAACGCGTTCTGGAACAACGACAGGACGCTGTCGCAGACCGATCCGGAATATGTCAAGCTGTTTTCCGACTTCGCTTACGGGGAAGTGGTGAACGAGCCGGGCGCGAACCATCCCGATCTGGACGACCAGACCCGCTCCCTGGCGATCCTCGCGGCTCTGGTCGGCTGCCAGGGTCTCGACGCGTTCGAAATGATGCTGCCGGTCGCCTACGAGACAGGACTGACGTCCGTGGCCATCAAGGAGATGATCTACCAAGCCACCGCATACTGCGGATTCGGGAGAACCCTGCCGTTCCTGAAGAAGCTCAACGTTTTCCTTGGAGCCGCGAACGTGCATCTGCCGCTGGAGCCGCAGGGCACGACCACGTCGGAGACCCGCGCGCAGGCCGGAGAGGACAAGCAGGTCGAGATCTTCGGCGAGAACATGCGCGGATTCGCGCAATCCGGACCGGAGGAGACCCGGCACATCAACAAGTGGCTGGCCGACAACTGCTTCGGCGACTACTACACTCGCGGCGGACTCGACACCCGCGAGCGCGAAATGGTCACGTTGTGTTTCCTGGCCGCGCAGGGTGGTTGCGAACCGCAGCTTACGGCGCATGCCAAGGCGAATATGGTCGTTGGCAATGAGAAGGCGTTTCTAATCGCGGTGGTCTCGCAGTGCATGCCGTATATCGGCTATCCGCGTACGTTGAACGCGATTCGTTGCATCGATGAGGCTGTGAAGGGCTGACCTGCCCGTTAAAAACGCCGGCAAACAAACAAAGGGCTATCCGCCGAACAAGACGGATAGCCCTTCCTTATAGCTGATTGTGGATGGCGTGCTGTGTTTACTCGCCCCACACGTCCTTGGCGATGGATTGGACGAGTGCGATCTTGGCCCACTGCTGGTCTTCGGTGAGCTTGTTGCCTTCCTGGGTGGAGGCGAAGCCGCACTGGGTGGACAGGCACAGGCGGTCGAGTGGAATGTACTGGGCGGCTTCCTGGATGCGGGCCTTGATGGTGTCCGGATCCTCAAGGTCGGGCTTCTTGGAGGTGATCAGGCCGAGCACGACCTTCTTGTCGCCGGAGACTTCGGCGAGCGGCGCGAAATCGCCGGAACGGTCGTCGTCGAACTCGAGGTAGTAGGCGTCCACGTTCTCCTCGCCGAACAGTTTGGCCGCGACCGGCGCGTAGCCTCCGGAGGAAAGCCAGGTGGAGTGGAAGTTGCCGCGGCACACGTGGGTGTTGATGACCAGGTCGTCCGGCTGGTCGGCGATCACGGCGTTGATGACGTCGAGGTTCTCCTGCTGCAGGCGTAGCGCGTCCTCGTCGCTCCAGCCGAGACGTTCGCGTACGCTCGCATCGCACAGGCGGGTCCAGGTGCAGTCGTCGAACTGCACGTTGCGGCAGCCGGCGGCATACAGGTCGGCGATGACCTGGCGGTAGGCGGCGACGATGTCGGCGGTCAGCTCGTCGTCGTTCTTGTAGAACTCGTCATACGGGTAGGCGGCCGCGTTGCCGGTGAGCACGAAGCGGGTCTGCGCGGGGGAGGGCATGGTCTGGCGGGCCACGGTGTTCTCGTCCTCGAACTGCTTGACGAACTTGAAATGTTCGACGAACGGATGGTTCTCGCCGGAGATCCTTCCGGTCACGGTGGCGGTGTCGGCCGGGGTCACCTCGTCGTGGAAGGCGACGCGGTGGGCTGCGGCGGCATGGTCCACGCCGTTGAAGCCCCACATGAAGTCGAAATGCCACCAGCCGCGGCGGAATTCGCCGTCGGTGATCACATGCAGGCCGGCGGCCTTCTGCTTGGCGACGAGTTCGGTGATGGCCTTGTCCTCGACCGCCTTGAGCGCTGCGGCATCGATTTTGCCGGCGGCGAAATCCTCACGCGCGGCCTTGAGCTCGGCCGGGCGGAGATAGGAGCCGACCACGTCGGCGCGGAACGGCGCGTTATGCGAGTATGCCATTGAATACCCCTTTTTTTGGGAAAGCGACAAATACCTAGTGAAGGTTACACGCACGTCCCGAAACACGGGCGCACGCGGCTTCTCGGCCAGTATTCGTGCTTGAATGGATGATGTTATCCGTTACACATTCGAGAATGGAAGGCAATGAGCGAATCGCGCGATCCCGCAGGCGACAGTACGACCACGAACAACATGGGGGAGGTGCGGGAAGCCGAACATCAGGGCGCGGCCGTCAAGGCGGCGTTGGGTGCGAACATTGGTGTCGCCATCGCGAAGCTGCTCGCGGCGTTCTTCACCGGATCGTCCGCCATGCTTTCCGAGTCGGTACATTCCATCGCGGATTGCTCCAACGAAATCGTATTGATGGTGGGTGGACGTTTCTCCAAGCGCAAGACGGACGGCGACCATCCGTTCGGCCTGTACCGTGCGAAGTATCTCGCCTCGTTCGTCGTGGCCACGCTGCTGTTCTTCGTCGGCGGTTTCTTCTCGACGTCCGAAGCGGTGAAGAAGCTTGTCGCGATCAGCGCCGATCCGGCATTGCGTGACGTGAACAGGATGGAACTGCTTGTCGCGTTCATCGTGGTCGTCATCAGCGCATGCCTGGAAGGATTCGGCCTGCACCAGAGCATCAAGGAAGCCAACGAGCGTATGGAACGCACGAACACGAAGCATATGGGCGTGTTCCGTTTCTGGAGACGCACCAAGTCCGCCGAACTGGCTTCGGTGATTATGGAGGATACGCTCGCCCTGATCGGCCTGGCGTTCGCAGGCCTCGGCATCGGTCTTGCTATCGCGCTCGACGACGAGGTGTTCGACGCGTTGGGCGGTCTTATGGTCGGCCTGGTCCTGATCGTCGGCTCGCTTCTACTGGCGTTCAAATCCGGTTCGCTGCTCATCGGCGAGGCCGTGGATTCCGATACGCGCG
>ERZ507052.370-NODE-370-length-14518-cov-3.72599_pt1 | contig 14518 bp, 13 predicted proteins | sample MGYA00512868_ERZ507052 | MGnify/ENA metagenome assembly ERZ507052 | reverse complement strand
TAACAACTATAACCATTAACATTGTGGGCAAGAACCACAAGAAATGAAAGCCCATATAAGTACTGGTCATCCATTGACTACCTACCAAGAAAGATAGTACTATTTTAGAAAGTTGGAATTGCCCCCCCCCATAATGAGCATAATGGATACACACAAAACAGAAATCCATAAATATGGAACAAGCAACTTAATAAAGTTACGTTTTGCATGTTTTACTATATCCACTAAATTCAATTCTTTACATCCATATAAGAATGGCAGAACGAAAAAAGCCCAAACATGAAATGTATATAGCCAAGATCTCCAAATATAGAAATGATCAGCCTCTATACTAGGCTTACATAAAATGCTATTATGACCCAAAACTATAAGCAGAATCAAAATACCTTTCCAACCTACAGATAAATCTCTTTTTAATAAACTTGTATTCATTGACTTCTACCACCACAAATTATCCGATACACCAGTGGGAAATATTTTTTTAATCTTCTTGCACATATTAAACAGATACCAACAACAAGAATTGGTGCTGAAAAATAAATTAATAATATACCAGTTTGCGACATTGCTAGTTTTAACAAGATTCCTTTTATTAAAGTAAGAATTGGTTCATGAAAAACGAAAATAAAAAATGTATATCTATAAACCTTGCAATTACTAAATCTACCTAAAGTTCTGACATAAACAACATCATATAATCCCCATACAAAGGCCATTCCCAACAATAGTCCCATACCATGTATTATATTATAAAAGGGACAACTATAATCCCATACACAGAAGACTATCCAGAGAATTCCTTGTAATAAAACAGAGCCTTCAGAATTAACTTTTTCCGCCAATGTTTTATGATTTAAAGCCATATAAGCACCTATTGTTACAAATAGCACAGATTCTATAGAGATGACATATTGAATACCAAAAAACCATAATAGAAAAAGCAATAATAAGAACAACTCCTTTAAGATTTTTAATCCACCGTACAAAATCGGACTTATTGAAACACACAGAAACAGATCTCTAACAAACCAAAGCTGATAACATCCAACAGGATTCCACAGCAGTGCTTGCAAAAAATCAACCAACTGATATTTTTCTAAACCTTGATAACTATTGAAAGCAGATGGCAAAATGAATTTAATAGAATACACTATAGTAAAACCACTGATACTCCATATCAAAAAAGGAACCAACAATGACCTAACCCGCTTCTTTAACTTACTGCAATACCAACTATAATTTAGAGTCTTACAATTGTAAAACAGCAAAAATCCTGAGATATAAAAGAAAAATGGGACAGAAATTCTTGTTACTTCCGAAGTCAAAAATTGTTGAAGATGAAAACTATTTCCTTTAGAATAGACTAACAACTGACTATGTAATATTACTACAAGTACAATTGAAAGAAAAGAAATTGCTCTCAGTTTATTACTCAGATACGTACTCATTTTCTAATTCAGAATATTTCATAAAGAACCCAATAAATATAAATGGAATAATCAAAGAAGTCATAGAATGCGAAACAACATTATCATATCCCATAGAAAAGGCAACTCCTGACATACTAGACACAGCTAATGCCGCAGTCATCTTACTATAGAAATAAGAACTAGATAAGGCTATTGCCCCAGCTTTCAATAATAAAACCAAGAAAAAGACACCAAGTAAAACCACACTAACAATACCAGAATCACATAATAATTGCACATAGTCTGAATGAATTAGTACAATTTTTACTTGAGTAAAGCCAGTTTTCTTATCCTTTAAATAATGGATAGAAGAACCCAGGCCAGCGCCAACAGCTTTATTAGGCTCATAAAATTTTCTCAGCAAAACATCCCATATATATTCACGGCCACTAGTTTGTATTTTATCTGAGCTCATAGCTTCACCACTAACAATATCAGTAACCGTAACTTTTCCTGCATCATTTCCAAAAAATTTCTCATTAACCTTTGGAACAAACAAAACGATTGATAAAAACATGATTCCAAAGAAAAACAAATATGGTATAGCTTTCAATTTATATCTGAAAAGGCTAAACATACTACCTACTATAGTTATACCACCAAGACCAGTTCGCACTACTTCTAACAATGTAGAAAGCAACAACCAAACTGCTCCCAAATAATGCTTATGACTGAAAGTCAACCAATTTAAGACGAAAAACAATCCTATAATTGCAGTAAAGTAATCCGCCAACCCCGCATACGTTATAAAAAAATTATTTAAGAAGAAATATAACGATGGTGCAAATACCGCACTTATACCACCCAAAAACAATGCATAAATAAGAGAATATCGAGTGACATATTTTGCAAAGAAATACAGGTCATATTCTCCTTGAATCGCCGAATAACCTAACCATAATGAAAGCAATGGAATGGAATACTTGATTAACAAAAAAATTGCATCAAAAGGAGCAGAAGACCAAATCATAGTTATAGCTAACCATAACAGAAATATGATATAAGCATTTACTATGCTATTGAACCGAATCAAAATCATCCCTCTACTTATCAATAACAATAAAGTAATGAAGTAGATTGAATATTTAATGATCGAGAACTGACCTAAAAAGAAAGGAGCAGAACAGATAATGAAAATCAGATAAAACAACACTCTATTTAACTGATAACATTCTTCACTTCCTTTTCCCCACTGTATCCATCTCTTATTATCAAACACTGGCAAAAAAATTACCATTGAAAAATAAGCAAACAAAAACAGCAGCAATCCGTTTATTATCGTAATCATACTAACCTAGAATATAAATCATAAAACAAATCAGCATACCTTGCAAAGGTAAACTGCTGCACATAATCCTGTAAATGAGAGCGCATTTGCTCTAAATGTTTTGGATTTTCTATAAGACTACAAATCTTATTAGCCAAATCATCCACCGATTCCGGTTGATGAAGTAATCCAACATATCCTTCTCTTACTACCTCAGGTAAGCCTCCTGTATTGCTAGCTACCAGCACACATCCACGTGCCATACCTTCTATTGCCGTCAGGCCGAAGCCTTCGCTTCTAGATGGCATTAATAACACGTCTATTTTATCATAATATGATTGCAAGGCTGCTTGTTCTTGCCTTCCAACAAACTTTATTATATTTTTAAGATGCAACCTATTAGCATCTTCCTCCATTTGTTTCAGCAAGGAACCATCCCCTACCACCAACAAACGAACATTCTTATGCTTGTCATATACTTTGGCAAAAGCAGGAACTACAAGATCCATACCCTTGATATGCTCCAAACGACTCACCACACCAATGGTTATAATATACTTATTTTCTCTTTTTTTATTAGCAATCTGGATATAACCAGGCAAGGCGTTATATATGGTATAATGCGCATGAGCAGGAATACGCTGAATGGAAGGATCAAATAAAGAACAACTCCCAAAGAAGTTTTTCTCTGCTCTTAGTGTAATACAGGTAAAAGCTCTCAATACATGACTCTGCAAAAACTTTAATAGTTTCATTGCTTTTACTCCATATACATCAGCATTGGTATGAGCTGTTGCAACGATACTTTTCTGCCCCATCAGTTTTAACAGGATGATGGGAATGGCACCAGGTGCCATATACTGTACATGTACAACATCAGGTCTAAGAGATAATTTAATCTTCCATAAATTTTTCAAGAGGAACAAGATACCCTTCACTCCTCCCAATCGTACTCCTTCTTTTGAAAAGAGTACCACTTTACTACCCGCATCTTCATACAGCTTCACCATATTTTCGGTATGCTCGAAATAACAGGCAGTTGTCACTTGATGCCCACCCTGTATCAATGCACGCACGAGATTCAGGGTTTGTATTTCCGTACCTCCAGTCAAGAGGCATGGAATTGCTATTAATACTTTCATAAATTGAAAAATAAGAGGATATCACTTCTATCGTTTTCCTGATATTTTATGCTTATAGTAAGCCAATACAGGACCTAAATCAGAGAAGCAGATATTGATAAAACATCTAGTACGAAGGAAATCTTTCAGCCAATGCCAAATAGTGATATCGCCCTCTTTTACGTAAAGTAAATCGATACTATAGTTCATCATATAAGTTTTACGGAACTTCTTCCAATTTATCTTCTTGGAAGCATCCACATAATATGCATGAAGATTAGCACCAGCACAAGTAGATGCATAAGCCAAACCTTCATTTCTAAAATTAACCTCCATAAAATAGTTCTTACCTTCTTTTGTGTGCAAGAACTCTACACTGAACGGTCCATGATAACCAGACGCACGAAGGAAATGCTCTATTTTTTGCACATCAACATTAAAGCCATCCATATTCTCAAAGACACCAAAAGCACCAGCACCAACTAATCTTGGCCAATGGCGATACTTATGAATAGCACCTCCCATTACAACACCATAATCGGTACTTACACCTACAGCGTCTATCTCGTATTCCTTCTCTATGAATTGCTGCAAGAGAAACTTTTGGCAATGGCTGTTTTCCTGCAATGCTGTCTTTAGCTCTTCCATATTTTTACAAATATGAATATCCTCTTTTGCACCCTTACTGCTTATCAAAGGCTTGGTAAGCAATGGAAATTCCAAGGATAAGTTATCTAAAGGTGTTTCTCTATCATAAACAACAGATTGAGGAACATCCAAACCACATTGCTTTGCCAACTCACATTGTGCAGCCTTATTAAACAAATTACCAATCTGCTTACCTCGGCAAGGAGTCAGAAACCATTCAGAAAGTTTTGCCTCACGGGCATCTACCCATTCTGCTGCTGCATCAAAGGTTGTCATCAGATACTGACCTTTAACATGAGATAGCTGTTCTAAAAGAGGCATACATTCATCCAGCTCAGAAACCTCATATAGGTTATTATCCTTCAGATACTTGCTATATTTTACATAGCATGTATCCTCATGGCATACTAAAATCAGCACTTGCGCAATGTGAGCTTCTCCAAAACTTCTTACAGCACTAAGCGTATTATGCGTAGAATCACCAATAATAATTACTTGATTCATTTCACTCTAAAATATAATTCCTTATCCCATTTGTTTGCCCAAAGGAATACAGGTGGCAATACTCCACTCCATGGCTTGCCACAAGGAGCCTTTGGTTCAATATAAGCATCTATAGCTTTCATTTTTACAGCATGCTCTTTCCTATTCATTTTAACAAGACAAGCCTGTTTCCAATCAATCTTCCAACAGTTATAGAACCAAAACCATACGCAGTATTCATACAGCTTGGCATTAGGACAAATCTTATCAAATAAATGAGATACAATATTGCTCGTAGTTATATGATCCGACCAACCTTCTCCATTTTTATGAGGATAGAACACAGATACATCATCTTGCCCATCCACAAGTCTTTGTAAAAGATTAGAGAGTTTATCTGTTTGAGAATCACTCTCCCGAACTCCACCATCTTGATAATCCAAGAAATGGATATGTTCTTGAGACAACCCATATTCTTTCGCTGCACAAATAGTCAACTGTCGTCGTTGATTTATCAATTCGCTTTCATCAATACCACAACAACCTGCATGACTTTTGCCACCACCTGTCATGATAATCAATTCAACTTGTTTTCCCTGCGCTATCAAACGCTGCATCAAACCACAACATCCGAATACCTCATCGTCAGGATGAGGGGCAACTATGACGGAAAGATTAGATAGTGTCAAATTATGAAGACCACTTGTCTTTAAATGAATAGCTTGAACTCGAACTTTCCTTATGAGATTTTTATACATATCCTATTTTATTGAAAAATATCATCTTCTTTATCCAATTAGCATTCTTCCCACTTTTGTTTGCATCGATGCCCAAGAAAGACACCAAGAAACAAATATCACGGAAAGTGTTAGCAAGAATGGAAACAATATTATATGATTAGCAGCTAATTCCTCCAGAGGAAATATACGCTTTGCGGTAGAAGATACCATATAGGGACCAACCCAACAATGGAAAATATAAATGCCAAAAGAATATTTACTTAGCCAAACCAATGGTTGACATAATCTTAAAATACGCCCCCCTATATTAGCAGATATATACAATATTCCCACTAAGAAACTTGCTACACAAAACACTGAATACCATGTTTGATCTCCATATTCCAAAGGGCTAAAATATATCTGAAGTAAAAATGGGACCAATAAGGGTATAGCAAGATGAAACTTGGAAATCACGTTTTTTAATTCCAATCGGTAAGAAGCTAATACCATTCCAAGCATAAACCAACTAAACCAACAAGAAACATACTGAATTCCCATGAATCTTGGCAAAACCTTTTCTTGACAAGATCCTAAAAGAAAGAATGCGAGTATGAAGATAAGCACATAAGCCGACTTAATATATTTCTTAATGCACCATCCCAATGGAAAACACCAAAAAAGGAAAGATAAATACCATAAGTGGGTAAAACCGCCAGTATATAACTCCCAAGGCCTAAAAGGAACACCTATTGTAGCCATCATTAATATGCCAAATACAAAGTAAGGAAGCAGCAAGCGCATTGCTTTCTTCTTAATAAGAGGTACCAACTCTTGGTATTTACCTTTATCATAAAGATAGCTGAATAAAAAACCAGCTATCAATGTAAACATTGGCATAGCTATATTAATCCCCACACATTGGTTGAACCAGAAATATGCATCATGATATATTTGCATGGTTTCTGGAAAATGAGCAGGTACATACATATACTGATAAATATGGAAAAATACCACAACCAAAATTGACAAAGAACGTAAAATCGAAATATATGTAAGTTTCATTTTAGTCTTCTAATAATCTTTCATAAATATCTATCACATGATCAGCACTTACTTGCTCATATAACTTTTGAGTAGAATAGTCCTGTGAAAGGGTATGATTCATCCATGCCATATAAAGCTTAAAAATACCATTTTTAATACTCCTATAACTCTGATTATTCACACTAATGCCACCACCAAATTGAGCCAATGTGCTAGCTGCAAAACCATTGGTCGGCGATATGGCAAGTATCGGCTTTCCTAATTGAGCATAGTCTGTGAACTTACTGGCAAAGAAGATTCCTTTTTTCAGACGAGCTTCCAGCAATACCAAACAATCGAATTCCTGCATTTTTTGAATAGCCTCCATATAAGGGAATCCACCAATACATTTTACATAGTCTTCCAGCTGATATTTTCTGATAAGTTCTGTAGTATAGTCATTAAAATGCCCCATAATAGAGAACTCCATCGTATTAAAACCTTCATCTATCAACTCACGTAAAGCCTTAAAGGTAAGTTCAGGATTACGCTCTACAGACAGATTGCCAGAATGACACATTCTAAACTTATCTTTGACCGGTTTTTCTTTTAAGCGAGGAACAATATCCTCAACCAATGCAATATGTGGAATAACCTCAGTTTTCTGTTCTGCCAAAAAAGGATAATGTGAAGTAAAATGCTCCAACAAAGACTGGGAAGGAAATGTATTTACATCAGCACCCTTTAAGCACATCTGTGTAAATTGATCTCTTCTTGCTTGTTCTTTAGTAGAAAAATGATGCGTATAAGGCTCTGGCCAGATAGGAGCAGCAGGATCATTCCAATTAGCAATCCATCTAATCCCCAACTTTTCTTTAAGACGAAGACCAATAATATGTGGTATATCACTTGGTGAGCGGGTCAACACGGCGTCATAATGATTCTCATTACAGAGCTTCAATGCCAGTTCATATGCACGACACGCCCAACGAACACCTCCCTCAGGATACATACCTAACTTAACAGAAGAGCGAAGAACGTCCCACATACGAGTGAGCTTTCCTCCCACAGGATAAGTTACAGTGACATTATTCTTTTTAAGTGGCAGCCAAGGTTCAGTCCACTCATTCGAATAAGCTGGACCTTCATCTACCTTTGACAATACATCCACATGCCAACCTTTTTTATACATGGCATAAGCCAACTTACCGTTACACAAATTCTCAGAAAATGTATAAGGAAGATAGCCAGGTGCAATTAATAATAATCTCATAAATTACATTTTAAAGATTTTATATATTGGCAGCATAAGCTTAAACTTTAAATATGAAATATTAATTACAATTCGATATCCAAAGTAAGGATACAACCTATTAAAAATCAGATATAAATAATTCTTTTTCGTTGGTTCTCTTAATTGTGCATTACCAGCAACAGCCTCTTCTACAGAACGTTTTTCCAAGAATAAATCCTGGCGACACATAGCAAGCAAAGTCTCGCCCTTTTGCGTATTAATCAAGATTTCAGAAACTTTCTTTTTTGGATAATTTGTATCTTTTAATCCCCAAAAATCACCAATGGTAACATCACTACACCTTTCTATACTAGCATATTTGCACGAATAACAATTTGGACGAAAGAACATAGCATACATAAAACCATATTCATATTCATCATCAGGAAAATTCTTCTGATATAAAATCTGTTGATTTGCATCATAAAGAGTTAAACTATATTCTTCGTTATTTCTTGTAGTAAAATAAGAGACTTCACATTTAACCTTCCAGTTAATATGGTCTTTAAGAATTTGCTGTGGTGGTACGCCATGACAAATGATATCAACAAGATACAACTTTTCATAACCTTTCAGATAAGACTTTACTCCTGCAATTTGACAGGGTGTTCCGGTAAACAAAATCATCCTTCCAGCCTTTTTATCCTCAGTTAACTGCTGATAAATAAGCTTTGTCACATGACTATGTACATATTTGGACTTTTGGATTTTATGCAATTCCTTAATATCCGACACCCTAATATGTTCCACTATACCAGCACCTTTTACTGCAGCACCATATACAACGCCACCATTTTGAATAATTATCTTAGCAAATGCGATACCTATGCCACCAGATGTACTAGTAGTCCTTTCTTCTGCATTCAAATTCCATGAGGCATAACATTCACTCGGTTGATTTCTTACAACAGGGTGATTATTTGGACAGATTGAAATACATTTTTTACAGTTTATACAATTATCCGCATCAATTCTCGGAAATATCGCCCCCCCATATTTCACATTAGGAACCATAGATATGCACTGTTTAGGACAGGCGCCAACACAGGCTCCACAACCAGTACATTCAGAAAAATCACATATTTGCTTCATTGTAATAGATTAAATTTCAAGAAGTTCATAGAATTCTCTCTAGCAATATTCAATCTTTGCGTAACCTCACTGTAATTGATAGAACAGAGGGCTTTATTCAAATCAAATTCAGCAGGAGACACCAATCTGCCAGGAAGGTTCACGATTTCCAAAATACTTTTTACACGAGTATTAAATCGTGCTGGAGCTACGGAAATAAATTGCTTACATAAATTAATAGAAAGAGCTGTACCATGGAACGAACTAGCCACAACAAACTCAGCTTTTAAGAAATAATCAATGAGCATCAATGGATCCACCAAACTTATCATCTTATCAACACCTGCATAAGGTTTGTGTCCCCATTCCACCATAAATACCTTAGCATTCAATTTATCTGCAATAGACCTTGCTACTTGAATTACTGATTGCTTATCTGGTTCTACAGAGTAAATCAACACATACTTATCTTTCTCATGGTGAGATTGGCTGCGCTTTTTCCAATCTTCTTTATTCAATAAGAAAGTTGGATCAAGCACAACTTGACAAGGAAATCCCAAGTCATTAACTATACTTTTTCCACTTAATTCTCTGACGGAAATGGCTTCATACCTTTCTAGTAACTTTTTTGTCTCATTCTTCTCCCATTCTTCAAGTTGTTCTTTACCAAAAGAAGCAGAATAGGATATTTTTCGTCTTCCTTCCGGAGCGAATTTCAAGAAGAAAACAGGATCTATACCGTGATTATAAGTACTATTCCATACCTGATCACTTCCTGTCATATAAACATCAACTTGAATATTAGCCTTTTCAACATCAATATACGAGTAATACTTTCGAGTCAACGTGACCTCCCTCTTGAAAAAAGTATTATAACAACGATAATTAGTCAAAGTTATAGCTAATCCACGAATAGCTCCCTTTATATCTCCTAAAGATTTAGGAAGGAAAAGCTGCTTTAGTAATACCCGTACTTGTTTATTCAGATTTATTCTTTTAGGAATATAATCAAGTACAATAGGATGATGCCCAAGAGTTTTTAAAATCTCAGATAGGGCATATACCTGCAAAGCGGATCCATAATTATCTCCGCGATGCATGGTTGATATTAATATTCTAGACATGCTTTTTTCTTTTTTTAATTGCTTTCTCTGTTTCATTTAAAAACCATTCTATGTAGCTATCCCACGAATAATCTTTAACTACCTCATGCGCATTCTTTGACATACTAACATATCTATTAGATATTAATATTTCCTTTATATCTTTTGCTAATTCTAAAGGAGAATATACCTGATTATATTTACCAAATTCGATATTATCACCAAATTCTGATACAAAATGTTCATAAGGATGAATCACACATGGTGTATAAAAATACATTGCTTCAATACAACTACTATATGCACCCCAAGAAGGTGTTGGATTTACATAGACTTTGGCCTTCTCCAACAATTCATAATAGAGAGCATTTTCCTCAGATACGTCCTTACGCAAATACCCATAAAAGTTTACACCATTAATATGCTCATTAATATCATTGTCTTTTAAACCAATTATATCTAATTCCAATCCGTGAATTTCACACTTTAGAATTTTAAAAGCTTCTATTAGCATCTTTGCCCCATCTTTATAATGTGAGCCACCTATAAATAGAATATGTAAAGACTTTTGTTTCTGCTTTATTATATCTTCGTTTAATGTTCCTTTAAAAAAAGAATTTATAACATTACTACCTTTATACTTGATATTTACATTTGGAACTTTTGATTTTACAAAATCCATATCACGTGGAAAAAGTATTGAAATAAACGATGACTTTTTCCATGCAAAATTTTCTCTGTATGCAACTAACCTTTCTAACATAGTTAATTCTCTATGATATTCATCTTTTAGTTTTTTTTCAAAAGAACGCTCCATAAACATTACAGAAGGCATCTTTGTCCAAAAGTTTGCATAGCCTGCTCCCATAAATATGCAACAATCAGATTTTCTATATTTCAAGATACCAAATAAAATTTTTGGAAATGCGATTAAGCTTCCTGTTGTAGAATACACGATTCCTCTAAAAGAATCTGATTTTGTTATACAATGTATTTTGTAAGCTATATGAGTATAAAGCTTTTTTATAAACTTAGTTGGGTTATAATGAACTCTATGAACTATAATTCCCTTACTTTCTAATGTTTTGGCAAAAAGATATGGAACATTACTCCAATTGGCTGGATCCTTAGAATCACCAGCAGTAACCAATATTACTTCACGTATCATAACATTTCAATATTAAATATGTATTTTAACTCTAGAAACAAACCTAAAGACAAAGTTTCTAAATCCAAGAGAAAATATATACAGAAGAATAAAAGATATTGTAGAATAACTGATAAAATAACATATTGCATAAACCAACCATTGAAAATATCCATCAATAACTACCTTTGGAAAGCTCTGACCAATGTAATAGATGGCAACAGCAGGTATACCCAATAAACATAATAGTTTTAATATAACTAGCCAATAAGAAAACACTGATATCTGAAAACCTTTTGAAAACAGAAAATATGGTTTCCAAAGATATGCTATTATAAACTGACTAGTAATTCCACCCATTAAAACACCAGGCAAGCCATAGTAGTAACCTAAGCTAATTGCTACTCCTAGATTAATTATAATTTCTACAATAGCAGCCCATACATCATAAAATAATCCATAACCTTCTATAAACTGTATTACCCCTCCTCTTGTATAACTAATAAATAAATTTATTATTATTAAAAAAAGGACGGTATCACCTAAAAGATATTTTTCCCCTAACCAAATAGATATAAATGGTTCTATTAATGTAAAAACAGAAAAGCCAACAACTGCTCCTACATAATACCTTATACTTAATAGTTCATAAAAGACAGACAATATTTTCTTTTTATTTCCTTCTGCAATTAAATTTCCAACTCCAGCACTTGTGCTACCTAAGAAAGAACTAACAAATTGAGAAACCTTATCAGTTATTATAGTATAATTTTCATAATAAGCAACTATCTGCAAAGAGGCAAATGCATACGTTAAAAATGGTATAGTCCAATATTGTACAGTTAAACTGATTTTTTGGACAAAAAGTTGCTTCGTGTATTTTATTATTTCTGGATATTTCTTAAACAACAAACGCCCTTGCTTTATTTCAGAATTCAACCATGGATATACTTTAGCTATTCTATAATTTAATATATAAGAGTAAATAATTCCAAAAGTCAATTCTATGAACACCCAAAGATAATAATTATGTGTATAATAGGCAGATATAAGTTGTACTATTGTTTTTATAATATTACTACCTTGATAATAAGCTATAACTTCATAGTTCCTTTGATCAGCCCCTAACAACGTTTGTTTATAATTAAGGAAATATCCAATAAGAGAAGATGCTAAAAAACTCACATAGGCAAAATATATCAGTAACAAGTCAAAAGTAGTTTTAGGGAATATAATTGGCAGGAAAAGAGCCAAAATTACGCCAAATACTAGTATTACCTTTCCTACAAAACTATAGAGATATCCAAATACAGATATTATCTCATTAATTTTGTTTGTGTTATGTTCATATAAAGGTTTATAAAGGACATAGCCTATTGCTGTAGCTATACCTAATTCCGCCAAGTTTAAGTAACTTAAAAGATTTCGTAAAGTACTTGTAAAACCAATAAATTCTGCTCCTAATGTATCTAAAAATATCTTTCTTGAGAAGAAAGACAATATCAATACTAAAAAATAGAAAATAAGATTTACTCTTGCATTCAACAAAGACTTCTTAACTCTAGAATCAGTACTAGACATAAATTTTAATATATTCTTCTGTTACTTTTTCAATATTTCAACGATTCTCTCGCAAGCCTTTCCGTCTCCGTATGGATTCACTGCCTTCGACATTTTTTCGTAAGCTTGCTCATCCTCCAACAAAGTACTAACCTCATCCATAATCTTCTGGTAGTCGGTACCAACAAGGTGAACTGTTCCACTTGCTAATGCTTCTGGACGCTCTGTTGTATCACGCATCACGAGAACTGGCTTGCCTAATCCTGGAGCCTCTTCCTGAATACCACCAGAATCTGTCAGTACGACTGTAGCTTTCTCCATCAGATATACAAACTCCAAATACTGTAATGGTTCGATAAAGAACATGTTGCCCAAGTTGCTCAAATCCTCACCGAATACCTCGTGGATTGGTTTTCTCACATTAGGATTCAGGTGCATTGGATAAACGAAATCTACATCTGGATATTTATTTTTCAAATCCTTGATGGCTGTTACCATGTGAATGAAACCCTCACCGAAGTTCTCACGGCGATGACCTGTAATCAAAACCAGCTTCTTTCCATTAACCAGACGATTAACATCATAACCAGCCTGCTTTAAAATCTCTTCCTGCTCCTTCGCCAAAGTCTCATCGTTCTTCAACTTTTTTACTACCATGTGAAGGGCATCAATCACCGTGTTGCCGGTTACATAAATATTACCTTGTGCCTTTTCTGCTTTCAAGTTACTTTCTGCCAGAGGTGTTGGAGAGAAGTTGTAAGTTGCAATACGACCTGTAATCTGTCGATTCATCTCTTCTGGCCATGGTGAGTAGATGTTATGTGTACGAAGTCCTGCCTCGACATGACCAACAGGAATCTGCTGATAGAATGCTGCAAGTGCTGCCGCTGTTGATGTTGTGGTATCACCATGAACCAATACAACATCTGGCTTGCACTCCTTGAATACATCTCTCATTCCAGTCAACACACGGGCAGTGACATCATACAGGTCTTGTCCCTGCTTCATGATGTTGAGATCATAATCTGGTTTTACCTCAAATATATTCAATACTTGGTCGAGCATCTCTCTATGCTGACCAGTTACACAAACGATGGTCTCAAACGCATCATTATGCTTCTGAAACTCTTTTACCAATGGGCACATTTTTATTGCCTCTGGACGAGTTCCAAAGACTAACATTACTTTTATCATATAATATTATTGTTTATCATGAATAACAATTGATTCATACGTAATTTGGTACTAAACAAATGACAGAATCTACACCAATAGTAAAGATACTAATCCAATTCTTCAAAATTCAGTTTAAAAGCATTACTATCCATGACAGCTTTATAAAACTTAAAATCTTTCAGAAAAGCAACATATACCATGAGTATTCATTACATCATCAACAGCTTTTATTAGACGTGTCTCAATAGTTGGATCATCTTTAACAGCATTCTCTACCTCATCATTATTATAAGGCAAGCTGTGTCTTTTAGCGATTATATAATTGCATCCTGAGCCTCTTTCGGTGGGTCAGTTTCCGAAAGAGAGCTGCAGGATGCGTTGTGGGTGATTATGTAGCGCCCACACTACTAAGCTACTTCTCGTTATATATATTT
>ERZ507052.363-NODE-363-length-14853-cov-4.71841_pt1 | contig 14853 bp, 15 predicted proteins | sample MGYA00512868_ERZ507052 | MGnify/ENA metagenome assembly ERZ507052 | reverse complement strand
GCCATGTTCAGAAATCTCGTCCATACGCTCTGTGCGTATCTGCACTTCTACCCATTTATCTTCGGGCCCCTTCACCGTGATGTGCAGACTTTCGTAGCCATTACTCTTGGGCACAGTAAGCCAGTCGCGTAAGCGCTTTAAGTTGCTCTCATACTTGTTAGTAATGAGCGAAAAAACCTTCCAACATTGCTCTTTTTCTTTAGCCAATGGGGCATCTAAAATAATGCGTATGGCAAATAGGTCGTACACACCATTGAACCCACATTGCTGTTTCTTCATTTTTTGCCAAATAGAGTGAATACTCTTGGTGCGGCCTTTCATGTGGTAGTGCAAGCCTTCGCTGTCAAGCATTTGGCGTATTGGGGCAATGAAACGTTCAATGTAGGCATCGCGTGCACGCTTTGTAGCATTCAAATTCTCCTTAATCATGTAGTAGGCATCATGCTCCAAATATTTGAGGCTGAGGTCTTCGAGTTCACTTTTCAACTTGTAAAGTCCCAACTTGTGTGCTAAAGGCGCATATAAGTAAGCGGCTTCTGTACTTACTCGTCGTTGAGCTTTAATGTTCTCAACGTCTTTTATGTGGCGCATGACATTTACGCTGTCGGCTATGAGCATAAGTATGATGCGCATGTCTCCTGCTTGCGCAATGAGTAGGTTGCGAAAGTTGTCGGTGCGCATAGCTTCAGTTTTTACCTCAATGCTTTCAACGCGTATAAAGCCGCGTAAGGTGTTGGCTATGTCTTTGCCAAAAAAACGTTCTATTACGTCGCATTGTTCAGCTGTGCGTACCACCGAACGTAACATGTAGGCTGTTAATGCGTGTCCGCGTAATCCTATTTCGTCAACAGCCAAGCGTATGGCCTCGGCCGCTAAAACGATGCGGTTGAGTCCGAATTCGTCACGTATGAGGCTTTCGTTTGTGGCAATGGCACTATTGATGTAATCGGCTAATTGATGCACCTCGTCATGGTTGGGGCGTACGTGCTCGTTGTGATAAATGCCCAACAAAGCTTTTACAAAGTTGTTGCGTTCAGCAAAATCTCTTTTCATATCGCTCATAGTCATTTAAGTGTGCGTAAGTAGGTTTTCAAAATAATTTTGTACGCCTACTTAGTAATGGGTAAAAAATAACTTGCTCAATTTGTAGAGTCAACCCGTTGGCAGATTTCTTGGTGAACGGGTTAATAAGTTGACAAGTTAAGAAGTAAGTATGCTATACACCACTTATTATGTTAAAGTCAGGATGGTAAGAAGTTGAAAAACTTGACAAACTTACCTGTTAACCCGTTAACCTGTCAACTCTTTAACTAATTTCGCCAACGCGTAGAGTTAATAGTAGGGGATAATTGAGCATGTTCTTTTAGCTGTTTTTGAAACCTTCGCTCAGTCTCATAGCTCGCTATACTCTTTTGCTTAGGCTCCCCAAACGACTAAAAATATATGCAAAAATTGCTCAACTTATTCTTTTACCATTACTTAATTTTTTTTGCAATATGTAGACTTGGTATGTGAGTGTCTTGACAGAGTCAGACAATGTCTCGTTTTATTTACCAATATTCTACATCGTTACGTTTTAAGCCTATGTCTAGGTAGGGGAAAATGTGCTAAATTTTAAAGAATGTGTTGCGTTAAAAGCGTGCTGTTACTTGCACGTCAACTGTGTTGTAGCGCGAGTCCTTGCGCTTGCTCGGGTCGGTAACGTGGCGTGCTGTGCGGTCGTCGGTAAAGGTGTAGTTGAGTTGAAATATCAAGTTCTTACCTAAGGTGTAATTGCCCGAAATTCCATAATTGGTGCAGAGTGAGTTCCATGAGTGCTTGTCGTTGCGGTAGCAGTCATAGCGCCCATACACTTTCAATCCCTTGGCAATAGGTGCTCCTATGGTGGCATACCATGCGTCAGAATGGTCAGGAGCTGAAGCATCAGTAACGACGCCGCCTGTTGAACTCATGTATTCACCACGAACGGTCCAATTGCTTTCATATTTTAAGCCTGCTCCCCAACGTACACGTTTTACGCTTTTAAGAGTGCCTTCAGAACCAGTAAACTTTTCGTTAGTGTATTTACCATTCCATCCAAAACCTCCGATGCATAGGTTCTTGACAGGCGAAATCCACATGCCACCAATCAAATCTTTGTGGTGGTCTTTATCGGCATGGTTAATTCCTTGTCCGTTGAAAAGGCCCACTTGGTAATGAAGCCATTTGTGTCCATCGGCTGCAGGTAAAACGTCGCCTTGTAGTTGAAAACCTAAGTCGCGTCCAGAACTTTTGTTAAAGCTGCCTTCTCCATTTCGGTCGTTAATGGAGGCTAACTTCATGGTGGCTTGTGAGTAGGAACCCATGCCAATGGCTAAAGGACTCATAGGGTTCTCAAAACCGAAAGAACGTTTGAATTGTCCTAACTTGATGCGTAAAAAGTCAAATTTTTGCCATTCAATGAAGGCGTCAAGTACACGTGGTCCTTTGTTTTCGCCAGGAGCACCATTTACTTCAAACTGCATTTTGTAGTAAAAGTCTCGGTAAACGTGTCCGTCGGCATAAAGACGAATAAAGCGCAAATCAAAACCTCCATTGGTAGCTTCTCCCTTGCGGTCGTTAATGCTATATTTGCCCATAATGTAGCCACCGAACTTTATGCTCGGTTGCATTTGTTGCATCATTTTCGATGTGGCTTTTTTAGCCGTGATGGTATATCCCTCTGTTTCATAGTCTAAGTCGTTAAAGGCTTTTTCATGACTATCAGCCCATGAACATATAGGGATGAGTGCTAATATTGGTAAAAGTAATGCTGTTTTCATATGGTTGTTTTTTTCTTGAAATAAGATAGACTACAATTGAGCAATTTATCTTTCTCTACAAAAGTAGATATAATATGTTGAAGCACCAAGGAAAATGCGAATTTACTCCTAATGATGTGGACTTGTAGTGTCCATGTTGAGAAATGGCATGTAAAAATGCAGAATTGGTCCAAGTTTTTATGAAATTCAATATATGATTGAAGATGAGCTACACATCGGCAACTATTGTAAGCAAGTTTGCATCTTTGTCGATATTTGCACTATCTTATAGAAAAACGGCTAATAGGGAAGTTCAAGATTGAATTTAGAAAAAATAAAAGTATTGAAACTTCGTCAGGAAAGTTTATACCAATTCATAATGTGCAGATGAATATGCTCTTCTATATATTTGTCCATTGGCGGATTTCTTGGTGAACGGGTTAACAAGTTGACAGTTAACAAGTTAACGGGTAAGTAAGCGATACACCACTTATTATGTTAAAGGTAGAATGAGTAGAATGATAAGAAGTTAAAAAACTTGACAATCTTACCTGTCAACCTGTTAACCCAGTTAACCTGTTTACTAATTCCGTCAACACGTATGCATTTGGGCAAAAGTACAAGTCAAAATTTTTTATCTGCACAAAATGATGCCCCTATTTAGTAGCTTTAATGACCTATGAAATAAGGTTTAAAAATAGGGTAATACATCCAGTGTTGATAATGTCTACAAACATAGCACCCACAATGGGCACAATGAGAAATGGCTTGATGGTGTAATGATACTTATAGCAAACGGCACTCATATTGGCCATCGCATTGGGAGTAGCCCCCAGTCCAAATCCGCATACGCCCGCTACTAATACGGCTGCGTCGTAGTCGTTGCCTAAAAGTTTGAACGCAACGAACCATGCCATTAGAGACATAATAATAACTTGTGCAGCTAAAATAAGAAGAAGTGGACCCGCTAATTGTTCTAATTCCCATAGCTTGAGTGATATCATGGCCATGCCTAAAAACATGGATAAGCAAATGTTGCCCACACTTACAATTTTATCCATCTCAAGTTTGTCGCCCATGTGTAGCCATTCAGCACCACAGCGCACCAATGCTGCTATAATGAGTGCCCCGAAATAGGTGGGGAATGTTATGCCTGTGAGAGATAATAGTTTACTGGCTACTGTGCCTAATGCCATGACGATGAGTAGTGAGTAGGTGGCCTTAGCATATTGCTGAAATTCATGCTCGTTGTCGCTGATGTGTTGTTGATGTCCAGCTGGAGTTGATTCTTCGCTTTCAATACCCGCCATGGCAGGGTCTATTACATAATTCTTAGGCTCGAGATGTTCTTGTGTTAGCTTCGTACGAATAATGCGTTCAGCAATAGGGCCTCCAATAACCGAACCTGCTATCAGTCCAAAGGTGGCTGCTGCCATTGATATGGTTAATGCTCCGTTTAGTCCCATTTGTTCTAACGTAGAGCTAAATCCGCCTGCGGTGCCATGTCCTCCAGCCATCGAAATAGAACCTGTGGCCATGCCTATAAGGGGGTTAATGTGTAATATATGGGTGAGTGCTATGGGAATAGCATTTTGCAACACAATGATGAGCACTAATAAAAGGAGTAATTTGGCCAATGTACTACCTCCTTGACGCACAGCTTTGGGATTAGACTGAAAACCAACAGAGGTGAAAAAAGCTAACATAAAGGCGTCTTTTAATGTGCCATCAAATGACACTTCAATGTCACAAAATTTGTAGATGCCTAAAGTGATGAGCGAAAAAATAATACCGCCTGACACGGGTGAAGGAATGCAAAATTTTTGAAGCCAACTTATTTTGCGTGTCATGAACATACCTAATAATAAGGCTACTGCTCCAATACCTGCGCTTTGCAACATGTCGAGGGGGATAGTATGAGTCATTTGTCTGTTAGTTTTGTATGCTAATTTAAGACTGATTTACTTAAAGACTTTGTCGAAATAATCATCACAATAGTTTGATAATAAGCAAATATGCGTATTCGCCAATTTGCTTTGTAATATAATTAAGTTATTTGTCAATAAGCAAATTAGGCTAAAATAGCCTTTGTGTTATGCATGTGGCGCAGTAGGTTTCAAAATGCTACGTCTTTCTTCCTTATTTTCTGCAAAAGTATAGAAAAATATTATATTTTGCAAATTGTTTGATGTTTTTAATGTGATATGCTGCTAATATGCTAATTGGCGACTTGCTTGTGTTCGCTGTGAGGCTAATATGTAGGTGTTCAAAATTATTTTATATGATCGGTAAATATTATTCTCACAATGAAAACACATTATCGGGCGCAGATGTTTCCTTCGTTTTCAATCACATGGACCGCTATACCTCCTTTCGGTTCTTTCGTTGTCTGGGGGCAAAAATATTCGAAGGAAGAAAACATCTGCATCCCGATAATGCACTTTCAATGTAAAAATAATTTTGAATACCTATTTAGTATTATAGCTTGTAAACCTGTAAGTAAGTTTACCCGTTGATCAAGAAAATTGCCAATGGGGTGTTATATGTAACACAAGAGTGGCCTACTATAAGAATGTGAATGATATGTTTTGCGCGAATAAAAAAAATGAGTATCTTTGCCTACGTTCAATAAATAAAAATATGACAAGAGGTATGAAGAAATATATGAAGCAGGCGTTATTAGCTCTTATCGTAGCGTTTTCGGCTGTAGCACAATTACATGCTGGTAATGAAAAGCAGACTACGATGTATGCTTTTGCTTATGGTATATGTTTTAATGATTCAGTAGTTTATCTTTCGTCTGTGGCTCGCTTGAATCAGGTGTCTGTAGATGGTAAAACAAAGTTTTTGAATAATAGATCGTTTTATGTGTCTGCTTTTAAACGCTATTTGGAGGAAAAGTATAGTAAACCCTATACTTGTGCTTTGTTTTTCAGTACAAAACGTGATAAACTTGAAAAGAAATATTTGAAGGTTAAGCGTATTGCGCAAAAAGAAAAAACAACTCGATTGATGGAAGTGCCTATTACAGATTTTGATTTATCGACTACTGTAATATTGGATGAAAACGTGCAAAATGAAAGCGAACAAAAATAGCGAGAATCGGATGGATACGTTGTTCTTTAAGGTGGCTGGCTTGCATTTCGCCATAACATCTCATGATGCGTCTGAATTAAAACGATTGCTGCCCTCATATGCCCCATTTTATGTGGGGAAAAATGTTGAAGGTGAAAAAATAGCATTACATGTTACTATTACTCCTAATGGTGTGAGTCCTGATCCTATAGGTGAGGAGATGGGGCAATTTGATTGTGGGGGTACAAATCATGGTGTCTATCGTTTGCAGGAGGGCGGGTATAAAATTGTCATCAGCTCTGTTGATGGGCATCTGTCAAGTGCAATGTTGACCAATGCAGATTTTAGCGAGTGTAGTGTTTCACTTTATGGTGATTATGCTGACCAAAGTTTTGGATTGGGTAATGCCATGATGATAGCTTTTGCTTTTGCCGCGGCCTATTATGGCGTGGTGTTGATGCATGCTTCGGTGACCATGAATAGTGGCTTTGGCTATTTGTTCCTCGGTAAGAGCGGAACAGGTAAAAGCACGCACTCTATGCTCTGGCGTAAATATATTGAAGGTTCGGATTTGCTGAATGACGATAATCCAGCCGTGCGTGTAAGCTCAAGTGGTGAGGTAATAGTGTATGGCACTCCTTGGAGTGGTAAAACACCTTGCTATCGTAATATGCAAGTGCCCGTGGGGTCATTCCTCCGCTTAGAGCAAAATTCTGAAAATGTGATAAGTCAGCAGTCAGTACTCGAAACATTTGCTTCTGTACTCTCTTCATGTTCAACAATGGTGTGGGATAAGCCATCGTATAATTATATTACGCAGACTGTGTCGCACATAGCTTCACATGTGCACTCTTATTATTTAAAGTGTCGAGCAGATGAAGAGGCTGCTTTGTTGAGTTATCAAAACATAACAAAGGCGCATTAAGTTTAATGATATGATGGAAAAAAGTAGGGTGGTAGAAGTGCCGAATGAAGTGCTTATAGGCGAAATTAAACGTTCCTTGCAGCAAGGTCATACGGCAACATTTCGCGTAAAAGGAAATAGTATGCGCCCCTTCCTTGAAAATTTGCGAGATATAGCAAAGGTAGAGGCCGTTGTTCCTGAATCTATTTCAGAGGGTGACGTTGTGCTTGCTGAAATAGCTCCACAACTTTATGTGTTGCATCGTGTGATAGATCGTACCGACAATCAACTCACTCTTAAGGGTGATGGTAATGTGGTAGGAGTAGAACATTGCCTTGATACCGATGTGATAGCGTTGGCAACAGCTTTTTATCGTAAGGGGCGTAAAAAACCTGATCAGGTGACGAGTTTAAAATGGCGTATCTATTCATCTATTTGGTTAACGTTGACTCCTTTACGTCGCATATTATTGGCTATATATAGACGACAGCCTTTTAGATTGTGACTCCTCTTAGTTTCTTAAAAATAAATGCGCAGGCGCTATGTGAAAGCAATGCTTGTTGTGTCCTACATAGAAGGATGTGATTGTAGAATGGGCGCAGGGTGTTCTATATTATTAACTTGAATAGGTTTAACTGTTGTCACGAGACCAGATTGTTGAAATACAATTGGGTGTGAGTGAGAATAATAAAAGTTGTCAAGCTGAATCAAGAAGGATACTCATCAATAAAAAACTAACTTATAGAACACCTTATAGATGTTATATGTTGTCATCATGCTGTCCTGTCGTGCATTAATTTTTGAGTATCTCTCAATTATGTCTATTCTTTTTAATAGTTAATATACATATGAAATTTAAACCCGGATTTGAATTGCGTGATATTTGCGGCGAGAAGGTCGTAATAGCAACAGGTATTGAAAATATAGACTTTAATCAGATGATAGCTCTCAATGAGAGTGCTGCCTATTTGTGGCAACAAGTAGCTGATAAAGAATTTAATGCCGACACTCTAACTCAATTGCTCTGTCAGGAATATGAGGTAGATGAAGCTACAGCTCAGACTGATGCTGAAAACCTCATAAGTGAGTGGACAAAGCAGGGCTTGATTTAACTTGCAAAATAAAGTATCTTATTTTTGTTCTCTTGAGAATGAATAAGCAAAATACCTTTAACTCAATATAAAAACAAATGAAAGAGTTGTCTCTTAAGTATGGTTGCAACCCCAACCAAAAGCCCGCCCGCATTTACATGGAGGAGGGCGAACTGCCTATTGAAGTGTTAGGTGGACGTCCTGGTTACATTAACTTCCTTGATGCCTTGAATGGTTGGCAGTTGGTGCGCGAGTTGCGTGCTGCAACAGGTTTGCCTGCTGCTGCATCGTTTAAGCATGTGTCACCTGCAGGAGCTGCAGTAGGCATTCCGATGAGTGACACGCTGAAGAAAATTTATTTCGTTGACGATGTAACAGAACCACTCACTCCCATAGCTACAGCTTATGCGCGTGCCCGTGGTGCAGATCGTATGTCATCATATGGTGATTTTATCTCGCTCTCTGACACATGCGACAAAGCTACCGCTCTGCTTATTAAGCGTGAGGTGAGCGATGGTGTGATTGCACCTGATTATACAGAAGAGGCACTTGAAATATTGCGTTCAAAGCGTAAGGGTACTTATGTTATCCTTAAAATGGATGTTAACTATCGTCCTGCTCCTATTGAACACAAGCAAGTGTTTGGCGTTACCTTTGAACAAGGACGTAATGAGGTTGATTTGTCGGGAGATAATCTGTTTGAAAACATTCCCACCATTAACAAAACCTTTACTGAAGAGGCAAAGCGTGACTTAAAGATTGCGCTTATTACTCTGAAGTATACACAGTCAAATTCAGTATGCTATGTTAAGGATGGTCAGGCCATTGGTATTGGTGCAGGACAGCAAAGCCGTATTCATTGTACACGTTTGGCAGGGAATAAGGCTGATATATGGTGGTTGCGTCAACATCCTAAAGTGATGAATTTGCCATGGGTTGAGAAAATTCGTCGTGCCGATCGTGATAACACAATCGACATTTACATATCAGAAGATCATGACGATGTGTTGGCTGATGGTGTATGGCAGCAATTCTTTACAGAAAAGCCAGAAGTTCTCACTATGGAGGAAAAGAAAGCTTGGATAGCTCAAAACACTCATGTTGCACTTGGCTCTGATGCGTTCTTCCCCTTTGGTGATAATATAGAGCGTGCCCACAAAAGTGGTGTACAGTATGTAGCACAAGCAGGTGGTAGCGTACGCGATGACCATGTAATTGCAACTTGTGATAAATACGGCATGACAATGGCCTTTACAGGCATTCGCTTGTTCCATCATTAATAAGGATTGGGCACTCAAAATTATTTTGCGTGTGAAAGTTCATCATTAGGCATATTTGACTCCGAATGGGGCGCTTTCACATGTAAAATAATTTTGATCACCTTGCTTAAAATGTAAAACCGATGGATGAGCTGATGTAACCATATAATACGTTGCCTGTTCGTTCATCTGTTAAGATGTAATTTACATCAACGAGTTATTAAATATATCATTTAAATGGAAGTAACCCGCAAAGCCTCTGATGACGAAATAACGCAGGCTATGATGTCTGGTATCACTTTTAAGGGAGCCAAACTTAAAAAGGCTACAAATGAAACAAAGGTGAAGACTAAGGCTCGGAAAAAAACCTATATAACAGGTTTGCATGGTTCGGGCTCAGCAAAGAAAAAGGCTGAAATACGACAAAGACGCGCTAATCGACATAAAAATAAATAACACAGAGGTGCTCCTATTGTCAATCGTTTTATGTAAGTTTGTACCCCAAACAATTGAAAATTGAAGAAGAAATATGTCTTGTATTCTAAATATTGAAACTTCAACCAATGTATGCTCTGTTGCTTTGTCGCAAGACGGAGTATGCTTGCATGAAGAACTTGACCTAAAAGGCCCATCACATGCGCAAGTGTTGGCAGGATTTGTAAAGGAAACTGTTTCATTTGCCGATAGTCATGCCATACCTATTGATGCTGTAGCAGTCAGCAAGGGGCCAGGTTCGTATACAGGACTCCGTATAGGTGTGTCTGAGGCTAAAGGTGTGGCATACGGACGTGATGCTCACTTGTTATCTGTTCCTACGCTCAAGTTGCTGACGGTGCCTATCTTGCTCGGACATGATGAGCTGCCAGAGGATGCCTTGCTTTGCCCCATGATTGATGCACGCCGTATGGAGGTGTATTGTGCGCTTTATAATCGTGCTTTGCATGAGGTGTTGCCTACGCAGGCCTTGGTGATTGACGAAACATCGTTTAGGGATCAGCTTGACCAACATCCGATTTACTTCATGGGTAATGGTGCCGACAAGTGTGCCGAGGTGATTAAGCACCTTAATGCTCACTTCATAAAAGGCATTGTGCCTCGTGCTAAGAACATGGTTCCTTTGGCTGAAATGGCAATGGCTCGTGAGGAGTTTGAGGATGTTGCTTACTTTGAACCTTATTACTTAAAAGAGTTCGTGGCTACAAAGAGCAAAAAGTTGCTTTAAGGCAATGGGGTAATTCTTGTAGTGGCGCATTGGCGGAATAAGTAAACAAGTTGACAATTTAATGGGGTAGCGAGCAAGTTTGTCTAGTTCTTAAAAACTTCTTACCATCCAAACTTTAATATAATAAGTAGTGTGTAACATGCTTACTTGTTACCCCATTAACCCAGAAGTCTGCCAATGGGTTGTAGTTGAATTTTATTGGTGAATACTTTGTGTTATGGCAACGAACATTTTGAGTCTTATTTGTCGTGTAATGGAGCTATTCTAACCTCATTCTTTTATAGAGGTAATTTAGCATTCACAAGTTCACCATGATTGGTAAACTAACGTAAGTGTAAAGAAACAGAAATTGAACAGGTCTAAACAAAGGTGAGTCTTTATGTTTTTATAAGATAGGCTATATCTTGGCAAAGCTAACTTATACCTTAACCGATGATAGGTCAAAAAAACGGCTCAAAAAGAAAGGTGAAGGTTGAATTTAGAGGAAGTAAATATATTGAATTTTACTTTGTCTGAAAAGTTTAGAAAAGTTCATTAGTTATAGGTGTTGGCTTCGCGTTTTACACTTATAACTAAAAACTTAAGTAGGTAATTAAAATTAGTTGATATGAATGGGTGCAGTATTTCGTTTAGAAACAGAGGTTGAAGAGGGAGCGTAGCGGGCTACGTGACCGATGGAACCTATGTTTATGGGCGAAAGGATGCGCAAAGGCATATCGACAAAATCTGAACACGATTATATAAACTAATTTTGAATACCTATTTATAATCTCCAATATTTAATGGTAGATAACGACAAATTCCAATTTTCAATGTTGCATCCGCATAAGGGGCAGCCTGTGGAGTACAATTCAACACGTGAAGCCGTCAAATTACCAGAGTATGGACGTTTTGTGCAGAGTATGGTTGAATATGCGCTCACATTAACTGATCGTGCGCAGCGTCAGCAATATGCTGAATCTATTATAGAGGTAATGGCTGGATTGAATCCTAAGTTGAAGGATGTGCCTGGCTATAGACATAAATTATGGGATCATTTGGCTTATATTGCTGATTACAAGCTTGATATTGATTACCCTTATCCCATAACAGAGCGTAAGGATGGATTAAAGGCTCCGCAAAAACTTTCATATCCTAAGGGAGCCATTCGCTTTCGACATTATGGCCGTTTGATAGAAAAGGCCATAGATGAATTGAAGCAAACTCCTGAAGGGCCGCAAAGAGATGAGTTGGTAAGACTCATAGCCAACCGAATGAAGCGTAATTTAGCTGATTGGAAAGGCGATGGTGTGCAAGATTCAAAGGTGGCACGTGATATCGCTTTCTACACCGAAGGAAGTGTGCAGCCCGACTTTTCAAAACCAGGTGAAGAGTTAATGAATATTGGCGAAAATCGTTTTCGCACGCGTAAGAACAAAGGGTTCTTTTAATAAACAGATTATATATCAAGACAATGTCGCCCATTGGGGAAACGAAGATGTCTGTCTTCGTAACATTGTAAAAAAAATACGACGGATATGAGTACCTTTGTTATTGAAGGCGGACATCGCCTAAAGGGCGAGATAACACCGCAAGGTGCAAAAAATGAGGCTTTGCAAGTAATTTGCGCCACCTTGCTCACAAAAGATGAAGTACGCATTCAAAACATCCCAAACATATTAGATGTTAACAACCTAATAACCTTGCTCGAGAAAATGGGTGTGTCAACGCATTGGAACGGACAAGGTGATTGTAGTTTTTGTGCAGCCAACATCAATCTTGATTATTTGGCTAGTGATGAGTTCTTGGAGCGTTGTTCTCGTTTACGTGGGTCTGTGTTGCTCATTGGCCCGTTAATAGCTCGCTTCGGCATAGCTACAATAGCTAAGCCTGGTGGTGATAAAATAGGACGCCGTAGACTTGATACTCATTTCTATGGCTTACAAAAGTTAGGTGCGCGTTTCTTTTTTGATGAAGATGCTGGCACCTACCATATTGAAGCAACCAAACTCAAGGGCACATATATGTTGCTTGACGAAGCTTCAATCACAGGCACAGCAAACATTATTATGGCTGCTGTGATGGCTAAGGGCACCACTACAATTTATAATGCAGCTTGTGAGCCTTACATTCAGCAATTATGTCATTTGCTGAACCAAATGGGGGCGAGGATTTCAGGAATTGCCTCTAATCTGCTCACAATAGTAGGCGTAACTGAATTGCATGGAGCCAACCATCGTATTTTGCCCGATATGATTGAAATAGGTTCATTCATTGGCATGGGAGCAATGGTGGGTGATGGCTTAATTATACGCCAGGCAGGTGTAAAACAGTTAGGTATCATACCTGAGGCTTTTCGTAGGTTAGGCATACGCCTTTACATTAAAGGTGACGATATATTGATTCCCGCACAAAAGCATTTTCAAATAGAATCATTCATAGATGGTTCATTTTTGACGTTAGCTGATGCTCCTTGGCCTGGGTTGACCCCCGACTTGCTTAGCATATTAATAGTTGTGGCAACGCAAGCACGTGGTACGGTACTCTTTCATCAAAAAATGTTCGAAAGCCGTTTGTTCTTTGTTGATAAACTGATTGACATGGGTGCACAAATCATTTTGTGTGATCCGCACAGAGCTGTAGTTGTGGGGCATGACCATAAAATAAGATTGCGTGCGCGTCGCATGTCATCGCCTGACATTCGTGCGGGCATTGCTCTACTTATAGCTGCTATGAGTGCAGATGGTGTAAGTCAAATAGACAATGTGGAGCAGATTGATCGTGGGTACGAACGTATTGAGGAAAGGTTAAATGCTTTAGGAGCTAACATCAAACGTGTGTAAGGATGATACGCGAAAGTGAGGTTTTTAAAATAGGCTATATAGCCAAGCATCGTGGACTGCGTGGTGAAGTAGAGTTATCATTTACTGATGATTGCTTTGATACTGGGTCGGCCGAATACTTGGTTCTTGATATGGATGGCATTCTAGTGCCATTCTTCTGGGAGGAGTATCGCTTTAAAAATGAAGATACCGCCATTATAAAATTTGAAGATGTAGACACAGATGAACAAGCACGGCGCTTAGTGGGCCATAGCGTATACTATCCTAAAGCGCATTTGGCTGATGTTGATAGCGAAGAGGGTAGCGTGCTCTCATCGTATAAAGCTCTTACAGGTTTTGCAGTGTCAAATCAAGATGGTCAATATATAGGTACAATTGTGCAGGTTGACGACTCATCGGCTAATGTACTATTGACAATCGAAGAGAACAATGGTGAAGAACTCATGTTGCCCTTCCACAATGATTTCTTATTAAATTATGATTTGCGTGAACGCACGCTTCAATTACACATTCCTGAAGAACTATTTAATCTGAATAGATAAGAAATGAAAAAAATTGCTGTTCTTGGCTCAACAGGCTCAATTGGTACACAAGCTTTGGATGTGATAAAGCAACACCCTGATCAATTTGAGGCACGTGTGCTCACAGCGGGCAATAATGCAGCCTTACTTATAGAGCAAGCACGAACTTTTGTGCCAGATGCTGTGGTGATAGCCAATGAGGCAAAATATCAAGAGGTAAGTGAGGCTTTGTCTGATTTGCCTATAAAAGTATATACAGGTGCAGATGCTTTGTGCCAAGTGGTGCAAAGTAATGAGGTTGACATTGTGCTCACAGCCATGGTGGGCTTTGCTGGTTTGCGCCCCACGGTAGCTGCAATAAAAGCGGGTAAAACGCTTGCTTTAGCTAACAAGGAAACGTTGGTCGTAGCGGGCAGCGTAATTCGCGATTTGTGCTTAAAGCACAAAGTGAATATATTGCCTGTTGATAGTGAACACGCAGCAATATTTCAATGCTTAAATGGTGAAGGGCGTAACCACATTCGTCGTATATTGCTGACAGCATCGGGCGGCCCTTTCCGTACATATAGTAAAGATGATTTGCAGCATGTTACGTCGGCTCAAGCTTTGCAACATCCTAATTGGAAAATGGGAGCTAAAATAACGATTGATTCGGCTACCATGATGAATAAAGGCTTTGAAATGATTGAGGCGCATTGGCTTTATGCCGTAGCTCCAGCTGACATTCAAGTAGTAGTTCATCCTGAGAGTATTATTCATTCTGCTGTAGAGTTTGACGATGGTGCAGTAATGGCACAATTGGGTACTCCTGATATGCGTCTTCCCATTCAGTACGCATTCAGTTATCCTAAGCGTTTGCCATTGCAGTCAGAGCCTCTTGACTTATTTAAGGTGGCAACTTTACACTTCGAACCTGCTGATAAAGATCGATTCCCATGCTTGGATTTGGCTTATCAAGCCATTGACAAGGGAGGCAATATGCCATGCATACTGAACGCTGCGGGCGAGGTAACTAACTTGGCTTTTAGAGAAAACAAAATAGGTTTCATGGATATTCCACACTACATAGCCATGGCTATGAGCCAAGCTAATTTTATAGCCAACCCTACGCTTGATGATCTTTTTGAAACAGATAAAGCCGTTCGGAACTTGACTGAGGATTTGATGCAAGCCTAAGTA
>ERZ507052.343-NODE-343-length-15290-cov-30.0209_pt1 | contig 15290 bp, 8 predicted proteins | sample MGYA00512868_ERZ507052 | MGnify/ENA metagenome assembly ERZ507052 | reverse complement strand
AGAGCCTCTGCCTCTCCTATCCTGATGCAGAGATACTGGGCCACCGCGATTTGCCGAACGTGCACAAAGACTGTCCGTCGTTTGATGTCAAGCGATGGCTGAAGTTGGTAGATTTCCACATCTAGCCGATTTTCGGAAAGGATTTCATCATATTTATTTTTTTAAGTTGATTCAAGCCCCACAGGTAGTATTCCTGCGGGGCTTTTTCTGTTTCATCGGCGTTATATGGACTATTTATCAGAAAAATCATATACGAAAATGGAAAAAATAGCATCAATTTGTAAGAACGTGAAAAAAAAGTGCAGAATTAACATTTAAAAGAGGTTATTTTTCAAAAAAAATGTTACCTTTGCAGAAGATAAACTACACTCGGCAATTTGAAAGCAAGCTTTCATTGCGCTTATTTGCAGAAACATACACAATAAAAAGCAAGAGCTTGCAGAAAAACTACAAATAGAATACAAGAAACAAAAAATAAACTTTATGCAAAAAAATCAGTTTACCCCTAGTGCTTGCCGCTGGATTTTGCTAGGTTGTTGCCTCACCCCTTCATCCCTTGCCTCGATACAGGCACAGAATGTGAATGGAAACGGAGCAGCCCAAACAGAAATTGCTGTCAAGCAAGGAGTGATAGAGGGAAAAGTTTTCGATAGCGGGGACCATGAACCCATGATTGGTGTAACCGTAGCTATCGAAGGTACAACCAACGCCGTAACGACAGACATCGACGGACACTTCGAACTGCCTGTTAGGAAAGAGTGCAACATCGTACTCTCCTTCATCGGCTACAAAAAGACAGTCATCCGATTTACAGGCAGCAACCATGCCGACTTTGCCCGCATCATGATGAAATCTGAAGCCCAGAGTATCAAGGATGTGGTGGTTACAGGTGTATACCGACGCAAGAAAGAAAGCTTTACAGGTTCTTCGGCTACCTTCAAGGGCGATGAACTCAAGAGCGTGGGTGCACAGAACGTGCTCCAGAGTCTGAAAACCCTGGACCCATCTTTCAAGATTATGGACAACGCACTCTCAGGATCTAACCCTAACAAGATGCCTGACGTGGAAATCCGTGGTAAGTCGAGCGTTGCCGGACTGAAGGAGGAATATGGTTCCGATCCTAACCAGCCACTCTTTATCCTGGATGGTTTCGAAACAACCTTGGAAACCGTGATGAACCTCAACATGAACCGCGTAGCATCGGTTACGCTGCTCAAGGATGCGGCATCTACAGCCATCTATGGTTCAAAGGCTGCCAACGGTGTGGTTGTCATTGAGACCAAGGCTCCGGTAAAGGGTAAGCTGCAGATTTCATATAAGGGCGACTACAGTCTGGAATTCGCCGACCTTTCAGACTACAACCTGATGAACTCACGCGAAAAACTGGAGTTCGAAAAACTGGCAGGCGTATACAAGGACAATACCAACGATCCGTTCAACCAGATCAAGTTGGATAATCTCTACAATTCCCGTCTGCGCGATATCGAGCAGGGCGTAGATACCTACTGGCTCAGTGTGCCTCTGCGCACCGGATTCACCCATAAGCACAACGTATATGCCGAAGGTGGAGAAGGCAACGTGAGATACGGACTGGGACTGAACTTCGGACAGGTGAACGGCGTGATGAAGGGCTCAGACCGCCAGACTCTGGGCGGAAACCTCGACCTGATTTACCGCACCGGCAAATTCCAGTTCAGCAACAAACTCTCCATCGACTATCTGGAGACCAACAACCCGACCGTTAGTTTCTCGGAATATGCCTATGCCAACCCATATTACAAGAAGTATGGCGCCGACGGCAAGATTAACAAGTATCTTTACTATCCGGAAGAGGGGCTGAATGACAACCCTGTATCAAACCCACTCTGGAATGCGCATCTCAACAACTACGACAAGGGACAGCGTTTCGGCTTTACCAACAACTTCATCGCCGAATGGTTTGCTACAGATGATCTCCGTGTGCGTGGCAAATTCGGTATCACCAAGTATGATGATACCCAGGACAAGCGCCTCTCGCCAGAGCATACCGACTTCGATGACCAGGAAGCAACCCAGAAGGGACTGTTCAAACACAGCCTGCAGAAATATCTCTACTACGAAGGCGACCTTTCTGCCACCTACGGCAAGCTGATAGCAGAGAAACATCAGATAAACGCCGTATTGGGTTTCAACTTCAGCAATACCACCAGCAAGACCAATGGCTACTCAGCCACCGGTTTTACCGACGACCAATTTGATGCCCCATCCTTTGCCAACAACTACCCTACAGGCGGCAAACCAAGCTACAGCGAAAGCATCAAGCATGCCTCCAGTTTCTATCTGAACGGTGGCTATGCCTACGACAACCGCTATCTGCTGGACTTCAACCTGCGCAACGATGGTGCCTCAATGTTTGGCACCGACAACAGGTTCCGTACCACCTGGTCAGTAGGTCTGGGTTGGAATATCCACAACGAAGAGTGGATGCAGGAGAACGGCATCTTCCAGATGCTCAAGCTGCGTGCCTCTGTGGGTAATCCGGGCAACCAGAACTTCTCTGCCTATCAGGCTTATACCACCTATATGTTCAACAGTCTGATGACCAACGTATTCGGTACCGGTGTCATCATCAACAGCTTGGGCAACAACGATCTGGCATGGCAGGAGACCATCAACTACAACGTGGGAGCCGATATCACCACGCTGGGCAACCGTCTGAATCTGACGCTTGATTACTACATCAAAAACACCGACCCATTGCTCGCCATCATTACCACCCCAGGTTCTATGGGTGTAACGAGCGAGGCTCTGAATGCCGGTAAGCAGAAGACCAACGGATGGGAAGCCACCATCAAGTTCTCTCCTATTTATATGCCTCATGAGCGCATCAACTGGAACATCTCGCTGAGTGCCACCCACTCCAAGTCGAAATATGCCAACATCGGCAATGCTTTCAGCGCACTGAACGAGAGCGGAAAGACAGGACTTCACAACACCACCCGCTATTACGACGGCGGAAGTCCAACAGCCATCTGGGCAGTACGTTCTGCAGGCATCGATCCAGCTACCGGCAAGGAGCTGTTCATCAAGCGCGACGGCACCTATTCGTTTACCTATGATGCCAGCGACGAGGTAGTATGCGGCGATACCGAGCCGGATGTAGAAGGCTTGCTGGGAACCACCTTCTATTACAAGGGATTCTCATTCAGCTGCTTCTTCCGCTACCAGTATGGCGGCCAGCTCTTCAACAGTTCGCTCTTCGACAAGGTAGAGAACATCGGAACAGCCGACATCTACAACAACCAGGACCGCCGTGCCCTCTACGACCGCTGGAGCATCAACAACCGCAATGCCCAGTTCAAGGGCATCTCGATGGTACAGAAGACCGACAAGTCATCCCGCTTCGTGATGGATGAGAATACACTTACGTGCGAGTCAATCAATCTGGGTTACGAATTCCCGCTCAACATCGCCAAGAAGTTTGGCATGCAGGCACTCTCAGTTCAGGCCAACATGAACGACATCTTCCGCTGGTCTACCGTGAAGGCAGAGCGAGGCATCGACTATCCTTTTGCCCGTACCATATCATTCTCAATAGGTGCAACATTCTAAACAGAACGCAATGAAAAAGATATTATATACAATGATTTTAGCCTGCAGCACGATGATGGTATCATGCGACAGCTGGTTGGAAGTGAAACCATACGACAAGATATCGGAGGGTGAGCTTCAGAAATCAGAAGAAGGCTACCAGAAAATGCTCAACGGTATCTACATCGACCTCAACAGCGATGCACTCTACGGTCAGTCGCTGTCGGTAGAGATGATTGAGGTGATGGGTGGTGCATACGCCATCGGTACCGACAACAGCGTATGGGGCAACTACAAAGACCTCTCCAACTACCAGTATGGCACAGAATACTGGCGCAACCGCCTGGACCAGACCTGGAACAAGGCTTATGCGCTGATTCTGAACTGCAACAAGATTCTGGAAAGTATCGACCAGAACCAGGGTCTCTTTACAGGCGGCAACTATTATGCCGTAAAGGGAGAAGCACTGGCGCTGAGAGCGATGCTGCACTTCGACATGCTACGCCTCTTCGGTCCGGTTTATGCCAAGGACAGCGATAAGAAGGCGATACCTTATTATAATAAGCAGACCAACAGTCCGGAGCCTATCCTCACAGCCAAGGAGGTGGCAGAGAAGGTGGTTGCCGACCTGGAGGAAGCCCGCATCCTGCTTGCCAACGACCCGGTGAAGACAGAAGGAACCCTGATGAGCGGTTCGCAGGACGGTACCAGCAACTTCATGCGCTACCGTGCTCTCCGACTCAACTACTATGCCGTAGAGGCCCTTCTGGCTCGTGTGAATCTCTATATGGGCAATAAGACCGAAGCGTTCAAGTATGCCACCGATGTCATCAAGACTGCCGACCAGGGCATCTTCCCATTCGTAGACAAGAGTCTGGTTATAGGTTCGCCAGCCGACCCTGACCGCATCTTCTCTTCAGAGGTACTGTTTGCACTGACCAACACCAGCCGCAGCAAGATTCACAAGAATTTCTACGATCCGTCACGATTGCCAAACTATGTGTTCCGCATGGACGATAACCTGATGAGCAACATCGTGTATGGCGGTGCAGCAACAACCGGCGGCTATCAGGACGACTACCGGTACCGTGCCAACTGGATAGCAACAGGCAGCAACCGTTATTTCTACAAGTATAGCGATATGGTGGCTAACGGAAGCATCCAGAACACGATGATTCCGATGATACGTCTGGGTGAGATGTTCCTCATAGCAGCCGAGAGCCAGAGCGACGACCTGGCAAAGGGAGTACAGTATGTCAATGCCCTGCGCAGAAACCGCGGTGTGGCAAACCTTCAGACCCTGACTCCTGATTTGCTGAAGTATGAGTACATCCGCGAGTTGTATGGCGAAGGCCAGCTGTTCTATCTCTACAAGCGATTGAACAGCGACATCATCACCTCTTCTAACGCGAACAAGAATCCAAAGGCAAGCGACCTCATCTTCGTGGTTCCACTGCCTGACTCTGAGACAGAGAACTAGTTAATAGTTTATAGTTAAGACTAATTATATACGATTTTTATATGAAATATCAGATAAAGACTCTATTGATTGGAGCGATGGCAGCCCTATCTCTAGGCTCATGCAGCGAACAGGAACCGGATGTTTTTCAGAACATTAACGGCGTTTACCTGAACAATCGCTCCAATACCAATATCCTGCAGGCAAACACCAATGTGACCTTTGTCTATCAGAAAGGCGATGAGATGCAGGTGCCTGTCAAGATACAGCTGATAGGCCGTCCTACAGACCAGCCTCGCGAGATAGCCCTAATGGTTAGCTCGGAGGATGCACAGGAAGGCACAGACTACATCCTGCCGGAAAAGGCTGAGATGCCGGCGGGCGAAACCATACTGGAATATATGATTACGCTGAAACGTACTGCCATTCTGAAAACTCAGGAGAAGCATATACAGGTAAGTCTGCAGCCTAACGAGAACTTCACTCTTCCTGTTACCGAAGAGACGACAGCCAACGGCGATGTGGTTTCAACCCTTTCTTATCAGATTATCTTCTCTGACAAGTTTACCACGGCACCAAAGGCATGGAAGACCGATCTGCTCGGCGATTTCACCCAGCAGAAGTTCGAACTGGCTTGCAAGGTACTCGACCTGGACCCAGCCGATTTCAACGACGATTCTAAGATGACGCTTGCCATGCAGAGCTATGTAAGTTCTGAGATGCAGAGCTATGTGAGAGAGCAGCAGAAACTTCGCAACAACGGCGAGGCATACGATGCCGATGCATTCGATGCAAAGGGCAATGCGCTGACTTTCTATGGAGAATAAAAAAAACTGGAAGATTATGAGAAATTATAAAATAATGGCAGCGGCTCTGATGATGGCTACGATGATGGCAGGATGCTCGCAAGATGAGGGCAACTACGATTATCACAGTCTGAACGAGCCTACTATCACCGGCGTGCCTGAGACCATCTCGGTACTCACCCATGCCAACATCGACCTCGACCCGAATCTGGGCGATAACATCACCGACCTCGATGCCTACAACTACGAGTGGAAGGTCATCAATAAGTCGGGCGACAACGAGGTGACCGTGCTTGGCAACGAAAAACATCTCGTGCAGGAAATGACGCTTCCTGCAGGAGAATATACCCTCTACTTCACCGCAACAGAGAAGAAGACAGGACTCTTCTGGCAGCAGAGCTATACACTCATCGTGAGCGATACCTCTTCAGAAGGCTGGATGGTGCTCTGTGATGTGAACGGCAAGACCCGTCTCGACATGATATCGAAGGTTACAGGCAAAACCTATCTCGACATCCTCAAGACCAGCGGAATGCCTGAGTTGAATCATCCATACAGCATCCAGTATGCGCCAAACAGCGGACATTCCGACTCTCCTTTCTATCTCTTTACTGCCGACGGAGCCACCCGTCTGTCAAAGAACAGTTTTGTATGGCAGAAGGATTACGACTTCAAGTACGAGGTAGCCAAGCAGACCAATCTGAAGCCACAGAGCATGGTATGCGACCAGAGCGGCATGATGAGAATGATTGTGAGTGACGGCTATGCATATTCGGCATCCAACATGGGTATCCAGGGACTCTTCGCTGCCGTCAACAAGCAGCCTGTTCTTGCACCAGCAGTAGGAGCCAACATTGGAGCATCCTCTTACGCATCCATCTATCTGCTTTATGATAATGTGAACAAGTGCTTCATGTCCTGCTGTCCATTCCTACCAGGCCTTTCGCTCTCTGATGTTTCCTATCACAGCATGAAGGATATGGAAGAGATTGCTACCGGATACAAGGGATCGGATATGGTAACCGGCAAAGCCTTCAGCGAATATCCTACCGGCATGGATTTCGTCTATATGGAGAATACGAAATATGACCCGGGAAACGCCAAGATGGGCATCACCTATACCATCCTGCGCAGCGGAAAGAAATATGAACTGTATGGCATCCAGCTAGGTGATATGCTCTGCTATGCCGACTGCACCTTTGCACTGGGTAAGGCTTACTACGGCGACTTGAGCGACTGCAAAGACATCGCCAATGCCTCTTGCTTCGCCTTCAGTTCGCAGAAGAACTACATGTATTATGCTGTAGGCGGTACCGTTTATCGCGTGAACCTCTCGGAGAAACCATTGAAGGCAGAGCGCCAGTTCAGTTTCAACGGCGAAACCATCTCGATGATGAAGTTTAATTTCTATCAGAATTCAGCTTCAGCCCATGATTACGATCTCATCGTAGGTTCAGAGAACAGCAATGGTTCGGGTACACTCCGAATCTACGACGGCATGAGCGCAGAGGGCGATTTCTCTAAGGTTACACCTACCAGCTATTCAGGCTTCGGCAAGATTGTAGATGCTACTTACCGTGAGCGTACCAACTAATCATCAACTTTAAAAAAGAAAATAAAAATGAAGAATAGAATATTATCATTGCTTCTGTTCCTGCTGGCTGCAGTGAACATGCACGCCGCTGAGGGCATCACCATTAGATTTGACGTCAAGAATCCGGTGCTCTCCAATGTGGTACTCGTCTATCACATGAGCGTCAACGAATTTCCACTGACCGACGGAAAGGCTACCGTGCAGCTCGACGACATGGATGCTCTCTACGCCAATGTTTATTATGGCGAGAAGACCAAGAACGTATATCTGCAGAAGGGCGACGATGTAACCATCTCGTTCAATGCCAACGATTTCGACAACACCTTCGCCGTGAAAGGCGGCAACGAGAAGGCTATCGATTACTTGAACAAGATTCAGTTAACCGGCTTGTCTAATGAGGTTTACATCCAGCCTTGGAGCGAGTTTAAGGCTACCGTTGACAAGAAGATAGCTTCGATGAAACGCCTACTGAAGGCACGCAAGTTTGCTGCCGACGACAAATTCCTGAAGATGGAAGAAGGCAGAATCACCTACTTCTATGCCAATGCCTTCCTGATGTATCCGGTAAGTCATACTTATCTCACTCAGGATACCACTCTGGTATTGGGTAAGGACTATTACGATACCCTGCGCCAGTATGTGAAGGAGGATGAGGATCTCGCCGACAACGATGAGTATCGCAACTATATGATTGAGACAGCCCACGTATTTGATGAAGCGGGAAAGAACATCCGCCAACTCTATCCTAAGGTGCTTGCAGAGATGAGCTATATCGGCGAGAATACGAAGAGCGACAAGGTGCGCGAATCGCTGATTCATTTTCTGGCTTTCACCTATGTTGAAGGTAATGGCGTGGAGAACATCACCGATCTGCAGAATCTGTACTATACCTATGTTACATCGCCTCGCCTGAATGAAATCTTCAAGAAGGCATGTGCCAAATGGGACAAAGCGGCTGTGGGACGTCCATCACCTATGTTCAAGGGTGTGGATGTAAACGGCAAGGAGATGACGCTCCGTGATTTCCGTGGCAAGTACATATATATAGATATGTGGGCTACCTGGTGCGGACCATGCCAGAAAGAGTTGCCATTCCTCAAGAAACTGGAAGAGAAGTTCAAGGGCAGAAACATCGTTTTCGTAGGTCTTTCTATCGACCAGGACAAGGCGAAGTGGGCTGCCAGGGTGAAGAGCGGTGCACTGAGCGGTACCCAACTTTATATCGGTAAGGGCAGCAAGTTCCAGAGCGATTACCGCATCAGCGGCATTCCTCGCTTCATCCTCCTCGATCCTAACGGCAGAATCGTGAATCCAGACATGACCCGTCCTTCAAGCGAGGACACAGAGAAGATTCTGAACAGTCAGTCTGGGTTGTAAGAATAGAGTTTAAAAACAATTTATTTATTAATTAATTAAAACACAGCACTATGAAAAAATTGATTTCAATGATGTTGATGCTTTGTGCATTCATCACTTTCTCAGCGTGTTCGTCAGACGACGATGGTCCTACTAACCCAGTAAGCAATGCAGTGGTTCCAACTTCTGCAAAGATTGGTGCAGAGGTAACAGTACAGGGTAGCGGTTTCGCTGCTGGTCAGACTCTTTATCTCCAGCCTGAACAGGGAACTGAGGTTAACACCAATGCCAAGATGTCTTCTAACGGTGCAACCTTCACCATTCCTTACACCATGACTGAAGGTAAGGTAAACGTAGTATTGAAGACAGGTAATGATAGCTGGACATTGGGCAGCATGACTCTTCTTGCAGCTGACAACCCAATCTCTACCTTGTCATTGCCAGGCGAGATGGGTATTGGCGAGGAAGTAACCCTTACCGGTATCGGTTTTGCCCAGGGCGACAAGATTGTAGTTGGTGACAAGACATTAGAGGCAACAGTTACTTCTGATGGCGTAAAGGTTACTATTCCTGCAGATTTGGCAGAGGGCGAATATGCCGTATCTCTGGTTCGCGGCAATGCTTCTTGGGAGTTGGGTAAGGTATATGCCTTCCTGCAGCGCCAGGTAGAGAGCATCACCATTACAGATAATTCGATGCTCAATATGTATGCTCCTATGTTGGGTCTTCAAGAAGGCATTTTAACTCTCAACATGTCTTACAATGAAGATGGAACTCTCAAGGAAATTACTTCTAATGGTAGTCTTGGTTGGGTTTTCAATTACAACGGGAAAACTGTTTCTGTAGAGAATAATCCTTATACTTATACTCTTGATGACCAGGGTCGCGTTATCAGCAGTACAGGTATGGATATGATGACAGGCGAAGATGTAACTTATACATGGAGCTACGATGCAAACGGTTACCTAACAAGCGTTAAGCAGGTAGGTGCAGCAGATGATGCTGATGTAAATTTCCTGAGCACTTATACTGATGGCAACTTGTCTGCTTATACTCTAAGTTTAACTAACGAGTTCACAACAAATAAGAGTATCCGTACATGTCCAAACACCGTAGAGCCTTATTATTTGCTGAACACCTTTAGCTGGTTAATGAGCCGTGATGACTTATTCCTTGGTTTCCTTCTCAACCGCAACGTAAAGGTATCTACCTATGTTCCAAATCAGGTAGTTGCTGATGATCAGGATATGGAGACAGGAGAAATGATCAAAGCCACAACAGGTATTGAGAGTTCATTTGAGAACAACGCTTTGACCATACAGAGCACAGGTGCTGCCATTTCACAGGCACAAGGCATTTATGCCAACAAGGTAGTTGTCAAGTACAAGAACAAGTAATCTGTTAAGCCTTTACAAATCGCTTAAAAGATACATAATTATTAAAGCCCGACAGGAAGCAGCAACGCTCTCCTATCGGGCTTTAATTATTGTGTAAAGAAGAGAAATTCAAAAAAAATATGGAAAAGGCTTGCAAGTTTCGGAATATTGGCGTATATTTGCAGAAAAAAAAGAAAGGCTTATGAAATATTTGGATCCTAAGGCCGATTTGACCTTCAAAAAAGTGTTTGGCGAACATCCCGAGTTGGTAAAAAGTTTGCTTAATGCCCTTCTTCCTTTTAAGAGTGAGGAAGAGGAAATCACTTCTGTGACATATCTTACGCCTGAAATGGTTCCCCAGACACCCACACGAAAATATAGCATAGTGGATGTGAGATGCGAGGATGCCCAGGGACGTCAGTTTATTGTAGAAATGCAGATGGTTTGGTCTGCGGAGTTTAAGCAGCGAGTTCTCTTCAATGCTTCCAAGGCATATGTAAAGCAGCTAAACAGGGGAGAAGATTATTCTCTTCTGAAGCCAGTTTATTCTCTCAACTTGGTTAATGAAGTATTTGAGCCTGAACTGGATGATTATTACCACTATTACCATCTTGTACATGAGGAACATACCGAAAAAGTAATTGATGGTTTGCATCTGGTATTTGTTGAGTTGCCGAAGTTTACGCCTCATACGTTTACAGAGAAGAAAATGCAGGTTTTATGGCTTAGGTATCTGACAGAAATTGATGAGAAAACGAAGGAAGTTCCGGCAGAACTGCTGGCTAATCCGGAGATAGCCAAAGCCGTATCAGAGATTGAAGAATCAGCCTATACCGAGGAGGAACTTCTGGGTTATGATGAATTCTGGGATATGGTGAGCGTAGAGAAGACGCTTGCCGGCAGGTTGGAGCGTTTGACGAAGGCTAATGATGATACTGAGGAGAAACTTAAGGCAACATCTAGTCAGTTGGAGGCAACATCTAGTCAGCTGGAGGCAACATCTAGTCAGCTGGAGGCAACATCTAGTCAGCTGGAGGCAACATCTAGTCAGCTGGAGGCAACATCTAGTCAGCTGGAGGCAACATCTAGTCAGTTAAAAGAAGCTGAGGAGCAGAGAAAAGAAGCTGAGGAGCAGAGAAAGGAAGCTGAGGAGCAATTAAAAAGAGCTAATGAGGAAAAATTGCAATCAGCCAAAAAACTTCTACAGGCTGGAGTATCAGCTGATATTGTGGCAAGTACTCTTAACTTAAGTATGGATGAAATAAAAAAAATGATTCAGGCTTAAGATACAGTAAACGTAACTATAGTAATAAACAGAACCCACTTTAATAAGTGGGCTCTGTTAAGATAATATGCAATCCTTTTTTTTCTTCTGTCGTTGCGCATATTTGAGAGATTTGTACAGTTTGCAATCCTTTCCACATCTAGCCGATTTTCGGAAAGGATTGTATTGTATTTATTTTTTTAATTTGATTCAAGTTTCGCAAGTTCAGAAGTTTCTCGGGAGTAGTCTTATCGGCATTCGCCTCTATTCGGCTCTTCATATCGCCAAAAAATAAAGGTTAAATCCGATAAATCTTGTTAAACAAATTCTATCTTGTCTCTTATGTTTATACCTTTGCACGCAAATTTATAATCACAAAGGACATTTTCATGTCCCAAAAAGGATAATATTTAATTTAAATAAGAGAAGAAAAATGAAAGAAAAAGCAGAAAGTTCAGTAGCCTGCAATCATCACCGAGTAGGCTTCCTGGGATTGCTCGTTACATTAGGCATTGTATTCGGAGACATCGGAACATCACCTCTCTATGTGATGAAGGCCATCCTGCATACGGGCGAAAGCATCAGCGAGAGCACCATCCTGGGCGCCCTGTCATGCATCATCTGGACACTCACCCTCCAGACCACCATCAAATATGTATGCGTGGCGCTGCGTGCCGACAACAATGGCGAGGGAGGCATCCTCGCCCTCTATGCCTTGCTGCGCCGACTCAAGTACAAGTGGATTTACCTACTGGCCATCATTGGCGCAAGCACCCTGCTGGCAGACGGAATCATCACCCCTGCCATCACCGTGACCACAGCCATCGAAGGACTCGAAAGCATCAGTCCCAACCTGCCAGTTATCCCCATCACCCTTGCCATCATCACCATCATCTTCTTCGTGCAGCGGTTTGGCACAGAGAGTATTGGCAAATCGTTTGGCGTATTTATGCTGCTATGGTTCCTGCTGCTGGGCGTGATGGGGGCTTTCAGCATCACGTCTTACCCATTGATACTGAAGGCTTTCAACCCCTATTATGCTGCCATGCTGCTGGCAAAATCGCCTGAATGGTTCCTGATTCTGGGTGCCGTATTTCTCTGTACCACCGGTGCAGAGGCTCTCTATTCCGACCTGGGACATTGCGGCAGGAAGAACATCGCCATCAGCTGGGGCTTCGTAAAGACCATGCTCATTCTCAACTATCTGGGACAGGGAGCATGGGTGCTGAATCATGCAGATACGGCACTGGCTGTGAATCCGTTCTTTGCCATCATGCCGCAGAGCATGCTGTTCTTCGCTATCATCATGGCCACGGGTGCGGCAATCGTTGCGAGCCAGGCACTCATCAGCGGAACCTTCTCCATATTGAGCGAAGCCATGAACCTGCACTTCTGGCCGCGCATGCGAATCAAGCATCCTACCCATGTTAAGGGGCAGCTCTATATCCCGATGATCAACCTCGCCATGTACATCGGCGTGGTTCTCATCATCCTGCTCTTCCGCGACTCCTCGCACATGGAGGCAGCCTACGGACTCGCCATCACCATCACCATGCTGATGACTACCCTGCTGCTCGGTTTTTACCTGCACAGCAAGGGAGTGGCACGGATTTTCACGATGCTGTTTATGGGCGCATACTGCATCATCGAAGCCATCTTCCTGACTGCCAATCTGTCAAAGTTTCTTGCAGGTGGATGGTGTACGATGCTCATTGGCGGAATCCTGTTCCTGATGATGTACGTGTGGGTAAAAGCCATGAAGATACGCCGCCATTATATCAGCACCAAACCGCTGGATGATTATTATCAGATTATCTCCGACATCAAGGCCGACGAGAGCATCCCTAAGTACGCTTCCAACCTGGTTTATGTGAACCACGCCAACAAGGAAGGTGCCGTAGATGACAAGTTGCTCTACTCCATCATCAACAAGCAGCCGAAACGTGCTGACCATTACTGGCTTATCAACATGGAGTTTGTTGACACACCTGACACGCTGGAGTACAACTGCGAGACCCTGATTCCCGACACCCTCTACAGCGTAACCATGCACATTGGTTTCCGCATAGAGCCTAGGGTGAGTCTCTATCTGCGACAAGTGGTAGAAGATCTGGTAACAGACGGAAAGGTAGATTTGCGAAGCACCTATCCTTCGCTGCGCAAATACGGAATTCCGGGCGATTTCCGATTCATCATCATTCACCGCGTATATTACCCGGAGAGTTCAGATAATCGCCAACAGAACCTGCTGATGAGTATCTACGCTCTTATCAGCAAGATAGGTATTGACGAGCCTAAGGCATTGGGCCTCGACACTTCCATGGTAGTGGTAGAAAGAGTGCCGCTCATCATCAACCATCCGGTTATTAAGGACAAGGTCATTAAGGTTATTAAGGATTCTGAAACATCACAAAGCAGACAATAAGCAAAAAGGCGAGGCGCTTTCACAAGCTCCCCGCCTTTATTAATTAGCATGAAAATGAATGCTAACAACTAACACAAAACCTTATAACTTTTATCAAATATAAATCGTTATTTGATTTATGAACGAACATCTTAATTAGAGGATAGTCTTAACAGCTTCCAACATGCCCTTCTCCTGAATAAGGTCAAGATCCTTCTTAACCAGCTCAGTCAAGCCAGGAACTGTCTTATTAAGATCCTCGTGCCAGATATAGTCGAAGCCCAATACGCCCTCAGCTACCTTCTGAGTATCGCCGGTAGCCCAAAGCTCGGTGAGCTTGTCCATAATCTTCTGGTCATCGTTTGGCTGGATAGGAGCACCATCCTCGCGAACACCACCCTTATAGTAAGTGATGATAGCTGCAAGACCGAATACCAAGCCCTGTGGCAACTCGCCTTTACGCTCCAGGTAAATCTTAACACCTGGGAGGTCACGGGTCTCAAACTTAGGGAATGAGTTGAGCATGATGCTTGTTACCTGATGATCTACGAATGGATTCTCGAAACGCTCCAATACGTCAGAAGCGAACTTCTGGAGCTCATCCATAGGGAGGTTCAGAGTCTGCATCAACTCCTCGAACTGTACCTTGTGGATGTACTTGCCCAATACTGGGTGCTCGCAAGCATCGCGAACGATGTTCACACCGCTGAGGTATGTAACAGGGCTCAATACTGTATGAGGACCATTGAGGAGAGTAACCTTACGCTCGTGGTATGGCTTCTCATTATCTGTGATAAGCACGTGGAGACCTGCCTTGTGAGCTGGGAACTCCTCCTGCATCTGCTCTACTGTCATGTTTTCAGCCTTCTCGATAACCCAGAGGTGGAAGCTTTCTGCCTTAACTACGAGGTTGTCCTTGTAGCAAATCTTCTGCTGGATTTCCTTGATGGTGTCGCGTGGGAAACCAGGAACGATGCGGTCTACCAATGTAGCGCAAACGTAGCAGTGGTTTGTGAACCACTCCTTGAAGCCCTCGTAATCAGCACCCATGTCTTCCTTCCAAAGCTCGATATACTGATAGATGCACTCCTTGAGGTGGTGACCATTGAGGAAGATCAGCTCACATGGCATCAGGATCATACCCTTGGTTGGGTCGCCCTCGAAGAACTTGTAGCGGTGGAACAAGAGCTGAACCAACTTGCCTGGATAAGAAGCTGCAGGAGCATCTGTAAACTTGCAAGAGTCATCGAATGCAATACCAGCCTCTGTAGTGTTAGAGATGATGAAACGCATCTCTGGCTGCTCAGCCAAAGCCATGAAAGCCTGGTTCTGAGAATATGGGTTCAACGCACGGCTGATAACGTCGATACGCTCCAATGTATTGATAGCCTGGCCGTTCTCCTTACCCTGAAGGTTTACGTGATAGAGGCAGTCCTGACCGTTCAACCAGTCAACCATACC
>ERZ507052.337-NODE-337-length-15428-cov-8.56567_pt1 | contig 15428 bp, 7 predicted proteins | sample MGYA00512868_ERZ507052 | MGnify/ENA metagenome assembly ERZ507052 | reverse complement strand
GACGATTGCGTGGAACATGCCGGTCGCTGTGCGGAATGCGGGTTTTGTGCGTTGGCCGTCGTGCTGCGATCGCCAATATCATCGATATCGCCAGTATCGCTGGTTTCGATGGTGCCGCCGGCGGAAGCGATAACGACTTTGCGATTGTGCAGGATACGCAACGCCCACAGCACGGCGACGACCAGCGGCGGCACACTCCAGAAGGCGAGTGACGCGCGCCAACCGCCCCACATCTGCGCAAGCGGCGCGGACAGCAAACCTGCGGTGGCGCTGCCGGCGGTGATGCAACCGGAATAGACGCCGGTCGCCATCGCGACATGGCCGGCATAGTCACGTTTCGCGATCACCGGCACAAGAACGTTGCCGACGGCGATGGCGGAGGCGAACACCACCGTGCCCAGCCAGATGCCAACGCCGCCGCCGAACGAGCGGATGGCGTCGCCCGCCGCGATGCACAGCAGGGCCAGCAGAATCGACATGTCGATGCCGATGCGGCGTGCAAGGAACGTGACCAGCGGGCTGACCGCGGCGAAGGCGATCAGCGGAATCGCCGTCAATACGCCCTGCACGCCCTCACCCCACGCAAGGTCGGTTCCCATTTGGGCGAGGACCGGCCCGACGGCGGCGATGGCGGGCCGCAGATTCAGCGATACGAGGAAAATCAAAGCCACCCACAATCCGGTGGAGGACCGGTCGTACGCCAGCATGTTTCGTTTTGAATTCATTCCGTTCCCATTCCCGCTTCCACTTCCGTTTACCGCCGTTCCAACGGGACGTGCCGCGCCTAGATTTTCCCTATCAATCTTCAAGCTCATTGAGCGCATCGAAGCAATCGTTGATGCCTTCGATACGCGCGTGCACCTCGTCTTCGGTATCGACGAGGCATTTTCCGACTTCGTCCACCATCAGGGCGATCAGGGCGAACGCCGCGGTGAAGCTCGTCAGCACGTGGGAGTTCAGCACCACTTTGAAGAAGGCGACGTTACGGCCGATGACGGCGTTGCGCGCCGAAATGTCGCCAATCACCACCACGGTCAGGCCGCGCTCAAGCATCACGTCGATGAGCCGCGAGAAGAAGGGAAGACGCCGGCCCACGCCGATGATGACGATTACGTCGCCTGCCGCATAATCAACCAGATCTTCGCCTATGGACTGGCCTGGATTCGGCAGAATATCAACGTTTCCGCGTAGCCGCATCAGCTGTTCGCGCATGTGCAGCGCCACGGGATAGCTGCTGCGGTACCCGACCACCGCCACATGCGGGGCCGTGGCTATGGCTTGGCATGCGGATGACAGTTGCGCGCGGTCGATGCCTTCAAACGTGCGTTTCAGGCTTTCCTCGTCACGGCGCAGATGGTCGGCGACCAAATCGTCGCACTGGGTGTGCCGTGAAAGCTCCGGAGAGCCAGGACGATGGACGCGACGCACGTCACGTCTGAATTCGCCCGCGTTCGCATAGCCGAGCTTGCGGTACAGGCGGCTGAGCGTCGGCTGCGAGATGCCGCTCAACTGCGACAATTCCACGGAATTGCAGACCAGCACGTCGGTCAGATGACCCAGAATGAACTGCGCGGCCTCACGTTCCGTCGCAGTCAGCGAATCGAAGGATTCCCGGATGCGCGCCACCAAGCCGAGGTCCGCGGCAGCATTGCCTTCCTCGTCCATGGCGTCCTTCGAAGCCCCCATATTGTCTGAAAGCATAATTCCAGAAGTCACGCTCATCGCCCTTCCCTGCAGTACATTCTCACGCGGCGCATCCGCTCTCCTGACGATGCTACCCCTTGCTTTCCGGGTTTCACCAGGTTTGGCCGCCGACAACTGTCACGACGAATGAAGAATTTCAGATGCCGTAAGCACTGAAATGCATCCATCACAGGCAGTGGCGCCTCTTGGCAACGCGACCCACCATCAGGAGATGACCGACCATGGCAAAAACAGATTACCCCACACAATCAACATCGCATATCGGGCGGATTCGGCATAGAAGAAACGGTGCCAAACCAGCGAAATGGGCGACTAACGCGGCAACAAAATCCCCGACTGCTGCGAACACTGTTGAACGCGTCATCGCGCCCGGCCGAATGCGAGGCGAACGCGGTGCGCAAGATCGTACGGCTGGTGGCACGCACCGGCTGCCGCACGCATATTCTGCACGTGTCCAGCGGTCTGAGCGTGGACGTGCTGCGGCGGGCGAAGGCCGAAGGACTGCCGGTCAGCGCGGAGACCTGTCCGCATTACCTCACGTTGGATTGCGACCATATTCCCGACAACGCCACCGCGGTCAAATGCTGTCCGCCGATTCGTGATCTGCATGAGCAGGACGCGCTATGGGCGGGGCTTGCCGACGGCACGTTGGATGGTGTCGTCACCGATCATTCCCCGGCCAGCGCGGATATGAAAGCCGGCACGCTCGCCACCGCGTGGGGTGGCGTTTCCAGTCTGCAGGTCGGATTCCGCGCGGTGTTGACGGGTGCGATGCGGCGCGGCTTGAGTTTGGCCGACGTCGTGCGGTGGATGTCGTGCAACACCGCACGGCTTGTGGGACTTGACGATCGTGGCGATATAACGCCGGTATTGCGGGCCGATTTGGCGATTATTCGCCCATACGAACGGTTTGTTGTGGATGCTACCGCTTTGGAAAGCCGCAATCCGATCTGCGCCTGCGATGGCATGACGCTTAACGGCGTCGTCACGCGCACGTTTGTAGCGGGGCGGGACGCGCTCTCCGGAGTGCGGGAGGGGAATCTTATCGTTCGTCCGTGAATCGGAATCCGTAAATCAACCATTCAACAAAAATCCCCAACCCGCCGACGGCCGGATGTCATTCGATGTCGGCAGATTGGGGACGGACGAGAATCAGGTCTCAGCCCAGGTAGGCGGCCGGGTTCTGGGCGAACTTGTCGGCGCAACCGGGGTTGCAGAAGTAGTAGGTGACGCCGCCGTATTCGCGGGTCGCGGCCGCGGTGGCCGGATCGACGCTCATGCCGCAAACCGGGTCCTTCGCAACGTTCGCCGCGGAATCGCCCATATTCGAAGCCATGCCGTGGCCGTCATGACCGCCGCAGCAGTGTCCGGCGCCCATCGCGCCCATGTTCTCGGCTTCCTTCTTGGCCTTGTGATCGCTGAACAGTCCCATGATCGTTCCTTTCCGACTGTGCTGGTTGCCATTATTTTTGCTCGGATCGGGCTTGCGTACCCGATACGTCTTGTTTTTCGCCGCCTCCGCGTCCGGATCGAACAGGCGCAGCCGGCTTGCGTTCGTCACCACGCACAACGACGAGAACGCCATCGCGGCGCCGGCGATCATCGGATTCAGCAGCGTTCCGGTGAACGGATACAGCACGCCGGCCGCGATCGCGATGCCGATGCTGTTGTAGCCGAGTGCGAAGCCGAGGTTTTGCGCGATGTTGCGCATGGCGGCATGCGTCAGGTCGAGCGCGTGCACGAGTCCCATCAGCGATCCGCCCATCAGTGTCACGTCGGCGGATTGGATGGCCACGTCGGTGCCGGTGCCGATGGCGAATCCGACGTTGGCTCGGGCGAGGGCGGGCGCGTCGTTGATGCCGTCGCCGACCATCGCCACCGTATAGCCTTGCGATTGGAGTTTTGCGATTTCGTCGGCCTTGCGTTCCGGCCGCACGCCGGCGATCACATGACGTTCGTCGATACCGACCTGGCTTGCGATGGCGCGTGCGGTGGTCGGATTGTCTCCCGTGAGCATGACGGCTTCGACGCCACGTTTGCGGAGCAGTTCGATGGCTTGGCGCGAGTCGGCTTTCGGCACGTCGGCGACGGCGACGATGCCGGCGAGATGGCCGTCGATGGCCGCTAGGATCGGCGTTTTGCCTTGCTGCGACAGGAGTTCCATGTCGGCGATGATGGCGTCGAGGTTCGTATCGTGGATGGTCTCGGAGGCAATTTCGGAGGTATCGGACGTAACGTCGGGCATGTTGACGTCAAGGTCGTCGATCAGGTCGGTGTTGCCGACGGCGACGGTGTGCGGCAGACCGCGGAAGGTGACACGCGCGGTGACGCCACGGCCGGCAATCGCCTGAAAATCGGTGGTTTGCGCGAGTTCCGCAACGTCCGCGACGTCGGCTTTTTCCGCAGCTGCGGCAACGATCGCAGCAGCGAGCGGGTGTTCGGAATCGCGTTCGGCGGCGGCGACAATCGTCAGCAAATCATCGGGACGCCGATGCCACACGCCCAACGGCAGCACATCGGTAAGGGTGGGTTTGCCGGCGGTGATCGTGCCGGTCTTATCCAATACGACGGCGTTGACTTTACCGCACGTTTCCAACGCTTCGGCGGAACGGACCAGCACTCCCATACGGGCCGCGCGACCGGTCGAGACCGTCACCGACAGGGGCGTCGCCAGACCGAGCGCGCACGGGCAGGCGACCAGCAGCACCGACACCGCGGCGACCAGCGCGTGCGTGACGCGCGGGTCGGGGCCGAACGCGAACCACAGCGCGCACGACCATACGGCGATGAGTACCACGGTCGGCACGAAAACGCCGGAGATACGGTCCGCCAATCGTTGCACGGGGGCTTTCGAGCTTTGTGCGGCGGCCACCATGCCGATGATCTGCGCGAGCACGGTGTCCTTGCCGACTTTCGTGGCGCGGTACCGCAGCGAGCCACCACCGTTGATGGTGGCACCCGTCACTTCGCTGCCCTCGGTTTTGGCGACCGGCATGGCTTCGCCGGTGATCATCGACTCATCCACGGTGGAGCTGCCGGATATGACGATGCCGTCGACCGGCAGCTGCTCGCCGGGACGGATGGCGATGATGTCGCCGACGCGCACGTCATCGATGGCGATGCTGGTTTCCTTGCCGTCTCGCACCACGCGGGCGGTTTTCGGTTGCAGACCCGCCAATGCGCGCATGGCTTCACCGGTGCCTTTGCGGGCGCGCGCTTCGAGCAGCTGGCCGACAAGCATAAGCGTGACGACCACACCGACCGCTTCGAAATACGGTTCGCGCGCGTTCTCGGGCAGGACGTTCGGTGCGAAGGTGACCACGCAGGAGTAGGCGAATGCGGCCAGCGCGCCGAGGCTGACGAGCGCGTTCATCTCCGGCGAACGGTGGGCGATCGCGGCGAAACCGCTGCGGAAAATCGGCAATGCCGCATAGCCGACGATTGGCAGCATCAGCAGGAACTGCAGCCAGTTCGGCATCGGATACAGCATGAGCATGGTGGAGCCGAATACCGGAATCGTGCAGACGGCCGCCACGATAAGACGGGTGATGAGGGCGCGAATTTCCGATTCCAATCCGCGCGATTTGCCCGAATCACCCGAACCGGACGTTTGGACGGCGCCTTTTTGCGCGCATTGCACGCCTGTTTCCGCGGAACCGGATGCGTGGGCACCGTCAGCAGTCGCGCGAATGTCCGAATTGCCGGAATCGGACATACTGGCGCCGACGGAACCAACCGCGGAACCGGCGGCGGCACCGACACTTGCATGCTTTCCCGGCAGTATGCGCAACGTGCCGTGCAGCATGTTCATACCGCATGCGAAGGGATACTCGCCCGGCTGGTCGGGATGAAGCGTCAGCGTGGTCGTGCGGAAGGCGGGCAACGCAAGATCGACCCCGAAATCGGAGAACACGACATGCGACGAGCATTCGCCGTCTTCCTTGCGATCGAAGATCAGCCGTAGCGGCACGCCGGCTTCGGCTTCGATGACGGCCGGGCTGTACCCGCCTTTGACTTCGACGACCGCTTCCTGCACGCCGTCGCGCAACGGCGCACGATACGCTTTGCGCGGTGCGAAGAAGAACCACAGCACGCCCGCAGTAACGAGCAGCGCCATAATAAGCGCGATTGCGATGTGCATATTCCAGCCGCCTTCCGTCCGTAATTGGCTTTCGATTTCGGCAAACACCATCACAATATACCCCTATAGGGTATATTGGCAAGAAGGACGAGCAAACTTCAGCCGTAGATAAAATTTTCAGCGCAGCGAGGAGGACGATATGAACGCCACACAGCATGGGTACGCAAGCGACCAGAAGAGGATCATCGCACGATTGAATCGCATCGAAGGGCAGGTGCGCGGCATTCGGCAGATGACGGAAAACGGCGAATACTGCATCGACATTCTGACGCAGATTTCCGCAGCGGACAGCGCGCTGAAGTCGGTGGCGCTACTGCTGCTCGACGACCATCTGCACCATTGCGTCGCCAAAGCCGCGGCGGAGGGCGGTACCGTCGCCGACGAAAAGCTGGCGGAAGTCAGCGCCGCCATCGCACGCCTTGCCAAATAATCGGAACAGATCCGCCATAAAAAAAACTGCCGACGGGAGACACATGCACCCGTCGGCAGTTTGAAAAAAGAATTACGGTTACAGGTCGAGGAAGTGGTCGAGGCCGACGGTCAGGCCCGGGTAGGTTCCGGTGGAGACCTTGCGCACGGCCAGCAGCACGCCCGGCATGAAGGAGATGCGGTCGAAGCTGTCGGCGCGGATGGTCAGCTGTTCGCCGGAGTTGCCGAACAGCACCTCCTCGTGGGCGTTGAGGCCGCGAAGACGCACGGCGTGCACGTGGATGCCGTCCACCACCTGGCCTCGGGAACCGCCGTCGGTTTCGGTGGCGTCCGGAACCGGACCCAAGCCGGCCGCCTTGCGCGCTTCGGCGATGCCCTGCGCAGTGTGGAAAGCGGTGCCGGACGGAGCGTCCACCTTGGTCGGGTGGTGCAGTTCGATGACTTCGGCGGATTCGAAGTACGGTGCCGCGACCTTTGCGAAATGGTCGGCGAGCACCGCGGAAATGGCGAAGTTCGGCGCGATGAACACGCTCTGGCCCTCACGCGGAGCTGCTGCGAGCGCGGCACGCACCTGGTCGAGTTTCTCTTCGGTCCAGCCGGTGGTGCCGACCACCACGTCGACGCCCTGCTTGACGAGGGCGAGCACATTGCCCAGCGACACGCTCGGCACGGTGAATTCCACCACGACGTCGGTGTTTTCGGGGGTGATTGCGGTCAGGTCGTCGCCTGCGTCGAGCGCGAGCGCGAGTTCGGTGTCGGCGGCGGCATTGACGGCGTCGACCACGTGCGAGCCCATACGGCCTTTGGCGCCGACTACGGAAACCTTGATCATTGCAGCTCCTTGATGTTTTCGCGGGCGCGCGCATGCCGTGCGCGCTTGCCGCGCGCATAATCGCATGCGTTTTCACACATGTTTTTGAATCACGCGCCCACGTCCATAACGTGTTCCACTTACGAATCTAAAGAGACGCTTCGACGCGCCAGCAGCCAGCCAATCAGCGCGAACGGAATCGAACAGCCCACGAACACGGCGGGCAGGCTCAATCCCACGCTTGGATTGAAATGGTCGAGCACGATGCCGGTGATCATGGAGCCGAACGACGCGCCCATTGTGCCGGCGGTGCTCACCCAGGACAGGCCTTCGGTGAGCGATTCCTCGGGCACGGTCTCCTTGACGAGGAGGTTGCCGGAGGCGAATACCGGCGAAATGGTCAGGCCGGTGAGGATCTCCACCAGTCCCATCACGATCAGGTTGCCCTGGCACAGGTGGATCACCACGAAGCCGACGGTCATCAAGGCGAGGAACATGATCATGTGACGCCAGCGGGAGCCTTTGAGCTCGCGCGAGCCGAAGACCAGCGCGCCCATGCAGGAGCCGACGGCCAGCATGGCCAGCTGCACGCCCAGCACGGAGTCGAGGTGCAGCGATTTCATGACGGCGGTCATGGACGTGTCGAACGCGGTGAACGCCATGTTGAACACGATGAACACGGCGAGGAGCGGCAGCACACCCGCATAGGTGAGCACGTTGCGTTTCCTGCGGTCGCGATCGCCCGTCTTGAGCCGATCCAAATCGAAACGGTCCGCGGAAACCGCGGCACCAGCGGCACCGCCGGCCGCCAATCGCACGTCAGCATCGTCCGTACCGGCCGCGACGACCGTGATTTCGCGCAATACCGGCGGTTGAGTGTCACGCAATGCGAAGAACACGGCACCGCCGAACGCGCAGGCGAGGGTCGGCACGAACAGCTGTGATACGGGATGCACGGACGCGGCCAGGAAAGCCGCCAGAATCGGCCCGAAGATGAACACGATCTCGTCGATGGCGGATTCGAGCGCATACGCGGTGTTGAGCAGGTCCTCCTTGTCGGCGCGGTCGAGCACGTACGCCCAACGGGTGCGTACGAGCGCGCCGAACGAGAACTGCGTCATGCCCATGACCACGGCAAGCACGAACAGCAGCGGAATCGGCACGCGCATCAGCGCGGCGAACGCGAAGCCCAGCATGACGATGATCTGCACCGTCAGGATCACCGGACCGACCTTGCGCTGGCCGAACCGGTCGAACAGGCGCGCGTACAGCGGCGTGACCGCGGCGGTGGCGAGCACGTACGCGGCGCTCATCACGCCGGCGATCGTCCAATTGTCGTACATGTGGTTGAGCGCGAGCACGATACCGAGGCCCATCATGGACATCGGCAGTCGCGCGATGGCTCCGGACACGCAGAACGCCTTCGTGCCGGGAATGCGGAAAAGCTGCGCGTATGGCGATTGCGTTTTCTGCGATTCGTGCGGTTCGTGCGATTGCGATTGCGGTTTCGCGCTCGTCACGCCGTCACCTTTCCCCGGTAGATGAACATGTCGTCGAACAGTGGCGGCACTTCGCCGTCGGCGCTGCCGCCGAGCCGGGCGACCGTCTCGCTTGCCGTGCGGTGCGCGATGCAGTCCAACCCCTTGTGGTCGTAGAAGCTCACGTCGCAGTCGGAATCGGTGTGCAGGTAGAACGCGGGCACGTCCCATGCGGCGAACTCTTCCGATCTGCTCCTGCATGCGTCTCCAAAGCTGCCCGCCCACACCGTGGCCGCGCACGTCGGGGTTGACGATGAACAGTTCCAGCTCGCCCATGGTGGTTTCGTTGGCGCGCCCTTCGCGTTCCAGATCGAGTTCCACCGAGAAGCCGGATTTCAGCGCCGCCATATGCTTGGCGGCCTCCGGATCGGCGTCGATGCGGCGTTCCAAGGCCTTCATTTCCTCGCCGACTTCGATTTCGTCGAGCTGCGGCGCCTCGCCGGCGACGCGGATGAACGTGACGCCCGCGAGTGTGCCGTCGGCGGCGAACGCGCCGTTGGCGAACGTGGTCGGCAGCAGGTAGTGCAGCACGAAATATCGGGAGATCAGCCGCGACATGTCCGCGCCGACCTTGTCCACATCCTGCGGCCAGGTACGGTCGAACAGGTCGACCACCGCGTCCAGATCGCCCCAGACGATGGGACGGAAGACGATTGCCGATGCGTTGTTTGTTCCGGCACCCATGCCGGCGTTCGGGATTGCGGTTGCGCTGTTCGCAGCCATATCAAACACTCCTTAACTGTCGTTGCGTCCGGCATGTGCGCCCGCCCACACATGCTGCACGAGGGTAGCGGCGTTCCTCCACAACGCTGCCTGCATAGCGGTTTCTCCCGCAGGCAGGCCGGAAAGCGCCGCTCCCCCGCTTTCTTCGGTCAAGGAGCCATTGCGCACCGGCACTAGTCGTTGTCGGATTGCTGCGGAATTCCGTAGCTCAACTCGGCAAGGATCTCTTGTTCTGTTTTGTCGAGGGCGTCAAGCTCCCGATCGGCCTCGTGAGGCTCACTCACATAGTAGAGACAGGCGTCGATTGCATCCAACGGCACCCCTTCCATCGCCGCGAGCAGCAGGCGGTACAGGTCGAGCTGTGCGAGTTTCTCTTTGATTTCGTCCGGTTTGCGTGGTTTTACGCCGGTTTTCCAATCGACCACGGTGTAGCGTTTCGTCTCGTCCGTTTCGTCGAGACCGCCGAAGAACACCGCGTCGAGTTTGCCGTTGACGATGGTGCCGAGCTGGGGCATGTCGACGACGAGCTGGCGTTCCGCCCATGCTGGACGTCGTTTTGCCCACGGCGAAGCGACGAGACGACGCTGCCAAGCGGCCAGTTTCCGTTCGTCTCGCAATTGGGCGTCCTGCGATGGTGCGTCCTGCGATTGCACGCCGCCGTTGTCCGCGTCGACTTGCGTATCACCTATCAATGCGATCAGTTCCGCACGCGACTGCGCGGCCATACCGGCAGCACCTTCCGTACCGCCGATGCCGTCGGCGTCCGCATCCGCCATGATGAAACGCTCAGCCCATGCGTGGAACCGCGTGCCGAGCTGTGCCGCCGGCGAGGCGACGTGCGGAATCGGACGGACCAGACCACGCCAGTAGGCGCGGGAGTCACGCTCGCCCATGGAGCCGGCGCGCGCTTGCAGCGAGGTGACGTTTTGGCGGCCGGCAGCAAGGATACGTTCGCCTTTGGCACGCACGGCCTCGTCGAAGGCGTCCTGCGATTCGCCTGCGTCAGCCGCATCCGGTTCCGGCATGAGATGTTCGTCGGCGACGAGCAGTTTGGCGAGACGCAGCAGTGAGTTTCCGGTTTCCGGCGATGGCGTGGCGGATTCATCGGCAACGTCGCCCTGCGTTCCCGTGGATTCAGCGATATTCGGTTCGTCGGATTCGACGGCACGTACCTGTTCGGCCGCGGCACGCAGCTTGTCGGCGACATCGGCGCTCAGATCGCACGGCCAAGGCAAAGTATGGTCGTCCGAGACCGGTTCGAGCGGCGTGTTCCACGCATCGCCCACCACGGCATTCTCGAAATCGCGGGCGTGTTCGCCTACGAAATAGCCGTCGGGCAGGTCAAGTCCCAGCGTGTGCGGGGAGCCGTCCACATCGTCGGACAGGTTGTCCGGTTCGCGTACCGCGGTGACGATTCCGTTCATCGAATCGCGCGTCTCCAGCCAGAAATTCGACGGCGCGGCGCTTTTCTTTCCCTCCGCCAGGCGGGAGTCGCGGCTCGTCTCGTTGCATCCGCTGTATACGAGCAGCGCCTCGTAGCGGGCGCGCGTCAACGCCACGTAGGCGAGACGGCGTTCGTCGGCGTGCAGTCGGCGGCCGTATTCCTCCTGTTGCGTCAGGTACAGGCTTGCCGGATCCATTCCTTCCATATCGTCGACGGCCATGGTTCGCAAGGTGCCGAACACCTCGTCGTCGATCACTTCCGCATCGTCCAATCCGTCGAGCGATTCCACGGGATTGCCCCCGATGGGCGCGTCGTGCGGGAATCGTGGCAGGATATCCGCGTCGGCGCGCACCGGAACCGGCACCGCGGACGGGTCTTCCAGCCAAGTGTGGGCTTTTTCGAAGTATTCCGGCGGCTCCCATACGCCGTCGCGCCGACCGCCCGGATGGTCTTCGTCCGTTTTGACGCTCAGGTGGTCGCCTTGACTGGACGGGAAGGTGCCGTCGCGCATGCCGACCACGGCCACGGCGTCCCATTCCAGGCCTTTCGACTGGTGCACGGTCATGAGCACCACATCGACGGGGGTATCTGGTGCGGTGGCGTTGTCATCGGACGCGTCACGCAGCGAATCCACCCACGAGATGAACGCGCGCAGGCTTGGCGTGCCCTGCGCGGCGATTTCCTGCAAGTAGGTGTCCACCAGAGACAGCATCGCGTCGAGTGACGAAGCGGCATGCGATGTGGCACGATTGCCGGCATCCGGATGCCGCATCCGTTCGGCGAGCAGCAGGTCGATGTCCAGTCCGAGCGCGGTGATGGCCGTGCGTACCACTTCCGGCAACGGATGGCCGGCCGTGCGCTGCACCTGTTGGATGACGCGACCGGCGTGGATGACGCTCGCGGCTCCCGTACGGCTCAATACGCCGTCGACGAGGTGCCGCAGATCGCCGCGCAGCAGCACGTCGATCAGGAAGACGGCGTTGGGCACTTGGTCGCGGTAGGCGCGCACGGTGGCGCGGATGTCGGCGTCGGACGGATTCGCATCCGCCTCCACAATGCCGGCCGACACGAGCGCGCGGTAGCGTTGCGCGGTGTTGAGCCGTTCGGCGATGCCGGCGAGCGCCTGCAGATCGTCGGCGGACAGGCCGAATCGTGGCGTGGCGAGCAGCCGCATGAGCGCTCCGCTGTCGGTGTGGTCGCATACGACGTGCAGCAGGGCGAGGATGTCTTTGATTTCGGGACGTTCCAGGAGTGCGGCCTGGCCGACGACGAGTGTGGTGAGGCCGGCTTGTTCCAGTGCGTCCTCGTAGGCTGGCATCTGCGTTTTGGAGCGGAACAGGAGCGCCACGTGCGGACGGTTGTCTTTGGCTCCGTCGGCGAGCTCGTTTTCGGTTGGCGTGTGCAGTGCGATCGCTTGTTTGGCGAAGCGTACGATGGCGTCGATTTCCTGGCCGAATGTGGCGTAGCCGAGCACGCCGAGCGTACCTTCGGGGGCATTGTCGATGTTGGCGAGCGGGGGCACGTCCACTTCGCGCATAAGCGAGCTGCCGCGACGTCTGGCGGGCAGGCGCAATGGTTTCGTCAGATTGTTGGCCGCTTCGAGCACCATGCGCGAGTTACGTCGGGTGACGGTCAGCGTGTAGGGCTTGTCGGTGGCGTCGTGGCCGAAGTCGTGTTGCAGCATGCGGAATGCGCCTGGGCTGGCTCCTCGCCATGCGTAGATCGATTGGAAGGGGTCGCCGACGGCGTTCACCGCGCTGCGATGGGTGGAATCGGCGTGGAACAGTGCGGTCAGGAGGGCCGCCTGCGTGGTGGAGGTGTCTTGGTATTCGTCGAGCAGCACGTGCGTGTAGCGTTTGCGGTAGGTGGCTCCGATGGAGGGGAATCGGGTGACGAGTTGGAATGCGGCGATGGTGAAGTCGCTGAATTCGGCCATGTTGAGGGCGCGTTTTTCGGCGTGGTAGTCGGCCACGAGGTCGAGTAGCAGGTCGCGTTTGCGGGCCGTGCCGGCCAATTGCGCGGTCTTGTAGACGCAGAGTTGGTGGCATTGGGCGCGGTATTCGCGCATGCGGGTTTCGAAGGCGGTGTCGGATTCCTTTTTCTTCTGTTTCGGAGCCTTGCCCACTTTCGGCTCGTCATCGGGAACGTCCTCGTCTTCAAGCGCTTTGGCCACTTGCGCCACGAACGCCTTATCCCATGCGCGCACGCGTTCCACGGCTTCGTCGAAGCTGGTGCAGTCGCTGCCGATCATGGCTCCTGCGATGGCGTTGGATAGGGTGAACACGTTGCCGGCGATGGTGGAGAATTTGCCGAGTTCGTCGCCGCCTTGGTCGAAGGCCATGAGCTGGTCCATGTGCTTGTCGAGCACGGTGTGGATGAGCTGCAGCGCTCCGGCTTCGCTCAATGGCTGCGTGTTTTGGTCGAAGCCGACGAGCAGGCCGTATTGGCGCACGATGGTTTGGAAGAACGCGTCATAGGTGGAGACTTCCGGTTTGAGGAAGGCGACGCGCGTACCACGTCCGGCCTGGTTGCGTGTCACGGCAGCGGAAACGCGCGAAAGCAGTTCGGAGGCGGCTTTGCGTGTGAAGGTCAGGCCCAGAATCTTCTCGGGACTGATGCCCTGGTCGATGAGGGTGATGATGCGGCGGGTCATGGTGTAGGTTTTGCCGGAGCCGGCGCCCGCCACCACGACCACGTCCTCGTATGAGGGGGCTTGGATGACGGCGGCCTGTTCCGGACTGTCGGTGAATTTCGGCGTGGCGGCCGGCACAGTGCCCATCGCATCGCCCTTTGCTGTGGCCCCGTTCGTTGACATGCTTCCGTTCATACCGTTACTCCCGTTCATGCCACGGTCCTTTCGAATACGGTGTTCTGCTCGCCTTGGCAGGCCGGGCAGACCCCACTGCCGTACGTTCTGCAGTATCCGACGTGTTCCGCGGTCGGACGCGCGGTGATGCGGGTGGCCCGGCTCGCCGCGGCCGCATAGAAGACGCGGGAGATCATGGTCAGCGACCATACCGTCATCTTCGACCGCGATTCCAGAAGTTGCTTCCAATGTTCTTCGCTGACCTGCGCCGGCCGTTCGACGTCGTCGAGGCCGCTGGTGAAGACGCTGGCCATTTTGGGCACGTATTTGCGGGGTATGAAATCGCCCGCGTTGATGCTTCCGCCGGCGAACAGCGCCTGCTGGTGGTACGCTTCGTCGCCTTGCCCTTTGCGTGGCGCGGGTGCCGCGTATTCCATGACGTGGAACAGGGCGCTTTGGGTGATGTCCGGCATGGCTGCGATCGCCTGCGCGCCGCGTTTTCCGCCGTGTTCCGGGAATGCGAGGCCCAGCTGGTAGCAGACGAGCTGCAGGTCGCTGAACAGGGAGCGTCCATTCGGCACTTTGCCGGTTTTGTAGTCAATCAGCCGTACCTGTTCGCGGCCGTCTGCGGTACGGCGGTGTTCAAGACGGTCGATTCTGCCCGACAGGCGTACGGTGAGCCGGTCGCTCATGCCGGTTTCCGGCCAGCCGCCGACGAGCGCGCCCATGATGGCGATGAGTTCGTTGCGGGAGATCGGAGCGTTGCCGTCGATGGCGTTGTAGGCGTCGAGGATGTCGTCGAAGTCGAATCGCGCGGCGAACTGCCGTTCCGCTTCGGCATGGTCCAATGTTCCCACGGTGATGGTTTCGGTGTTGTTCGACGGGTATCCCGTACGGTTCGACTTGACGAAATATGTGGCGATGTTGCGCAATGCGACCGACGCCTTCGCGTCCTTGCCGAGCGCCTTGTACCGTTCCTCGGGGTCGTCGATGGCGTTGAGGTCGCCACGTAGGGTCTTGTATCGGCCGATCATCCATTGGGTGATTTCGTCGATGTTGTCCTCGTCGCTTACCGCGGTGTGGTTTGGGGGCAGGTCGAGGCCGGCTTCGGTGGCCTGTTGCGCGACGGCGTGGATGAGCGAGCCGAAGCTGGTGGCCGCGCTGCCCATGCGTGGGCCGGCGAAACGGTTCTCCAGCATCCAGCACACCGGGCACGCCCACAAACTGTCCACGGCGGATGGAGAAAGGGTGACCACGTCGGATTGGCCGTCTGTTTTTTCGATGGATTCCGGTTGTTCGATAAGCTTCGCCTTGTCGGCATGCTCCGTTTTCCCGTCAGATTCCATCTTGCCGTCGATTTCCGTCATATCGTCGGCTCCCGCATGTTCCGTAAGGAACGCCCAATTGTCGGGATTCGCGGCGGCGATGCCATGCGATGCCAACAACGCCAAGGCTTGCGCGGCATCGCGCGCTTGGGGGGAATCGGTCGGCGCATGGGCCAGCACGCTTCGCGAGGCGGCGACCAGGCCACGTGGGTCGGCCTCCAGTCCCGCGTATTCGCCGGCCTCGCCGACCGCCGTGTACACGCGTGTTTCCGCATCGGCATCCCGGTCGCGGTCGAACCATTCCGGCAGGTAGCCGTAGAGGAAGTCGGACGGCACATGGTCTTCGTTGAGGACCGCGCTTACCGTCACGCGCTCATCGGCGCGGGTGAGCGCCACAAGGAGGCTTTTCTGTTCGGAGGCGAGCACCGCGGCGAGCTGCGCGTTTTCGCGGCCTGCGGAAGTGACGATGTCGTCGGACAGTCGTCCATGCAGCATGATGTCGGCGAG
>ERZ507052.331-NODE-331-length-15585-cov-5.81887_pt1 | contig 15585 bp, 8 predicted proteins | sample MGYA00512868_ERZ507052 | MGnify/ENA metagenome assembly ERZ507052 | reverse complement strand
TTAGAATCTTTTCTTGCGAAATGCTGCGGGTTATCTGGGTAAAGTCGGAATACTTCACTTTCAGCGTCAGGGTGCGACCCTCGAAACTGCTCTTCTCTATGCGCTCCAGAAGTTCCATAACCGTATGGTAAAGCTCGATAACTACTGCCGATTTGGCAGAGATGTCTTCCAGAAAAGTCTGTTCGCAGCCCACGGATTTCCGTTCTCGGTATGTGATGACGGGCCTGTTGTCTATCCCTCTTGCGAAATCATAGAAGATGTGGCCGGCCTTTCCGAAAACCTCTACAAGATGTTTTTCCGAAACCTTTCGCAGGTCAGCACCATTGAAGATGCCCATGAAATGCATCTTTTTCAGGGTCTTTTGGCCCACGCCCCAGAAATCCTCCACGGGGAGTTGGGCGATGAATTCGAGTGCCTTGTCGGGATGGATGGTGCAGATGCCGTCGGGCTTGCGGTAATCCGAAGCCACCTTTGCCAGGAACTTGCAATAGCTGATGCCTGCCGAGGCGGTAAGTCCTGTGGCTTCCTTGATTCTTGCCTTGATTTCCTTGGCCACATCCACCGCCAGCTCTATCCCTTTCTTGTTTTGGGTAACATCGAGGAAGGCTTCGTCGATGGAGATGGGTTCGATAAGGTCGGTGTATTCCTGAAAGATGCGGTGAATCTGTTGGGAAATTTCAGCGTAATGTTCGTGTCGGCAAGGCACGATGATGAGTTCCGGGCAACGCTTCTTGGCTTGGGCGATGGATTGCGCCGAGTGAACGCCCCATTTGCGGGCCTCATAACTGGCAGTGGAAACCACACCACGGGGACCGTCGAAGCCCACCGCAATCGGTTTGCCTCGAAGCTCCGGATTGTCTCTCTGCTCTACTGCCGCAAAGAAAGCATCCATGTCGATGTGTATGATTTTTCGCTCTTCCATCTGTCTTGTAGCCTATTTGCTTACTTGCAATTCTGTTTCAGGATGCAAAATTACACATTATTTATGAAAGGAGCAAGAATCAGGAAAGAAATCATGGGGTATAGGCACAAAAAAGGCAGATTCCAAATTGCCTTGGAATCTGCCCCGATCATTTATGGGAGATGATTATTTGACTTCGATATTCTTGTATTGCGAAGGATATATTCCGTAAGTCTCAGAGAAGTATTTGGAGAAATACCTCGGGTTGTTGAAGCCCACCTTATAGGCCACTTCGCTAACATTGTACTTGCCCTCACGGAGTAATGACTCGGCGTGCATCAGGCGGATGGCACGGATAAACTCCGACGGCGTCTTTCCCGTTACTGAAAGCATGCGCTTATAGAGATTGACGCGCGACATTCCGAGATGGGCACTCATCATTTCTACCGATAAATCGGTATTTGAAAGGTTGTCTTCTACGTACTTGGTAGCATCCTTAACCAGTTGCTCATCCACTGAGGTAATCTCTATCTGCTTGATTTCCGGTTCCACTTTCTTGCCGATAGGGGTGGCGTGTCGCCATTTGATTAGGTTGTAGATGCGCAGGTTGAGCAGGTCGAAGTTGAATGGCTTGGTAATGTAGTCATCAGCTCCGCTCGTCATTCCTTCTATCTTGGCCTGGGTGGATAGGCGGGCTGTGAGCATCACAAACGGAATACGCTCAGTCTTCGGGTTCTCCCTTATTGCCCTGCACAGTTCGTTGCCATCCATCTCCGGCATCATCACGTCAGAGAGGATGATGTCGGGTCTGTGCTCTGCTATCTTGCGCAAGGCCTCCTTTCCGTTGCAGGCTGTTCTTACCTTGTAGGTTCCTGCCAGAGCCTCCTTCATAAAGGTAAGGAAGTCTTCGCTGTCGTCAACTACCAGCACTTCGTATTCACCTTCCTTCAGCTTGTTGTTCATCTCGTTTAGCAGCTTAGGAAGGTCGGTCTTCTGGCTATCATCCACCATGCTCTTTACGCTTTCTATCATGTGCATGTCAAGCGTCTTGTTCACCAGGTCGAGCAGGCGTTTGGCGTTGCGGTAGATGAGCTGCAGGGTGCCTGCCTTCTCCGGGTTGTTTTCCCTGTTGAGCATCACCTGAACCGGTGAGAGCACGAGTGCCAATGGGGTGCGCAGGTCGTGGCTCACTTCTGCGTAGAAGGAAAGCTTTGCCTCGTCAAGCTGGTGCTTGTGCTCGGCTTCGCTCAATTGCTGCTGCACCTTCATATCCTCCATCTTGCGATAGAAATAGAAGTACCAAATGAGCCATAGGATGCCTGCCGAGAGCAGGATGTAGATGAGAATCGCCCACCATGACAGCCAGAAAGGCGGACGGATGATGATCTGCATCTCGCTGATGTCGTCGCTGATGCTTCCGTCTCTGTTTACTACCTTTACCTGAAGCGTGTATTTGCCAGGACTCAGGTTGGTGTAGGTAACGCTTGGCTGTGATTCTACCGTCATCAGCCATTTCTCGTCGCCGAATCCCAGCAGCCGGTACATGAACCTGCATTTCTGTGGAACAACCACGCTGTTGGATGACAGGAGTATGGAGAATGTGTTCTCCTGATAGTCGAGTTCAAGCAGTCGGGAGGTGTTGATGGCTTCCTCCAGCACCACACGGTCGTGGAAACGTTCGCCCGCAGCCAGCAGATGGTCGAAGAGGATGAGGTCGCTGAACATGGCTTTCGCATGAGGATGGCTGTTGGCTATCTTGTTCATTGGCAGAATGTTGATTCCGTCCTGTCCGCCAGCCACCACGCTTCCCTGGTTGTCGAGCATGATGCTTCTGAAGTTGAAGTTGCGTTTTTGCAGTCCGTCCAGCTCATCGTAGTTGGTCAGGAAGAAGCTTCTCTGTTCCTTGTTGCCTCCTACCTTTATTCTTACCATGCTTCTTGCCAGAGTAGCCCAGATGTCGCCATGGCGGTCTTCTACCAGGGCACAAGCCATCGTCGGCATGTTGTAGAGATGATACATCTTGTCGGTTGCCTCATCATATACGTCGATGCCCGACATGTTGGCGCACCAGAGCAAGCCCCTGCTATCTACCAATAGCTGGGTAATCATCGGATTGTTGAAGGTGTCGCCATCCTTGGTCTTGCTGAAATTGGTAACCTTGTGCGACTTAGGGTCGATAAGCGAAACTCCCTGTGAGTGACCAGCAACGATTCTTCCTTTCGGGTCGATGCAGAGAGAGGCGATGTAGTCGGAAGGTAAGGCGGAGTTGCGCGAGTTGATGCTGATAAACTGGTGGCTGGCTGGTGAGAAGATCTGTACTCCTGAGCCCAGGGTTCCGATGATGATGCGCCCCTGCTTGTCTTCTGCCAGCGCCCAGATGCTGTTGTTGGCAAGTCCGTTCTTCTGTTGCCTGTAGACAGTGAAAGACCCGTTCTTTTCTTGTACCAGACCGCCATTGAACGAGCCGAACCATAGGGATCCATCCTTGGCTCTTAAACTGCTCACGATGACGTTGCTTCCCAAATGGGTGGTTTCCTTGGTGTAGCTGATGCTGTGGCCGGTGAAAGGATTACGGCAGATGATTCCCCTGTCGTTGGTGCCCAGCCAATAGTTTCCGTCTGAGCCTTGCACCATCGTGCAGATGTCGCCTACAGCCAGTGTAGGGTAGAGCGACAGGGAAGGGGAGTAGTAGGATACTCCGTTCTTATAGGTACCTATCCACACGGCATCGTTCTCGTCGATGAAGATGCGCTCGGTGGTGTTGTCGGGTAGCGCATTGGGATTGGTGTTGTCTGGCTGGATGTGCTTGCAGTGCTTCCTCTTGAGGTCAATGATGTAAATGCCCTCATGCTCCGTGGCAATCCAGAGTCTGCCCTGGGCATCCTCTTTCATGTCGCGCATCAGGAAGCTGTTCGTTTTCTCCTTCATGCCCATGTAGGCAAGGAAACTCTGTGTTCCGTCAAACCATCTGCGGGCTTTCGAACTATATACATAGGTATGGTTACTGCTATTGGTTACCCAATAGTTGTATTGGCTGTCGATGAACGTACGGTAATATTGGTAGGTGGTATTCTCCTTCGGCAGACTGCGGTTCACCCATACTATCTGATGCTTGTCAGCATCCAGTCGCATCAGCATACCGCTGTTGTAAGAGGCAACGAGTGAGTTGCCCCGTTCGGTAAAGCTGTTGATTTCGCCGTATGGAATTTCTCCCCTTTTCTTTCCGAACCTGAAAAGTATGTGCTTCCGGGTTGTTACATTATAATAATAACAACCTACCTCCTTTACCGCCATCCAGAAGTTCTTCTGATGGTCGATGTAGATTTCGTCTGGAAACTTCTTGAGTCCGCATTGAGCCATCCAGTTGGGAATCTTCCGTTCAAACTGCTCGGTCTTTGGATTGTAGATGCAGAATCCTGCCGAAGTCTGAACCCACAGGTTGTCTTCTCCGTCAACCATGAGGTTGGTAACCTGATTGCTGAGAAGTGAAGCCTCGTTGGCGGTGATGCAATAGAAGTTGCGGAATCTGAAGCCGTCGAATCTGTTGAGTCCTGCATCTGTGCCTAGCCATACGAACCCCTGGTGGTCTTTGGTGATACAGTTCACCCGGTTGCCTGCAAGACCGTCGCTGATGCTGAGGTTGCGAAATTCATATTCGGCAGCCATTGCATAAAGCCAGCTGGCTAACAACATTAAAATGATGTACGTTCTTTTCATGCTATATTTTATAAGATATATTAATAAAATAGGTGTATTCTATGGAAATTTCATCCCAAGCCGCTGCAAAGTTACAGTTTTTTTTTGATACTGCCAAGTGATGGCTTGAGTTTTTATGTTATCTCTCGTTTCTTTGGAAGATGAAACATTTTGGCGGGTTTATGTGTTTGATGCTTAGTGTGTTGCGTGTGTTTACGAAGAGTGTATAAAAGGTGTTATTTTACATTTCATACATGTAAATGATACTTAACATACACCCCATTGTACCTATAATTAATTACTTTTGCGCCCGAAATCAGACAAAGCATTCCGATACGAATAACAATGAACAAGATAAACTTAGAGGCATATATTTCATAATATATCAACCTAGGAAATATTAATTATAACAACCTAAAAGTAATTATGAGCAAAACATCTCAGAATTTCTTTCAGAGCAGAAATCTCTGTAAGATTGCTCTGGCAGGATCTTTATTGACCCTCCAGGCAATGCCAGGAATTGGAGCTGGTGTCCTCAATGCACAGACGGTTAAGGGTACTGTCACGGGTACTATCATCTCGGGTGGCGATAATGAACCATTGATTGGTGCAAGCGTCATGGTACAAGGTACTAAGATTGGTGCCGTAACCGACTTTGATGGTAAATTTACCATTGATGCTGAGCCAGGACAGACGCTTGAAGTTTCTTATTTGGGATTCGTTACACAGAAAATCAAAGTAACGGGTCCTGTGGTAAATGTCGTCATGAATGAGGATAAGCATTCTCTCGAAGAAGTAGTTGTGGTGGGTTATGGTGTGCAGAAGAAGAAACTCCTTACGGGTGCCACCACGCAGGTTAAGGGTGATGACATCGCCAAGATGAACACCACAAGTCCGCTGCAGGCTCTGCAGGGCCAGACAGCCGGCGTCAACATCACCACTACTTCCGGTCAGCCGGGAGCCAGCATGAAGGTGAATATCCGTGGTCTGGGTACTACGGGAAGCAGCTCACCTCTTTATCTGATAGATGGTGTGGGTGGAGATATTTCTACCCTGAACCCTGCGGATATCGAGAGCATTGACGTGCTGAAGGATGCTGCTTCTGCCGCCATCTATGGTGCGCAGGCTGCCAATGGTGTGGTACTGATTACCACCAAGAGCGGTAAGGAAGGCACGGCCAAGGTTTCTTTCGACTCTTACATCGGAATCCAGAAGGTGGCACGCTCTCCTAAACTCCTGAACGCTGAGCAGTATAAGACCATCATGGACGAGTATAACCTCAACATGGGTACGGGTGCCGTGAACAATTGGGACGCCATGGCAAGCACCCAGGGCGTGGATACCGACTGGTTTGATGCCATTACATCGAATAATGCAAGCATCCAGAGCTACAATCTGGGTATTACCGGTGGCAGCAAGACTTCCACCTACGCCATGTCGCTGGGCTATCTTTATCAGGAAGGTTTGATCGGCGGCAAGGGTGTAAGCGATTTGAACCGTTACAACTTCCGTGTCAACAGCGAGCACAAACTCTACAAGGACATCATCACCGTGGGTGAACACGCCAGTGTCATCTTCAAGCGCGTGAACGGTGTCAACGACCTTAGCGATGGTGGTGGCAACATCATGTACTCAGGCAGTGCCCTGCGTGGTGCTTTGCAGGCTTATCCTGTAAACCCTATCTATGGCAAGGACAACTATGGCACTGGCTATTTCGACACCAATTATTCTGATTGGAACACGGGAACGGGCGGCAACCCTGTAGGTTCGCTCTTCCTGAACAAGAACCGCCAGAAGACATGGATGATGGATGTGAATGCCTATGTGAACATTGAGCCGATAAAGAACCTCGTGTTCCGTTCTGTTTTCGGTGTTTCTTACAACAGCTATACGGGCCGTTACTATACTCCTAAGTACCGTTTCGACCAATACACCGACCATTACATGTCAGAGGTTTCCCAGAATGCCAGCGATGGTTACACCCTGACCTGGACCAATACAGCATCCTATAACTTCGACATCAAGGAGCATTCTTTCAATGCCCTCATCGGTACCGAGGCTTCCCGCTACGACGGTGGATGGATGGCTGCTGCCAACCAGAACATGAAGCAGGGATTCGATTCCTGGAACAAGGCTTTCCTGAGCAATGCCAATGACACCAAGGATAAGGCTACGGGCATCAGCAACGACCCTACACGCACCGTTTCCTATTTCGGAAGATTGGGCTGGAGCTGGAAGGATACTTACATGGTGAACGCTACCCTGCGCTGCGATGGAAGTTCCCGATTTGCTGAAGGCCACCGCTTCGGATGGTTCCCTTCTGTATCGGCAGGTTGGACGGTGAGCAACGAGAAGTTCTTCCAGCCGGTGGCAAATGCCCTCGACTTCCTGAAGCTGCGCCTTTCATGGGGTCAGGTAGGTAACCAGAACATCTCTTGCTTCCAGTATCTCGCTACGCTCGGCAACGACGTATATTACAACTACGGCAGCAACACCAACAAGTATGGTTTCTATCCTACACGTGTGGCTAATCCGGATTTGACATGGGAGACTTCAGAGCAGTTTAACGTAGGTATCGATGCCCGACTGCTGCGCAATCTGAACATCAACCTCGATTATTATGTCAAGACCACTAAGGACTGGCTGGTAAGTTCTCCAACTTATGCAACCACCGGTTTCTCAGAGGCTCTGATCAATGGCGGTGACGTTCGCAACTCAGGTTTTGAGTTCAATCTCACCTGGAACGACAAGATAGGCAAGGACTTCAACTATACCCTTGGCTTCAATGGTGCCTATAATAAGAATGAGGTAACATCCATCCCTACCAACGATGGAATCATCCATGGCCGTGGTCAGATTCTTTCTGATGACAATGCCGAAATCTTCCGTGCCCAGACTGGTCATACGATGGGTTACTTCTGGGGTTACAAGACCGACGGAATCTTCCAGAACGAGCAGGAAATCAGCGATTGGATTCTGGCTGGCAATGGCGTGCTGCAGTCTGACGTGAAGCCTGGCGACGTGAAGTATGTAGATATGAACCACGATGGAGTCATCAACGACGATGATAAGGTAGATCTCGGCAACGGAGTGCCTAAATTCACCTTCGGTTTCAATCTGGGCTTCAACTACAAGCATTTCGACTTCAATGCCCAGTTCTCAGGAGCCACAGGCTTCCAGATTCTGCAGTGCTACCGCAACTACACTGGTTATCAGAACAACTGGACCACAGCCGTTCTCGACCGCTGGACAGGTGAGGGAACCTCCAACAAGGTGCCACGCATCTCCAGCAAGGCAACCATGAACTATGAGTTCTCCGACGACTTCCTACAGAAGGGCGACTATCTGCGCTTGAGCAATGTAACCCTGGGTTACGACTTCGCCCCATTGATTCACAAGAACTGGCTGTCGCAGTGCCGTCTCTACGTACAGGCTCAGAATCTCTTCTGCCTGACCAAGTATGATGGCATGGATCCAGAGGTGGGTTATGGTTACTATTCATGGGTATCGGGCATGGACTTCGGTTCTTATCCACGTCCACGCACATTCCTGGTCGGATTAAATGTTAAATTCTAAAATCGCTTATTCTTATGAAGAAGATATATATTAATGCATTGTTTGCCGGTATGGGTTTGCTGGCTCTTTCTTCATGCGGCGACGATTTCCTGAGTACCACTCCTAAGGGGAGTCTGGCGGCAGGTGTATCCATGTCGGGTGAGGATGCTGAGCTGGTGCTCAATGGCTGCTATGATGGATTCCAGCAGGCTTTCTGCTATGATGGAGCCAACTTCCAGGTGGCTTCCGACCTGATGTCGGATGATTGCTTTGCCGGTGGCGGTACGGGTGATAATACCGATTTTCTTGCCATCGATAACTTTGACAAGGGATATGTTGCCAGTTCCAACCTGATGGAGTCGCGCTGGCAGGCTTATTATGCTTGCATCAACCGATGCAACTCGCTCATCCAGAGTGCGGAAACCGTTAGCTGGACCGACGAGGCGCAGAAGAACAACGTCATCGGACAGGCCAAGGCACTTCGTGCCCTCTGCTATTTCGACCTGACCCGACTCTATGGCGAAGTGCCTTTGCTCACGGAGTCATCGATAGCCAAGGTAAAGGAGAGTCCGGTGGCTGACATCTATGAGCAGATAGCCACCGACCTGAAGGAGGCTGCCGGTATGATTCACTTCGGTGCATACGATGAGACTACCTGGAATTCTATCTATAATGGCTTGATTTCTGAGTGGGCAGCCAAGGCTATGCTGGCACGAGTTTATCTGTTCTATACGGGTTATTATGGTCAGCAGCTACAGGCTGTAACCGAGGCTGAGGTTAAACAGGGGCTGGAAGACATCATCAGTAATGGTAACTTCAAGCTCGTAAGCAAGTTTGCCAATCTCTGGCCAGCTGCTTCGCGTGAGGCTGCGGCAGATGGCAGTCATGCTTGGGCTACAGATGATTATGCTGGTGAGAGTAATTCTGAGACCATCTTCAATCTGAAGTTCGATTCCAACCTCTCGCAGGGAACCAACCAGAATGGTGCGGTGGCATTGATTTCGCCTCGTAACACCAGCATTGCTCCTTACGCTTCCGGTTGGGGTGTCTGCACAGTGAATCCTCAGTTGTTCTCCTCCTTCGTAGAGGGGGATAGCCGTCGTGATGCTTCTATCATCAACATGACCAAGGAGGGACTGGCTGGTTCTGATAAGTTCAATACTTCCAACGACTGGCGTGAATATACTGGCTATTCCATCAAGAAGTATGTTGCCACAGGTTTCAGCGACGGAACCCGCTGGATAGAGGTAGAGAACCCTGGTGCCGGTGCCGACTGGCAGTATAAGGAAAGTCAGGACTACACCATCATGCGCTATGCTGATGTCTTGCTGATGGCAGCAGAGATGGGTTGCGAGAATGCGCAGGCCGATTTCGACCAGGTGCGCGACCGTGCCTTCGGTGATGAGAACCATCGCAAGGTGGTTTCCAAGGAAGCCATCTTCGAGGAGCGCCGTCTGGAGTTTGCCTTCGAGGGAATCCGCTATTGGGACATGCTCCGATTCAAGGGACTTGAGGGTACTGCCCAGCTGCTGGGTAAGCAGAATGGTGTGCAGATAGACAATGGTGGCAATACTGCCTACATGACCTTCGACACCAGCAAGTTCCTCGGTACGAGGGGATTGATGCGCAAACCATCCAACCAGATTACGTTGATGGGAACCGACTACTTGAGTCAGAACCCTGGATGGTAAGAGATAATGTAAAATCATAAATAAGAATTGATATGAAACTATTTCATAAAATATATTCAGTTTTGGCAGCCCTGACCCTGTGCTTCGGCATGGTGGCTTGTTCACCAGACGAGCATGACCTGGGTGATGCTGGCTTGACCAAGGCTGACCTCAATGAGGGAACAGGATTTGTCATCGAATATGATGAGAGCAATCCTAACATCGTAACCCTGAAGAGTAAGTTGCCAAGCAGCTATCAGGTGCTTTGGGATGAGCCTCAGGGACGTGTGCAGGGATCAGAGGTAACGCTCAAGATTCCTTTTGCCGGCACTTATGCCTGCCGTATGGGTGTGGAGACTCGCGGTGGAATCCTCTATGGCGACTCATGCACCTTCAAAGTAGATCAGTTTTGCGCTGAGTTTGTTGACAATCCTCTCTGGACTTACATCACCGGTGGAGTGGGCAAGAGCAAGAAATGGTATCTTGATGTAGATGGCAAGGGTGTTTGCCGCTACTTCGTAGGCCCGCTCTACTTCTATGGCACAGACGATTGCTGGGAGAGCGTAACCAATGGCGAAACCATTTCGGGTGATTCTTGGAGCTGGACTGCTGATTTCGCAGGCAATGGTTCCTGGATGTTCCCATCCAACCCTACGGGTGCCGACTATGGCTACATGGAGTTCGATCTGAACAATGGTGCCAACATCACGGTGCACGATGCTGTGAAGGGTGTAACCAGCAAGGGTACTTTCATGCTCGATACCGACAATCACACCATGAAGATGACGGATGCAGCCTTGCTCCACGACCCTGACCATGATGCAATCGTAACCAACTGGACCAGCATGAAGGTATTGTCTCTGACAGAGGATCACCTGCAGCTCGGTGTGATTCGTGATAACTCTACAGAAGGTCCTGCTCTGTTGGTCTATAACTTCATTTCCGAAGAATATCGTGACAACTGGACTCCTACCATCAGCACGGGAGAGGTTACCCCAACTCTCCAGGACGACTGGAAGGATTTTGTGGAGCCTAAGAATCAGAATGTGGTTACTTACAAGCTCGCAGAGGATGATGGTGCTTTCGACTGGTGCAACCTCGACGGTTCACAGAAGAATCTCTCTGGTCTCGAAACCATCGCTGGCGTAGGCGACTTGACCCTCGTGATGAATCACAGCAAGCAAACCTATTCGGTAACAACTCCTGAAGGCAATACCGTAACGGGTACCTATGCCTTGAGCGACAAGGGTGTCTATACATTCTCAGCCGGATTGCCAGTGGTTCAGCTTTCTACCAATGGAACGGCTGTGTTCAAGGCTAACGCCGACAAGACACTCCGCATCATGAGCATCGCCTTGAATGGCGAGAGCAACGGATTGAGCGACCTCTGGCTCGGTAGTGCTGAGCGTGATGACCAGGGCAACACCGTGCAGTATATGGGTTATCACTTCAAGCCATACGTGGCAGGCAACACCGTCAAGAAGTATTCGGCAGTTCTCTATTGCGGCGATAATACCACCTGGACATTCCAGAACAGTGATCCTGTCTATATCACTACAGAGGGAACATACACAGTAACTACCAATGGCTCTCTCAGCGAGGATGGCAAGATCATCTATCTCCAGGTAGATAAGCTCCTGAAGGATCATCCTAATGCCGACATCATCATCAAGGATGTGAAGGTAGATGGCAAGTCTATCGATTTCAACGATGCTGCCATTACCCGTACCGTGGATGACAGTGCCAACGGTGGCAAGTACAATGGCCGTCGCTACTTCTATAACCCATGGGCTAGCGACAATGCCTTTGCTTCTTCTGTCCTGACATTCGCCAAGTCTCTCTCTGTCACCTTCGAGGTGAAGTTTGATACGGGTTCGGTGAAGTTGAAATAAGGAGTGATGAAGTGAGTTAGAATAACTTAAGTTATCAAGTAATAAGAATAACATGATGAAAACAAAATATTTAGCAGGCATTGTGCTGATGGCAGGTTCTCTGCTCTCAACATCCTGTGTCGATGATGTAGATTACAGCGTTGCCACGGGAAATATCATCTCTGAGGTTACTACGGGAGAGGCTAGCCATACGGCTGTCTCTGCCAATATCTCGGGTGTCGTCAAGGACCTCAGCAAGGTGCAGTTGTCTTCTTATCAGGTGGGTATCGTATATTCCACAGATGAGACCAAGGTGCTTACAGCTGGTACCAAAAAGGCTGGTTCGCTTGATGAGAACGGCAATGTAACCGTTCTCTTGAGTGGCTTGACCAAGAACGTTACTTACTATTACGCTACATATGTTACCTTGCAGGGTAAGGTTAGCAAGTATGGTGATGTGAAGAACTTCACTACCACAGATGTAACCATTGCCACTAAGGAGGTAACCAAACTGGGGGCTGTTTCTGCCACCCTCAATGCTTCCGTGTCTCAGCCTGGTGCTGTTATCAATGGCGCAGAGGGCAATGTGGCTTGCGGCTTCAAGGTGTTCTGGAATGATGAGAAGGTAGAGGAAGAGGGATACGATTATCCTCTCTCTTCTGCATCTCAGGATTTCTCGGTTGACTTGAAGGGTTTGACCCCTGGTCAGACCTACTACTATGTACCTTATTATAAGATTTCTGATGGCTATCAGTTTGGTGAAGTCAAGGAGTTCACCACAAAGTCTCAGACTATGGAGTGGGTTGATATGGGTACTGGTGTACTTTGGGCTAAGTGCAACCTGGGTGCTGAACAGGAAACGGAGCTAGGTGGCAAATATGGTTGGGGTGATGCTACGGGCACAACCCATTCCACCTATCTCGCCGATTACACACCAGCCGAGGACATCGTAGGCATGAACATCGACCCTGCAGCCGTTGCCGAACTGGATGTATTCGATGTGGATGATGAGTACAATAGCAAGTTGCCTACCTATTCTGATTTCGTGGAACTTCTGGCAAATACCACCCAGGAGTGGACTACCCAGGATGGAGTAGAGGGCTGTCTTTTCACCAGCAAGGTGACAGGCAATAAACTCTTCTTCCCAGCTGCTGGCTATCGTGAGGGTGACGAGGTGAAGAACGCCCAGATTCTGGGCGACTATTGGACTGGTTCCATCTACACTACCAATACCGATTATGGTTATAGTCTCTCGTTTACAGGTAGTGATGTAAAGACGGGGTTTGCCAAGCGCTCCATGTCGCTGAGCATTCGCCCTGTGAAGAAGAGTAACCGATAAATGGTATGATTTGTATATTAATAGTTGTGTAGGTTAGGAGAGTGCGTGCGAAGAGCTGTTCTATCGCACTCTCCTCTTTTCTTTAAACAAAAAAAATATGAGAAGAACAATTCTATCAGTAGCCTTCATGGCTTTGTCTTTATCCGCTTTCGCTCTTGATGACAGCCGTATCTCCACCATGGATCTTACTGCCAGCCAGCTGGCTTACTATATGGCTCCCGGCTGGAATCTCGGCAATACTCTCGATGCTGGCGACAAGAAGAACAACGACACTAACTATGGAGGCTTGTCGGCAGAGACTTTATGGCAGAACACCAAGACCACGCAGGCCATCATCGACCGGGTGAAGGCTGCGGGTTTCAAGAGCATCCGCATCTCATGTGCTTGGGTGATGGGGCACATCTCTGATGCTTCAACAACCCAAATCGACGCTGCCTGGATGGCTCGTGTCAGGGAAATAGTTGATTATGCCATCAATGCCGATCTCTATGTGGTTATCAACGACCATTGGGATGGTGGATGGATTGAAGATTCCTTTACTGATGTAAGCGAGGCTGCCATGAACAGAAATTCGGCTAAGTTGACCGCTCTCTGGACTCAGATAGCCGAGGATTTCAAGGATTATGATGAACGTCTGATTTTTGCAGGACTCAATGAGCCTGCCCACTCCAGCGGACTTTCTGCCTCTGCCTATGTTGAGGCTTTGAAAAGCTATGAGGAAACCTTCATCAAGGCGGTTCGTGCCACCGGCGGCAACAATGCCAAGCGTGTACTGGTGGTTCAGGGACCGGCTACGAGCATCGATGATACCTATAATCATTATGGTAAAATGCCTGCCGATGAGGCAGAGAATCGCCTGATGCTCGAGATTCATAGCTATGATCCATGGACCTTCTGTGGCTTGGAGCAGGATGAAAGCTGGGGTAAGATGCAGTATTACTGGGGAACTGGACATACTCTTGCCGGTGCCGGTAAGCGCAATGCCACGGATAATGAAAACACGCTTCTTGCTCTCTATCAGAAGATGAAGAAGTATTCTGATGCAGGTGTACCGGTGATGCTTGGCGAATATGGTGCTTTCCGCCGCAACATCAAGAGCATCAAAGGTCAGAACCAGAAGAAGCATGATGAGGCTGTGAGCTATTGGTATGAGAAGGCGACCCAGTATGCTATGGAGTGTGGAATGATTCCATTTGCCTGGGACCAGAATTATCTTTCTTATCCTAACTATACGATATTTGACAGAAGCCAGGCTGAGGTTTTCGATTGGCAAAGTTCTTCTGCCAATATCAAGGTGAATGGTGCCTTGGAGGGTATTATGAAGGGTGTAGAGGCAGGAAAGGCTGGCTACGAAAAATACTACGCTCCTTCTTCAACAGGTATTCAGAACATAAAGGTGGATAATGGTTCTAAGATTGATAATGAAACGGTTTTTAATATAGCAGGTATGGCTGTAGCAAAGGGTTCTATACCTGCCGGTGCTCCTAAGGGTGTATATATATATAAAGGTAAGAAGATTGTTAAGTAAGTTAGGGAAAAGCATTTAGCTTTTCTATGAAATCTATCATGTCTAGCTTAGTTTTCAGGTATGACACAAAAAAAGGCAGATTCCAATTTGCCTTGGAATCTGCCTCAATCATTTATGGGAGATGATTATTTGACTTCGATATTCTTGGTAGCCTTAGTCTCCTCCTTAGGAGTAAGCTTTGGAATCTGAACCTCAAGAACACCATCAGCTACCTTAGCTGAAATCTTCTCACGGTCGGCATCCTCAGGGAGTGTGTAGGTCTGCTGGTAATTGCTGTAAGAGAACTCACGGCGCAGATAGTGCTCGTGCTTGTCTTCGTTCTTGTGCTCCATCTTGTTCTCGATGGCGATGTTCAGATTACCATCATTGTCGATGTTTACGCGAACCCACTCCTTCTTCAAGCCAGGGGCTGCAACCTCCATGGTGTAATCCTTGTCACTTTCCTTGATGTTAGTGGCAGGGGCTGTAGCATTCATACGTGGCGTTGCGTCTGTATCAAAGAATACATCATCAAAGATGTTACTCAACCAATCTGAATTATTATTTCTACGTGCTAACAACATAATTAAAACCTCCAATTTTATTTTACTCGTCCTCCCGGTTCCTTGCGGCCCCGTTGGGATTTCTGTTTGTTATTTATTAATGTTCTTTATCTGTTACTTTTTTGATTGCCTCCGTCTCGAACTCCGTTGTTCTTTCGAATTCCTTCATCTTTTGGCTTCAGCTTTCACTCTCATGCTGAGCAACTTGCGTGCCAGCGGCTGAAGGGTGACAAAGTTGGCATGAAAAGCTAAATATTTTAAACATTTCTGCCAGATAATGCGGTAATCTCAAAAAAAATGTGTAACTTTGTCACCAACTTAAAAATCAATGCATGAATCGAATAAATTATAAAAAATCAATGAAGAAACAACTACTTTCTATGGCGATGCTGATGGCGATGTCGCTTTCTGCCAGCGCCCAGCAGCTCCTTCCTTATCAGAATCCGAACCTTTCTGCTGAGGCTAGAGCCAACGATTTGCTTT
>ERZ507052.330-NODE-330-length-15588-cov-7.01719_pt1 | contig 15588 bp, 12 predicted proteins | sample MGYA00512868_ERZ507052 | MGnify/ENA metagenome assembly ERZ507052 | reverse complement strand
AAGAAAATATAGACCTATACTACAAAAATAAGCCACGGATATTTGCAACTGTGCCGACATTTCACGCGCCAATCTCACCCCGAATGGGGTGAGATTGGCGCGTGAAATGTCATTTGACATAAAATGGTGTAGTAAATTTTGGCGGATTTTGCACACTTACCTAACGGGATAAGTTAGTCTGCCCAAATTTCCCCACTATCAGGGTCACTCCACAGGTCTTTAATATTTTCTTCTGTATAGTCATCATCCTTTGCAAACTCTAATGATGACATATTTAGAATAGCAGTTTGTGTGTCGAACTGAAAAACGCGAATTTGGGGTTTAATATATAGCTTCTTTTTCATTGTTTCGATGCTTATTTGATGATAACCTTCATTGTTTTGTTGCCACGTTTCACGATGTTTACGCCTTTCATCGGTGCAGCAAGTCGTTTACCATTCAGGTCGTAATATTCCACATTGTCAGCGTTGAGTGTTTCGAGAGGTGCAACGTTGTCGATGCTCGTTGTTGGATTGTCTATACGCAGAGAGAGTTGAGCAGCACCATTGGGAGCAGCACCCTCAAGCCATGATCTGAAAGGACCAACCCTCAATGCCTTTGTATTAGGCGAAGACTCCTTCAACTTTGCCACATTCCAGAAATTATCTTTACGAATAATATATCCGTTGGTCAGTTCCTTAGCCCAATAAGTGCCCATAAAATTCAAATCGCCTACTTCATTTGTGTTTGTGGTTACATTTATACCTGCGTTCTCAGCCACAAAGGTCAGTTCGGTTTGTTCGCCCTTGCGTTTTACTATACAAGGCGTTCCCGCAGAAACCTCTCCTTCAAGACTACGCAGCACAATTTCATCGCTCGCAATATGATCTATGGCATATAAATTGTAGGGTTCTTCACCCGTTAATTTCAAGTTGTATGGCAACACGAGTGTCCCCCATGTGTTGGACATTGTGCGACTGTACGAAGCTTCTTTTACTTTGCCATCTGTTAGTTCACTTATATACGATGCGTCGCTAAGACTTACATATTGGGGAGTATTGGAAAAAACTTGTATATTATTTAAACCTTTAGGCAACGACAGAAATTTTAAACTTTGTATTTTACTATTCGCAAAAGCAGATTGTTCAATTTCTTCCAATGTCGCTGGTAACACAACTTGTTTATTTGCTAATATTTTAATACCATTAAAAGCATGATATCCCAATTTTTTTAAGTTATTCGATAGTATCAACTTACCATTAAATCCTGTGCAACCCTTAAACGCTCCTTCTGCAATTTCAATTCCTGAAACAACAATGATCATAACTTCCTGCCCGTAGCTACTGACTCTGTAAATAACTAAATTAAGTGCAATTCATAGGATAAAAGCATTTTTGCCAACGTACCCTATTGACATGGTTAATAAAAGCAATGACTGTTGTACGTTCATGAAAAAAGCGTGGTACTATCGCCCATTGCCGAAATAGAGGTTGTGGAAGAGACCTATTCAGTATGCAACAGACAATAGCCCACGCTTGTAGAGAGGTATATTGTGAAAAACACACGTTGCCCCACGCCGCCTATAAAGGGAGGGCGTGAGGAGCGTATACAATGATACCAAAGTATGCGTGAGCGATAATGTACCGTGTGCCCTACTGAATTTTGAATTTCTATTTCAAGACAACGTTCAATACGCTCATTCATTGAGAGTCTTCACAGCTGATGGGCATTTCCACCAGCTCCAACTCTAGATGCAAAAATAAGCATTATTTCCGACAACAATACTTTTTGTCAGATATTTTGATTGTTCTGATAAACCAAACGACAATAAGAGACAACGTCCATTGTGTCTTTGTAGGGGCACATTATGGTTCGTTGTCTCTTATTGTCGTTTGATATATTCCCAAAATCCTCACACAGATTATCTGTGTTTATTTCCTTAATAAAAACGCGTTGGCGGAATTTCCGGCTAACTAGTTAACAAGTTGACAAGTAAGTTTGTCAAGCTTTTTAAGCTTCTTACCATTCAGATTTTAACATAATAAGTAGTGTAAAGCATACTTACTTGTCAACCTGTCAACTTGTTAACCTGTTAACTGGAAATTCCGCCAATGGGTTAATAAAAGGATAAAGTGCTTTGTTCTGGGTTAGCACAGTCACACCTCCTCGCGCTGCCTTTTCAATTTCTCCCTTGCCTCATTTATCAGCGTGGCGGCAGCGCACAAAGGCTATCAACTCCGGACTCTCAAATCCGCGCTCACGCAGCAGCAGCTTATGGCCGAGGCGCATACTTGTTTATTTCATGTATAACAAACCTCTTCCTAAAAGCCACATCTTTATTTCACCAAAACGATTTCATTGTAAGTATGGCGTTCCCCGTCACACTCAATGTGCAGCAAATAAATACCCCGCTCCAACTTTCGGAGTGATAGCACACCCTGGCGTCCGTCAGCAGACAAAGCACGCTTAACCAAGCTGCCGCTTACGTTGTACATGCTCACACCGAACAAATCGTGAGCCGAAATAATAAAATCGTCACCCTTGCGCCTCACACTGAATGGTTTAGTAGTGGGCAAACAAGTTGAGGTTGACGATGACCCTGTCACCACATCTTGCTGAAAGAGTGTGAGCACATCGCCCTCGCGTTTCAGGTAATAGGGGGCCGCCTTAGGATTGTTCAGCTCAACGTCTTGCCCGTCAAGCTGGCCCATAACTATAAGGCGATAGGTGTGGCCATCGTACCATGGCAAATTATCCTTGCGCAGCCAATAGCTAAATAATGGTACGTCGTAAGATGACGACACGTCAACCTCGTCATCAATGCCTTTCACATAAGTCCTTTCTTTCGTCTGAGTGTCTTCGGCCAGCATCGTAATATGTCCGCTGTAACACTTGTCTTCTGATGTGCGCAACGACACAGCAAGTTTGAAAAGAGACGTTTGCGAGAGGTCAACACTGCCATTCTCAATCTTGTCGTTAGAGTCGTCGGCCATGAACACTTCAACCTTGGCCATGAGCGGTTTGTCCTCTGCTTCAGCTACATCAATGTAAGGCACCTCCTTGTCGTGTATATTATTGATGGGGTAAAACAGAGACTCCTCCGCGTCGGCCGAAAGCAGCAACTTCGCTTCGTAACGCCCTGGCACAAGACTGGCGGGGAGTGAAAGCGTGATGGGAATTTCTGTTTCAGAAAATCCTTCTATTTCAGTACATTCGTCCACCCGGGTATCTAACACAACCACCTGATGCTCATCAAGCAGCTGCACCCTCATGTAGCAGTCGCGCGGCACACCATTCAGGTTTTTAACAGTAAAAAATGCCTGCACCCTGCCACCCTGTTCGACCGCACCGCTGAGGCGTGGCTGTGCCATGAGCTGAAAGTGAGCCTCGTCGGAGCACACCTCAGACACGCGACCTGCATCGTCGGTCAGTTCCACCTCAATGATGGGGGCCTTTTTCATTCTGAACAGGTCGCCCCATGTGCCATCGTCGTTACGGGCCACACACACGGGGGTAAGGCTATAATATCCGTTGGCAAGACCAGCCAAACTCATCTGCACGTGCTGTGGCTGATTTACCAAATAGTCAGTCCCCATAAAGCCATCATGGTCAGCCCCATAAATGCGCTCCGTAAATCCACCGTTGTCATGGTCGTCTGAATAGGCCACGCGCACAAACTTGCCACTGTCGTTGCAAACGGCTATGCCAATGTCGCCCTTAAAGGGAGTGCCTCTGTTTACAAATGAGTTAATCACAATGGTTTGGGGCTGTGAGGTGCTGAAACTCTTGTCGTCAGCACCCTTGAGCGTGACAGATCCTCCCTCATTAAACATGAGCTGGGGCGAACCCTCCAAAAGCCCGCGGTCTATATCGGGATATTTACCATTGTTGGGGTGTGCAAGAATGGCCGTTACGGCACGGTTAAAGGCCAAGGGCTTACCCTGAAACTCACCACCGGTTTGTGACAAACTGAGATTGGTGAGCGAATAATAAGCATCACCTTGCCCTTCCCAGCCAAAATTCATGTGGAAAAGGCCATTCTCGTCAAAACCATCGGCCACCCAGGCGTGTCCCGAAGCAGTGTTGGCGGGGCGCCCCTCAAGGTAAACGGGACAGCCATTCAGCAACTCCTGCCGCAATATGCTGGCAAAGCGACTTGGACCCTCCACAGCCCTCGTCACGTATGCCGCAGTATAGTCAAAGTGCTTTTGCAGGGCTTGGTATGCAAAAAGCCCCTGTGTGCCGCTCGAACTGGGAGTGTACTGCATAGATGAGGCTATGCCCACATCGCTCATGAGTTGTGCCACGGCATGCTCCTGTGTGGCGGTGGCGCGCACAGGATAGCGGTAATCGGGCAGCATATCAGCCCAGTCGTAATAAGATTGGCTAAAGTCGGCACTTTTGGTAGTTTGGTCGTAGGTAACGGTATATTCATGCTTGCCAAAGCCGTGTGCGGGCCATTGGTAGTAATACATCATTTGTGCCACGGCAGTGGCCACGCAACCGCTGTATGGATACCCCGTTTGAGCATTGAAGGGGTGCGATTGTCCCCACTTGGTTTTGAGCAGAGGCTGCACAGTCTGGCTGAAAGTTGCTGCGCGAGGGCTGACTTGCGTAGCCACCTTTTCACTCTCAATGTCATAGTATGCTTGTCTGTACCCCTCTAATAGCCATTTTACACACGGGTTAGCATTCAGCGTGTCAAGCGTGTTTTCGGTATCGTAAGCCAATATTTCGCCCATGGCGTCATTGCCTGCAACAATTACAAAGCCGTGTCCGTGTGCATCATTAAATATATAATAAGGTACATTGCCGGTGCTATGTCCTTGTTGTTCCGCTTGTGCTTTAATGCTTTTGTTGTTACGCAGCGTAATATACTTTTGGGCAATTTTTGCAGCCCTTTGGTAGTCTACTCGTTCAGCGTCGGCCGCAAATGTGGCAGACATAAGCAGAGTTACGACTATCAGCAGTCGGGTAATAGCATAGGGGTGGTAATGAGCCTTTATCATCGTGTTGAGTACGTTGTTATTTATGCAAGAATAGTATCAGTGCAAAGATAGTCGGTTTTTCAGACAATCGCAAATTGACTGGCTGCATCATGCGGGTTGGGGGTGAGGAGTTGTAAACAAAATTATTGCTGTCTGCTAAAACGCTGGTGACAGAAATCAATCATGTAGAAAAAATTACGAATTTTGAACACCCTACCTTACAGGGCGTCACTTACTAACGTGCTTTGACCCAGGGTGTCGCTTCGCTTGCCCTGGGCGCTTTTGGGCTTTCAGCCCGTACATATTGTTGCAGAATATGATGATAAAATAGCCTCAATATCGTGCAGAAAAAAATCGGATTTTGAACACCCTACCTAACGGGGTGAGGCTGGCGCGTGAAGCATTGTTTAGTAATATGCAAAAAAATAACTTGTGCAACTTTTGACGGGTACTCCTTAATGATAGCAAGCTATTATCAATTTCTGCGCGAGTTATTTTTTGCCCCCTTAATACTTACCCTTGTTTTTCTCGTCTAATCGGATACGCACCACGGAGGGCTTCAAAGTTTTCGGGATGTGTTTTGAGGGCAACGGAGTCACGTTGTGGGTCGTAAAGGCAAAGCGCTTCATACTGTTTGCCATACCCTTGTGGATAATAACAAAAGTCTGTGGGGAGTGTTGGTGCACTAATAGCATGGAAAGGAGAAGGGTCAATGCCAACGCGCTACAGCTTGCAACGCCATGCGTGTGCCATTAGCCTTGCCATCGGCACTATAGCCCGCAATGTGTGGTGTAGCAATGTAAGCATCGGCAAGTAATTGACGGTCGATGTTAGGCTCGTTTTCCCAAGTATCAATAATAGCAGCACGCAACAAATGCTTGTGTAATGCGTCTTTTAAAGCCTCAGTGTCAACCACCTCACCACGATTTCTATTTTTCAGCCCCCATAGCATTCAGCAAAGTTTCTCTCAAATCATCGGTTGTGGCAAGTCCGAGTTTCTTGCGGATGTGTATACGCACTGTGCTAATGTTATTAGGCGTTTTGTTAAGAATGGCGGCAATCTCTAATATGGTTTTCCCGCCTATAATCAAGCGACACACCTCTTGCTCAGTAGGGGTTAGCATAGGCAATACGGCTGAAATGTCGGCATGTTGCATTCGGCGTTGCGCCACTCGCTGCTTCACTGCTTTAATGAGGTTAGCTTCTGTGCGCTCGTCAAGAAGGTCGAAAAAGTGCGTAATATCCTTATCCTGCATGCCTCCACGTCCTAACTGTATGTAAGCAAGCAGTTCCGTCTTGGTCATGTGGAAGGTGGCAAGCAGTCGGTTGAGTGTAGAGTGGTAGTCCTCGTTTTCGCGTTGCATACCGCCAATGCCCTGTCTTATCAGTTCGCCCAATATGCAAGTAAATATCTCCACAATCACAAAAATCAACACAAGTTGTTTGTTGATTTCCCCACCAGAATTTAGGTAGGCAAATGTGATGGTGGCAATGCTTAGGCTGGCAATGATGGCAGGGACGTGTCTGACAACTGCCATGACAAGATAGATAATAAGGGCAAGCGAAATGACTTGGTTAAACAGAATGGTATCGACAAACCCTTCAGGACGCTCTAATGTCATGCACATAATGCGTGCACTGTCTGTTAGTTGTGTCAATATGCCGAACGTGGTTATAGCAACTTTCAGCGACAAGCGTTGCAGCAAATAGCAAACAAAAATAACCAGCGTTGTCACCCAAGTTAGGGCAGACAATGCTTGTAGCGCAACATGGTTGCGACCGATAAATCCGAAGATGTGCATAGGCACACCAGCCACAATTACTGACAAACTAAGCACCAAAAATGTGATAAGACACATACGTTGTTGCCAATTGTGGCTACGACGGTCAAGAAAAATGGTTAGCCGTTGTGTAAGTTTTAAACTCATTGTTTTTCAGTATTTGGTAAGTAGGTTTTCAAAATCATTAGAACCACCCTATAATCATTTTGAATACCGACCTTATGTACAAAGGTAGTGCTTTTTAATGGTTTTACGCCTTTTTACCCTCCTTTTTACGCCTCATTACGCCTATTTATGGTAGTGATATTTTTGGGGGGTTGTTTCCTTCGTTTAATTTTGCATGAAATCTTAACTCCCCAACAATTAAAACATGATGAATCATTTTTATCTCAAAAACACTCGCAGCATGTTATTCAGCATGCTGCTTTCGTTGCTGATGTGTGTAGTAGGTGCAAGCAAAGCATCAGCTGACAATGTTGTGCCGCGCAATCCGATTGTGCGTATCGACAATGGTCCTACTTATTCTGACAATGGCACCGAAGTTACGCTTAAACTTTGGATGTACAACTACGATGGCAACAATGCGTGGTTTATTGGCGATGTATATCTTACAATTGATGGGGTAAAGGTATGCAAGCTTAATGACATGTGGAATAAGATAGCCAATGTATCCAACGAAAAAAACATTAAGAACTATCAGAATGGTGGCAACGTAGGGTCGCAAGGCACGATTATGCTTAATGGCGTAAACGTAGGTACTGCGCAATTTCGGAATGCGAAAAAAAATCAGACGTGCAATGACAATTCTAATAAGACAGAAACAAAATGGACGACTATCGACCTTAAACTTTCTTTCAACAAGTCGTTTGCTTACAATCTACACAAAATAAACGTGGAAGGTAAGTGGCGTGACCGGTGTGATAATAAAAATATGGCTGATAAAAATTGGAACATCGAAAATACTATTAATGGCTACATTTACCCTTCTGATTTAAAGATTGAACGTATAGGCTGGAATTTTAGATTGTCGTGGATTGAACAAAAACATAACTATTATGTAAAGTCTGATGGCAAGTGGGTTTTATATAAACATTTGGATGATACAAGTGTTAAGGTAGCAGAAATTCAAAGTCCAACCGTCATAGGTTATATAGAAATTCCACTCAAAGATTTCAGCTGTAACGCTACATACTATATTACCTTTGTTCCCAGCACGTTTACTGAAGCTGAAACCATTTGTGGTTTGACAACATCAGCTTCTAAAGGAGGGCATTCTATAATAAATGGATTGTGTAGTAATTGCAAACATTCTTTGTTACAATACCAAACAACTGATGGGAAGATTGTGTCTTTCGATGGAAACAAAGACTTTGGTGCCAACATTCTATCGCATACAGTTGATAAAACTGGGAATTGCGTGATAGAATTTGACGGACCTATAACAACAATACCAGATCATGCATTTTACTTAAAAAATCTATGTAATAGTATTTACATTCCGTCTACTGTAAAATCAATTGGCGAAAATGCCTTCTATAAATGTAAACTTAGTGGTAAACTTACCATTCCAAATTCTGTAACTAAAATCGGCTCAAATGCGTTTTATAAATGCTCTGGTTTAACAGGGAAACTTACCATCCCTAATTCTGTAAATGAAATCGGCCATCATGCGTTTTCTGGTTGCTCAGGTTTTAATGGTAAATTGACTTTATCAGATAAATTAGTAAAAATTGAAGCTTGTGTGTTTGATAATTGCTCAGGTTTAACAGGTGCCCTCACCATCCCCAATTCTGTAACTGAAATTGCTGGAAGTGCGTTTTATAATTGCTCAAGTTTTACAGGGGATCTTACCATCCCCAATTCTGTAACTAAAATCGGCTCAAATGCGTTTTATAATTGCTCTGGTTTTAATGGAAAGTTGAGTTTATCTAATAAATTAATTAATATTGGATATAGAGCTTTTGAAAATTGCTCAGGTTTTACAGGTGCCCTCACCATTCCCAATTCTGTAACTGAAATTGGTGGAAGTGCGTTTTATAAATGCTCAGGTTTTACAGGTACCCTCACAATCTCCAATTCTGTAACTGAAATTGGTGGAAGTGCGTTTTATAATTGCTCAAGTTTTACAGGTGCCCTCACCATCCCTAATTCTGTAACTGAAATCGGCTCATATGCGTTTTGTAAATGCTCAAGTTTTACAGGTGCCCTCACCATTCCCAATTCTGTAACTAAAATTGGTGAATATGCGTTTTCTGGTTGCTCAGGATTTACAGGTGCCCTCACCATCCCTAATTCTGTAACTGAAATCGGCTCAAAAGCGTTTAGTTATTGCTCAGGTTTTAAAGATAAATTGACTTTATCAAATAAATTAGCAAAAATTGAAACTTATTCTTTTTGTTATTGCACAGGTCTTACTGGCGACCTCATTATACCTAATTCTGTTTCTGTTTCTGTCACTGTTCGTTCAAAAACATTATCGTAGTCCTGGCAAATCAAAGAGAGACATCATTTCGCAAGAACAGTATAGAAAGTGATAGATACGTCTCGAAAAAGAACACATTAGAGGACCATTTAATACTACTCAACATGAAACATTTTTGTCATAAAATATGCTTGGTCGTACTAGCATGCTTTTCTTACTTATCGGCATCTGCTTATGATTTCGAGGCAGATGGTCTATACTTTACAATAACCTCCCTTAAGGATCTAACTGTAAGTGTAGACGGAGCCTTTAGCTTCGGGGATAAATTAGTTATACCTCAAACCGTTGCTTATAAAGGCAGGACTCTTACTGTTACAAGTGTTGGAAATAAAGCTTTTTCCGGTGCGAGTTACGTTTATGCCAGCCCCTTACACTCCGTGTCACTTCCTAATACAATATTGTCAATAGGTGACTACGCATTTTCTGATAATATAAATTTGACTGAAGTCGTGCTGCCAGAACAATTATTGGAAATAGGAAGATACGCATTTTCGTATACCTCAATAAAAGACATAAGGTTTCCATCATCATTAACATCAATAGGGGAATCCGCATTTAGCCGCACTAAACTTTGTTCTATTGCTCTGCCAGATAATATGGAAGATATTCCACCTTATTGTTTTTACGATTGCGATTCTTTGAAATCCATACAATTGCCAAAACGACTTAGATCTATTGATTACTGTGCTTTTGAAGGTTGTAGAGCACTGACGAATTTTACTATTCCACCTAGTGTTGTAAAAATATCGCCTTCTATTATCTGGGGTTGCTCGAATATATCAAAATTGACTATTGGGAAAGGGTTGAACGGCCTACCCTTCTCCCATAGTCTTTATAATGGTTATGTTTATGGAGCATCATCACTCGAAACTCATTATGAGCGAGGGGAGGAAACCTCGTACTTTTCAAATAAACTCGACACTGTAATCATAGAGGACGCACCCGATGAATTCAGTATAAAAGGATACATAAGCAATTATGGTTGTTATGATGATAATGATTATCTTACCTACCCCGCATTTAGTAATGGGCTAGACTATTTTTATGTGGGGCGTCCTTTGATAGATATAAGTAAATGGGATGATTTTGAGGTAGCTAAGGTTCATACTGGAACTATTAAAAAACTAGAGATTGCTGGCACATGTACAGAAAATCCACGGTTCTATCAATGGGTTGATACGCTAATATTAGGAAAAAACATAGCGTCTTTTTATGTAGATAGATTAAACGAATATGATTTGGATATGATTATCTGTAAATCTACTACTCCTCCTGTTGTTTGCAATGGGCCGTTTTTGAATAAAGTATATGCTGGTGCTACACTATATGTCCCCAAAGGTTGTAAAGATGCTTATAGTAAAGACTCTGAATGGGGCATATTCTGGGATATTCAGGAATTCGAAGACGATTGTAATACAGAAATGACGAATGTAACAAATGTAACAGACACCCCCAAAGACATATCAATAACCACCCAAAATGGCTCAATCATAGTAAGCAACGCACCTCATAACACTCTTGTACAAGTCTATGATTTACAGGGCGCATTAGTTGCAAAATCACAACGTAGTGTAATAAGCGGACTATCTAAAGGTGCTTATCTTGTAAATGTCGGAGGCAAGACTTTCAAGGTTGCTCTTTAACAAAAATTATGTAATAAAGGATATAGCTAATAGACTAAAGTCTCTCACCTCTAGAAATAGAGGTGAGAAACTTTAGTACCTTTCATACAATAAACATAAAAATGACAGGATAATGGACATAAAAGAACTAGTAAACATACTCTCGAATAACTTGCCTGCAAATTATGAAGGTGTTAGTTTTTATGATTTTGCAAAAAACAAGTTAGAGGAATATGTTACATTGTTGTCTGCTACCGATAAAAATGAATTCGACAATTTGCTTGAAGCTACAGGTGATTTGGGCCTAAATAAAAACAAAACGCAGAGACGTTTTGTTAATCTTATAAAGGTGATAAATCAAACATGCTTGAAAATTTTGCAATTAGCTTATAAGGGCGATATGTATAATGCTATTTCTACATTGTCAAAATTAATGACCGTATCTAAAGCAACAAAAGGGTATCTTGCAGATCGGTACTTATCCTATCTGAAGTTTGCAGCTGACGATGGGCGAATTTACTATAGGTGCCTTAAATTAAATTCTAATATAGAACCGAAAAATTGCAATCATCTACCTTATAATCTTCGACGCCATGCAAGTCCTAATCGGTTTAATCAAATAGGATTCCCGTGTTTGTATGTTGCTTCATCTTTAGATATTGCAGAAAAAGAGTCTAATTGTAAAGTTTCTGAACATGTATATGTTGGCGAGTTTAAGTCCAAAAAGAATTTATACTATCTAAACTTTTGTATTCCCACTAAAGAGGAAAGAGAACAGATGGCAGCATATGACACCTTCGAATATCTTGTTACATATCCACTTTTGTTTCTTAGTCTTATAACCAAAAGCAATAAAGATTGTACTGGATTTTGTGAAGAATATCTATTCTCACAACTATTCTTTCATCTCTTATTCACAACAAAACGTGATGATATTGAGTATTGGGATGGAATACGGTACACATCAACATTGGACAGGAACGGATATAACATTGTGGTGCCTGCTTCATATAAACAGCAAGAACCACTAACAGGTGACACAATAAGTGATTTTATTGAAGAACGTTTCGAACAAATTCGGCAATATAAAAAAGATACACTATAAATAAGATATGGTTTACTAATATTTGAACAATAACTCAATAAACAAAAAACGACTATGAAGGAAAATACATTCAACAAAGGAATCATGACTCTCATGCTCTTAATGCTAATTTGCTTTGTGAGCTGTAAAGAAGATGAGGACTTCCAGCAAACAGATGTAGTCATCAACTTGACGAAAGCTGGAACATTACCCAACAAAATTTCTCAAAACAAGATGTACCACCAAATTACTAGCTTGAAGATAGTTGGTGAGATAAATGGTACTGATTTGTGTTTTATACGTGATGCGTCAAGATTTAGCAACACACTTTCCATCTTGGACTTGTCAGAAGCAAGAATTGTGGAAGGAGGTAAAGCTTATTGTCGAGAAGGTGATAACTATTACTATACTAGTAATAATAAACTAGGAGATTATATTTTCGATGCCTGCAGTCCACTGAAAAATATATATATTCCATTAAGTGTGACTGAGATAGGAAAATATGCTTTTTGGGGTTGCGATTCATTGACAAGTATATATATTCCGTCAAGCGTAGCGAAAATAGGAGAATGGGCCTTTAGATATTGCGAATCTCTAACAAGTATAACTATTTCGTCAGACGTGACAGATATTGGAAAGTATGCTTTTTGTGATTGCAGTTCATTGAAAAGTGTAAGTATTTCAACAGGTGTGACAGAGATTAAAGAGGGAACTTTTTCAGATTGCTCTTCTTTGAAAAGTGTAGAGATTCCATCAAGCGTAACGAAAATCGGAGATATTGCCTTTGATGGCTGCAATTCATTGTCAAGTATAAGGATACCATCAAGCGTAACATCTATAGGGTGTCAAGCCTTCCAAAACTGCAAGAGCTTAAATTTAATTTATGTATACGCAAAAAAGGTTCCTAGTACGGGGCTAAATTCTCCTTATAGAATAGCGTCGTTTGGAGGTTGCGATTCAAAGAACTGCTTCGTTTACGTTCCTAAAGGCACATATGACGCATACAAGCGATCAGAATTTGGCTACTTTGAACACATCATAGAGTTCGATGCCAATAGTATGCACAAAACAATCGCAACGGCAGAAGTTAAAGATACATCAAGTTGCGTTATGAAGAAATAAATTTCAAATAAAAACAGAATCATTTGGTGCAATAATCCACGTGAACAAGATTCAGAAATAAAATCAGTAGTGCAGAATTCATTACAATTAGCGAACTCTAATAGTAGGCCCTACTTTTAAAATCGCATATGGTTCTATGATTTATCGAGAATGGGGTAATAGCATGTGCGTGGAAATGCGGTTCCTTATGTATGTTAAACATAAAAACTCTGGAGCTAATGAATTAGAAAAAACTTCTATAGGCGGTTGTTGCTATGATTTGTGTTTTTATATCCAATCCTGGACTAAGTCTATTAGTAAATATAGTTGCTGAGATTGCTATAGACTTATATTACCGCAAAAGATAAAATCAGCAACAGTTTGAATTGATCTATAAGGCCTAAGTGGCTTTAATCCTTTTAAATAGGACTTATGCCGCATCATAAGCCCGATTCAACAAATGAAAAATATTTTTAATCATTAAACCTATCAACAATGGAAAAAAACAACATCAAAAGGTATTTCAAGGCTGTATTAACGGCTTTATTACTCTGTATTCCTTTTTCATTTCTACAGTCGTGCAGTGATGATGATGAGAAACAGAACGAATTCGAAAAGATTATCACACGAGGTGCATGGGCACAAGATGGTGACAACGATATCTTCATCTTTAACTCTGATGGTACGTGGTATACTTATGAATGTCCTGAAGAATTTGGAGATAAAGAAGCTGGAGGATATGCAGGCACTTGGACATACTCTAAAAATACCCTAGCACTCAGACTATTGTATGAATGGTATGATGATGTAAAAGAACCTGTAGAAGACGACCGAAGAAGTATAGATGTGTACACCGTAACAATTTTTTCAAAAGACTTCTTTTCATGTACACAAATTTCTCCAAAAGAAGAGAAAGATAGGGTGTGGAATTTTACGCGATTTAAGTAAACTAGAGTTTCTACTCCATATTTCTGGAAGTATACACTTTGGTTTTAATGCCACAAAGAGATTGGGTATAATCAAGAGCTATTTTTAGTTGTTGGTTTTGTGGCACCACTAGACGATATTAAAAGAATAAATGAGTCAAAGTCTTATACAAACGGCTCATTTACTCTTTCTGTAGCACTCCTCAGCAGTTGGGCATTTCCAATAGCTCCGATCCTAAGCGCAAAGTTGAGTATTTATTATTTAAGGGTGGTTCTAAGAATTCTGTTTTTTGAGTTTTGCTATTCTGAAATGCGATTTGCACACTCACGGAAGTGTCTTTCTGAAAGTTTGTTCGGTCACATAGCCCGCTATGCTCCCTCTCAGACTTTCAAAAAAGACACTTCTGATAGCGCACAAATCCCTATTTCAGAATTATTAGAACCACCCTTAAGACAATGGCATTTTCTAAGTAGGGGTTCAAAATTATTTTTACATTGAAAGTGCATTATCGGGGCGCAGATGTTTCCTTCGGGTGAGGGAGCATAGCGGGCTATGTGACCGAGGCTGAAGGGAACAGATGCGCCTCGAGAATGTGCTTTCAATGTGAAAATGACACCTACTGATTGTATAAAATAATTTTGAATACCTACTTACCATAAAATTTAGGGGTTAAGGTGATGCATACACGAAGCATATAAAAAGGCATCAAACAACACCTCAACTGAAAAATAAGAACTTCCACATTGCTATTTCACGGTAGCTGCTCAATGCCTCTGTTTTTGCTTACTTTACTTGTCATTATGTATTTTGACGCTGCAAAAATACAACTCTTCGCACTCTGTTACAAGCATATTGGCGTTGATTGTACAAAATGTGCGATTATTGTATGAGTTGCTGCGCTGGAAGTGTTTTTGTAATAGATGCTACCCAAAGCAGACGATGCGACACCGCGGATACCACGTGCTGGGGCAATCGCGCGTTGTGAGGAAATGGGAATTGAAAGACCCTTCATCACTTGAAAAGTCCTTAGGCATATACTTTCTATGCACCAATATCTGTACCCTTGATGAAAAGACTACATGGGAATACTATAACCTTATTAGGGAAATAGAATGTACCAATCGTCAATTAAAGAATGATCTCAATCTACGCCCTATATACCATCAGAAAGATGAAAGTAGTGATGCACATCTATTCTTTGGCTTATTAGCCTGTTGGGTAGTCAACACCATAAGGTACGAGCTAAAACAATCAAACATAAAATGTTATTGGACAGAAATTACCAGACGTATGTCTACTCAAAAGTTAGTAACCACAAATGCCACGAATGCTTTAGGAGAAGCCATTGTTTTTAGACTATGTAGTTGTCCAAGCAAATCAGCAAAAGATATCTATGATGCGCTAAAGTTCAAACATGCGCCCTTTAAGAAAATACAAATTTGTAGGACAGAAAGTTAATCTCTAATGATTGGATTTGCCCATGACAGCAAGAGTTGTAATATTAGGGGTGTGAAAGTTGGGTTAAGGGGGCTTACTTTACCCGTTGGCGGAATTTCAGGTTAACGGGTTAACAAGTTGACAGGTTAACAAGTAAGTATGCTTTACACCACTTATTATGTTAAAG
>ERZ507052.214-NODE-214-length-19836-cov-4.66746_pt1 | contig 19836 bp, 11 predicted proteins | sample MGYA00512868_ERZ507052 | MGnify/ENA metagenome assembly ERZ507052 | reverse complement strand
ATGAAATTCAATTGGGTGCCATGAACATTCCTCGTGGATCGGTGGTGGTTACAGCTGGTGGACAAACTCTTACTGAGGGGTCTGACTACACGGTTGACTACTATTCGGGTGTGGTGCATATTTTAAATAAGAGCATTTTAGACGCTGGAACAAACGTCAATGTAAGTCTTGAAAGTAACTCTGACTATGGCATGCAACGCAAAACTATGTTTGGCATGAACTTTCAATATGACTTTAGCAAAGACTTCCAAATGGGGGGTACGTTCATGCACTTAGGCGAAAAGCCGCTGACTACAAAGGTGTCAATGGGTGCAGAACCCTTGAACAACACGCTTTGGGGACTTAACCTGTCATGGAAGAAACAAAGTCAACGTATTACTGACTGGTTAAATAAGTTACCTCTTATTCATTGCACTGCCCCTTCGAGCATTAATTTCACAGCTGAATTTGCACAACTTGTGGCAGGCAAAAGCCAAGGGGCGCAAGGAAATGCTTCGTACATTGATGACTTCGAAAACTCTAAGAGCGAAATTGATATTTCAAATCCTAAGGAATGGAGTTTGTCAAGTGTTCCATCTATGTTTAATGAGTCGAAGTTAACCAACGATGTGCGTTATGGCTACAATCGTGCCTTGTTGGCTTGGTATTATATTGACCCCCTCTTTACACGTCGTTCATCAAGCCTTACTCCAAGCCACATTAAGAATGACTTGAACCAGCTCTCGGACCCCGATGTGCGCGAGGTGTACAAAAGCGAACTCTTCCCTAACAAGAGTGTGAACATGCAAGAGTCGAATACGCTTAATGTGCTGAATTTGGCCTTCTACCCTAACGAACGTGGCCCTTATAACCTTGATCCTTCACTTGATCAAGATGGACACTTGCTCAATCCTAAGCAAAGATGGGGCGGAATGATGCGTAAGCTTGAAACTTCAGACTTTGAAGCGGCTAACATCGAATATATTGAATTTTGGATGCTTGACCCATTTATTAAAGCACGGGATGCTGGCTCTACATTCAGCGGCGACCTATACTTTAACTTGGGCGAAATTAGTGAGGATGTTTTGAAGGATGGTAAAAAATTCTACGAAAGCGGATTGCCCGTTGATGGTGACCCTTCACAATACACCGAAACTATATGGGGACGTGTGCCTACACAAAACACGGTTACCTATGCCTTTAACACAGCCAGCGGCTCACGTGCTAAGCAGGATGTTGGACTGAATGGCCTAAGTTCGGAGGAAGAAAAGGCTTACCCTGCTTACGCGGCTTTTCTCTCAGCCATACAAAGTAAAGTGCGTCCCGCTGTTTATGATAGCATTTTACTTGCTCCTTCTGCCGACAAATATCACTACTATCGTGGCTCTGACTATGACCGCGAGAATCGTTCTATTCTTGATCGTTACAAATACATCAATAACCCTAATGGTAACTCGGTTGATGCTGATAATTCACCTGAAAAGTATAGTACGGCTTATAAAACTCAACCTGATGTGGAGGATATTAACCAGGACTTCACACTTAATGAGTATGAAAAGTACTATCAATACCACGTGCGTATTGATGAGGGGGCTATGCAGGTAGGACAAAACTATATCGTCGATAAACGAGTAGCGAATCAAAAAACTCGCGATGGTAAAACACGCGAATATACGTGGTACCAATTCCGCATTCCTGTTGACCAATACGAAAAGCGTGAAGGGGGTATCTCTGATTTTTCGTCTATCCGATTCATGCGTATGTTCTTGACGGGATTTGATAAGCCTGTTGTGCTGCGTTTTGCCACTCTTAACTTGGTGCATGGCGAATGGCGATCATATGAACAAGCCCTATACCAAGGCAAAGCTCCTGAAGTGAGTGGTACGCTTGAAGTGAGTGCTGTTAACTTTGAGGAGAATAATGCGAAGGAGCCAGTTAACTACATTATGCCTCCTGGCATTAGCCGTGTGGTGGACCCTGGCCAAACTCAAATTTTGCAAAACAACGAACAAGCTTTGTCGCTCACCATTAAGCAACTATCAAGCGGAGATGCGCGTGCGGTATACAAAAACACGTCGCTTGACTTAAGGCGTTACAAGCATTTGCAAATGTTTGCTCATGCTAACTCACTTATTGGCGAACAGGCGGTAGAGGATGGACAAACATCTTTATTTATTCGTTTGGGGTCGGACTATAAAAGCAACTTCTACGAATATGAAATTCCGCTAAAGATTACACCCGCTAATAAATATGCCGACAATACGGCTAACGCACGAATTGTGTGGCCTGAAGACAATATGCTTGATATTGACCTTAGCCTACTAACTGATACTAAAAAGAATCGTAATCGTCAGAAGGCTTTGGGGACGGCCTCGTACGCACAACTCTATTCTGAATACGACCCAGCTCGACCTGCTAACAAGGTGAGCGTAATGGGTAACCCTTCATTGGGCGAAGTACGCACTATTATGATTGGTGTGCGTAATAATTCACGCAGCATTCAAAATGTTGAGGTATGGGCCAACGAGTTGCGACTCCAACAATTTACTAACAAAGGGGGCTGGGCAGCTCAGTCACAGTTGAACATTCAACTGTCTGACTTGGCTACGGTGAACCTTACTGGCCACATCGAAACGGAGGGCTTTGGCGGATTAGAGGAAACTGTGAGCCAACGACGTGACGACAACTTGTATGAATACTCGGTTACAACGAATGTGAATGCCGGCAAGCTCTTGCCCGAGAAGGCTAAATTGAATGCACCTATATATTATTCATATGCCAAACAACGCACCTCGCCTCGATACAATCCGCTTGACACCGATATGGAGTTAAAAGATGCGTTAGATGCTTTGCCTGAAAAATCACAAAAGGATTCGCTTAGAAATATTGCCGAAAAGGTGGTCATTAATAAGAACTTTAGCATTTCAGGCGCACGTCTTAATATTGCTACAAAAGCGCATCCTATGCCTTATGACCCTGCGAACTTTACATTCGGCTATGCTTATTCAACCCGTAACACTACGGGGGAAACTACTGCTTGGGAAAAGGATCAAAACTGGAAGTACTCTTTTAACTATAATTGGGCTCCTAACCTAAAGGCTTTTGAACCCTTTAAAAAGTCTAAGAGCAAGTCTAAATGGTTCCGTATCTTAAAGGATCAGAGCTTTAACTTCCTACCGCAAAACGTTGGGTTTAACTCTGACATCAATCGCTCTTACTACGAATTGCAGGAGCGTGACATGGAAAACCTTAACAATCAATCGTTGCCCTTGACTTGGTCGAGCGACTTTTTGTGGAACCGTTCATTCCAACTCCGTTGGGACTTAACAAAGAACATCCACGCTAACTTTACATCGGGCACAAATGCTGAAATTGAGCAACCTTATACGGCGGTTAACAAAGATCTCTACCCCGACCGCTACTCTGCATGGAAAGACTCTGTGTGGCATAGCATCAAGCAATTAGGACGTCCTTTATCCTATCAGCAAAACTTCGACTTTTCGTGGAAGTTGCCGCTTAACAAGCTTCCTCTGTTTGATTGGCTAACAGCTGACGTTTCCTATAATGCTACCTATAATTGGGCTCGTGGTTCTGAGTTACAAGATGGTTCAACTTTGGGTAACACCATCAGCAACTCTCGCAACATAACTGGTAACGGGCGCTTGAACTTTGAAACTCTTTACAACCATTCTAAATTTTTGAAGCAGGTGAATAAAAAATATTCGCAAACGCCCAAAAACAAAGCAAAGCAGGATGAACAAAAAAAGAATTTCAAAAAGGAACTGACACTAAAGGCCGACACTACTCAAACCTTGCAACACAACCAACGCTCTAAGCATTTGCGCGTAACGGCCTTACGCACTGATGGTTCACGTTACCCCTTGCGTTTTAAGGTGTTAGATAATAACAAAATTGAAATTCTATCAAAAGATACTGCACGCATTAAGGTTACTGTTACTCCGAAAAAACGTAAGGAGGATCAAGGATGGTACAAAGCTTTGCAAATGGGTACACGATTTTTGATGATGGTACGTAATGTCAGCATTAATTACACCAATCGGTTTAACCTAAATGTGCCTGGTTTCTTACCTAACGTGGGTGATGTTTTTGGACAAGGCAAAAATACTGGCATGCTTTCGCCTGGACTCGACTTCGCATTCGGAACTACTAACGAGGGGTATGTGCGTAAAGCGGCAGAACGTGGGTGGCTCTTAATGGCTGATAGTGTCACAACTCCTGCTACATCTGCCCTTAACGAATCTCTGCAATTGCGAGCTACGCTTGAACCCTTACGTGATGTAAAAATTGACCTCAACGCCTCACACAACACAACTCGCAACCGCAGCATACAATTTATGTTTGATGGTATGCCCACAACGCAAACGGGTTCTTTCTCTATGACTACTATCTCAATTGGTTCGGCCTTTGAGAAAACGGGATCGCCCGACAAGGGGTATAAGAGCAAGACCTTTAATAAGTTTGTTAATTCCCTTGCCAGCTATCAGCAGCAAGTGGAGGGCTTGTATGCTGGCGCTCACTACCCCACTGGGTCAACCTTAGCTGGCGAAAAATTCGATCCTGCCAACGGAACGGTGAGTTCCTACTCGCCCGAAGTGATGATTCCCGCATTTTTGAATGCATACACAATGGGCGGTTCAGGTTTGGACATTTTCCCTTCAATACTAAAAATGCTTCCTAACTGGAGTATTAGCTATGGTGGTTTAGCCAAATTGCCTAAGATGAAGAAAGTGTTCAAGAGTTTTAACTTAAACCACTCTTACAAAAGTGTTTACTCTATAGGCTCTTATAACACATACACTAGTTACATGGAATACATGAATGGTTTTGGCTTCATCAATGATGTTGCTTCAGGTAACCCCATTCCAAGTTGTATGTACGATGTTTCGACCGTTAGCATCAACGAAAGTTTTTCACCTCTCATTGGTGTTGATATGACTTTTCAAAATAACCTTACGGCTAAGGTCGAAATGCGCAAGACACGTGTATTAATGCTCAGCATGACGTCACAGCAATTGTCTGAAACACGGTCAAACGACTTTGTTATTGGCTTAGGGTACAAAATTGCCGATTTAAACCTCTTTGCCCCTAAAAAGACGGTACGAAGTAAAAAGGCCAGTAGCGGAACGAATAAGTCAACACAAACTAATAGTCGAGGCTTTGCCAACGACTTAAATCTGCGCCTTGATTTTACGCTACGCAATCAAAGTGCATTGAATCGCGACATTCTGACCCAACTGACGCAAGCCACAAGTGGTAATAAGGCGGTGCAAGTGTCATTCTCAGCCGACTATGCACTAAGCAAATTCCTAACGCTAACGGCTTATTATGATCGACAGATGAATAAACCGCTACTTACATCAAGCTCTTATCCTGTCACCACACAAGACTTTGGTGTGAGCATTAAGTTTATTCTTAATCGTTAGTGCCTTCGTACATGTAAAATAGACACATTAGTAAGGAGAGAAAATGCATGTGATATCTTTTACTAATTCATAGCATACCAAAGGGCAAACTACAATTAATATGTAATAAAACATTGACATTGTAGTTTGCCTCACACACACTCTCTCTTCTAATAACAAACCAATTATAGTTGAAAATGAAAATATTTCGATTCTTAATACACAATAATAGTCAAGATGAAACGTTATATGATGATGTTGATGTAGTTTCTATTCCTGATACTGCATTACTCATACAAAAGCGTCCCTTCTTCATTCCCGACTTTGCATCACGATGCATGGTGCAACTGTGTGCTTGCATTCGCATTAATCGTTTAGGACGTAGCATTCATGCACAATTTGCTAATCGATATTATGATGCCGATAATATGACAATTAGTGCTCACTTCGTGGCACGTGATTTGCTCGCTCAAATGCAAAATGAAGCTCGCCCATGGGATTTGGCTTTGGGATTTGACGATTCCGTTGTGGTGCCTGAAAAGGCGATACACACCCCTAACAACATAACAGATGCTACTTTGTGCATTAATCAACAAACATTCTCAACCACTTTTAATAAGCAGCAGTTGGCACAAGTGTTTGACAAACAGGTGGCTCGCATCAGCGAATTTTATACTATGCGTCAAGGCGATTTGTTGCTTTTACCACTACCCATTGAAGAAGTGCAGGTTCACATCGATGACTTCATTACGCTACAATTAAACAATAGTGACGTTGTAAGCTTTTATGTAAAGTAAGGCTACTATATGATTGAAAATCGTAAAATCGAAACAAGTATTTTGGTCATTTCGCGTTTTCTTCCAGTTCTTTCAACTATATTTGCACTACATTGGCAATAAGGGGAGGTGGGATATATTAATTACCATCACTCTAAATTGTTTCTTTAAAGGGGTACACTTTACTATTTGCCATCTCGCACCATGCTATTAAAAGCTGAGTTAAACGAGATTTTGCTACTCTATCGAAAACATGCCATTTATTCTCTCGAATTAAATGCATAAAAAATAGCTAATTTATTGAACCCGACTTGACTCTGCATTCGCCCTTCCTTTCACACTCTATGAAGATATCACCTTTCCTACTCTCATTTGCACTAGCAAATTACTTACAAGCACAAGACTTACACAAAGTTGAACAATTCAACTTAGGACATCTTTTGCCATCTGATTCTGTTAGTTTTCACATAGAATATCCTGAATACGAACGCTTATCTCGCAAAGCGGTCGAAGATTTGCGTAATAGTGGATTTGAAGCTTCAAAACAAGTAAAGTTTAACATCAATCGTGGCATTAGTCGCGGAGAAACGATTGTTGACGTGTCATATACGCCTGTGGTAAAACGCGGAGGTGCTTGGTACGTCATTAAGCAATATGAGCTTAAGCATACTATTCACGACCATGGTATAAAGTCCAACATGCGCCCCATCGTGAGGGCTGCATATGCCACGGCAAAAGCCTCTCGATATGCTGAAAATTCAGTATTGGCTACAGGTAAATGGGTGAAAATAAGAGTGAGTAAAGAAGGCATTTACCAAATAACTGATGCTGAACTAAAGAAAGCTGGGTTTAGTAATCCATCAAAAGTCAAGCTCTATGGCTATGGTGGAAGGCTCATCAATGAGAACTTTACTTTCACTGGCAAGAATGCACTTATTGATGACTTAAACGAAGTCCCTCTCTATCGTCGTGAAGGCTCCCTATTATTCTATGCTGAAGGGTTGATAACATGGAATAGTAACACAAAGTTTACACGCAATACTTTTTCAAACTATAGCTACTATTTCCTAACTGAGGCTGAAGACGACACGCTTCCCGCCACATGGCAAATTGCTGAAGCTACTTCTGCTGAAAATGCCAAAGAGGTGACTGCTGTGACTTATCATGCCGTCATTGACAACGAAGCTTTCACTTGGTATAATGGCGGTCGTAAATTCTTTGATGATAACGAATTGAAAGGAGGACACACCTTTAAACTCAGCTTGCCTGGAAATACTGGTGATGAGTGTCAAATTTCCTATGACCTTTCGGGGCTTCCACAAGGGGCAAGCACACCTTTTGTCATCTATCAAGCTAACAACGAGTCGCAAACATTGGCAAGTGGTTACTTTTCTAAAATAAGTGATGGCGAAAGTGCACGAGGCTATACTGGCTCGTTTAAAATAACGATAGGTGATGAAGCCCGATTTGTGGTAAAAACAGAAGTAAAAGGGCGTTTAAATTATCTATACGCCACCTACAAGCGCCAACTCACGCCCCAATGTTCAAATGCATTCACTACCGACCAAGTAGGTCAGTTACTATTAAAAGTTGAAGGGGCTGATAGTAATACACGCATATGGAAATTAGGCGATGCACAAAGCACGGTTTCTGAATTAAACGGCACCTTGTCAGGCAACACCTATACAGCTTTTACTAATGATGCTACCGATCGCTATATAGTGGTTGACATAGCTGCCAACTATGATAGCCCTACTTTTGTAGGAACAATTGAGAATCAAAACCTACATGCAGATCAGGACATTGACTATGTTATAATTGTGCCTGCTTCGGGCAAGTTAGTTGCACAAGCCGAACGTTTGGCACAAGCCCATCGTGAGAAGAATGGACTACGTGTAAAAGTGGTACGTGCAGACCAACTATACAATGAATTCTCATCAGGAACGCCCGATGCTTCTGCCTATAGGCGCTACATAAAGATGCTTTACGACAAAGCAAGCGACACGCAAAATGCGCCACGATATTTGCTCTTGTTTGGTGAATGTCGTTATGATAACCGCATGATAACTGATGCTTATAAAAATCAATCCCCCGATGACTACCTATTGGCTTATGAGCGTAGCGAAGAAGAAAAAAAGACGGGGGAATATCGTCTCGGCACACTCTATGACTATGTAACTGACGATTATTATGGTCTGCTCGATGATGGTGAGGGCAGTAATGTAACTACCGAAAAAATTGACTTAGGCATAGGACGTTTTCTGTGTAAAGATGAAACTCAAGCAACATGGTTAGTTGACCAAGCTCTACGCTATGGACAAAATTCTCAAGTGGGAGTTTGGAAGAATCGTATGTGGGCAGTAGGAGATGCAGGTAATAACAATCTACACATGAATGATGCCCAAAACGTATCGAACCAAGTAGCATTGTCGGCCAACGAAGGCTTTATGCTTCGTCGCATCTATCTTGATGCCTACCCCGTTGTAAGCGAAGCCAAAGGAAAAACCATCCCGTTGGCAAACACCAAACTGAAAACCGCTATGCAACAAGGTGCATTGGTGTTCAACTACAATGGTCACGGACGTCCAGAACGATTGTCTAACTACTTTTTGCTCGACAAGAGTGAAATGGAAACAAACGAAAGTACGTCTATGCCACTATGGATTTTTGCTTCATGCGAAATTACTCCTTATGATGATGCTACCGATGACTTAGGACGTAGCGCTATCTTTAACCAAAATGGTGGAGCAATGGGTGTTATATGTGCCTCACGTTCAGTGTATGCTAACTACAATAGTTCACTCAATAAAGGACTTGTGAAATATCTCTTTGCCAAGGATGCCGACAACAAACGCTATTGCATAGGTGATGCCATGCGCTTGGCTAAAGTTGAACTGCTCACATCTAGTTCAAACGGCAATACCATCGGGTCAGATCCTACTATGAACAAAATGAAGTATGTGTTCTTGGGAGACCCTGCTCTGAACCTTGCATATGCAGATACTGGCATCGCTATTGACCAAATAGATGGCAATAACTTGCAGAGCACATCAATCAGCAACCTTGATGTAGGTCGTACCATACGCTTTTCAGGACACATCTACGATAGTTCAGCTGGTTCTGACAAAACAGATGAAACCTTTAATGGCACATTATATGCAACAATCTTTGCTCCACAACAAACCATTACTTGTCATGGAACAGGTAATGACTCTGCCTCACCACTACAATTCACAGACTACACACAAAGTCTATTTGAAGGCAATGTGCAAGTAAAGGATGGGCGTTTTGACATAGATTTTGTCATTCCGCGTGGTGCGACACTATCAAATTCACCATCACTACTCTCTCTTTATGCCGTAAGCAACGACAAAAAGCGCGAATATAATGGAAAATTCAATCGTTTTTGCTTCAACCGCAGTTCTAATCCAGAGGTAGCAGACACCTTAGGGCCAAAGGTACATATGTATTTTAACACGCCTGATTTTCCTGATGGAGGCACCATTTCACAAAAGTCAATACTTTACGCCACCATTGCCGATTCTTCAGGCATATCTGTCATGACGGGTAACATGGGACATAATATGGATCTATGGTTTGACAACGACCAAAGTACTTTAAAAACAGTGAGTGATTACTTTTCGCTCTCAGATGGTAAATATAACGAAGGACTTCTTCAATATGAAATGCCTTTGTTAACACCAGGTAAGCATAAAGTTTCGCTGCGTGTGTGGGATGTTTTCGACAACCACACGCTATCCGTACTCACGTTTAAAGTTAGCGAACAGCCCATTTCTACCTTTGATGTTTCAGCAACGAACTCTACGCCCACATCATCTACTCAATTTATTACAACCTTTGCCGAACGCGTTAACCCACAAGAAAGCACCAACGTTATAACCGAAGTCTTTAACACCGCAGGTATGCGTGTATGGCATCAAAGCACTCAAGTTGACGCAGGAGGGCAATACGCTACATTCACTTGGCAACTTACTGATTATGCTGGAAACCATCTGCCATCGGGCGTATACTTTTACAGAAGCAAGGTTGCTAACAAATACACATCGACAAAAAAACTCATTATTAAATAAAAAGATGAATTGGACAAAAGTAAAAAGGAGTTTTTACCATTGCCTTTATTCTTCCAACCAATCATCCAACACATACAACATAAGAAAATGCAACATCGCCAATCACATATTCAATGCCAAACGAGAACTTCTAACAAGCTATGGCTTGCAAGCGGAACATTGCTGCTTGCAGCCTTTACAAGTTCACAAACAGTCATGGCCGATGATGAAGTACGCGACCAATTCAACCCTGTGCGCACAGCCGTTAATTCACAAAGCATTGCTCCTGATGCCCGCGCAGGTGGTATAGGCGACGTTGGTGCAGCTACTGACCCAGATGTACACTCACAATATTGGAATCCAGCCAAATATCCCTTTACCATATCACGTGCAGGATTTGCTATTAACTACACACCTTGGTTGCGCAAACTCACCACGGGTATTGCTCTACTCAACGCCACAGGATATGTACGCCTCGGTGACTACCAAGCACTAAGTGCATCTGTACGCTATTTCACATTGGGCGAAGTTGATGCTAGCAAAGGCATTACCGTTAAGCCATATGAAATGAGTGTTGATGCTGCCTATTCACGTATGTTGAGTGAAAAATTTTCAGCTGCAGTAGCGTTGCGCTACATGTACTCTGACATTACTGGCCACTATGACGACAATACGAGCGCAGGTTCTGCTTTTGCAGCCGACATAGCCCTTTATTATAACACTTACCTCATGATGGGACAGCGAGAGTGTCAATTAGCATGGGGATTGAACATTAATAACATAGGCAGCAAAATCTCGTATGGCGATGATCGTTCCTACTTTATTCCCACCAATTTGCGCTTGGGATTAAGCTACATGATTCCTCTTAACGAGTACAACCGCATTAGCTTTGCTGCTGATGTGAATAAACTATTAGTACCCTCAATGCCTTTACAAAAAGCCGATGAACTTGATGAGGACTATCAAGAGCGCCTTGACCGCGAGTACTATAACAAATCGTCTATAAGTGGTATATTCAGTTCTTTTGGTGACTCTGAACGCGGCTTTAAGGGTGAAATGGAAGAGTTACAATGGAGTATAGGTGCTGAATACACTTACAATGACAAATTCACCTTACGTGCAGGTTATCATCATGAAAGCAAAATGCAAGGTAATCGCAAATATGCAACAGTTGGTGCAGGTTTCCGCATGAACGTCATGTCTATTGATGCAGGCTACGTTATAGCTACTTCAGCTTCTAACCCTCTCGACCAAACACTACGTGTGTCACTCGCATTTGACATGGATGGCATTCGTGACTTATTTGGCAAACGACGTTAAATCCACTTACATTAAATCAACGTAACAACATAAAATTCGATGAAAATTAGAGTTGGAATGGGATACGATGTTCATCGTCTTGTGCCCAATCGCCATTTATTTTTAGGTGGCATTAAAATAGAGCATACTTTAGGATTATTGGGACATAGTGACGCAGATGTATTAATCCACGCTATATGTGATGCTATGCTTGGGGCTGCCAATATGCGCGACATTGGTTATCACTTTCCCGATACATCAGATCAATTTGAGGGTATTGACAGTAAGATTTTGCTGAGACGCACCACAGAGCTTTTAGCAGAAAAGGGATGGAATGTAGGAAATGTTGATGCTACTATCTGTGCCGAGCATCCTAAACTCAATCCTCATATACCTGCAATGAAAGCTTGCTTAGCTCCTCTCATGAACGTTACGCAAGAGGATGTTAGCATAAAAGCAACCACCACTGAAAAGTTAGGATTTACTGGACGCGAAGAGGGTATCTCTGCCTATGCTGTTGTTCTCATAGAGAAGATGAATTAAATAAGTAGATTGAGAGACTTCTGCAGCTCTATTTATTACCATATAATACATACCAACTGGTATGCATAGGATGTGCATTCAATAATGAATGTGCATCCTATAAAAATACCTCTTTTTGTATGTTCATATATAACCTTAATCTATACTCTATTCCTTCAAGAATCATTGACATTACAAAAAGATATTGTATATACCTTACGAATGCTATGCAATAAAGAACATTCACCTCTTATTCATAAGCCACTTATACATTACATTGTGTTTGTTAACAAATTTATAAGCTCTTAAACTATATGTTTGAAACTATTTATTTTAGATAAAAAGACTACTTTTTTTTTACAAAATAATATTTTTTCTTACGAAAAACATGTTTCCTCTAATAAAATACATATATTTGCAGCAGAAACAAAAAAAATTACTCAGCAAGCCTTGTTAATCGCATAAAAATAATATTTTGAAACTTACTATAATGTTAACAATAATCTTAATCAATGAAAAATAGAAGATACTTTTTTATTTGTAATGTATTCACATTTATAATATCGTGTCTAAGTACATTGCTATCGTTGGCTTCGTGCCAGCAACTAACACTTGAGGATGAAGATGAACAAGAAAATGGGAAATTTTCTTCTGTTCGCATCTACCCACGTGCGGCTCTATCTGGTGACGATGTGTACCCACTTCACATTTATGCCTTTGCAACAAACGGCAGTTTGTGCGCAAGTCAAGTCGTTACATCAGCTAACGATAAGGTTAGTTTACAATTACCACGTACAAGTGAATTACGTGTAGTAGCCGTTGCTGCTAACGAAAATGTGTTTAATTTGCCCGAAAATTCCGTAGCAAGTGCACAAATAACCGCTAAAGCACCTTTATTAGCAGACGATGCATCAGACTTTGCTCAACAAATTGCAAAGGGATATGTTACGTCACACCCTCTACAAATGGCATTTGCCGACATTACGCCCACTGCAGCTACTGCTACCCTTAGTTTGCAAATGCACTATCAAATGGCTCATTTACAGATTGCACTCAATAATATACCCGATGTATGTACGTCTGCTTATGTCACTATGGCATCTCCACATGAAAGTATTAGCTTAGGAGGAGAATGGAATGGTAGTAAAAAAGCAACCATACCTTTAGTACGTGATGATGGCACTCAACAATGGAAGTCGGGGGATGTATATGTCTTTCCAACTACTGGCAATGCCACCAATTTTACGATTGTTTATAATGATGCACAAGGTGAACGTTTTGCACAAGTTTGCTACCAAGCTCCATTAAATGCAAGTACACCTTATCAGTTAAATGGAACCTTGTCAGCTGATGGCTTATTGAGCGCTACGGGTAGTGTTACGGCTGCTAAATGGGGCGAGCCACAATCGTTACAATTCACCTTTACAGCCGATGTTACAACTACAATTGAAAAGAAAGATGATGGTGAAACGCCAAAAACTGATGATGATGAAGATACATCATACAAGGTTACATCTATTCCAGCAGTAGGATCATTATGGCAAGGACATATAGTGGCTGCAGTAAAAAAATATAATGACAATTCGGCTGATTTGTTACTCGTTTCTCTTGACGATTTTTCAAATGTTACATCCGCCCTACATGCAACGACCCCTCAAATGGCATCAGAATTGGCACAGACGTATAGTGAGCATGATTTAGCTAATTGGCGTATCCCCACCGATGAAGAGGCGCGCCAACTGCGTGAAGCCTACATTTCTGCTACTGGTGACTTTGACTCTTGCTTACAGCAAGCACAAGGCGCTGCTATTGTACTAACCGATGACAAAGGTAACAACATTCGTTATCTTTGTGCTGACGCACAACACACTTATAGTTTCAAGGTGGGTACAAGTTACAATGCTATTAAAAATGCAGGAGCAAGCATCAAGAATTATCACTTGCGGCTCGTGAAAACAATTAAAGTAAACAAATCAATTAACTAACTAAAAATTAAACACATGAAAAAGTTTTATGTCATTTTGACTTCTCTGTCAATTCTCATTTTCTGTGCTTGTTCATCAGACACAGAGGACCTTAAGCAACAAACTATTGTTCCTGTTGAGGTAACACTTAATGGTCTGGATATAGCAGTTCAACCCGATGCTTTCTCTTCACAACGTAACATGCGAGCCACGGCTTCAGAAGTTGGTGTTACGCGTATTGCCTTTAAGGTATATGATAGTAATGGTAAAGAGGTGTACAAAGAAGAAAAATATTCAGGAACAGATGAAGACTTTGATCACGTAAAAATGCCTTTACACGTTGGCAAGTACACCTTCGTCGCTGTAGCGCACAAAGCACGTATCACAGAGTCAAGTGTAGCTAACATTACATCGGCTACAGAAGCGTCACTACCTGAACTTTATATTCCATCTGTTACATACGCTACGAAAATGGATGTGGAGGTAAAAGGCAATACATCACAAAGCGTCACGATGAATTTTGGCAAACGCATTACCGCCACATTTAGGCTTGCTGTAACAGATACTTATCCTGACGATGTTGAAAAGATCCAAATAACTTCCGATTCTACAAAGGACGCTGCTAAAACACCATATGCGTTCAACCCCACAACGGGATTAGCACCGACCGAACTATCTTACACCGTAGAATTCCTACGATCAAATGCTCAAAGCAATAATTTTACGGGAAAAAAACAAAGCCTAGTAGTATTTCTTACTGCAGAAGAGCAAACAGCGGATATCTTGATTAATATGTTGAATGCAAAGAATGAAGTGCTTTACACACGCACGTTGCATAATGTACCCTTACGTCAGCATGGCACAACAACAGCCACAGGTACATTTTTCACCTCGTCTGTAACAGGTGATTTTACCTTTGATAATACTAACGATCCCGAAGTGAATATTCCGCTAAAAGAATAATTGCGCAATCAAGAAAACTACCATAGCCGATTTCAGTAATCTTTATACCTAATTAAGGTAGATACCAATAAGTGTAAGCATCCCGTTTATTGACAACGCATTTGTCAATAAACGGGATGTCTATATATGCTCTAGCTTTTCTGCGCTCGGTTTGCACTTTCTTTTAATAAGATAGGCGGCACCTCGGCAATAAAAATAAAAGACTTTCAGCCTTTTATTTTGTATTGCGCTCGGTTTGCACTATCTTTGCACATTGGCAATCAAAATGCCACAAAAAATAGCATTAATAGCAAACAACAAATACAATAATATTATATGATTACCGTTTCAAACTTAGCCATTCAGTTTGGCAAGCGCATCCTTTATCAAGACGTTAACATGAAGTTTACCAATGGCAACATCTATGGAATTATAGGTGCCAATGGTGCAGGCAAATCAACTTTGCTTAAAGCCATCTCTGGCGAACTTGAGCCAAACAAAGGTAAAGTTGAAATGGGGCCTGGTGAACGACTTTCGGTGCTCAGTCAGGATCACTTTAAATATGATGAGTTCACCGTTCTTGACACCGTACTGATGGGACATACCACCATGTGGCAAGTAATGCAAGAACGTAACGAACTTTACTCTAAGGCTGATTTCTCTGATGAAGATGGCATTAAGGTAGCTGAGCTTGAAGACAAATTTGCCCAAATGGGAGGATACACAGCCGAAAACGATGCCGCCACCTTATTGAGCGGATTGGGCATTAAGGAAAAGCTACACGGCAAACTCATGGGCGAACTTAGTGGTAAAGAAAAAGTACGCGTCATGTTGGCTCAAGCCTTGTTTGGTGAACCAGACAACTTGTTACTTGATGAGCCTACCAATGACCTTGACCTTGAAACGGTTGAGTGGCTCGAAGAGTATTTAGGTAACTTTGAACACACTGTGCTCGTAGTTAGCCACGACCGTCACTTCCTTGACCAAGTGTGTACACACACAGTCGACATCGACTTTGGCAAAGTTACGCTCTTCTCAGGAAACTACTCTTTCTGGTATGAATCTTCACAACTTGCTTTACGTCAAGCACAAAATCAAAAACAGAAAGCTGAAGAGAAGAAAAAAGAGTTGGAAGAGTTCATTCGACGCTTCTCAGCCAACGTGGCCAAGAGTAAGCAAACTACAAGCCGTAAAAAGATGCTTGAAAAACTTAATGTGGAAGAAATTAAGCCCTCTACACGTAAGTATCCTGGCATCATCTTTCAAATGGATCGCGAGCCTGGCAACCAAATTCTTGAAGTTAAAGACCTCAAGGCAACACTTGATGATGGCACTGTGCTCTTTGATCGCCTAAACTTCACCGTTGAGAAAGGCGAGAAAATTGTATTTCTTAGCCATGACCCACGTGCCATGACAGCACTCTTTGAAATCATTAACGGCAATGCCAAACCTGCTGCAGGAAGCTTTAAGTGGGGTGTAACTATCACCACTGCCTACCTTCCACTTGACAACACATCCTTCTTTAACACCGACATGGACATGCTTACATGGCTAAGTCAATATGGTGAAGGTAATGACGTTTACTTTAAAGCTTTCCTTGGACGAATGCTCTTCAAAGATGAAGATATTCAAAAGAAAGTCAACGTGCTTTCAGGTGGTGAGAAAATGCGCTGCATGATTGCCCGTATGCAACTACGTAACGCCAATTGCTTGATTCTTGATACACCAACCAATCACCTTGATATGGAAAGTATCCAAGCTTTCAATAACAACTTAAAACTCTTCAAAGGCAACATTCTATTCTCAAGCCACGACCACGAATTTATCAACACCGTTGCAAATCGTATCATTGAACTTACACCTAATGGTAGCATTGATAAATTGATGACCTATGAGGATTACATCCACGACGAACGCGTAAAAGAACTGAAAGAAAAACTTTATGCTGATGTAAAATAATCAGTTTATGAGCATAGTCAAGTAGGTGTCCAGCACTTTTTGTACAATCTTAGAAGCCGTTTGTGACATCTGCTTATGCAAGTTTATGCAATTAAGCAGAAATTTACGATTAAGCTAAGCATGAATTACAACAAATGGCATATTTCTTGCATAGAGTAAAGAAAAAATATTCATACGCAAAAATGAAAAAAGAAGAGAAAGAAAACAAAGAAATAAACGAGCAAGCAACTGCACAAAATGCAGCTACTGAACCACAAGAAGCCGAAAAAGATACGGAGTTGACTGATGCAGAGAAATTAGATAAAGCCAACGACGAAATAGCTCAGCTCAAGGACAAATATCTTCGTCAAGTTGCCGAATTTGACAACTACCGCAAACGTACGCTTAAAGAGAAGACAGAACTCATTTTAAACGGAGGACAGAAAGTGCTCGAAGCACTCTTACCTATTCTTGACGATTTAGATAGAGCTGCTGAAAACATAAACAAAAGCAATGATGTTACTACCCTAAAGGAAGGTGTTGACCTCATCATCAACAAACTCAACAAAACACTAAGCGCACAAGGGTTGCAACGCATGGACACCATTGGTAAAGCCTTTGACACAGACTTTCATGAAGCGGTAGCACTCATTCCCGCACAAAATGACGAACAAAAGAATCACATTATTGACTGTGTGCAACCTGGATATTTGCTCAATGACAAAGTGATTCGCCATGCTAAGGTAGTGGTAGGACAATAATACGCACTACTTTGAATAGTCTATTTTATTGAAAAGTTTAGACTCATTCAATGAATAAGTAAGTGTAAGCCCCCACCTTCATTTTTTGCAACATGCTATCACCACAAGAAAACAATTATGGCCGACGAAAAAGATTATTATAAGATATTAGGCGTAGAGCGTAATGCAAGCGCTGACGAAATAAAAAGAGCCTATAAAAAAGTTGCGATAAAGTACCATCCAGATCGCAATCCTGGCAATAAAGAAGCTGAAGAAAAATTTAAGCAAGCAGCTGAAGCATACGATGTGCTTCGCGATCCCGACAAGCGTGCACGTTACGATCAGTTTGGTGCTGACGGTGTTAACGGGGCACAAGGATTTGGTGGCTTTGGCGGAGCACAAGGCATGGATATTAATGACATTTTCAGTGCTTTTGGTGATATTTTCGGAGGTCACGGATTTAGTGGATTCGGAGGAGGTTTCGGTGGAGGCAATAGTGCAGCACAACCTAGGCAATACAAAGGCGCAGATATGCGCATGAAGGTAAGGCTTACACTTGAGGAAATAGCCACTGGCGTCACGAAGAAATACAAGATGAAAAAAGATATCACTTGTAACGAATGTGGCGGTAGCGGTTGCGAAAAAGGCACAAAAGCCGAAACTTGCTCAACTTGTCATGGACAAGGCTACGTTATGCGTACCCAACGCAGTATGTTTGGCATGGTGCAAACACAAGATATCTGCCCTACCTGCCATGGTGAAGGCACTATCATCAAACACAAATGTAACCATTGCCATGGAGAAGGCATTGTAAAGGGTGAAGAGGTCGTTGAAATCAACATTCCCGCTGGAGTAGGCGAAGGAATGGTGGTAAACATTCCACGCAAAGGTAATGCTGCTATGCACAATGGCATACCTGGCGACATTCAAGTTATTATTGAAGAAGCCCCCCACCCCGATTTCATTCGTGATGAGACAGACCTTATTTACAATTTGCTACTTAGCGTTCCACAGGCTTCCTTGGGTGATACTATTGAAGTTCCGACTCTCACGGGTAAAGCTCGCATTAAAATAGAACCAGGTACACAACCTGGAACAGCTTTACGTTTACGAGGGAAGGGACTACCCGCTGTAAAAGGCTATGGATACGGTGTAGGAGATATTGTTGTAAACATTAGCGTCTACATTCCCGAAAAACTTGATAAGGACGAAAAAGGCACAATGGAAGCATTGAAGGATAAAAAGAACCTGCAACCTAACGACAATGTTAAGAGCAAGATTTTCAGAGCTTTCAGAAATTATTTTAACAAATAGAAAAAAACGAGTTGACGAGCATTTAAATGCTGGTCAGCTCGTTTTTTTCATAAAATTAGGTATTAAACGCCTTTTACACATTTTTCATGAATTATAATCAAACCATTGAATATCTATTTAACGCAGCTCCACTCTTTCAAAATGTAGGGGGAGCAGCCTATAAAGAGGGATTATCAAATACCCACTTGCTCGATAAGCATTTTGACCACCCACATCAAAAATATACAACCATACATGTAGCTGGAACAAACGGCAAAGGCAGTTGTGCACACACTTTAGCCGCATTGTTACAACACAAAGGACTTAAAGTGGGACTTTACACTTCACCTCATTTAGTTGATTTCAGAGAGCGTATACGCATTAACGGAGTCATGATTTCACAACAATACGTAGTTGATTTTGTGGAAAGTGAAAGAAGTTTTTTTGAACCCTTACACCCATCCTTTTTTGAGTTAACTACAGCCATGGCGCTCAAGTACTTTGCCGATGAAAAAGTAGATATAGCCATTATTGAAGTAGGATTAGGAGGCCGACTTGACTGCACAAATATAATAACGCCCTGTCTATCAATCATAACTAACATTAGCTTAGACCACACACAATTTTTAGGTAACACTTTAGCTCAGATTGCAAGCGAAAAAGCAGGTATTATTAAAAGAGGCATACCTGTTGTTATTGGTGAAGCTAACGAGGAAACGCGACCTGTGTTTGAACAAAAGGCCACCGAAATGAATGCACCCATTTACTTTGCTGAAGATACACCACATGTTATCAGTTCTACACTCAATCCCCAAGGGCAACGCCAATATACGACATCAAATGGAAACATCCTTTTGGGGCAGTTAGAGGGCGAATGTCAAATTAAGAAC
>ERZ507052.117-NODE-117-length-27280-cov-22.0805_pt1 | contig 27280 bp, 22 predicted proteins | sample MGYA00512868_ERZ507052 | MGnify/ENA metagenome assembly ERZ507052 | reverse complement strand
CTTGCGCCGATGGTACTGCAATGCAATGCGGGAGAGTAGGTAGCCGCCTCCTTTTATAAGAAACCTCAGTTATCTTTTGATAATTGAGGTTTTTTTTGTATCTTTGCATCCATACTTTGTCACATTTTGATCTTTGATTCGTTCTAATCTTTGGTTCATTCTGTATATGAGTGATGTCCGTTCTTTGGTGTATCTCTTTTGGGGTTTACACCGATCTTTGTGACATTTCAATTTTGAAATTATATATTTGTTATTCATTCTAAGTGATTATGCTTTATTTTTTGAAATCTTCATGGATTTGGCTGAAACGATGTACTCATTGTCGCGGTTTTGGTGTTCAGTCTCCTTCGGCGTATCGGTTTATCCGTTACGTCATAAATGAGCATTATCCTTATTATGCTTATGAAGAATTGAAGGAGCATATGAATATGTTGTCCAAACATCAACATAAGTTGGGGAGGCTGTTCTTTCGTTTGGCTAATTTTTGGCAGCCAGATTTCTGTTACTGTGATCAACCTCAGTTTTTGAAGTATGCTCAGGCCGGATCTCATCGTATGAAGTCAGGTGCGATTTCTGAATTCTTGGAAAAAAGTGCATTTCGTTGCGTTTCGACCACGGACCGCATACTGATTTGGGTTGACCTGGAATATGCAGCTGATGTGCTTGATGAATTGTTGACTAAATGCACATCTCAAACCTTGTTGGTAGTTAATGGTATTAACAATAAGAATCATGCTTTGTGGAATAAACTTCAGGCTGATGAACATGTCGGTATTACTTACCATCTATATTATTGTGGCATTGTGTTTTTCGATAAGTCCGTTTACAAGCAGCATTATGAGGTGAATTTTTGATTATTGTGGGCAAATATGGATAAAATAATGTAATAATTGCATTATTCTTCTGTTTTATTAAGAAAAAATGCTCCAAATGCTTGCAGATAAAATATATTTTATTACTTTTGCACGCAAATATAAATCTAAAAAAAGACAGCTATGTATTGGACACTTGAATTAGCTTCGAAGCTTGAAGATGCACCATGGCCTGCTACAAAGGAAGAGTTGATAGATTATGCAACTCGTTCGGGTGCGCCTCTGGAGGTTCTGGAGAATTTGCAGGAGATAGAAGATGAGGGTGATGTCTATGAAAGCATTGAGGACATTTGGCCCGATTATCCTTCAAAGGATGACTTCTTATGGAATGACGACGAATATTAAAAAAGTCGATGATAGGGCTGCTCATTTTGGGCAGCCTTTATCGTTTGCACTTTGTACTATCTTGTGTTTCCCGTATATAATATATATATTAAAGGTATATAAGACATGTTGTTACTATAAAAAGGTAATCTTTCTTTAGTGTGGTTATTATTATTCTGTTAGCCTTATAAAGATATGTGGTAAATCGAATATTGCCTATATACAATAAAAATCGTATTATTTCGTTATTTAATTGTGTTGAAACGTCTCATTATATTATACGTCCTGTTGCTGGGTGTTCTGTCTGTGAATGCTCAGTACGATCCTTCGTTTAGTCATTATTTCGATATGGAGCCTTCTTTTAATCCAGCTTCAGTTGGAAAACAGGCTAAATTGAACGTAACGGGCGCTTATGCCATAGACCTGGCAGGTTATGAACACAACCCACGAACGATGTATGTATCGGCTGACATGCCTTTTTATCTTTTGAAAAACTATCATGGCGTTGGTCTTCAACTGATGAACGATCAGATAGGCCTTTTCACCCATCAGCGCCTGGCAGCCCAATATGCCTTCAAGCGAAGACTTTTTGGTGGAATGTTGAGTGCAGGTATACAGGCAGGTTTTATCTCTGAAAGTTTCGATGGAAGCAAGGTGGATGTAGAGGAAGGCAACGACCCTGCTTTACCGAAGACTAATGTAAATGGAAATTCTGTTGATATTGGTGCAGGTGTTTACTATATGCATGGCGCTTGGTACGTAGGCGTTTCTGCCCAGCACCTCACTTCTCCCAAGATAGAGTTAGGTGAAACCAATGAAATAGACATCTCTCCGGTATATTATTTGACTGGAGGATACAATATTAAGTTGAGAAATCCGTTTTTATCAGTGAAGCCTTCTGCTCTTGTGAAGTATGACGGAGTAGCTTGGCGAGGAGATGTTAGTTGTCGTCTGGTGTATACTCATGAGAAGAAGATGCTCTATGGAGGCGTCTCTTATAGTCCCACCAATTCTGTGACCGGCCTCATAGGTGGCCGTTTTCATGGTGTTGTGTTAGGTTATAGCTATGAGTTCTATACTTCAGCCATCTCACCAGGTAATGGTAGCCACGAACTCTTTGTAGGTTATCAGACCGATATCAATCTTGTTAAAAAAGGAAGAAACAAGCACAAAAGCGTAAGAATATTATAAGCAAACATGAATATGAAGAAATGTATATTATCCCTCTGTTCGGCAGTAGCTCTCTTGGCATTAACTGGATGCTTTGGAGCCAAGTCAGCCTCGGTCTCCGGTAGAGGCGGTGAGGTAGTGGGCGTCGGTGGAAGGAATTTTGCAGAACCAGCACCTTATGGAATGGTAAAAATCAATCGAGGATTCCTGAAGATGGGATTAGAAACAGAAGATTCGCTGTGGGGAGAGAAAACACCTCGCAAGGAAGTTTCTGTAGATGGTTTCTGGATGGATGATACCGAAATCACAAATTCAGAGTACAAGCAGTTTGTATCCTATGTGAGGGATTCTATTCTTCGTACCCGTTTGGCAGATCCCGCCTATGGTGGCGATGAAACCTATATGATTACTGAGGACAAGCAGGGTAATCCTGTAACTCCGCGTGTCAACTGGAAGAAACAACTTCCCAAGAAACCTAACGAAGATGAGCAGCGGGCGATAGAGAGTCTTTATGCTGTCAATCCTGTTACGGGGGAGAAATTGATAGACTGTCGCCAGTTGAACTATAAATATGAGATTTATGACTATACAGCTGCGGCTTTGCGTCGCAACCGTATCAATCCACAGGAGCGAAACCTGAATACAGATATCAATATTGATCCAAACGAGGTGGTGATGATATCCAAGGATACAGCTTATGTGGATGATGAAGGAAAAATCGTCCGTGAAACCATTAACCGTCAGTTGTCGGGTCCTTGGGATTTCCTCAACACCTACATTGTTAATGTATATCCCGATACTACTTGTTGGGTCAACGATTTCAGAAACTCAGACAATGAGACTTATCTGAGAAGCTATTTCAGCAATCCAGCTTATAACGACTATCCCGTAGTAGGTGTTACCTGGGAACAGGCCAATGCCTTCTGTGCATGGCGTACAGATTATCTGCTGAAAGGCTTAGGCCCTGAGGCAAGGTTCGTTCAGCGTTACCGTCTCCCTACTGAGGCAGAATGGGAGTTTGCCGCTCGAGGCAAGGATCAGAACGAGTTTCCATGGGACAACAAGGATGTAAAGAACGGCGATGGTTGTTTCTATGCCAACTTTAAACCCGATCGTGGTAACTACACCAAGGATGGCAATCTGATAACCAGCAAGGTGGCTATATATTCACCCAATTCCAATGGTTTGTATGATATGGCCGGTAATGTGGCAGAATGGACCAGCACAGTATTTACAGAGTCTGGAGTTGATGCAATGAATGACCTGAATCCTACTCTTGTCTACAATGCAGCCAAGGAAGATCCCTATCGTCTGAAAAAGAAGAGTGTACGCGGAGGGTCATGGAAAGATCCAGAGTCATTTATCCGTTCGGCATGGCGTTCCTGGGAATATCAGAATCAACCACGGTCATATATAGGATTCAGATGTGTGAGAAGTCTTGCTACCACATCGAGTGCTAAACAAAAAACAATAAAAATAAAGAAAAGGAGATAATAGCCATGGGCGAATATAGTAAATTCAATATCGTATACCGTCTGCAAAGATGGATGGACAGTGTGCCTGGTCAGACCTTTCTGAACTATGCTTACAGTTGGGGTGCTTCTGTCGTTATTGCTGGTGCGTTGTTTAAGTTGACCCACCTGCCTGGAGCTAATTTCATGATGTTCCTTGGTATGGGAACCGAGGTTGTGGTATTCTTTCTTTCCGCCTTCGACCGTCCTTTCGACAAGACTGCTGACGGGCGAGATATCCCTACTCATGTGACTGAGGAATATCTCGAGACAGGTAAGGTGACCTATGAAGAAGGACGTGTCGCTTCCTCTCAGGCTTCACCTGTTGGTAATGTTCAGCCTTCTGTCGTTGTCGTAGGCAATCCTCAGGCCTCTTCTTCTGCATCAACTATCAGTATGGCAGATCCTGAGGTAAGCGATTCTCTCGAGAAGCCTGTTCAGACTGTGGCCTGTGGCAGTGATGATAGCACGCAGCAGTCTGTAGCCAATGGTGTCTGGATAGGAAGTCAGCAGAATACTACTCCCGAGATGGCCGAGGCTCAAAGCAACTATGTGGAAGAGTTGAAGAAGTTGGTAGAGACCTTGGAGAAGGTGAATGAGCAAAGCAACCGACTTACTCGTGACAGCGAGGAGATGGAGAATCTGAATCGTACTCTTACCGGAATCAGTAAGGTTTATGAAATGCAGTTGAAGGGTGCCAGTCAGCAAATTGGCACTATCGACCAGATAAATGAGCAGAGTCGCAAGATGGCTCAGCAGATAGAGCAACTCAACAAGATCTATACTCGTATGATTGAGGCGATGACTGTCAATATGAGGGCAGCCGCACCCCATGTGAGTGAAGATTAAAAAGCATAGAGATACGAACTCTCTCTCTACGGACGAAGAGGGAGAAAACAAGTGAAATAAGCAAATTAAAGAATGGCAATTAAGAAAAGACCTATATCGCCTCGCCAGAAGATGATCAACCTGATGTATCTCGTCTTGATGGCTATGCTGGCATTGAACATCTCTACCGAGGTGCTCAATGGATTTTCTATAGTAGAGGAGAGTCTGAACCGTACAACAGCCAACTCTTCTGCCGAGAATGCTGCCTTATATAGTAATTTTGCTGATCAGATGAAGCAGAATCCTGCCAAGGTAAAGGCATGGTTTGAGAAGGCGACACAGGTTAAGGAAATGAGCGATTCGCTCTACAACTTTGCCCAGCAGCTGAAGGAAGCCATCGTGCGTGAAGCTGATGGAAGCGATGGAGATGTATTGCATATAGAGAATAAGGATAATCTTGAGGCGGCAGGTATAGTGATGCTGGCTCCTGGTTCTGGTAAGGGTGGCAAATTATATCGTGCCATCAACAGCTATCGTGATCGTATATTGATGATGGTCACCGATGAACATCAGAAGAAAATCATCCAGAGCAATCTTTCTACCCGTGTGCCTAAGGATGCAAAGAATTTGGGCAAGAACTGGCAGGAGTACATGTTTGAGAATATGCCCGTGGCAGCAGCCGTTACTTTGTTGTCTAAGTTGCAGAGCGATGTTCGTTATGCCGAGGGTGAAGTGTTGCATACCTTGGTTTCCAATATCGACATGAAAGATATAAGAGTCAACAAGCTTGACGCCTTTGTTATTCCCGAGAAGACAACTCTTTATCCTGGCGAGCGTTTCAATGCCAACATCGTGATGGCTGCAGTCGATACAACTCAGCAGCCTGAGATCTATGTCAATGGAGTGAGAGTGAACACTGCTCATGGTCAGTATTCGTTCACAGCAGGTGGAGTTGGCGAGCACCAGTTTGGTGGCTATATCCTGATGCAGAATGCCAGAGGCGATGTGATGCGTCGAAACTTCCTGCAGAAGTATACTGTAATTCCTGCACCTAATACTGCCACAGTGGCAGCAGATATGATGAATGTATTGTATGCAGGTTTCCATAATCCTGTCAGCATCAGTGTGCCAGGAGTTCCTGCCAATGCTGTATCTGCAACCATGACAGGTGGCTCGTTCATATCGAAGGGCAACGGTCGTTTTGTGGCAGTACCATCAGCAGTGGGTAAGGACGTGACGATACATGTTACTGCCCGTGACAAGGGGCAGACGAGAACGATGCCTCCATTTGTATTCCATGTAAGGAAACTACCCGATCCAACAGCTTACTTGGCTTTGGGTACCAACCGCTTCCGTGGTGGCGCCTTGTCGAAAGCTTCCCTGATGGGCGCTTCAGGTATTCATGCGGCAATTGATGACGGATTATTGGATATTCCTTTCCGTGTATTGAGTTTTGAGACTGTTTTCTTCGACAATATGGGTAATGCAGTACCTTTGGCTTCGGCTGGAGCCAATTTCTCTGAGCGTCAGCGTGAGGAGTTCCGCAGACTGTCGAGAAACCGTCGTTTCTATATCTCTCACATCAAGGCTGTGGGGCCTGATGGAATTACCCGTAACCTCCCTGCAGCCATGGAGGTGATTGTGAGGTAGAGAAATGCAAAGAGTGAAGAATCTTATTGTTTAGAAATAAAGATATTATAATGAGAAAGATATTTTTGTTATTGATGCTTGCGGGGCTGACAATCGGTGCGAATGCCCAGCCAGAAGCTCGTAGACAGGCACAGCAGAAAGCCAAGCAGCAGTCGAATGCCAACAACATGACGACTCGTGCGCAGATAATGTTCCCTACATCGGCCACCATGGGCGACGATGTGGTATGGAGACGTGATATCTATCGTGAGCTCGACTTAAATGATGATGCCAATGCACCATTGTATTATCCTGTGGAGCCTGTCGGTGGTCAGATGAATCTCTTTACCTATATGTTCAAGCTGATGTTGAGCGGTCGTGTTCGTGCCTACCAGTATCGCTTGGATGGTCATGAGAGTTTCAACTACGAGGATCGTGTTGTGCCTAAGGCCTTCATGGATAATTATCACATCTATTATGAGCGTAAGAATGGAGCTTTGACACTCGATGACAGCGATATTCCTTCTCGTGAGGTAAAGTCTTACTATGTGAAAGAAGCCACATACTACGACCAGCATACCGCCACATTCCATACCAAGGTAATCGCCTTGTGTCCTATTATGACACGTGAAGACGATTTTGGTGATGCCGGAACCAAGTATCCTCTCTTCTGGATGAAGTATTCTGACCTTGCTCCCTATCTCTCCAAGCAGCAGATAATGACGAGCAATCTCAATAATGCTGCCATGATGAGTATAGACGATTATTTTGTCAAGAACCAGTATAAGGGCAAGATATACAAGACGACAAATATGTTGGGTAAAACCTTGGCTCAATATTGTCCTACCGATTCAGCTCTGAGCAAGGAGCAGAAGAAGATAGAGTCAGAGTTGGCTGCCTTCGAGAAGAATATCTGGGGCGATCAGGCGCGCAAAGATTCTCTTGACAGTATTGCCAATGCCGACAAGAAGAATGCGAAGGGCGTGAAGGGTGTGAAGAAGAATCGCAGAAGCAGAACTTCTGGTTCTTCGTCTACAGTCAAGACCCGTCGTCAGCGCAGTTCCGGTTCGTCAGGATCCAGTACAGCCCGAGTTTCGGTTCGTCGTCAGCGTCATTAATAATAGGTTTATAATATAAGGTATGAAGAAAGTATTATCATTTATTGTGTTGGCAGTTTCGCTCTTCTTTGCTAATCCTGCTCAGGCACAGATTAAGTTAGGTGTGAAGGGTGGCTTGAATGTCAGCAATTTGAAGCTCAGTAGAGACAACTGGGATGCGGAAAACCGTGCAGGATTTTTCTTTGGTCCTATGGTTAAGGTGACAGTGCCTGTAACAGGCTTAAGTTTTGACGTTGCCGCTTTATATGATCAGAAGGAGGCTAAGGTGAAAGTTGCCGACGATGTTGTGGGCGGAACTTATAATTCAACCACAGTTACACAAAAATTCATTGATATTCCTGTGAATGTCCGTTATGGTTTTGGGCTGAGCAGTCTGGCTAATATCTTCCTTTTTGCAGGTCCGCAGTGGGGAATCAATGTAGGAAATAAGAATTTCAAATGGGATAAATCCACCAGCTATTCCTTGAAAAAGGCAAACTTTAGTGTGAATGTGGGCGCCGGTGTAACTTTGTTGAGCCATCTGCAGGCTTCAGTCAACTACAACATTGAATGCAAAAAGTCCGGCAGTATGGATATGGGAGTTTCTGATGCTAATGGTAATCCTGTTGTCGTGAAGGGAAGAAACAATACCTGGCAGATTTCTCTTGGCTATTGGTTCTAAGCATAGGAGATACATATTAAAATATATAAAAGCAGATACCTGATGTTGGGTATCTGCTTTTTTATTGTTACCTTTGCAGGGTATGAAGTATGTCGATGTCATATTGCCCTTGCCGCTACCTGGCATGTTTACCTATTCTGTCCCCGAAGGGATGGAAGGGTGTGTTGTTTTTGGTAAACGGGTGCTTGTGCCATTGGGCAAGAGCAAGAAGTACATTGCCATGGTGGTAAAGGTGCATCAGGAGAAGCCATCCTTTAAGGTCAAGCCGATAGAGCAGGTGCTGGATGCTACTCCCACACTTCTTGACCGGCAGTACAGGTTATGGTCGTGGATATCCAACTATTATATGTCACCTTTGGGCGATGTATATAATGCCGCAATGCCTGCAGGCATGAAGTCTGCAGAGAAGTTCAAACCCAGGATGGAATTGTATGTGGAGCTTACGAGCAAATACCGCAACGAAGCTTCCCTGCATGTGGCTCTTAACATGTTGCAGCGTGCCCTGAAGCAATCTAAAGCCCTTACTACATTTCTCAGCCTTTCCCATTGGGACAGTCTTGAGAACGATACGCCTCGCGAAGGCATCAAGAAGGTCACCAAGGAAGAACTGATGAATGAGGCTCATTGCACTTCTGCCATCGTCAAATCACTCATCGACCGCGACATCCTCTTTACTTACGAGGAGGAGGTGGGACGACTGAATACCTCAGGTGAGAGTCACTTCGAACAGATCAAACCACTTTCCATAGCCCAGCAGGAAGCTTACAACAAGATTCTCCTTCAGATGATGAAGAAAAACGTGGTGCTTCTTCATGGCGTAACTTCGAGTGGCAAGACCGAGGTGTATATCCACCTCATCAAGCAGGCTCTCGACAATCACAAGCAGGTGCTTTATCTTCTGCCCGAGATAGCTCTCACGGTACAGATCATGGAACGTCTGCACAAAGTTTTTGGCGATCGTCTTGGCATTTATCATTCCAAGTATAGCGATGCCGAACGAGTGGAGATATGGCAGAAACAGATGTCAGCCCATCCCTACGATGTTATTCTTGGGGCTCGAAGTGCAGTCTTTCTCCCTTTTCAGAATCTCGGACTTGTCATCATCGACGAGGAACACGAAACATCCTTTAAGCAACAAGACCCAGCCCCCCGCTATCATGCCCGCAGTGCTGCTATTGTGTTGGCAGGTATGTATCCCGACTGCAAGGTCCTTTTGGGCACGGCTACCCCCTCTATGGAGAGTTATTACAATGCGCAGGAAGGCAAGTACGGATTGGTGGAACTCAAAACCCGATACAAGGACATACAGTTGCCCGAAATCCAGGTGGTGGATGTAAAGGATTTGCGGCATCGCAAGATGATGACTGGTGCCTACTCTCCTCAACTTTTAGCAGCCATACGCGAGGCTTTGTCGCATGGCGAGCAGGCCATTCTGTTCCAGAACCGTCGTGGTTTTGCACCGATGGTGGAATGTAAGGTATGCGGATGGGTGCCTAAGTGCAAGAACTGCGATGTGTCGCTTACACTTCATAAGAATATCAACCTGCTCACCTGTCACTATTGCGGATATACTTATCCTGTGCCAGTGGAGTGCCCCAACTGTGGAAGTACAGAACTCATGGGGCGAGGTCTGGGTACCGAGCGCATCGAAGACCAACTGATGGATATCTTTCCCGAGGCTCGTATCGCCCGTATGGATTTGGACACCACCCGTACCCGCAATGCTTACGAGCGGCTGATAGATGATTTCTCGTCGGGTAAGACCAATCTGCTCATTGGCACCCAGATGATCTCCAAGGGACTGGATTTCGACAAGGTGAGTGTGGTGGGCATACTGAATGCCGATTCCATGCTCAATTATCCCGACTTCCGAGCCTACGAGCATGCCTTTATGATGATGGCTCAGGTGAGCGGAAGGGCCGGGAGAAAGGGCAAGCGAGGCAAGGTGATATTGCAGACCAAGTCGCCCACGTTGCCTGTCATCTCGCAGGTGGTTCATAACGATTATACAGGCTTCTACCAAGACTTGTTGGAGGAACGAAGGGCTTTCCATTATCCTCCTTTCTACCATCTTGTCTATGTCTTCCTGAAGCATAAGCACGAGCAGGTATGCCATCAGGCGAGTATGGAGTTGGGACAGACTTTGCGCTCCTGGTTTGGCGACAGGGTCCTTGGGCCCGACAAGCCAGCGGTGGCAAAGGTGAAGACCATGAACATCCGTAAGATTGTTATCAAACTCGAGAATGGTATCGACCAGAAGAAGGTGCGCGAATATCTGAGATATGCTCAGGAGCAAATGTCGAAGGACCCTCGCTATGGCGCATTGCAGATTTACTATGATGTCGACCCCATGTAGACTGATATGATGGCAATGGTCTTGTCTTTGTATAGAGCCAATGAACATAAAAATAAAAAAGGCTATCCCTTTCAAAAGATTGGGATAGCCTTTTGCGATTGTATGTAGTTATGTTTTTGGAATGTTGCTCTTAGAAGTTGATGTCGAGACCAACTGCGAAGACGTTGTTGTTACGGGTATAGTCAGAAGAGTAGTTCCTGCTTATGTCTGCTGTGAGCTGTACCGTTTCGGTAGTCTTCTTGTGCTGATAGAATGTGTGGAAGTAAGCCACGTTGAGATCCATCTTCTTGTTGATGTGATAAACACCACCGATGGCAACAGAGTTGGAACTTACAACGAATGACTTGTCATCCATATACTCGTCAGACAAACCATAGTTGGTGTTCTGCCAACCTGTACTCAGAGTGATCTTCTTGTTGACGTCTACCTCTACACCGGCATTATACTCCAGGGTACCACGCTTCAACTCCTTGTTGCGGTTGTTGTAAGATGTGGCATTCTTGTCGTCGAACCAGTGGAAACCTGCGTTTACTCTTACTGCATCTACAGGGCTGTAGCCTACTCCCAAAGCCAAGTAAGCAGGAATGTCGCCAGCAATCTTCTTGCCGTCCTCATATTCGCCGATAGCCTTGTCTATCTTTGAGTCAAACTGAGTCTTCAATGTGACCATGGCTCCTTGAATTTTTGGGTTGCTCAGAATAGCGTCTGCAGCAGCCTCTGGCACACCATTAGCGATGTAGGCATTGCGCAGATTGTCGGGCAGGTTGCCGATACTTGGTATCTGATTTACTGATTTGTTCTTCAGACGTATACGGGTCTTGAACTCATACTTAGCAGAGAAGTTCCAACGGCCGGTCTTGTAATCTACGCCGATGATAGGAGTGAAGCCCACGCCACTCTGGTCGCAGCTCAACTCGATATTGGCAGAACTTTCCTTAGCTGGGTTGAGTACCTTATAAAGAGGCATATGTCCTACCTGAATGTTCTCTACATAACCATAGTAATTGGTCAGGGCATAAACACCACGAACACCCAAGAATGCACTGAAGTTGTCGCTGAACTTGTAAGCAGCACCTGCAGAGAGACCGTAGTAATACTGGCGTCCGTGCATATAGCTGTTGTAGCTGTACTTACCTTCAGTTCCGAAGCACTGGTTGCTTGAGAATATGGCTGGTACACCATAAGCACCTGCCACCTGGTCGACAGCACCTGCCAACTGGCAAGCTGCAATGGCAGTCTCGGCTACAATCTTCTCGAATGATCCCAGTCCGTTGTCGAAGGTACACTTACCGCCACCGCCTGTCAGGGCGAAGCTGGCCTGGAAAGACCATTTACCCTTGTTGTAGGCATACTGGAAAGAAGGGATAACAGGAGCAAAAGCCGTACCCTTGAAATCGCGAGGAGTGATGGGATTGTTTACATTGTTGGTAAACAAAGCATAGTCATTGTTGATAGTACGTGTCTGGAAAGCCAACTGCCAGTTGATGGCGAGATGGTGTCCTTCACTCATGAATACAACTCCGGCCGGATTGTAATAAACTCCGTCAATACCGATTGAAGCCTCACGGCTCATCATTCTGTTGAATGCTACGTGCTGGTTTGTGTTTGTGAGCAAACCACCTGCCAATGTAGGGGTTGTACAGGCCATCGCAATGGCAACACAAACTAATTTTAGTTTCTTCATTTTAATAATTTTAAATAAAAACGTCCGCAAAGGTAAGAAGAATGTTCTATTTGGGTACAGAAAGGTGCGCTTATTTAAAACATATTAACAGAAAAAGAGGGTTTTGTTGCACAGATTTTAAAATCTGTGCAGAGTTTTACTTCTGTTCGGGATAAGAAATAGGGGGACAAAAGTTGGCAATATTACTCAACTTTTGTAAGTAACAACTCAGCACCCCTATAGCCCTGTTTTTTTACTTGAATAGCATACTAATTGTTTTCTGTTTGTTATGAATTTGTTCTTAAACAACTATAATAAGTCCGTTCAAAGCCTTTGAACGCACATTCAGAGCCTTTGAACGGACATTCAGAGCCTTTGAACAGACATTCAAAGCCTTTGAACGAACATTGCAAAGCACGGAACAGAACTTTATTTGCGGTTCACAGATTTTAGTTGTGTGGTTTAACGATTTTTGTTGACCCCTATAAGTGTTATTGATAATATGAGTTGACTCAGTTATTACTAATTTATAATTCACGTTGACTTACTTTAATAATAATGCTTCCCTTTCTGTATAAATGCTTGCTTTCTCTCCTTATAATAACTCCGATTTTAGTGATCCAAGGTATAAACGCGGAGCCGCTTACGCGACGGAACTGTGAGGAAGGTTGTTGTGAAGTAAAAAAACTTAATTGATAAATTGATATGAAAAGAGTGAGGGTGCGTCAGCAGTCAATGACGCACCCTCGTTTCTTTTATGCAAAAATATTACTTGTTCAGGTGTGGATAGGAAATCCTGGTGTGGTAGATGGATTTCAGTCGTTCAATGAGTACAGACTTGGCCAAGGCTATGTCGCGGAAGGTGATAGGACACTCCCTGAAGAAACCGCCTGCTACCTGACTGTCAATGAGCTTATTGGTCAGTGCGCTGATACTCTCCTCTGTATATTCATTGAGTGAGCGCGAAGCTGCCTCCACGGTGTCTGCCATCATCAGGATGGCCTGCTCGCGGGTGAAGGGGTTAGGACCAGGATACTGGAACATCTCCTTGTCCACCTGCTCGTCGGGGTGCTCGTTACAATAATTAATATAGAAATACTTGGTGAGTCCTGTGCCGTGGTGGGTAGAGATGAAGTCCTTGATGATGCCTGGCAGATTGAATTTCTCGGCAAGCTTCAGTCCTTCCGTAACGTGGCTGATGATGATTTGTGCGCTCTCCAGGTCGGAGAGTTGGTCGTGAGGATTGACACCAGCCTGGTTTTCGGTAAAGAATACAGGATTGGTCATCTTGCCGATGTCATGATAGAGCGCACCGGTACGTACCAGCAGACTGTTGGCATGAATACGGTTGGCAATTTCGGCAGCCAGGTTTCCCACGGTGATGGAATGCTGGAAGGTGCCAGGAGCTATCTCGCTCAGGTTTCGGAGCAGTCCCTTGTTGGTGTTGGAAAGCTCGAAGAGTGTCACGTTGGAGATGAATCCAAACATCTTCTCGATGAGGTACATCATCGGGTAGGAGAGCAGCAGGAAGATGCCGTTGATGATAAAATAGGTGTACATGCTCGGGTCGATGTTGAACACCTGGTTGTCCTGCATGAGCTGAAGTGCTAAGTAGACGATGCAACTCGATATGGTGACGAGTATGGCTGTGATGAATATCTGCGACCGCTTGGACAGTTCGCGGAGCGAGTAGATGGCCACCAGTCCCGATGCTAACTGCACGATGATGAACTCGTACTGATACTTTACTGCTGCGGCACAGATAAGAATCATCGTGACATGGGTGATGAATGCCGTTCGGGAATCCATAAACACCCTGACGAAGATAGCAGCCATGGCAAAGGGGATGATATAGACCGAGAAGAAGTTGTGCTTCATCATCATCGACACGAGGATAGGGAAGAGGGTGATCATCGTGTAGAGCATGGTGATGCTTCGTGGCTTCTCGAAGTAGTCTTTGCGGAAGAGCGTGAGGTAGGAGGTGAACATCATGACGAGTATCAGCACGAAGAGAATCTGGCCGATGAAGGTGGTCATGATTTCATCTTGAGTGGAGCTTCTGCGCTTCATCTCCTTATCGAAAGAGTTGAGCACACGGCAAGTGTAGTCGTTGACGATTTCTCCACGGTCGATGATTTTCTGTCCGCTCATCACCATGCCACTTGCCAAAGGAATGCTGCTCAGCAGATCGTTTTTCTCGGCATCGCTCTTCTCTTTATCGTACACGATATTGGCCTCTATATAGTTGTTGAGGTTGCACCGTGAGAGGATGGCTCGCTGGGCTGCGAGTTTCTCGTTGGCAAAGATGTGCTCGTAGGCAGCTATGGTGGAGTAGAAACTGCTCACCTTGAGACTCTTGGCATTTTTACCACTCACGAATCGTATCATGCTGGTGGAGTCCTTGAAGATGTTGTTGTATTCGTTGGTGTTGATGATGCCCATCTGGTATATTTCCTGCATCTGTCTTGCCACGATGCCCACATATTCTTTGGGCAGACCGTTGATGCCCTGCTCGTAGTCGTGCAGGAATCGCTCCACCTGCTTTTTCTCGATAAGCGGGTTGAGACTGTAGTAAGGCTGGAAGTGCTTGAGCAGGGAATCCTGTTCGTGCTTGATGGCCTCGTCTGTTTTGTAGATAGGAAAGTCGAACTTGGCAATGACCGATCCATACATCCATGGCTTTCCTACATCGTAGCGATACATTCTGCCCTCGTTGCGAGGCAGGAACCACACGATGATGGCTACGGTGATACATACGAGTACGGTCTTGGTGGCGAGATTTCGCCAGTAATTCTCTTCTGTGTTGTTGAATATGCTCATTTTATACCACTATTTTTAGATTACTCTGCGAAAATACGAAAAAAAACTGCTAAAATCGCAAAAAAAAGTGTAATTTTGCAGAAAATTTAAAAAATAGCTATTTTCAGACATGACTGATAGAAAAGTAAGAGTGCGTTTTGCCCCCAGTCCTACGGGTGCATTGCACATTGGCGGTGTTCGTACTGCCTTATATAATTATTTGTTTGCTCGCCAGCATGGTGGTGAGCTTGTGTTCCGTATTGAGGATACTGACTCACATCGTTTTGTGCCAGGAGCTGAGGAGTATATCCTGGAGTCATTCAAATGGCTCGGTATCAAGTTTGACGAGGGTGTAAGTTTTGGTGGAGAGCATGGTCCTTACCGCCAGAGTGAGCGTCGCGACATCTATAAGAAATATGTGAAGCAGTTGCTCGATGCGGGTAAGGCTTATATCGCTTTCGATACTCCCGAAGAGCTTGAGGCAAAGCGTGCCGAGATACAGAACTTCCAGTATGATGCCCATACCCGTATGCAGATGCGCAACTCGCTCACTCTTTCCAAGGAGGAGGTTGACCAGCTCATTGCAGACGGCAAGCAGTATACTGTGCGCTTCAAGATTGAGGCCGGCGAGGAGATTCATGTCAACGATATGATACGAGGAGATGTGAAGGTGATGAGTGATATCTTGGACGACAAGGTGCTCTATAAGAGCGCAGACGAGTTGCCAACATATCATCTTGCCAACATCGTGGACGACCATCTGATGGAGATTTCCCACGTGATTCGTGGTGAGGAGTGGCTGCCAAGTGCTCCCCTGCATGTGTTGCTCTATAAGGCTTTTGGCTGGGAAGACACTATGCCACGTTTTGCCCATCTTCCTTTGTTGCTCAAGCCAGAGGGTAAGGGTAAACTGAGCAAGCGTGATGGCGACCGTCTGGGTTTCCCTGTGTTCCCATTGGAGTGGCACGATCCCAAGACCGGCGAGGTGTCATCAGGCTATCGCGAGAGTGGTTACTTCCCCGAGGCAGTGGTCAACTTCCTGGCTCTGTTGGGATGGAATCCTGGTACAGAACAGGAAATCTTCTCGCTCGATGAGTTGGTGAAGGCTTTCGATATCTCACGTTGCTCGAAGGCTGGTGCCAAGTTTGACTTCAAGAAGGGTATTTGGTTCAACCATGAGTATATACTGATGAAGAGCGATGACGAAATAGCCAATCTCTTTGCCCCTATCGTTGCCAACAATGGTGTGGAGGAAACGATGGATCGTGTGAAGCAGGTTGTGCACATGATGAAGGACCGTGTGAACTTCGTCTATGAGTTGTGGCCTCTTTGCTCTTTCTTCTTTATTCCACCAACCGAGTACGATGCCAAGACAGCCAAGAAGCGCTGGAAGGAGTATTCGGCTCAGCAGATGACCGAGCTTGCAGAGGTGCTTGAAGGTATCGAAGATTTCTCTATCGAGGGCCAGGAGCCTGTCGTGATGAAATGGGTAGAGGACAAGGGCTATAAGCTTGGCGACGTGATGAACGCATTCCGTCTCACACTCGTTGGCGAGGGCAAGGGCCCAGGCATGTTCGACATCTCAGCCTTCCTTGGCAAGGAGGAAACCCTGAAGCGCTTGCGCAAGGCCATCGAAGTGTTAGGATAAAGTGTCAATCAAACTTCCGGTATCATGATTTACAACGTAGTCATTTATTTGGTCCTCTGGGGCATAGCCATTGCGAGCCTTTTCGACCATAAGGTGCGCAAGATGTGGCGTGGCGAGCGTGAAGCATTCAGACTGCTCAAGCAGAAGGTGGACCCTACTGCTCAGTATGTGTGGTTTCATGCAGCCTCGCTCGGCGAGTTCGAACAGGGGCGTCCCCTCATGGAGCGTATCCGCAGGGATTTCCCTCAGTACAAGATATTGCTTACCTTCTATTCGCCATCGGGCTACGAGGTGCGCAAGAACTACGAGGGAGCCGACATTATCTGTTATATGCCGGTGGATACTCGATTGAATGCCATCCGTTTCCTGCGTCTTGTGCGCCCGGTGATGGCTTTCTTCATCAAGTATGAATTCTGGTCAAATTTCCTTCACATTCTGAAGCATCGCAATATTCCTACCTACAGTGTGAGCAGCATCTTCCGCGAGGACCAGGTGTTCTTCAAGTGGTATGGCAGGAGTTATGCCGGAGTGCTGAAGTGCTTCACCCGTTTCTTCGTGCAGAACGAGGAAAGCAAGCGCCTGCTCGAAAGTATTGGCATAACTGCTGTCGACGTGGTGGGAGATACCCGCTTTGACCGTGTGCTCCAGATCAAGGAGGCTGCCAAGCAGTTGCCTATATGTGATGCTTTCCGCAAGGGTCACGTTGCTGAGGCTTCGGCTGCTGGAGAAATCCCTGCTAAAGAGGACTATAAGGTTTTTGTGGCAGGCAGTTCCTGGCCACCTGATGAGGAGATATTCATTCCGTTCTTCAATGAGCATAAGGACTGGCGTCTGCTGATAGCTCCTCATGTCATAGGCGAGGATCATCTGCGCCAGATTCTTTCTCTGATAAAGGACAAAAAGGTGGTGCGCTACACACAGACCACTCCCGAGGAAGCAGCTCAGGCTGACGTGCTGATCATCGACTGTTTCGGATTGCTGAGCAGCATGTACCATTATGGTGATGTGGCTTATGTAGGTGGAGGCTTCGGTGTTGGTATTCACAACACTTTGGAGGCTGCAGTATGGAATATGCCGGTCATCTTTGGTCCTAACAACAAGAAGTTCCAGGAAGCCCAGGGCTTGCTCAAGTCGGGTGGTGGTTTTGAGATTCAGAACTATGAGAGTTTTGAGGGCTTGATGAATTCTATGATGAATGACGAAGCTTTCCTGAAGTCTGCGGGAGAAAAGGCTGGAGAATTCGTAGCGAGCCTGTCTGGCGCAACAGATAAGGTTCTTTCTAAGGTGCAGCTTTAAGTATAGTCAGTATAGGAAGATTTTCTTTTTGCAAAGAAGTAAGCCCCCTTTCTCAGGGAGAATATAATTTTATGAAAGCAGTACTTTTGTATGTATGGTGCAAAAGTATTGCTTTTTTTGTAACCAGCAAATTTTAGTGTGCGTAAACTTGCGATTTTATGCAGAAGTGATAAATTTCTACCTTCTGAAGTGATAAATGCCGGTTTTCTGATGCGGTAAATGCCGGTTTTCAGATGCGGTAATGATAATCTTCAGATGCGGTAAATGACTGCAAAATGAGGGGATGCGCTCAAGTCATAGTTTTATCACTTGCTAAACATAGTTTTAGAGCAGAGAACTCGATTTTTTAACTTATAAATTGTAAATTTTAAAAAATAGTTTGTTTTTGCAGAAAGTTCATTTTGAATGTATGATATTTGATATATTTTTGTTAACTTTGCGATTAAATATACAAATCTAATAAATATTTGATAAAAAAATAAAAGCCAATGAAAAAAATAAGTTTAGTTGTGATACTTTTGATGCTCTCTATTGTATCATTTGCACAGAAAGAGGTTACTAAATTCTTGGGCATTCCTGTGGATGGAACCAAGCAGGAAATGGAACAAAAGCTAAAGAATAAGGGGTTTGTTCAAATAAATGGCTTACCAGGGCTTAGTGGAGAATTTAATGGAAAAGATGTTTTTGTTTTAATTCAAACGGTAAAAGGAAAGGTTTGGAGATTGAATATAATTGATCAAAGAGCTTCTACTGAAACTCTCATAAAAGAACATTTCAATAATCTTTGTGAGCAGTTTAAGAATAATCCAAAATACCAATATTTTCCAAATCATGACAAGTATATCATTCCAGAGGGGGAAGATGTTGGTTATGAGATGGGTATCAATCATAAAGAATATCAAGCTGTATATAGTCAGTTTTCAACCGATTGTACAACTTATGGAGAAGAGATAGCTAAAGAGTTAAAAAAGCGTGGTTTGAATGAAAGTAATATAACTGAAGATGATTTATTAAAAATTAGACAAGAGGTTATCAATGGTCTAATAAATAGAACCGTTTGGTTTGAAATACAAAAAAATGGAGGTGATTATAGAATAGTTATATTTTATGAGAATGGTTACAATAAAGCCAATGGCGAAGATTTGTAGATTTGACAGAATGAAATGTAGAGTAATGAAGTGAATTTCAATAGATTTCAAATATGAAACATCTATACAGTAGTTTGTCTTTGTGTTTTTCGTACTTCAAGTTTTGAGATATAATCAATAAATAATTCCACATAATGTGTTTTTGGAAGTAAATCAAAAGTGTAGAATAGTAAAAATACTTTTCTACACTTTTGTGCAATAATATTGTATTTCAGTAAAATGAGACTGAAATATCTTTTCTTACTTTATGATACGGTAATAATCCTCCTTGCGAGGCTTTACGGTGTGGGGGTGAGCCGAAGCATAGCCCAGAGCCAAGGCGCCGATACCCATCAGGCCTTCGGGCAGGTTCCATTCCTTCATGAGTTTCTTGCCTTCTTCGCTGGCAAACATCGCGTCCTCACGGTTTATCCAGCAAGAAGCAAGCCCGATGGAGTGGGCGGCAAGCATCATGTTGCCAAGGATGAGGCTTCCGTCTTTCACGCTGTTCACCTCGTCGCAGGGTGCCAGAACGATGACGATGGTTGGCGCGCCATAGTAGGGATCGCTCTCCACTCCCATCACCTCAGCGTTCATCCTGCGCAGTTGGGCGCATGTTTCCGTGTTCTGTACGGCAACGATAAATGGCTTCTGGGTGCCATGTCCTGTTGCGGCCCAAGTGCCAGCCTCCAATACTGTCTTCAACTCCTCATCGGTAATTTGGTCTGCCTTGAAGCGGCGAATACTTCTTCTCTCTTTTATAGCTTTTAAAACATCATTTTCCATATTGATTTGATTTTGAAAGAACTTTCTGTTTATATATGTTTCTGTTTCTAACATTATGCAGGGCAACCGCTCAAGTCTTCTTCGTCCATATACTGACTCAGAATACGTGCGATGCGAATCAGTCCCTGCATTAAGGTCTGACGTGGACACGCGATATTGAGGCGCAAGTAACCTTGTCCTGCCTTTCTGCCATACATCGTTCCGCTGTTGACGAATACCTTACCGTCGTTCATTAGTTTCTCGTAAGCTTCGTCACTTGACAGCTCGAATGGCAGTATGTCGAGCCATACAAGGTAGGTTCCCTCCAGTCGGGTAACGCGAACCTGTGGCAACTCTGTATTGAAGAACTCTTTCACTGCCTGGTAATTTTCGTAAAGGTATTGATTGAGTTCGTCGAGCCATTCCTCTCCTTCGTTATAGGCTGCCTGGAGGGCAATCACGCCAAATGGATTGACATCGCAAACCTCGTTGATGTTGATGGCTCGGTCGATGCGGTGGCGCAATGATGCATCAGGACAAATAATGTTGGCAATCTGCAGGCCGGCGATATTGAAGGACTTTGATGGAGAATTCAATACCACGCAGTTGTCGCGGCAAGCCTCGTTGATGCTGGCAAAGGGTGTGTACTGATAGCCAGGCATGATAAGCTCGCAGTGTATTTCGTCGGCGATTACCTTTACACCATGCTTTTGGCAGATGTTGCTCATGCGTTCCAGTTCCTCTTTCTTCCATACACGTCCTGCCGGATTGTGAGGGTTGCAGAGCAGGAAGGCTGTCGTCTTCTCGTCGGCGCACTTGCGTTCGAAGTCTTCGAAGTCGATTTCGTAGGTGCAGTTGCCGACACGTTTCAACTCATTTTCTATCACTTCGCAACCGCTGTTTCTGATGCAAGAGAAGAAGCAGTTGTACACTGGGGGTTGTACCAACACTTTCTCGCCTGGCATACAGATTGCTTTCAGGCAGCAAGAGATGGCTGGCACTACGCCTGATGTGTAGAGAATCCAGTCTTTCTGTATGTTCCACTGGTGGCGACGCGAGAACCAGCTGATGATGGCCTCGTAGTAAGAGTCGGGAACAAGGGTGTAACCGAAGATGCCGTGAGCCACACGCTTCTGCAGGGCTTCGATGACGCAAGGGGCTGTCTGGAAGTCCATATCGGCTACCCACATGGGTATTACGCCTTCTTCTTTCACCAAGTCCCATTTGTAGGAGTTGGTGCCACGGCGGTCTATAATTTCATCAAAATTGTATTTCATAATTCAGTTTCCTTCCTTTTTACTTTGACTTGTCAATGATTTCGCATGCTTCTTTGGGCGCTTTGGCGAATTCTGTATAGGTGATGCTTCCTATTCCGTCTGCTTCTATTCTGCCCGAGATGGGGTTCTTGATATTGGTAATAGCCCCTTTAATGTGTGCATCGATGTTGGAACAGTCCTCAAAGGCACGGTCGCATCCTGGGTCGAAGGTGCAATCCTCCAATGTCACATGGTCCATGTAGCAGAGTGGTTGCTCTCCACTGATATGACAATGCACCAACTTGATGTTCTTGCTGTGCCAGGCAAGGTATTCGCCGTTGAGTTCTGAGTCATAAACCGTCACATTCTCACATTCCCAGAAACTGTCCTTGGTTGTGATATGTGCGTGGTGTACCTCTACGTTGTGGCAGTATTGGAATACATATTTGGAGTCGCTTTCCAAGCCGTCTACAAAGATGTTCTTAGAGAACATGAAAGGGTAGGTGCCATCGTGCAACTTAACGTTTTTCAGTTTCAGGCCGTCTACCTTCCAGAAAGTCTCGTCGGCATCATTGATGGATACGTTCTCTAACTCGAGATTCTTCATTTCGCGAAAGAACTTCGGGCCGTCAATGGTACAGTCTTTCATCACCATATTGTCTGAATACCAGATGGCGGAACGGCTCTCGGGTGCGAAATAGCAGTTGGTGATAAGTGATCCGTTTACATGCCACCATGGATATTTGCCATAGAACTTGGAGTTGTGGCACTCTATATTGTTGCAACACTTGATGCCCGATTCGCCATCTGTAATCGTAATATCTTCCAAACGAACGTCGTGTGCGCCAAAGAGCGGACGCTCGCCTCCGAAAGTCTTGTTTTCTATCTTTTTCATTTTTTTTTTCTATACCTTATTATATATATGCTATTATCTGTATTATATATATGCTATTATCTGTCAGGAAAGAAATCTTTTCCATTTCGGTTGCAAAGTTACAAAAATAATGCCAAAATATGATTATCATTTTTACGGAAAGATGTAACTTTATTGCTGGTGAAGAGTTTGGGGTGTATGTAATGTATGGAAGATTAGGCAGGGTTTGTTTCGCAAGGCTTGTTTCTATCAGGCTTCTCTGCAAAAAAAAAACGGATGCATGGGGGCTTGTACTTTTTATATGTTATATGTGTATAAAACAAAAAAAGACTGAATGAAAGAAATAGCTCTTATCATTCAGTCTTTATTGTCGACTTATATAATCTCTTGTGAGAGAATATTACAAGTTTGGATTCATCTCTTTCCACTCATCTACTGCAGGAACGATGCCCAACTCAACGATCTCGTCACGCATCTTGCAGAGGTGCTCGTAAGACTTGTTCAAGGCAGCAATCTCCTCAGCAGTACCTGTAGGCTCTGTGAAGTGAACGCCAGTCTTGTCGATAGTAGTAGGCATTGCCATCATTACGTTCTTGAAGCCGAGCTTATCATGATTTACATAGCAACCTGCAGGCAATGTGAACTTCTCACCACCCATAGCAGCCTCGATCATCTTGACAGCATTGTAGGCAGGACTCTGGAATGAAGAACGGCCACGGAGCTTGATGATGTTAGAACCACCCTGTACAGTGTGGTGCTTGATTTCCTCCCAGCGCTCAGCTGAAAGACCCATCTCTGACAATGGCTTGCCGTCTACCTTTACCTGAGAAGCAAATACTGCCATCTGCTCACCGTGACCACCATAAGTGTGTGCACCTGTTACCTTATCCTGCTGTACACCGAACTCGAGAGCCAAAGCCTGCTGCAAACGAGTAGAGTCGAGAGCTGCGAGTGAAGTCAACTGATTTGGCTTCAAACCAGAGTGGATAAGAGCTGTCAAAGCTGTAACGTCAGCTGGGTTGAAGATAACAACTACGTGCTCAACCTCTGGGCAGTACTTCTTGATGTTGTCACCAAATTCTGCAGCAATCTTGCAGTTACCCTTAAGAAGATCCTCACGAGTCATACCCTCCTTACGAGGAGCACCACCAGAAGAAATAATGTATTTAGCACCAGTGAAAGCCTCCTCTGGGTTAACAGTATAAGTTACGTTAACACCTGGGAATGCGCACTGCTGAATCTCATCGAAAACGCCATGTACACCTGGCTCGAAGATATCATAAAGACAGATGTTTGGAGTAAGACCGAGCATCAAAGCGCTCTGTACCATGTTAGAACCGATCATACCGCCTGCACCGACGATAACGAGTTTGTCATTTGTTAAAAAATTCATAACTACAATTTTTATTTAAATGTTTATAATCTTTTTCTCCTGAAAAATAGCGGAATGTATTTGGAATAAAGTTTGTAAAACTCCTTCTTTTTACTTTCCGACCGCAAAATTAATAAAAAGTAATGTAAATCGTGCATATTTTTGCGCTTAAATTTGTTGTTAATTCTTAAAAATGTTATCTTTGTAATCTCTAATTAGCAAAATGCATTATTTTGAGATAAGTTAAACATTAAATTGCGTAAAAATATGAATGAAATCGAATTGCGCTTAGCTAGATTGAGGGAGTTGATGAAGCGTGAACATCTTTCTGCTTTCATCTTCCCTAGTACTGATGCTCATCAGAGTGAGTATGTTGCCGACCATTGGCGGGGAAGAGAGTGGATCTCTGGTTTTAATGGGTCGGCTGGTACTGCTGTTGTTACAATGAAATCGGCTGCTTTATGGACTGATTCCCGCTACTTCCTGGCAGCGGAAGAACAGCTGGAAGGTACTGAATATCAGCTGATGAAGCTGAAAATAGAGGGTACGCCTACTATCGCAGAATGGTTGGGAAAAGAGTTGCAAGAGGTGCAGTCTCCAGAGGTTGGACTTGATGGCATGGTCAACTCTTATAATTATGTTAAAGATTTAATCTATTCTCTCCGTAAGCTAGGTGGAATTACGCTTAGAACTAATTTGGACCCTTTGGCACAGATTTGGGAGAATCGTCCTTCGCTTCCTGCAAATCCTGTAGAAATTCAACCATTGGAATATGCTGGAGAAACGCTAGCCTCTAAGGTGACCCGTATCCGTAAGTCCTTGAGAGAACTTCATGCAGATGGCATGCTCGTTTCTGCTTTGGATGATATTGCTTGGACTTTGAATCTTCGTGGTACAGATGTTCATTGCAATCCTGTATTTGTAAGTTATTTGTTGATTGAGAGCGGTAAAGTTTCGCTTTTCGTGGATGATAATAAATTATCTCCTGAAGTAAAACAGTATCTTCAAGACAATCAGGTTTCTCTCTATAAATATAATAAGGTGGAAAAATGCCTTGAATCATATTCGGAATATAATATCCTGTTAGATGGAAATGAAACGAGCTATTATCTGTGGAAAGCAGTAAAATGCCAGGAAATAGTTGCTGCAGGTTCTCCTATTCCGGCTATGAAGGCTGTGAAAAATAAAGCAGAAATAGAGGGCTACCATAGTGCGATGCTTAAAGATGGGGTTGCTATGGTTAAGTTCCTGAAGTGGCTGAAACCTGCTGTTGAGGCTGGCGGACAAACAGAAATTTCCATTGATGAGAAATTAACTTCGCTGCGTGCAGAGCAGAAACTGTTCAGAGATATTTCTTTTGATACGATTGCTGGCTATGCGCAGCATGGAGCAATTGTTCATTATGAGGCAACTCCTGAAACAGATGTCGTTCTGAAACCGGAAGGTTTGATTCTCATAGACTCTGGAGCTCAATACCAGGATGGTACTACTGATATTACCCGTACCATTGCTTTAGGACCTGTATCTCGAGAGATGAAGCATGTTTATACCTTGGTTCTGAAAGCGCATATTCAGTTGGAATTGGTTAAATTCCCCGACGGAGCATCTGGAACACAATTGGATGCTGTAGCAAGAGAGTGTATGTGGCGTGAAGGATATAATTTCTTGCATGGTACAGGACATGGAGTAGGTTCGTATCTCTGTGTGCACGAAGGCCCTCATCAAATTAGAATGGAATGGATGCCTACACCTTTGAGAGCTGGAATGACCTTGACGGATGAGCCTGGTTTGTATTTGGCTGGTAAGTTCGGCGTGAGAATAGAAAATACGGTGCTGATTTCAGACTACTTGTCTACAGAGTTCGGTAAATTCCTGCAGATAGAGCCTCTTACTCTTTGTCCTATAGATACAACTCCTATAGATGTTGATATGTTGTTGCCTGAAGAGATTGATTGGCTCAATGATTATCATCAGCTGGTTTATGAAAAATTGTCTCCTTTCCTTAATGAAGAGGAGAAAATATGGCTTGAAAACGCTACAAAACCCATAAAATGAACATTTTAGAGTAAAAAGTTGAAGAAAAACTTGGTAGTTTGATAAAATAGATGTAATTTTGCACCCGCAAATTGTGGCATTGCCATATTTCGCATTGAATAACATAAGTTTAACATAATAAATTAAAAGCAAAAAAATGATTATTGTACCAGTTAAAGACGGTGAGAACATCGAGAGAGCTCTCAAGAAGTTTAAGAGAAAATTCGAAAAGACAGGTGTTGTTAAGGAGCTTCGTGCTCGTCAGCAGTATGACAAGCCTTCTGTTTTGAAGCGTCTCAAGATGGAACACGCCATCTACGTACAGCAGTTGCGCGCAAACGAGGAATAATAGTAAAAAAATCTCAAAAAATTTGGTAGTTCAAATTAATTTTCGTATTTTCGTTGCCGATAAAGGTAATGAGTAACGTAAAATGACTGTCAAAGAATTCCTTGATTACCTGTCGCAGGAGCTTAATAGGTCTCCGAGGACGGTAATAAGTTATGCTGAAGACTTGTATGCATTTGAGGCATACTTCTTGGATAAAGATGAAGGATTGACGTGGGAGACCATAGATACCGACATCATCCGAGACTGGATGGAAAGCATGGTAGATAAAGGAAATTCCCCCAGTTCAGTGGCTCGCCGTCTTAGTGCGGTGAAAGGCTTTTTAAAGTTTGCTCTGGCAAGGGAATTTATCTCCTCTGATCCTGCTCATGCCATTCGAAGCCCTAAACGCAGCAGGCCTCTCCCGCAGTTCTTGAAAGAGAATGAGATTAATGACTTGCTCGATAAGCAGGCTTGGGGAGATGACTTTAAGGGGCTCCGGGACCGTTTGATAATCATGATGCTCTACGAAACAGGAGTTCGCTTAGCGGAACTTGTAGGCATGGATGATGAGGCGGTGAACTTGACGGGGCAATTCATAAAGGTGACAGGAAAAGGCGACAAGCAGCGCGTTATTCCCTTTGGCAACGAGTTGAAATCCATGATAGAAAACTATGTGGAAGAGCGAAACAGGACTGTAAGTCGTAAGACGGCGGCACTGTTGGTATCGGAAACAGGTTTACGCATCAAACCTGATTTGGTGCAGCGCATCGTAAAGGAAAACCTTGCAAGGTTCTGCTCGTTGAAAAAGAAAAGCCCACATGTGTTAAGGCATACGTTTGCAACAGCTATGCTAAACCATGGGGCAGATATTGAGAGTTTAAAGCAATTGCTTGGTCATTCGCGGCTCTCCACAACGGAGATTTATACGCATACGACCTTTGAGCAGTTGAAGCGAGTTTATACAGAAGCCCACCCCAGGGCATAACCTTTTAAAAAATGGAGGTCACTATGGAAATTAAGATTCAGTCGATTCATTTCGATGCTACCGAGAAGTTACAGGCGTTTATCGAAAAGAAAGTCGCCAAGTTAGAGAAAACTTATGAAGATATACAGAAAGTAGAGGTGCAATTAAAGGTCGTGAAACCAGCCACAGCAATGAATAAGGAAGTTCAGCTGGAGGTCGCAGTGCCAGGATCTAAACTCTTTGTCGAAAAAGTATGCGACACTTTTGAGGAAGGAATAGATCTGACAGTGGATGCAATGAAGGTTCAGTTGACCAAATTTAAAGAAAAAATGCGCAATCGCTAAAAAAATAACGAAAAGTTTTGGTGGTTCCAAAAAATAGTCGTATCTTTGCAGCCGTTTTACAACAGCTTCCTTTTTAAGCCTTAAAATGGCTGCAAGGATTTGCCTCTTTAGCTCAGTTGGCCAGAGCACGTGATTTGTAATCTCGGGGTCGTTGGTTCGAATCCGACAAGAGGCTCAAGAAAGAAAATAAGGGTGGTTACCAGAGTGGCCAAATGGGGCAGACTGTAAATCTGCTGGCTATGCCTTCGGTGGTTCGAATCCATCACCACCCACTTTTTCTTAACTTGCGGAAATAGCTCAGTTGATAGAGCACTAGCCTTCCAAGCTGGGGGTCGCGGGTT
>ERZ507052.31-NODE-31-length-44146-cov-51.689_pt1 | contig 44146 bp, 33 predicted proteins | sample MGYA00512868_ERZ507052 | MGnify/ENA metagenome assembly ERZ507052 | reverse complement strand
AGAAACATCACCCAGACATCATCGTGCCTGAGATTGAAGCTATCCGCACCGAGCGACTCTTCGACTTCGAGAAGGAGGGCATTCAGGTTGTGCCTTCTGCACGTGCCGTAAACTACACCATGAACCGCCGTGCCATCCGCGATCTGGCTGCCAAGGAACTGGGTCTGCGCACTGCCAAGTATTTCTACGCCAAGACTTTCGAGGAGTTCAAGAACGCTGCCGATGAGATTGGTTTCCCATGCGTAGTGAAGCCTCTGATGAGTTCAAGCGGTCATGGACAGAGCTATGTTCACAACGACGATGAGCTGAAGGAGGCTTACAAGGAAGCAATGGAAGAAGGTCGTGGCGACGTGAAAGAAGTGATTATCGAGGAATTCATCGACTTCGATTCAGAGTTCACCCTCCTCACCGTCACCCAGAAAGACGGTCCTACCCTCTTCTGTCCACCTATCGGTCATGTACAGAAGGGCGGCGACTACCGCGAGAGCTGGCAGCCATTCCAGATTCCAGAGGAGGCTTTGAAGAAGGCAGAGCACATTGCCGGTGAAGTAACCAAGGCATTGACTGGTGCCGGTCTCTGGGGCGTAGAGTTCTTCCTGAGCAAGCAGGGCGAAGTCATCTTCTCAGAGTTGAGTCCTCGTCCACACGATACAGGTATGGTAACCCTTGGTCACACCACCAATCTGAGCGAGTTTGAACTCCATTTCCGTGCCGTGATGGGCTTACCTATCGCCGGAATCCATCTGGAGCACATCGGCTGTTCTGCCGTCATCCTCTCACCAGAGGAAAGTACCGAGCCATTGAACTACAACATGCTCGATGCCTTGAAGGAAGACCACACCCGCATCCGTATCTTCGGCAAGCCAGAGGCTCACGTGGGCAGAAGAATGGGTGTAGTGCTCTGCTACGGCGAAAAGGGCGATGACCTCAATCAGCTCCGCGACAAGGCAAAGCGTCTGGCAAAGACTGTATTGGGAACCGACCCTTATATGAAAAAATAAATATGGAAGAATTAGGAAGAATTATCACATTACCCAAGATATTCGACCCTAGAGGCAACCTGACAGTGGCAGAGGGAGAAACCCATATTCCCTTTGCCATTGCCCGGACCTACTGGACCTATGATGTTCCGGGCGGAGAAAGTCGCGGGGGCCATGCTCACAAGGAATGCCAGGAATTCATCATAGCAGCCAGCGGTTCCTTTTCGGTGACGCTGGATAATGGAGAGCAGAAGAAGACCTATCATCTCAACCATCCTTGGGAGGGTTTGTTCGTGGATGTCAATATCTGGCGAACACTGGATGATTTCTCTTCCGGCTCACTGTGTCTGGTCCTGGCTTCCCACAAGTTTGAAGAGGAAGATTATATACGCGAATATGACGAATATCTCAGATTCGTCAGTTCGAAAAACAGCCAAAATCTCTCAAAAACCGAGAATCACTAACGCTAAATATCATGTTTGAGATCAGAAAATACACCGATGCTGACAAGGAGGTCTGGAATGCTTATGTAGCCCAGGCGCGCAACGCCACCTTCCTTCTCAACCGCTCGTACATGGATTATCACAGCGACCGTTTCACAGACCATTCTCTGATGATTTTCCGCAACAACAAGCTCTATGCCTTGCTCCCTGCCAATGAGGACGGAGATATTTTCTATTCTCATCAGGGGCTCACCTATGCAGGACTGCTTACTACCGAACATGCCTCAACAGATAATATCTGTCAGGTTTTCGTTGCCATCAACACGTACCTGAAGAAAGCTGGTTTCCGGAAATGCATCTACAAACCGATTCCCTGGATTTACCAGCAACAGCCAGCCGAAGAAGACCTCTATGCCCTCTTCAAAGAATGCCAGGCACAAATCTGCGCCAGAAACATTGCAGCTGTCATCGACCTTCAGCATCCGCTGAAATGGTATAATATCAGGAAGTCGGGCGCAAGGAAAGCCCTGGAAAAAGGAATTTTCATCGAAGAAAGCGAAGATTACGAAACGTTCTGGAGCATCTTAACCGAAAACCTGATGAACACCTATCAGGCTCATCCTGTTCATACCTTGCAAGAGATGAGTAGGCTGAAGACATCTTTCCCTGACAATATCAAGCTGTATGTTGCCCGAGAAGAATCAGGCAAGATGCTAGGCGGAACCGTTTTGTACATCAGCAGGAAGGTGGTTCACACGCAGTATATTTCCGCATCAGAAGAAGGAAAGAAGGCGCATGCACTCGATGCTTTGTTTCAGAATCTCATTAAAACAAAATATAAGGATTTTGATTATTTCGATTTCGGAACATCTAATGAAGATGGTGGAAAGGTACTCAACACCAGCCTCATCTATCAGAAAGAAGGTTTCGGAGGAAGAGGAGTGGTTTATGACACCTACGAATGGACACTATAAGTAAATATAAATCCCGAAGTTCGCCTTTAGAGAACTTCGGGATTTTTATGGTTGAAGTTAACAGAGTTAACAGTTAACAGCTGTTTTTTTATACTAACACTACGGTCACGCCTCTAGCGGCTTGCGCACCCATCACCAGAGCCTGCTCAATATCGGCAGTCTTGGAAGGACCACTGATGAAAGTACCGAAATTGTACTTCGGATCCATCTCAATACGGGCATAAGCCTCATGCATATTGTTCACAATCTTCTCTTTTTCGAGGAAAATCACAAGGTATTCCGAGATGAAAAGCACCGCTTTCTCCTTCATGGTCTGAGGAATCCAGACGCAGCCATTCTCGGCAACACCCACTTCACCACGGACAATACCCACATCAGTACCATTCAGGTCGTTAGCCTCAGCCACCGTATCAGGATTCTTCTGGGCAATCGTGATTTCTGGCAGATGAGAAGCAAAGACCTTGGCTTCCGGATAAGCCTTCTTCACCAGCTCATCCAGACTCTCACCCTCCTTCGCCTCTATCACATGGCCACCTACCGATTCCGTCATCTCAATAAATTGCTTCAAGGTATCCTCATACTGAATACCCTTCACATCAACGGCAGGCATATCGAATTGAACATGCGTATTCTTACGCAACTTGTTCAGGAAATCTTCTTTCTTCATTTTACTTTTCCCTCCTTCCATAATTGATGAAAACTCTTCTTTGCAAACTCAGGCTTGGCGTGACCGATGCCCCAGGCATTCCAATTGCTGAAGTGCGTACAGCATTCAGGAACCAGATTGACAAGCGGAGCAAACTTCAGGGCAGTGGTGTAGAGCGCAGGACGGTCGAAGAGATACTTCATACCATTCGACATCGCCTTCTTGACAGGATCAGCCTTACCCAACTTCTCCAGACTCTGGCGCCAGACATAAATCTGAGAACCCGGTCCTACCTTGGAAGGACAGACATTATCGCATGACAAGCACAAAGTACATGCCGAAACATTATCGCTGTACTTCTGAGGATTCTTCAGCATACCCAGGTTCACACCGATAGGACCCGGAATAAAATAGGTGTAGCTGTAACCACCCGAACGGCGATAAACCGGACAGGTATTCATGCAGGCACCGCAGCGCATACACTTCAACGTCTGCCAGTGGTCCTTATCAGCGAGAATATCGCTTCTGCCATTATCCACCAATACCACATGCATCTCAGCACCCGGACGAGCCTGACGGAAATGAGAGGTAAAGGCGGTGGTAGGCTGACCGGTTCCGCAGCGGCAAAGCAGGCGCTGGAATACAGCCAAAGACTTATAATCAGGAACCAGTTTCTCAATACCCATCGCTACGATATGGAGCTTAGGCATGGAAGTGGTCATATCCGCATTACCCTCGTTGGTGCAAACCACGCAATCACCGGTAGCAGCCACACCGAAGTTACAGCCAGTCATACCTGCTCCGGCTTCCATAAACTGGTCGCGGAGATGATGACGGGCACAGCGGGTCAGGTAAGTAGGATCATAGTTGCCGATTTCCTTGGAGATTCCCTTCTCCTCGAACATCTTTCCTACCTCCTCACGCTTCAGGTGGATGGCAGGCATCACGATATGGCTAGGCTTCTGATGCAAGAGCTGGATGATGCGCTCACCCAGGTCGGTCTCCACCACGTCAATGCCGTGCTGCTCCAGGTAAGGATTCATCTCGCACTCCTCGGTGAGCATCGACTTCGACTTCACCATCTTCTTCACGTTATGATCCTTCAGGATACCGAGCACAATCTCGTTGAACTCCTGTGCATCCTTTGCCCAGTGCACCTTCACCCCACGGCTCTCCAGGTTCTTGGAAAACATATCGAGGTAATCGGCAAGATGGGTGATGGTGTGCATCTTGATTTCAGACGCATGCTCGCGGAGGTCTTCCCACTCAGGAAGTTCCTGCGCCATCTTATCTCTCTTCTGACGAACAGACCAGAAGGTAGCGTCGTGCCAGGTGGTCTTCTCTACGTTCTGCGTAAACTTCGCAGCTCTCTTGGAATGTTCTGTACTCATAATCCTGCAGCTAAAATTTGAACAACATGGATAAACTTGATCGGCATATTCTCCTTCTTGGCAATACCCGCCATGTGCATCAGACAGGAAGAATCCGGTCCGGTAACAAACTCAGCGCCTGTAGCCATGTGGCGCTTGATCTTCTCCTCGCCCATACGGGTAGAAACGGCAGGCTCCTCAATAGAGAACATACCGCCGAATCCGCAGCACTCATCCTTGCGCTCCGGTTCGTGGACAGTAATGCCTTCCACCATATTTAATAAGTCGACGATTTTGTTGAAAGGCTTGATGTGGCGCTCAGATGGAGACGACAAGCCCAGTTCGCGCACACCGTGACAACTGTTGTGTACACTCACCACATGCGGGAACTTGCCCGGGACATGATCCACCTTCAGCACATCGTGAAGGAACTCCACAACATCCATAATCTTCTTTGAGGAAATACACTCGTGCTTACCCTCAAGGATTTTAGGATAATACACCTTTACGTAAGCAGCACATGAGGCAGAAGGAGCTACGATATAATCGTAATCCTTGAACAGCTCATCAAATGTCTCTATGACCTTCTCCGACTTGTACTGAAAACCGGCATTAGCCATTGGCTGGCCGCAGCAAGTCTGTTTTTCGGGATAACCCACGTCTAGTCCGTAATGCTTAAGCAACTTGTATGTAGCCACACCCGCTTCAGGGTAAAGGGCATCCACATAACAAGGGACGAATAATCCGACTTTCATTGTTGTTATAATTATCTTGTTTGCTATTTTTTATTCTTTTTCTACATGACTAAAAGCCGCTGCAAAAGTAACAAAATAATTGCAAAAATACGACATTCTAGAGAAGAAATAATAATAATTGATGTTATTTAACTGTAAAGATTTGCAGAAAATTTGGAATAATCAAATAAATAGCGTAACTTTGCAACTAGAAATAGAGTGTCTACCATTTGTGAACTAACGCAAATACAGTTTAGTTGCTAAAAACATAAATAACAAGACATATAAAGAACAAACTTATAGTTATATTTAATGATGAAGAAACAGCTTAAGAAAGTCCTCGTTCTGGGTTCCGGTGCTTTGAAGATCGGCCAGGCAGGTGAGTTTGACTATTCCGGTTCGCAGGCTCTCAAGGCGCTGCGCGAGGAGGGTATCAGTTCCGTCCTTATCAATCCTAATGTTGCTACAATTCAGACGAGTGAAGGTATTGCTGACAAGGTTTATTTCTTGCCGGTGACACCTTTTTTTGTAACTGAAATTATCAAGAAGGAGCGCCCAGACGGCATTATGCTGGCTTGGGGTGGACAGACGGGTTTGAACGTGGGTACAGAACTTTACCTCAACGGTGTGCTCAAGGAGTATGGTGTGGATGTGTTGGGTACCTCGGTAGAGGCTATCATGAACACGGAAGACCGCGACCTCTTCGTAAAGGAGCTCAACAAGGTTGACCTCAAGGTTCCTGTAAGCCACGCTTGCGAGAACATGGAGGAGGCTGTGGCTGCGGCACGCAACATCGGCTACCCTATCATGATCCGTTCTGCCTATGCGCTGGGTGGTCTCGGTTCTGGTGTCTGCAAGACCGAAGAGGAGTTCAAGGAGATTGCTGAATCTGCCTTCACTTTCGCACCTCAGGTGCTTGTTGAGGAGAGCCTGAAGGGATGGAAGGAGATTGAGTTTGAGTGCATCCGTGATGCGAACGACCGCTGCTTCACCGTTGCCTCTATGGAAAACTTCGACCCGCTGGGTATTCACACTGGTGAATCTATCGTTGTGGCTCCAACCTGTTCTCTCACCGACGAGCAGGTGAAGATGTTGCAGGACATCGCCGTGAAGTGCGTGCGCCACCTCAACATCGTGGGTGAGTGCAACATCCAGTATGCTTTCAATGCTGAGACCAACGACTACCGTATCATCGAGATCAACGCTCGCTTGAGCCGTTCTTCTGCCCTTGCATCTAAGGCTACAGGTTATCCTTTGGCTTTCGTTGCTGCCAAGATTGCCCTCGGTTATACACTCGACCAGATTGGCGAGATGGGTACTCCTAACTCAGCTTATGTAGCTCCATCACTCGACTATATGATCTGTAAGATTCCTCGTTGGGACCTTACCAAGTTTGCCGGTGTAAGCCGCAAGATTGGTTCTTCCATGAAGTCTGTAGGCGAAATCATGTCTATCGGCCGTTCATTCGAGGAGATGCTCCAGAAGGGTCTCCGTATGATTGGTCAGGGAATGCACGGTTTCGTAGGCAACGACCACACCAAGTTTGATAACCTGGATGAGGAACTTTCTAATCCTACCGACCTCCGTATCTTCGCCATCGCCCAGGCTTTGGAGGAAGGTTACACCATCGAGCGCATCGAGGAGCTGACCAAGATTGACCCTTGGTTCATCGAGCGCATGAAGAATATCGTAGATTACAAGCACAAGCTTTCTGAATATAATACTTTGGAGGAGATTCCAGCCGAGGTATTGCGCGAGGCTAAGGTATTGGGCTTCTCTGACTTCCAGATTGGCCGCTTCGTATTGAAGACTCAGAACACAAATATGGAGAAGGAGGTACTCGCAGTTCGTGCCCAGCGTAAGAAGTTGAACATTCTTCCTGCCGTAAAGCGCATCCCTACTGTGGCTAGCGAGCATCCTGACCTCACCAACTATCTCTACATGACATACGCTGTAGAGGGTTACGACATCAACTACTACAAGAACGAGAAGTCTGTCATCGTTCTCGGTTCGGGTGCTTACCGCATCGGTTCTTCCGTAGAGTTCGACTGGTGTTCAGTAAACGCCATCAACACAGCCCGCAAGTTGGGTTACAAGTCAATCATGATCAACTACAACCCGGAGACCGTATCTACCGACTACGATATGTGCGACCGTCTCTACTTCGATGAGCTTTCATTCGAGCGTGTACTCGATGTCATCGACCTGGAGTCACCACGTGGTGTGATTGTTTCTGTAGGTGGTCAGATTCCAAACAACCTGGCTATGAAGCTCCATCGCCAGTCTGTGCCAATCCTGGGTACATCTCCAGTGAACATCGACCGTGCCGAGAACCGCGGTAAGTTCTCTGCCATGCTCGACAAGTTGGGCATCGACCAGCCTAAGTGGAGCGCCCTCACATCAATGGAGGATGTTCAGAAGTTCATCGACGAGGTTGGCTATCCTGTGCTCGTTCGTCCATCTTACGTTCTTTCCGGTGCAGCCATGAACGTTTGCCACAACGATGACGAGTTGCGTCGCTTCCTGGAGGCAGCTTCTGAGGTTTCTAAGGAGTACCCAGTGGTTATCTCTCAGTTTATGACCGAGACCAACGAGATTGAGTTCGACGGTGTGGCTCAGAACGGTGAGATTGTAGAGTATGGTATTTCAGAGCACGTAGAGTATGCAGGTGTTCACTCTGGTGACGCTACCATGACCTTCCCTGCCCAGCAGATTTCCTTCGCTACAGCCCGTCAGATCAAGAAGATTTCACGTGCCATCGCCAAGGAGCTCAACATCTCGGGTCCTTTCAATATCCAGTACCTGGCTAAGGGTCGCGATGTGAAGGTTATCGAGTGTAACCTCCGTGCATCCCGCTCATTCCCATTCGTGAGCAAGGTATTGAAGCGCAACTTCATCGAGACTGCTACACGCATCATGCTCGATGCTCCATATCAGAAGCCAGACAAGTCTGCTTTCGATATCGACCGTATGGGTGTAAAGGCATCACAGTTCTCATTCGCCCGTTTGCAGAATGCCGACCCAGTTTTGGGTGTGGATATGAGTTCTACCGGTGAGGTAGGTTGTATGGGTGATACTTTCGAGGAGGCATTGCTCAACTCATTGATTGCCACCGGCTACAAGATTCCTTCAAAGGACAAGGGCATCATGCTTTCAAGCGGTGGTGCTAAGGAGAAGGCTTCTCTGCTCGACGCTGCCCAGGCTTTGGTGAAGAACGGTTACACCATCTACGCTACAGCCGGTACAGCGAAGTTCCTCAATGAGAACAACGTGAAGGCTACAGCCGTAGGATGGCCTGATGAGGAGCACAAGGATCTCCCTAACGTGATGCAGATGATTGCTGACCACAAGTTCGACCTCATCGTCAACATCCCTAAGAATCACACCAAGCGTGAGTTGACAAATGGTTACAGAATCCGTCGTGGCGCCATCGACCACAACATCCCTCTGATCACCAATGCCCGTCTGGCTTCCGCCTTCATCGAGGCATTCTGCACAATGAGCCAGGACCAGTTGCAGATTAAGAGCTGGCAGGAGTACGAGTAATCGCACGCAGATTTATACGAACACGCCCTGAAAGGGCAGAAGCTCCTAGCCCAGGGCAGCGCCCTGGGTTAGATAACAATCAGCAAGGTCGCCCTGAAAGGGCAAAAGCTTTGAATGCAAGAAGCTTTTGCTCTTTCAGGGCGACCTTTTTTGTGGAATATTTTATTCCCTGCCATGAGAAAAAGGAGTTGAAATGATGGCTTTCTCATTATTTTATTGTACCTTTGCAAACAGAAAATAAGAATAAAGAATGATAGTTTGTATAGCAGAGAAACCGAGTGTGGCTAAGGATATCGCCCGAATCATCGGGGCTACCACGGCACGCGACGGTTATATGGAAGGTAATGGTTACCAAGTAACATGGACTTTCGGCCACCTTTGTGAGCTGAAAGAACCGGATGATTATACTCCGATGTGGAAACATTGGAGCCTTGCGGCGTTGCCGATGATTCCACAGCGCTTCGGCATCAAGCTCATCAACGATGAAGGCATCAAGAAACAGTTTGCCACCATCGAGAAACTGATGCAGGCTGCCGACAGCATCATCAACTGCGGTGACGCCGGACAGGAAGGAGAACTCATCCAGAGATGGGTGATGCAGAAGGCGCAGGCAAAATGCCCCGTCAAGAGACTGTGGATTTCATCCATGACCGATGAAGCCATCAAGCAGGGATTCCAGGAACTGAAAGACCAGGGGGAATATCAGTCGCTCTATCTTGCCGGACTTTCACGTGCCATCGGCGACTGGATTCTCGGCATGAACGCCACCCGACTTTATACATTGAAATATGGTCAGAACCGACAGGTGCTCAGCATCGGTAGAGTGCAGACCCCTACCCTTGCCCTCATCGTAAACCGCCAGAAGGAAATCGACAACTTCGTTTCCGAGCCCTACTGGGTACTCGCCACCATCTATCGCGATACCCAGTTTACGGCAACCAGCGGCAAGTTTACCAGCAAGGAGGAAGGCGAGAAGGCTTTCAGCACCATCGCCGGCAAACCCTTCACCGTTACGGATGTAAGCAAGAAGAAGGGAAACGAGGCCCCCCCTCATCTCTACGACCTCACCTCACTGCAGGTGGATTGCAACAAGAAGTTTGCCTACTCTGCCGATATTACGCTGAAGCTCATCCAGAGTCTCTACGAGAAGAAGTACACCACTTATCCTCGTGTAGATACCCAGTTCCTGACAGACGATATCTATCCGAAATGTCCGCAGATTCTGAATGGTGTGAGCCAGGCAAGAATAGCCAGTCAGCAGAAATATCTGCCGCTCATCCAGCAGCTCGCCGCCACCGGCAAGAAGTTGCCTAAGAGCAAGAAAGTATTCGATAACAGTAAGGTGACCGACCACCACGCCATCATCCCAACCGGTGTTCCGCCAACCGGACTCACCGATATGGAGGCAAACGTGTATGATCTCATCGCCAAGCGCTTCATCAGCGTGTTCTATCCGGATTGTAAATTCTCCACCACCACCGTTTTGGGCGAGGTAATCAACGAAGATGGTCCGAAACCGGAGAAGATAGAGTTCAAGGTGAGCGGTAAAGAGATTCTCGAACCAGGCTGGCGAGTAGTCTATGCCAAGGATGTAAAGAATGCAGATGACGATGATGCTTCAGATAACGCCAACGGAAATGCAGACTCAGGTAATGGTGCCAAGAAGGAAGTGGTAGAAGAAAGAACCCTCCCATCCTTCACAAAAGGCGAATCGGGAGAGCATCAGCCTACCCTGACGGAGAAATGGACCACGCCACCTAAGTATTATACCGAGGCAACCCTGCTGCGTGCGATGGAGACAGCCGGCAAATTCGTAGAAGACGAAGAACTTCGTGCAGCATTGAAGGAGAACGGAATCGGCCGACCATCCTCCCGTGCCGGCATCATCGAGACTCTCTTCAAGCGCCACTACATCCGTCGCCAGCGCAAGAATCTGATGGCAACCCCGACAGGCATCGAACTCATTGACACCATCCATGAGGAACTGCTGAAGAGTTGCGAACTGACCGGTATCTGGGAGAAGAAACTCCGCGACATCGAGCACAAGACCTACGATCCTGCCGACTTCATCAACGGACTGAAAGAACAGATCAACAAGATAGTCATCGATGTGTTGTCAGACAACAGCAACCGGAGAGTGACCATCATGACAGAGGAAGACCTCAAGAAGAAACCGGCTGCCAAGAAACCGGCTGCCAAGAAACCGGCTGACCGAAAGGCTTCTGCCAAGAAAGCCGATAAGGCTACAGCAAAGAATACAGATTCTCAGAATGCTCCTGCTCAGCCAACTCCTGCATCCGACCCAATGGTTGGCAAACCATGTCCGCTTTGCGGCAAGGGCATCATCATCAAGGGCAAGACCGCCTATGGCTGCAGCAACTGGAAGGCAGGCTGCCAATATCGTCAGCCATTCTCGCAGATGTAAATCAATATGAAACAAATAAGACTTTATCAAATCATAACAGCAATCAGCTGCTTCTTTCTGATAAGTTGCGGCATTGACCAGAACCTGAAGAAAGCAGACAAGCATCTTTCTTTAGGCGAATACTACGATGCGGCAACCCAATATAAAAAGGTGTACACCAAAACACCTACGAAAGAGCGGGCTGCCCGAGGCAAGGTGGCTCTAAAGATGGCACGCTGCTATGATAAAATCAACAGTACGCCAAAGGCACTGGCTGCCTACAGCAATGCCATCCGATACAAGCAGGCGGACCTCACCGACCGCCTGGCTTACGCCCGGCTTCTCCTGAAGAACGGAAGTTACAGACAGGCAGCCAAGGAATTCGAATTTCTGCTCGATTCCATGCCCAACAACGTGCTGGTAAAGAACGGACTCGAATCGGCACGAAAAGCCCCAGTCTGGAAGAAGGAAGGAAGCCGGTACAAGGTAAAGCGGATGGATGTTTTCAATTCCCGAAGAGACGACTATTCGCCGATGTTCCTCAGCGATGACAACAGTCAGCTCTATTTCACCTCAACCCGTAACGAAGCCCAGGGCAGCGATATGAACGGAGTGACGGGAACGAAATCTGCCGACATCTTCTTTTCAGAAAAGGACGATAAAGGCAAATGGAGCAAGCCGGAAGCCATCGGAACCGGTCTCAACACCGACTACGAAGAGGGCGCATGCTGCTTTACCCCAGACGGCAAGCAGATGTACCTCACCCAGTGTACCACCGATCCCACTTCGCCCCGCTTAGCCCAGATAGTAACCTCCAACCGCTCGGATGCAGCCTGGAGCAAGCCATCGAATCTGGAAATCAGCAAAGATACACTCAGTTGTTTTGCCCATCCAGCCATCTCTCCTGATGGCGAATGGCTCTATTTCGTATCAGACATGCCGGGCGGAAAGGGCGGTCTCGACATCTGGCGAGTGCGCATCACTCCTGCCGGACTGGGCGGTGTAGAGAACCTGGGCGAACCTATCAACACCCCAGGCGATGAGATGTTCCCTACCTTCCGTCCTAACGGCGACTTCTACTTCAGCAGCAACGGTCATGTAGGAATGGGCGGACTCGACATCTATATCGCCAAAGTAAATTCCATCACCCGGAAATATGAACTCACCCACCCCGGCTATCCGCTGAATACAGAAGCCGATGACTTCGGAATGACTTTCGAGGGTCTCCACAACCAGGGTTTCTTCTGCTCTAACAGAAAAGACGGAAGAGGCTACGATCATATCTACTCCTTCGAGAATCCGGAGATTGTTACCACGATGAAGGGATGGGTTTACGAGAAAGACGGTTATGAACTGCCTGCTGCAGAGGTGAGAATCGTAGGCAACGACGGAACGAACAGGAAACTATCCGTCAAGGGCGACGGTTCGTTTGTCCTCCCTATCAATCCGCATGTCGACTACCTGGTGATGGCATCCTGCAAAGGCTACCTCAACCACAAGGAAGAACTTCGGGTTGATTCGGCTAAAGAGAGTAAGGAATACGTGCTCCAGTTCCCGCTGGCTTCCATCACAGCCCCTGTACTCATCGACAACATCTTCTACGATTTCGACAAGGCAACCCTTACCGAAGCCAGTACAACAGCCCTCGACCAGCTGGTAACGCTGCTGAAAGAGAACCCGCACGTTACCATCGAACTCAGCGCCCATTGCGACTACAAGGGAAACAGCGAATATAACAAGCATCTGTCTCAGCGCCGCGCCCAATCGGTAGTAGATTATCTGATAAAACACGGCATAGAGAAAGAGCGCCTCACCCCTGTGGGCTACGGCAAGGAGAAGCCGAAGAATGTGCGCAAGAAACTCACCGAGAAGTATCCTTGGCTCAAGGAAGGCGATGTGCTCAGCGAAGAATTTATCCTGAAGCAGAGCAAGGAGCATCAGGAAATCTGCAACCAGCTGAACCGCCGAACCGAGTTCAAAGTGCTCCGCACTACCTATAAATTGTTTTAGAAACCGATATCATAAGCATAGGTGCTCTACTGAAAAAGTAGCAGCACCTATTTGTTTTTCTATATTCAGCAATATTAAATCTTCGTTCATCGACGCTGAATGTCCGTTCAGCGTCGATGAATGTCCGTTCAGCGTCGATGAACAGAGATTTCAAGAGCATAAAGATGATATTTATAGTAATAAAAAACTCTTTCTATTAGCACTAAAAACTATTCTGCTAATAGAAAGAGTTGATCATTCATACAATTGATATCAGGGAAGAAGCCTACTGACGCGCATCAGCCAGTTCATTATATCCCCAAACCATGATGAGGACAACGATGCCAGCCAGCACCATCAGGAGATTCTGAGAGTGGGCGATGGAATCTGCCACATGCGTAAGGGCACGCGAACCGGAGAGGAGGAAATCTATCTTCATAGAGAAAAGCCATCCCTGAATCTGCTCCCATCCCTGACAGACTACTGCTATGATGATGCCTGCTGCCACACAGGCTGCCGTCCATAATTGTTCCAGGCGCTGGCGCTTAACCAGCGACATCGCAGTATCAGTTTCGGGTAAAGCCGGCAATGCCTGCATCACCCTGTCGGAGAATCCGTCATCAGGAATCTCTGACATCTGGCAATCGGCAAAGAACATCTGCAAGAGTTCTTCATCCTGAGGGTTCAACGGTTCCCCTTTCATGCTTTCCAACTTCTTATCATTTATCTTATCGGTCATAACCATTCTGTTTTAAGTAACTTGCAAGTTTCTGTTTTCCTCGAGAGAGATGCGACTTGATGGTGCCTTGCGCCATTCCCGTCACCTCTGCAATCTTATCTATAGAGAGTCCATCCATCAGCTGCAGCGTGATGCATGTACGTTCATTTTCATTCAATATCTGTAATGCCTTGAGCAAATCCATCTTCAATCCGGCATGGGCGCCCTGTGCATTCTTACAGGAAACGGCAGGCGTATCGATGTCCTGCGTCTCCTTATGGCTGCGGGTATAATCATACCATACATTATAGGCGATGCGGTAGAGCCAGGTGGAGAAGCTGGCTGTACCCCTGAAACCGGACAGATGGGTATATGCCTTGACAAAGGTATCCTGAGCCAAGTCGTCACTCAGCTGCGCATCCCCCAGCGTCTGCCGCAGGAAGAACCCACGAATGGGTGACTGATACTTCCTGACCAGCAGGTCGAACGACTTGCGGTCATGAAGCATCACCACCTTCGTGACGAGAGATATATCGGATAACTTTTCCACCTTATATATTAACTAATAATTTGTTGTTCTTTTCTTTGTGACTTCCCCTCCTATTGAGAAGCCATGATATATTGAATGTCGGCTGCTAGACCGGAGTACCATTATAGCCCGTGCCCTGATCGCCATGACGGTTCTTCCACCAGTCCTTGATGGCAGGAAGCGAGCCGATAACGGTCTGACCGATGCCATAGAAGAAGACCAGGGCTCCGATGCCAGCCAGGAAATCAACATCCCACCAGGCAAACATGGCGCATAAGCCGGCTCCCAGGAAGGCATTTCTCAATCCTCGCTTCACCAGATATTCATCGCTCTGCTTGTCTATCGGACGGTCGCTTTCCGGAACATTGATTCCCTTCTCCATCGCCATCTCTGCCAGTTTCATCCGGTCGTTGTGGCGGCGAATCAGATATCTGATAACCAGAAATACGATGATCAGCGGAGCAAAGACAAACAGCAGACCGAAGATGATACAGAAAATGATCATAACAGCCAGCGCTCCGCCACCAAATACCGAACCGATGAAATCGAACGGATCATCATAGTTGTCTAAACTGTATCTAGAATGAACAGACCTATTATCATTCTCATCATAATCATCATAGTTAGCCGAATCTGTACTGGTTGTATCAGAATAAGCCTCCAACGCCTCGTCGTCTTTATCCTTCGAAGCAGATGGCTGTGCGGCAGATGCAGGAGCAGCCTTTGAATCTACCTGTTGGGTAGTTGGATGATAACGATGTTTTGGAGCAGAAGACGCCAAAGACACTTGGGTGGCTCCGATGCTCATAACGAGCGCTAATGCCAATATTGCTTTCTTCATATCATTATTTTTTTATTGTTTTTACCTTGTTATTTCATAAATTTCTGCTTTTTAGACGCATCTCTTCACGATTTAGTTGCAAAGAAACGAAAAATTTCTTATTTTTGCAAACAAATTAAAGAAAAAGAGACAGAATGAAGACATTACCTGAAGATTTCAGAACATATACGCAGGCACTGATGGGCGAAAAGCTGTATCAGCGTCTGGAGCATGCTATCCTCGAAGAGGAGGCACCAACCAGTATCCGCATCAATCCTTTTAAATGCAAGGATGCTGATGGCGAACCGGTTCCCTGGTGTCCGGAAACCGGACGTTATCTCTCTACCCGTCCCGGATTCACCTTCGATCCGCTGCTGCATGCTGGCTTATATTATGTACAGGAAGCCTCATCCATGTTTGTAGATATGGCTATCCGACAATACGTAAAAGAACCGGTGATGATGCTGGATCTCTGTGCTGCCCCTGGCGGAAAGTCGACTGCCGTAAGAGCAGCCTTGCCGGAAGGGAGTCTGCTCTTCAGCAACGAACCTATGCGCACCCGCTCACAGATTCTTGCCGAGAATGTACAGAAGTTCGGTCATCCGGATATGATTGTTACCAACAACTATCCCCGCGATTACAAGAAATCTAAGTTGCAGTTTGATGTGATTCTTACCGATGTTCCCTGCTCCGGCGAAGGAATGTTCCGCAAAGATGAAGGGGCTATCGGCGAATGGAGTACCCAGAATGTGAACAACTGCTGGCAGCTGCAGCGCGAAATCGTATCGGATATCTGGAACTGTCTGAAGCCAGGCGGTATCCTGATTTACTCTACCTGCACCTTCAATGCACACGAAGATGAGGAGAACGTGGACTGGATATGCGAAGAACTTGGCGCTGAAGTGATGGCACTGGAGGGTGTAGAAGATGCATGGAACATCACCAGCAACCTCACGGGCACCGACTTCCCTGTTTACCGATTTATTCCTGGCGTTTCGCGAGGCGAAGGTCTGTTTATGGCAATTCTGAAGAAAGAGGGCGAATGGGAAGCAGGTTCTTCAGCCAAGGAGAACAGAAAGGATAAGAAGAAGAAAGACAAGAAGGTGGCGAAAGGAAAGGGACCGGAGATTCCGGACGGCTGGCTGAAGGCTGATACGGAATGGATGCCTGCAGAAAGCAACGAGACGGTTTACGCCATTCCGGGCAGATGGAAAGACATCTACGACCAGGCAGAAAAGAACCTGAAGGTGCTGCATGCCGGTGTAAAACTGGGAACAGACAAGGGAAAGGGACTTATCCCCGACCAGGCTCTCGCACTCTCTACGATGCTCAACAAAGAACACTTCCCTCAGGTGGAGTTATCCTACGAAGATGCCATCCGCTACCTTCGTAAGGAGGCTGTGAATCTACCTGCCGATACGCCTAAGGGTTATGTACTGGTAACCTACAGACAGGTTCCGATAGGATGGGAAAAGAACATTGGCAACCGTGCCAACAACCTCTATCCGCAGGAGTGGAAAATTAAGAGTAGCCATGTTCCGGAAGAACAGTTTACAGTTAACAGTTTATAGTTTATGCTTAGCATCATCGCCTGTATATCAAAAGTGCATAGAGCTATCGGGTACAAGAACCGGTTGCTCTACGCCATCCCATCGGACATGACCCGATTTCGTATGCTCACAACCGGACATACGATCATCATGGGCAGGAAGACATTTGAGTCGCTGCCGAACGGAGCCTTGCCCAACCGCCGCAATATTGTTATCTCGAAGACAAGAGAGCAGATAACAGGGTGCGAAGTATGCAGCTCTCTGGAAGAAGCGCTGGCAGCAAGGAAAGAAGAGGTTGGAAACAAAGAATCTGTTGGAAACAAAAAAACGGTTGGAAGCAAAGAAGCATCAGATGAATGTTTCATCATCGGAGGAGCCAGCATATATGAACAGGCTTTGCCTTTTGCAGACAAGCTTTATCTCACAATCGTTGAAAAGGAACCTGAACATGCCGATACCTTCTTTCCGGAAATCAATCCGGCAGAATGGGAAGTGACAGAAAAAGAAATGAGGAATGAAAACGGCTTACCGTTCACATTCCTCACCCTTTATAGAAAGCAGTAATCCCGCAGGGAGCACTGCTATTTTTTCTTTTTATATCTTATTTCTCTGCTGCAGCCTCCTCATCAGTTTCATCTTCATCATCGTTGAAACTCTTGAGATCCTGCATAGAAAGCTGACGGTTGATAGATGCATTGAAAGAGATGATGGTCTCGCTGCGAGACAATCCCAATGGCTGCAACTTGTCGTGGATGATTTCCAGGAGATGGTGGTTGTTCAGCGCATAAATCTTGATAAACATATCAAAGCCGCCTGTAGTATAGTGACACTCCACAACCTCAGGAATCTTCTTCAACTCCTCTACAACCTGGTCAAACTTCTCAGGCTCCTTCAGATAGAGTCCCATATAAGCACAAGTTTCGTAACCTATCTTTTCTGGGTCAATGATGAATTGTGAACCCTTGATGATACCAAGATTTGTAAGTTTAGCAACACGCTGATGAATGGCAGCACCGCTCACATTGCAAGCGCGTGCCACTTCCAAAAATGGAATACGGGCATCCTGAGAAATCAGCTTCAGAATCTGCCTATCTAATGAATCTAAAATTTGTTTTGACATAATACTAATAATTTGGTTGCAAAGATAATACAAAAAATTAATAAAAGCAATTTTTTAAGAGAAAAACATTATAAATTAATATTATTTTCCTTTTTCTGTGGCAGAATAACTGATTTTTAATGCTTTTGCCTGGCGCAAAGCCTGCTTTACGTCGGTTATCACACCCATCTTGGTTTCCTGATCTGCTTTGATTGATACGGTCATCAGCTTCTGGTCTTCCGGCGACATACGCTTCTTTTCTGCCGAAACGTAATCCATCACTTCGGGAGCCGAAGCAAACTTGTCATTCAACTGAATCTGGGTACCGGTACCATACTTTGCCTGCATCTCTTTGGTTGGTTTACCTATATAGATATGGCTCACAGCCGATTTCTTGGTCAGGCGGGTGAGTTCCTTACCTTGTGGCAAACGGCAGTCTACCTTCAAGGTAACCTGGCGCATGTGGGTAACAATCATAAAGAAGAACAGTACGGAGAAAATCAGGTCTGGCAGAGAAGATGTATTCAACCCTGGCACTTCATGCGATTTCTTATGAAAATTCATCATTGTTTACCTCCTTTCTGCTGTTCAGTAGCTGTTTCTATAGAATTTTCTTCCCCTTGCTTTTCTTCAGCATTGGCATCAACACGCTGGTCGGCATGAGTCATCGCATTGGCATAAGACTCAGTGATGCGCTGCGGACAGATGTTGCGCACCTGTTCTTTCTGGTCATTGTTCAAGAGGGCATAATCCCTGTGATATTTCTTCTGGGCTGTTTCGTTGCGAAGCTGACTGTATGCCTCCATCAGCTGGTTTTGCATCTGGAAATAGAGATTGTAGTCGGCATCGCGGTCACTCTCGATAGAGATGAGATGTTTCTTGCCCAAACGGTGAACAAAGCGGATGGTTTCTTCCTTGAGCTGGCTTACCTTCATCGGCTTGTCGTTAACCAAAAGCGTATCGCCAGCTGTCAGGCGCAGCGTCATCAGGTTAGCCTTGTCTACCATCGTCTGTTGCTGCTCCTTCTTCTGCGGTTCAGGTGAAGGGAGTTGGCGCAACAGTCCCTTATCCACATCCATTGATGTGGTGACAAGGAAGAATATCAACAGCATGAACGAGATGTCGGCTGTAGATGTGGTATTCAGTCCCGGGGTTTCGTGTTGCTTCCTTCTAATCAGCATATTTAATCCTTATTTATAGAACAGAGAGCCCAGAGAGCTCTCCTTATTTTTTCTTCCGAATATAACGTGTGGCACCGAAACAGACGGCACCGATTCCTGCCAACAGCATCAGGAGTGATGTGATGACAAACATATCTGAAAGCTTGAGCCAGAGCCAGTCGGCATAATTCTCGCCATTGATGAGCATCGGAGCAGAGCCGCCCAAAAGGAAGGTAAGCAGCAAAACTGCCAAAGTTCCAATCCATGTGATGCGGAAGATGCGACGCACGGGAATGCCATTCACTACAGCCTCCGACTTGCTGCTGCGATAATCTCTGATCATGGAAAAGACAGCCAGTCCCACACCTCCTATCAGGAAGAGCCACATCAGCAGGATGAGCACATCGGTAAAGAGAGGCGCATTAAAGTCGGGGTTCTCTTCGAAAGGCAAATCGTAGCCTACCAAAAAGAACAGACCGAAAACCAGCACCGCCAATCCTATCATTATATAGAACACCTGCTGCGATATCTTTTCGGCCGACTTCGTCTTCTGCTTTGAAAATTGAAATTTAACCATTTCTCTCTTCGTTTATTTATTCTTGGCAATAATATCCATTAAAGTAACCGCCGACTCCTCCATCTGGCTTGTCAGGTGCTCCACCTTAGAAAGGATGTAGTTATAGAAAACCTGAAGGATGAGGGCTACGATGATACCGAAGATAGTAGTGATGAGCGCCACTTTCATACCCGAAGCAACGATAGTAGGACTGATATCGCCCGCCTGCTGAATCTGGTCGAATGACATGACCATACCAATCACGGTTCCGAGGAATCCGAGCGATGGAGCCATTGCGATAAAGAGTTTGATCCAGGAACATCCCTTCTCCAGGTTAGCCGCCTGAACGGTACCATATCCGCTTACCGAGCGCTCGATGTCATCAAGACTCTCGCTGATATGCATCAGGCCCTGATAGCAGATAGAAGCCACCGGTCCGCGTGTATTCCGGCAGAGCGTCTTAGCCCCTTCCACATCTCCAGCCGCCACTTTCTGGTCGATATCCTGCATCAACTTCTTGGCGTTGATTTCAGAAAGACTCAGATAAATGATGCGCTCGATACAGAAAGCCATACCCACGATGAGGGCGATGGCAACGAGAGACATAAATCCCGCATTACCCTCTATAAACTTTGTCTTAAGAGCTTGATGAAATCCCATGTTCTCTTCTTGAGCCATCATAGGCAGAGAACACATCCAAGTGAAAACCAATATTGCAAAACGTGCAATAGCTGTATTTTTCTTCATATACCTTATTATATATATAAAAGCGGAAAGAGGGGGATTCGAACCCCCGAACCGGTTTTGCCGGTTACACGCTTTCCAGGCGTGCCTCTTCAGCCACTCGAGCACCTTTCCATATTCCGAAGAACGATTCTCATTGCCACAACATGCCGCTGCAACAATTTCGAAGTGCAAAATTATTGCTTTTCCTCCGAAATACCATAACTTTCATTGTTTTTTTATGTTTATTTAAGGAGTTTTGAACGCTTACCACCTATACTGGGGATACGGATAGCGGAAAAACACGCTCTACATTGAGATTGGTCTGCCGGGCAAACTCCTCTTCGCTTACGCCATAAGCCTTGGCGAGCGTCTTCATCACTTCTACCACAAAAGCGCTCTCATTACGCTTGCCGCGATAAGGAACGGGCGCCATATACGGACTGTCGGTCTCCAATACGATGCGATCCATCGGAACCACAGCCGGTAAATCTTCTCTGAGATGGCTGCTCTTGAAAGTAGATACGCCACCGATGCCCAATACAAACTTATCGAAGGAGAGCAGTTCTTCGGCTTCCTTCTGGTTGCCCGTAAAGCAATGGAAGACGCCACCCGGCAGTTCTTTCTCATACTTTCTGAGCAGATGTACCATCTCGTTCTGTGCCTTGCGGCAATGAATCATCAGCGGGAGCTGGGTTTCTACTGACCATTTTACCTGTTCCTCGAAAGCCTCCAACTGCTCATGCTCGAACTCACGGCTCCAGTAATAATCAAGTCCTACCTCTCCGATAGCAATCAAGTCTGAAAACTGAGGAGAACCACCCTCCTGACAGGCATTACCGGTCATGCGATGTTCCTCCAGTATCTTCCGGAGTTCAGCCAGCTGTTCCTTCCAGTCAGCCTTCACCTCTTCAGGATGCAGACCAATCATCGGATAAGCATAGCCTGGATATTCCTTAGCCAATGCCAGTACCGCGTGTGTGGTCTTCACATCAATGGCAGGCAAGAACACCTTGCCTACCCCCGCTTCCTTGGCACGGGCGAAAGCCTCCGCCCTATCCTCGTCAAACTCCTCCGCATCGAAATGCGTATGTGTATCTATGACTTTGAACATTGAACTGTCAACTTTGAACTTTATGATTAGTACTGTCGCTTCATCATTTTCTGAGCATACTTAGCCAGTTCTTCCTTGCGTTCAGCAGGCACGCTGACAGCATCGAGATACTTCTTGCTCTGTTCGAAATAATAAGCTATCTTTTCCTGCGCCAGTTTGTCGATACCTATTTCATTATAGAGACGGGTAACGGCAGCCACCTTCTCCTTGCGGTCGAACTCCTCGGCATCAACCCACTTCTGGAGTTCTGCACGCTGAGCGTCGTTGGCATGGTTGAAGGCATTGATGAGCATATACGTCTTCTTGTTAGATGTGATATCGCCACCAATCTCCTTACCAAACACCTTGGTATCGCCGTAAACATCGAGGTAATCATCCTGCAACTGGAACGCCAATCCAATCTGCTCGCCAAACTTATACAGGTTCTCTGCATCCTCATCAGAAGCATCGGCAAGGATAGCACCCATCTTCAAGGCACAAGCCAGGAGTACGCTGGTCTTGAGGCGAATCATTTCGATATATTCCTCCTCCTTCACATCGTTGCGGTTTTCAAACTCCATATCAAACTGCTGACCTTCACCAATTTCCAGGGCAGTGGTTGTAAAGAGTTTCAGCACCTTGGCAAGATGCTTTTCATCACACTGTGCCATACGCTCATAAGACAACACAAGCATGCTGTCGCCCGAGAGAATCGCCGTATTGGCATCCCACTTCTTATGAACCGTTTCATGACCGCGACGCAAATCAGCATTGTCCATCAGGTCATCATGCAGCAAAGTATAGTTATGATAAGTTTCCAGGGCAACAGCATTCATCAGAATCTTCTCCGGATTGTCCTTGAAAAGATTGTAGCCCAAAAGCATGAGCGTAGGACGAATACGCTTACCACCCATAGAAAGTACGTATCTGATAGGCTCATAAAGAGACATCGGCTTTCTTTCGTAAGGCAAATTAGCCAGAAACTCATTTACCATACTTAAAATTTCTTCTGCAGTCTTCATAATAATGTATAATTTATAATGTATAATTTATAATGAACAATTTATAACTGGAACACTACCGGGATGGCAATCATCGTGCGACAGACCTTGCCTTTATCGATGCCCGGTTTCCACTTCGGCATCATCTTCATCACTCTCAAAGCCTCGTTGTCGAGCAATGGATCTACCGAAGTGCTTACCTTGATATTTGCCACACTACCATCCTTGTTCACGATGAAGGAAACCACTACGGTACCCTGAATCTTGCTCTTCTGGGCAGCTACAGGGTACTTCAGGTTCTTGGTAAGCCACTGCATGAAGGCAGACCAGCCACCAGGAAACTGCGGTATCTTCTGCACGACCGTCAGTTTGATAGGAGCCTCAGCTCCCGGATTCTCGATAGGAGTTTCAGGAACCGCTTCCTTCACCTCAGCTCCATCCACAACACCCGAGCCGTCGCCGATAACCAGTTCGCTGGTTGTAGAACTGATTTTCGCCGGAGCCTGCTTAGGCTGCTGTTCGGCAGCCTTCACTTCCTGGGTAATCGACTTAGAAGCAGGAGCCGAAACGGCCTCCGCACTCACCATATCTTTCTGGTCGGGACGAGCCGACATTTCCAGATCCTGTGAGAGATCTTCCATCGATTCAGACAAGTCATCTTCTCCCTGCGGACCTCTCTGATATTGGAGTCCTACGAAGATGAAAGTAAAAGCCAGCAGCAAACCTAGCAGGAAAAATGTAACCCGCTTATCTTCCAGTTGTGCGCTATTTGATTTCTTAATTTCCACAATAAATTCCGTTTTAATTCGTTATTTTCTACGAAAACATTGCAAATTTACTTCTTATTATTGAAAAAAGCAGTATCTTTGCCAAAGAATTAGAAAATTTAAATGAAAAAATATGTAATTTCCGCAATATTGACGCTTTTTGCGACAATTATTGATGCTCAAGAGAGCCAAACGGGGTATAATTTCCTTCGCTTGCCGGTGAGTGCTCATGCAGCTGCTCTGGGTGGCGACAACATCACCTTGATAGAAGATGATGAGGCACTCATATTCCATAATCCGGCACTCCTGGCTTCGGTAAGCGACAAGACGGTCAATCTCAATTATATGAACTATATGTCGGGAGTGAATACTGCCTCGGCTAGTTTCAACCGTACTGTCAACGACAAGGCTTCGTGGGCTGTTTCGGCTCAGTTTGTTGACTACGGCAAGATGAAAGAGACGGATGAGAACAATATCCAGATGGGTGAGTTCTCTGCAAAGGATATTGCCGTTGCGGGTTACTTCTCTTATATGCTCGGTGAAAAGTTTGCGGGTGGTATTGCTGCCAAATTCGTCACCTCGTATATTGGCGATTACAATTCTATCGCTGTGGGAGTGGATCTGGGCATCAACTATTACGACCCTGAAACGGAATGGTCGGTTTCATGTGCGGCAAAGAATCTGGGGGGACAGCTGAAAGCCTACGATAATGAATACGAGAAGATGCCTATCGACCTGCAGTTGGGTGTTACGAAACGATTCGTCAACGCACCGTTCAGGGTATCAGCCACACTGGTCAACCTGAACCATTGGGACAGCGGTCTTCGCAATCATGCCGTAGTAGGTGCCGACATTCTGCTTTCAGAAAGCATGTGGATAGGTGCCGGCTACAACTTCAGGAGAGCCAACGAGATGAAAATCAGCACATCAGAAGATGAGGAAAGCAGTCATGGAGCCGGTTTCTCTGTGGGTGGCGGTATCAACCTGGAGCGCTTCCATCTGAACGTTGCCTACGGCAAATATCACGTCAGTAGCAGCAGCCTCATGCTGAACGTAAGTTATAAATTATAAATTATACATCATAAATTGTACATAATAAATTAGTTCGAAATTATGAAGAAAATAACAATAGCAATAGACGGATACTCTTCTTGCGGTAAGAGTACGATGGCAAAGGATCTTGCCAAGGAAATAGGTTATGTTTATGTAGATACGGGCGCGATGTACCGCTCGGTAACTCTCTATGCGCTGCGTCATCAGCTCTTCGAAGCAGATGGAGCCGTAAAGACTGAAGAACTGCAGAAGGAGATGAAGAACATCAGCATCTCATTCAAGTTTAATGCAACAACCGGTCGCCCAGACTGCTATCTGAACGGAGAACTGGTAGAAAAGGAAATCCGTTCGTTAGAGGTTTCCAACCACGTTAGTCCGATTGCCGCCGTTCCTTTCGTCAGAGAGGCGCTGGTAGAGCAGCAGCAGAAGATGGGCGAAGACAAGGGCATCGTGATGGATGGTCGCGATATCGGTACCACCGTGTTCCCAAATGCCGAACTGAAGATTTTCGTAACAGCCAGTTCACAGGTGAGAGCACAGCGCCGTTTCGATGAACTGAAGGAAAAAGGAATGCCAGCCGACTTCGATGCGATTCTGAAGAATGTAGAGGAGCGCGACTATATCGATACCCACCGCGAGACTTCCCCACTCAGAAAGGCTGATGATGCCATCACGCTCGACAACAGCAACATGACCATTCCAGAACAAAAGGCATGGCTGATGGAACAATATCAAAAAGCAATAGCAGAATAAGCTACAGAGAAGAGACTGCCGGGTTGTTTATGTAAAAATACGTTAAAGATTGCATTTTTACCGATAAATTTATTTTATTCGATGAAAGCGATTTGGAAAAAATATTTCAATATAGTATCTTTGCAAGCATATTAACAAGGTAGTAATGATATAGATTATAAATTTTGAGTTAATTACTGTTTTTTGAAGGTGATAGGTCTTCGGGAGAAGATTTATCACCTGTTTTATTTTCAGACAGTTTATAAAAAAATGAACCCACTTGACGTCGTAAAACACGACACCAAATGGGTTAACTAATTAATAACCAGCATATTAAGCTTTTCAATCAATGATAAAACCATTCTATACCCTTGCTACCGCAAAACGCGGTAACAAGTGGGTTAACAAACTAATAACCAACACCTTAAGCTTTACAGCAAAAGAGCCGAACTATCGTTGATAATCTTCTCCCTGCACTCTTCCATCAGCCACTTCGGCGTACTGGTAGCACCACAGATACCTACCGTTTCCACATCCTTGAACCAGTTCATATCTATCTCGTCGGCACTTTCTATCTGGTAGCTGTTGGCATTCACACTCTTGCATTCCTTGAAAAGCACCTTACCGTTCGAACTCTTTCTGCCACTCACAAAGAGGATGACATCATGCTTGCTGGCAAAGGCAGCGATGTTAGGCATGCGGTTAGCCACCTGACGGCAGATGGTATCGAAACTCTTGAAGACAGCACCCTCAACAATATGCTCCTGGCAGTATTCGATGATGCGGTGAAACTCATCGAGGCTCTTGGTAGTCTGGGAGTAAAGATAGATATCTTTCGAGAAATCCAGCTGACCGGTTTCCTTCAGCTGCTTCACATCCTCAAACTTCTCTACCACGATGGCATGACTCTCCGTCTGCCCCACCAGTCCGAGCACCTCAGCATGACCATTCTTACCGAAAATCACGATCTGTGCCTCCGGATTGTTGACATACTGCTTCTTGATGCGGCGCTGCAACTGAAGCACCACAGGACAGGTAGCATCGATGATTTCGATGTTGTTCCGTTCGGCAAGGGCATAAGTCTCAGGCGGTTCACCATGAGCACGGAGCAAGACCTTTACGCCCTGCAGTTCCTCCATCTGCTCATGGTCTATCGTGATGAGTCCCGCTTCATGCAGGCGCTCCACCTCCATACCGTTATGCACAATATCACCCAGGCAGTAAAGTTTACCGCCCTTAGCCAACTCCTCTTCAGCTTTCTTGATGGCAGTGGTTACGCCAAAGCAGAACCCACTGCCGTTATCTATTTCTATCTGCACGATATTCGTTTTTAAATCATTGTACATTAATCTTCACCACCACCTTAGCATGATCAGGATCATTCGTAATCATGAGGATACGAGGGTGTCTGACACGCGATTTCTTCAAGTCGGCAGCCACAGCCGTCACCTTCATCTTAACGGTCTCTCCTGGCTGAATTTTACTCTTCTTCAGGTTCACCTGCAAGCCCATCGTAAACATCTGCATACTGCGGATATCCAGTTCCGACTTACCCTTATTGGTAATCAGAATCTCACCCTTCAGCTTCTTCTTTCCATTGAATCTACCCAGATTGAGATCGGTGGCAGACATCTCTATCTTCGGAGCCAGTGCCTTCTTGGCTGGAGTCATGTTCTCGAAACCAGGAAGAAGAACGGCTGATACCACGATTTCCTTCTCAGGCGCAACCTTATCGCCAGGACGCTCACCGAGATAAACCGATGTCTGGTTCAAGCCCAGGTCACGCAGTTTCTTGGAATCCAGCACGAAACTGATTTCGGCTGAATGACGCGGAGCCACCTTGGAAGGCGATACGAAAGCATGAAGATAGTCTGGAAGATGCATCACTACCGGCTCCAGCACTTCATCGGTAGGATTGAAGATATGAATGCGCTGAACCGGACGGTCGCCACGGTTCACGTCATCAAACTCTACCTCCTGGGCATCACTCTTGATGGCACCCAGCATCTCATCGTAAGGACCAGCGAAATCTACTACGCTGCCCACTACCTTTCCCCTCATAGAGAGGATGAACGGCTCTTCATCCGCATTGGTATAGAGGCAAACCTGCTTGGTGAAAGTACCCATCTGCTTGGCATCGTATACCGCCTTGATGACGAACGATTCGCCGGCAGCAATGCTCGTCTTCGGATAATCTACCTCCGTACAGCCGCAGCTTTTCAACACATTGTTGATAACCAAAGGCTTGCGTCCATCATTCTTCAGCACGAATTCGGCAGTTACAGGCTTGCTGAACACCACCTGTCCGCAGTCTACCACCTCGTGCTGGGTTGTAATCTTCTGTGCTGATGCAGGCAGCGCCAACAGCGCTGAGAGCATCCATATATTCATCCGTTTCATACTATTCTATTTTAAATTATCAATCTATAAACTATAAACTTTTAATTGTTAACTCTCAATTCATAAGCCTCTGTACGGCCACCAAACTCCGGACAGTAGGTACACTCAGCAGTGCAAGTTCCGCTCTGGTAGTCGCCCTTTCTATCCACGTAATACTCCATTTCTACGATGTGCTTACCTTTAGATAAACGATCGAAATAGAAATTTGTTGCATAATCTCTTGGAGAAACATAGCAGCCTATGCCCCACTGATAGCCGCTCAACTGGTTAACCGGCTCCAGACATGCCGCACGCTTATCCGTAATCTGCACGAAGTCATAGTCGCGGTCGGCGGTGATGATCAGCGTTACCTTCACCTTCTCACCTACCTTCGCCTGCGCCTTGCCCTTGCCCTCAGATTCGGCAGGAACGATGACACGGCGAATCTTGATGCCCGACTCCATAGAACCGATTTCGCTGATAGGCTGCTTAAACTCTGCATAGACGGCTCCCCAGCTGGTATAATCGCTCTTCTTCTGGATGCTCAGCTTAGATGCCTTGCCCGTCTTTTCGGTCTTCACATAGCCCAAAGTAGTGGAATCCTGCGGCATCGGCAGCAGCTTTCCATCCAGTTTCAAAACGGCATTCTCAGCCTTCCTGCTCCAGTTGCTCTCATTGCCCTTCATAAAGGCGTAAACAGCATCCACGGTGTTCACCGGCGTATCCCAAACCTGTGTGCGTTTCGACATCAGGAGCCAGCGCTGCAGTTCCTCTATGGTCTGCTTGTCGTTCGGCTTCAGCATCTGCAGCGCTTCTATCACGGATACCTGGGTAGGAATCTTATAGTTTCTCCAGCTGTAGAGTGCCTTGCGGGTATCGTAGTAGCGGCCCATTTCCTCGCGGTAAACGGCATATTCGTTCACGCTCTGCAGATATTCGCCTGCCTTCTCGCGGTAAGCAGCATTCAGCTGGCTGTTTCTGGCGAGTACCACGGCAGCACGCGCCTTGCCATAGATGGAGAAATCACCGGTCATCTTCGACATCTTTTCCAGCAGATAAGCCTTATCCTGCTCCAGATTCTGCTTCATCTTTCTGCCATCCATCGAAAGGATGTAGAGATAATGCAGCGCCTGTTCGCTAGGATTCACCTTCTGCTTTTTCTCCTCCTGCTTCTTCATTTCTCTTACTTCCTGTGCTGTCTGCCAGGAGAGATAATCAATGGCGGAAGTCAGCATCTTGGCGGTGGATTTCTGCACACCTGCGATGGCATTCAATCGAACCATCATTTCGGCTACCGATGTAGTCATATACCGGCTGCCCTTCATGCCTTTCCACCAGGAGAAGGAACCGTTAGGGTTCTGCAACTTCTTCAGCTTCTCCACCTGATTCTGCAGACGGATGCTCTCCTGAGAGAGATTCTTCTGAGAATGATTATCCAAAGAGAGAGTCTTCTGGATATGGGTGGTGATGGTATTGGCGTAGATGGCAGACATCAGCGAGATGGCGTTCTCCTCATCCGGATTACTGATAGCAGGCAGCGCCTTCACCATGAGCCAACTTGGATTGTTGGTGTACTCGATGGTTACCTTGGCATCTTCAGTGCCCTTCGCCTGTTTGCCTTCCTTGTTCAGGAAGAGTTTGCTCAGGTCGAAGTTCTGCTCACCCTTCTGATGCAGGGTGATAGGCAGGGTGTTCACCACGAGTTCAAGGTTGCTCAAAACCGGCAGATAGTGCTGTTCACCATCGCTGTAGCCATTACCGGCAGCCACCACCTTATTAATATATACGCCTTCTTTCAGTCCCTGGACATCAAAGGAGATGGTAGCAGAGCCCTCGGCATCGATGCGATAGCCCTGGGTTTTCTGCCAAACCACCTTCTGGGTTTCGGCATCCAGAATCTGCATACGGGCGTTGCCGCTCACCTTCTTGTCGGAAGTGTTGAAGAGTTTTACCACGATGCAGCTCTTGTCGCCCTCACGCAGGAAGCGAGGCATGTTAGGCTGCACCATCACGGTCTTCTGAGCCACAGCCTCATCCACCAGCAAACCGTTTCTCATCTCCTTGTCATGAGCCAATCCCATGAACTTCCAGGTAGTCACGCTCTCCGGCAGGGTAAATCTGATGGCTACGTTGCCATTGTTGTCGCTCTCCAAGGCAGGATAGAAGAAGGCGGTCTCGTTCATATTCTCACGCACCTGTACCTTGTCGAGGAATTGTCCTGCATCTGAGCCAGAACCGCCGGCAAACTGCGGCATCTCCTCTACTACATCAAAAACCTTGTTGGCAGATGGAGCAGCCGCTCCGACACGGGTCATTTTAGAGCCGCGAATCCTGATGACTTTCGCTTCTTCTCGAACCACCTCGTCTTTTTGTATACGAACAGACTCAACGGTTCCGCCAGAAGAACGTTCCAACTTGCTCAGCTCCACCGCTTGCATATAAGCATAATAGCTAAAGTATTTGCCATCAAACTTATCTACATCCAGTTGTTTCTGGTCAAAATATTTAGTAGGATAAACACCCAATAAATCCATCTTATAATACCACAGATTACTCGTCCAGAAGCAGCTTGGCAACCATTGGCTGAATCCGAGCGACATTTTCCAGGAATGCGGGGCTATCTGGTCGAGCGACTTGTCATAGAGTACGCTCATCAGCTGCGCCTTGGCTGGCTTACCATCAGGGGTGGTAATCTTCAGCGTCCACTCCTCCTTCTGTCCAGGGGTCAGACGGTTGCGGAAGGTCTTCCAGGCGATATTCAGTTTCTTCTCAGGCAAAGGACGGGCGATGCTCATCATTCGGGTATAGCACTTGCCTTGCTTCACGAAACTATAGTTCAGTACGATGCCCGACGCATATTCCTCCTTGTAGGTGAAAGGCAGAGTCACGATGCTGTCGCCCAACTCCCAGGCGCCCTTCTCCAGCAGTTTGTTGCCGGCGATGATGGAATATACGATGTGCGCTCCGTTCTCCGAAGAGCCCACCTGGATATAGACCGGCTTGCCATCACGAGGGAAAGTCTTCGCCGTCTGATAATACCATTCGGTAGTTGGCTCCACCGGATGGGTATCCTTCATGCTGAAAAGGGTGAACTTCTGCTGCAGGGTATCCTGTCCGCAGATTGCCTCCAACTGATGAACGCCAGATTTCCAAACGAGGGAAGAAGAGGCAGAAGAAGCATATTCCTTGATAGAAACCGGTGCATTCGCCTCGGCATCCTTCCATTCGCCCTTATCAATTCGATATTTCAACCTGCTCGAAATCGGCATTCCACTGGCATTGCGGTAAGCGAAGGTCACCATCTTCAGACTGTCTGTTTCGATACGCTTAGGAAGATCCACCGTGAGAATAGTTGGCTTGGTGCCCAGAGGCAGACTCATCACGCCCTCGTGGCTCTCGCCGCTGATGTCGGTAACGATGGCTGAGACCTCGAAGTTGAAGAAACGGGCGATGCGCATGAAATTGCTCATATCAGCCTCGTCTTTTCCTGACAAGGAAGCCTCCAGCGGAATCTCTACGTCGAAGGTTCCGTCCTCACGAGTCACGCAACTGTCAGTCTTCACCAACTGTCCGGCAGAGCCTGCACCCCACCACCAGAGCTGATTTCTGCGGGTCACCTGATACTCCACCTTGGCACCCTGCACAGGCACACCAGCATAGGTCTTGGCTGAAGCTTTCACCACCACGGTATCGCCCCAGTTATATTTCTCATTCACCTTCGGGAAGGTAATCTCGAAGGTTGGACGCTTGTATTCCTCCACACGGAAGAAGCTGTTGGCTCTGTCATTCACGGATACATGATACATGCCTGTCTGTCCCTCCTTCGGCAATTCGAAATCTACCGAAGCCGTACCATAATCATCGGTCGTAGCCTTCTGCTCAGCCACCAGCTTCCAGTTGGCGTCACTCAGGACAAACTTCAGTTCCTTGCTCTTGCCCAGCACACTGGCATCCAAGCCCTTCTTCACGATGTAGGAAATGGCTGTGACATGCACCTTCTGTCCCGGACGGTAGATGGCACGGTCGGTATAAACCTGATATTTAGTCTCATTATCTTTCTGTTCATAATAGCGGGTGCGAGAGAGATAGATGTCCCTGGCAGGCGTAAACTTGTCGCTGCTGGTAGAAATCAAGACGTTTCCATCCACGTTCTTGAAGTAAGCCTCGCCGTTCTCATCGGTTGTCAAACGGGCATGAACCGTTCGTTTGTCCTTCTTCGTCTTGAAATCATACCGCTGGTCATAGAGTTCTATCTTCGCCCCGGCGACAGGCTGTCCGTCTGTAGCATTCACCACTACATAGCGATGCCTGTCATCCGGCAACTGCTGGATCATCACCGCCAGATTGCTCACATAGAAGAGTTCTCGCTGCGGAGCGATGCCGGTATTATCCGAAGTCACCTCCATCAGATAGGCACCCAGCGGCAGATTGCCACCGATTTCGATGGAATCCTTCACCTCTTCGTAATTCGGACGACCATAGTAGTTCCTGCTGAAATCCTTCTGATGCAGCTTCGTAGTCTTTTTCAGAAGCATCTTATAGGTAGCCTCATCCTGCGCATTATAATCGTTATCTGCCGTAATATTGAGGCGGGAGATGCTGATTTTCAGGTTCCGGAGATTACGCACATCCAGCTGCACCCAAACCTTCTCCCCAGGTCGCAATACCTGCGGCATATCCTTCACCCGGAACATCGGTTCGGTAAGTCGCTTCTGCGCATTTCTCAGTTCGTTCATTCTCGACCATTCACCCCAGCGGCTCAGCGCATAGTTGATATAGTTGAGCTTATCCTGCGGTTTGGCATCGGTAGCACCTTCCATGAAGCGGAAATGCTCCACGGCAAGTTCGCCTGCCTCCGGAATATCCTGATAAACCTGGATGAGCGAGTCGATGGTCTGCAGATACTTCGATTTCTTCACCTCTCTCACGTCGTCCTGGCGGTATTTCTCGATGAGCTTATAGGCACAGAGACAAGCCGCACCCCTATTTCCCACCTTATTATAATAGGTGTACAGCTGCAGATACGCCTCCTTGCTGTCTGCCTCGAATCCGATGAGATGCAGCAGATCGTTGTTAAAGGAACTGCCATCCACGCCCTTCAACGTCAATGGAACATACTCTGCAGATGTATGCCGGGCAAGAAGTTCAGGCTGTTCCAAGGCCTTCTTGAAGAACTCCTGGCTTTTCTTTTCGTTCATATCACAATACACCTTGCCCAGCACGGCATATCTCACCGCCTTCAATGCGGGGTCATTCACCTTCAGCACCTCGGCTTCCATCCGCTTCACGTTCGGTTCCAGCGAGTCAACAGAAATCTCTTTCCAGAGAGTCATCTGCCTCATCTCTGCCGCCAGCAGCTGCCCGTAATCTTTGGCTACCGAAGCCTTGGCGATGATTTTCTTCATCACCGCGATTTCGCTCTTAGGCTGGTCCTTCTGAGCATTGATTTCAGCTTGCTTCCACAAGTTGTCGTATGTCTGAGCCGCTACCTGCATCGTAGCAAAGAGGGCTATCAGAAGTGATAAAATGTTTCTTTTCATAAGCCAACAGTATAAAATGTTAATGGAATGATGATAATCATCAAACTTTTCATTGCAAAAATACAAAAAAAAACTGTTTTCTAACCCCGAAACTGAAACTTTTTACTATCTTTGCACGAAAATAATATATTTTACCTAGAAATAAACATTAAAAAAACAATGGCAGAAAAAAAGTATGGTCATTTTGATGACGCCAATCGCGAATACGTGATTACTGACCCAAAGACCCCATGGCCTTGGATCAATTATTTGGGTAACGAGGATTTCTTCTCGCTCATCTCAAACACAGCAGGTGGTTATTCCTTCTACAAGGATGCCAAGTTCCGTCGCATCACCCGTTATCGCTACAATGGTGTGCCGATGGATAACGGCGGTCGCTATTTCTATATCAAAGATGGCGATACCGTATGGAACCCGGGATGGAAACCTTGCAAGACACCGCTCGACAGCTACGAGTGCCGCCACGGCATGAACTATACCCGCATCACGGGCAGCAAGAACGGCGTAGAGGCGAGTGTGCTCTTCTTCGTACCCCTCCATACATGGGCTGAGGTGCAGAAGATGACGCTGAAGAACCAGACTGAGGAGGTGAAGACCCTCAAGGTGTTCTCCTTTGCAGAGTGGTGCCTCTGGAATGCTGCTACCGACATGGAGAACTTCCAGCGCAACTTCTCTACGGGCGAAGTAGAGGTAGAAGGCTCTACCATCTATCACAAGACCGAATATCGTGAGCGCCGCAACCACTATGCTTTCTACACAGTGAATACCGAGATTCAGGGCTACGATACCGACCGCGAGAGCTTCATCGGACTCTATAACGAGTTTGCCGAGCCTGAGGCTGTGATGGAAGGCAAGCCACGCAACAGTTTTGCCCACGGATGGAGCCCTATCGCATCTCATTACATCGAGGTTACCCTGCAGCCAGGCGAGAGCCGCGACCTCATCTTCCTTTTGGGATATGTGGAGAACGAGCAGGACAAGAAGTTCAGCGCCAAGAAGGTAATCAACAAGGAGAAGGCACATCAGCTCATCAAGAAGTTCGATACCACCGAAAAGGTGGATGCAGCCTTTGCTGAACTCAACCAGTACTGGGATAACCTGCTGAACATCTTCACCGTGAAGAGCGGCAACGACAAGTTAGACCGCATGGTGAACATCTGGAACCAGTATCAGTGCATGATCACCTTCTGCATGTCGCGTTCGGCAAGTTTCTTCGAGAGCGGCATCGGTCGAGGCATGGGCTTCCGCGATTCCAACCAGGACCTCGTAGGTTTCGTTCATCAGATTCCTACCCGTGCCCGCCAGCGCATCATCGACATCGCCAGCACCCAGTTCCCAGACGGCGGCTGCTATCACCAGTATCAGCCGCTCACCAAACGCGGCAACAACGATATCGGTGGCGGTTTCAACGACGACCCATGCTGGCTCATCTTCGGTACCGTAGCCTATATCAAGGAGACGGGCGACTTCTCTATCCTCGCTGAACAGGTGCCTTTCGACAACCAGCCGGGCACAGAAGTAAGCCTCTTCGAGCACCTCAAGATTTCGATGAACCATGTTATCAACAACCTGGGTCCACACAAGTTGCCACTCATCGGAAGAGCCGACTGGAACGACTGTCTGAACCTGAACTGCTTCTCCTGGGACCCTAACGAGAGTTTCCAGACCACCGAAAACAAGGGCGAAGGAAGCAAGGCAGAGAGTCTGATGATAGCCGGTCTGTTCGTCGTTACCGGCAAGGATTATGTGACTCTGTGCAAGCAGCTTGCCAAGGAAGCTATGGAAAGCAAGGAGGGCGAAATAGCCGGTCTTGCAGAGGAAGATTATCTGACAGAAGCCGAGCGCATGCAGCAGGCTGTAAATGAGATGAACGAGGCTGTGAAGCAGCATGGATGGGACGGTGAATGGTTCCTCCGCGCTTACGATTTCTTCGGCAACAAGATTGGTAGTGATGAGAACGAGGAAGGCAAAATCTTCATCGAGAGCCAGGGCTGGTGTACGATGGCTGGTATCGGTCTGGAAGAAGGACTCTGCGATAAAGCACTGGATAGCAGCAAGAAACGACTAGAATGCGAGCACGGAATGGTGCTGAATAACCCAGCCTACACCACCTATCATGTAGAAATGGGTGAGATTTCTTCTTATCCTGAAGGCTACAAGGAGAACGCCGGTATCTTCTGCCACAACAATCCTTGGGTCATCATCGGAGAGACTGTAGCTGGTCGAGGCAACGATGCCTGGAGCCATTACACCAAGATTCTGCCTAGCTATGTAGAGGAAAAATATCAGACACTTCACAAGGTAGAACCTTACGTAAACTGCCAGATGGTAGCCGGTAAGGATGCAGCCAAACCGGGCGAAGGAAAGAACTCCTGGCTCACCGGTACAGCGGCATGGATGTGGTATACAGTATCAGAATTCATCCTCGGCATCAAGCCAGATTATGAAGGTTTGCTCATCGATCCTTGTCTCCCAAGCACCGCTAAGGAGTATGAGGTAACCCGCAAGTTCCGTGGTGGCGAATACCATATCACAGTAAAGAATCCTAGCGGAAACCAGAAGGGTGTGAAGCAGATTACAGTGGATGGCACTCCTATCTCAGGCACCATCATTCCTTGCGCTGAAGGCAAGCATGAAGTAGTGGTTGAGATGTAAATCAGCCAAATTTCATCAAGTTACGATTTGAAAGTTCAATGTAACGAAATTCTTTTCACACCCATGCCCCCTGTTTTAGGGGGCATGGGTATCACAATAAACACTTGACGCCCTATTTTAGGGCGTCAAGTGTTTTATATATCTGATAATCTGATACTTAACTTTTAATATAAGCACATATTCAACAGTATCAAGAGTAAGATTCTAAGTCTCTATCATTGACTCAGTTCCTCAGTTTTTTCTAGGGGGTATATAGCCCTTATAGTTCAAAATTGTTTTAAATTGTTATATATTATATATTATTATATATATATATAATAAACTTCTAAATAAAGGAAAAAGTGAAGGGTCAGAGAAAAACTGAGGAACTGAGTAACTGAGGAACTGAGTCATTGCAGTAAAAACATCATAACCCTCGTAAACTCCTGATTTACTGCTTAACTCTATACTTTAAGAGAGCAAAGCTATGAGTTGCGACCCATAAAACTATGAGTTGTCACCCGCAAAACTATGAGTAAGGAAGTTTAACTACTTTCAATCTGAAAGCATAGTTCAAACATTTCCTTATCACACCCCCAAATTTGGCAGTATCAGAGAAAAGTTGTATCTTTGCACGGAATTCCATCCATTCCTTCCATTCCATCCATATCTACCATACCTTCCAACACCTTCCATACCGCTCCTTCCATGCCGCTCCTTCCATGCCATCCCCACAACTCCTTACGCCCAGCTTCAGCACGCGTCTCTCCATCCGAAGTATTAAAAGGAAAAAGATAAAAAAGTATGGCTTTTCGAGTTATTTTTTGTACTTTTGCAGCCGATAATGCATTTTGCGAACAAAACAGGATTCTTTAAAGAAAAGAAAGGAAATAACAATGAAGAAAATATTATACTTTGTGGCAGCCCTGGCTGCTACATCCTTTATCACTACGACGGGTACCAGCTGCAAGTTTGCACCCGACCAGCATGACGGCGACACGGTAGCTGCCAGCGAGTTTTACCCGATAGATACCTCTGCGGCTCATGCCAAGAAGATGGCGAAGATTGCTGCCATCAAGAACGGAAAAGACAGTGTAGGCATCTATTATGTGGGCAGCAATTCTACCAAAGACCTCATCGAGCTCGTATCCTATCCTTCACGCCGCGACACGATGATGTACAGCAAGACCCGACACATAAAGGTGAAGGGCAATGCCGACATCAACCACGTGGTTCGTGTAGACTTCTATCTGCATAACGGCAAGGATTCACTGGTGAAATATGTGGAGGAAGTGGAGCTCAAAACAAAAGAATAAAGCACCCCAAGCACACAAAAAAGGCTAGCATACAAAAACGCACACTAGCCTTTTTCGTATTTTATCTTACCTGAATTTCAAATCACTAATAACTAATCACTAATCATAGAATCCCGGCTGCTTGTACTCAATGCCCAGCTCATCATCTACTGTCGCGATGACACCCTGAATCTGACCCATGGCAAACATACGGCCGAGGAGAGTGTAACCGGCATTGTGACCATGATTGCTCTCATCGAATACGCCACCTGGCTCATCTGTGAAGGTCATACCGTGGTCTACTCGCATTGGCAATCGACGGCCGGAATTGCACTTGCCTTCCTGCTCAGCCTTCTCGAAGATGCGGCAAAGTTCAATGAGATGGCCGCGACCACCCAAGTGAGAAGCCTCTGTAAAGTTGCCGTTAGGGAAGATGTAGCAAGAACGCAGATGAACAAAATGAGTGCGGTCAGCAAACTGCTTAGCCATTGCCACACAGTCGTTGTGCTCGCCGGCAGAGAATGAACCTGCGCAGAAAGTCAGACCATTGTGCTTGTTTGGCACAGCATCGAGCATCCACTGGATATCCTCGGCACGACCGATGATTCTTGGCAAGCCGAATACAGGATAAGGAGGATCGTCTGGGTGAACACACATGTTGATGTCGTACTCATCGCAGATAGGCATGATAGCCTCCAGCCAGTACTTCATGTTCTCCTGCAACTTCTTCTTGTCAATGCCATCATAAAGCTTCAACAGGTCGCGGAACTTCTGCACAGGAGCCGAATCGCCCTCGCTGAAGTTACCCGATACGAAGCCCTGGGTCTTGATAATGATATTCTCTACCAAGGCATGATCCTGCTCAGGTGTAGAAGTCTTCTTGATTTCATCAGCCTCAGCCACGAGGTCTCTGCCCCACTTGTGCTCCTTAGAGAACTCAGCCCAATCCTCACGAGCGCCTTCACGCTGGAGGATGTAGATGTCGAAGTAGGCAAACTCGCCCCAGTTCATATAGAGGTTGTTGGCTCCGTTAGGATTGTCGTGCGACAAATCGGTACGTGCCCAGTCTAATACAGGCATGAAGTTGTAGCAGATGCACTTGATGCCTTCCTCACCCAGGTTGCGGAGACTCTCCTTGTAAACCTCAATCTGATGATCACGGTCAGGACCACCATATTTCAGGGTTTCAACAACAGGCAAAGACTCTACCACGCTCCATTTCATACCATAAGACTCGATGTACTCCTTGAGTTCATGAATCTTCTCGCGTGTCCAAACCTCACCCAGAGGAACATCGTGCAATGCTGTTACGATACCCTCAACACCTATCTGTTTCAACTGTGCAAGAGTGATCTTATCTTTCTTGCCAAACCAGCGCCATGTTCTTTCCATATATATTATATAATGTATAAGTTTAAAAATGAATTATCTTGCAGCAACATACTTATGCAATGTTGCTCTTACTGCACCCTTACCGGCAAAGAGTTCCTTCACCATGCCCTCAATCTGCTCGCCGAAGCCTGCCTCATAGAGATCGAGACCGAACACATCCTTGCGGGAATAGAGGTTCTTGAGGCAAGAGTAGTCCTGATCAGCCTTGCCTACTTCAAGAGGAGCTACGATAGCCTGGAGCTCTGCCAGCAATGGGTCAGAAGATGGCTCGAATGGCTTCAGGTTATCATCCAATGCCTTGAGATAACGGGCATAACCTGCCAATACCAGAGGAATCAACACAAGGTTGCTCTTGTCGAGACCGCGGTCGATATACTTCTTGATAGTCTCACCGAAACGGATAGAGAGTTTCTGGCTGGTATCGGTAGCGATACGCTGAGGAGCATCTGGCATGAACGGGTTAGGCAGACGCTTGTTAATAACGGTACCGATAAACTCGTATGGGTTCAATACACCTGGATCTGTCACTACTGGCATTGCCTCGATATAACCAATCTTCTGGATGAAGGCACGCAAATCCTCATCAGCCATCTCGGCAGAAATCAAGGTATAGTCGAGCATGCAGCCATAGATTGACATCGCTGTATGGAGAGGGTTCAGACAGGTGGTTACCTTCATGGTCTCAACCTCATCTACAGTCTTGCGGGATGTATAGAGCGCACCGCCCAACTCCAATGGCGGACGACCGTTGGTATAAGTATCCTCGCAAACGAGATACTGCACTTCCTCGGCATTTACGAAAGGAGCAGTGAAAGTATGCTTCTCGGTGATAATCGTATTGTTATCCTCGAAACCATCCTCAGCGAGCATCGCCTGTACCTTCTCGTGTGGACGAGGAGTAATCTTATCAATCATAGACCAAGGATAGGTAATCTTGCTGCTGTCATTGATATAATCTACGAAACCAGCCTCTACGATACCATCCTGTGCCCAACGCTCAGCATAAGCCTTTACGCCAGCCTTAACATGGTCACCATTGTGAGAACAGTTGTCGGTAGACTGAAGAGTAAGTGGCAACTTGCCTGCCTTATAACGCTCATAGAGAAGAGCGGTAAGCTTACCCATAGCAAATACTGCATCAAGACCACGTGCCAGATCAGCATCATTATAAGAATATCCCTTCTCGGTGATGGTGAAAGTAACCATCTGCAAAGTTGGAGCCTGGAAAATCTGAACCAGACGCGCCCAGTCGTCAGCAAACTGCTTGTCAGCCTTGATACTTTCGGTAACAGATGCGATAACCTTCTTTTCGATAGTACCATTAGACTGGAGGCTTACGAGAAGAGAGAGATTATTGTAAGGACGATAAGCCTTATCGATAATTTCGTAGTCGAAGCTTTCAGCAACAATAACACCACGATCGTACTTGCCGGTGTTAAGTGCATCGTTGAGAATAGCAGCAGGGAACGCACGGAAGATGTTACCTGCACCAAAGTGAACCCAAGTAGGTTCATCATGTGTCTTCTTAGCTACAGCAGCAATATCATACTTAGGGAGTTCATAACCTTTGGCTTCCCATTCTGCAGCTTGAAAGTTGTTAGAAAGAATGTCATTCAGTTTCATAATTAATAATTATTGATGTTGTTTTATGTAAATTTTTATCTTTTTATAAGCAATACTATGATTCCTCTTCTGTTGAGTCGGGGCAAAATTACGAATTTAATCTGAAATACCGCTCCTTTTTAGAGATTATTTTAAAATCTTGAACAATCAGAAACATAAATTGAACAAAAAGAAATGTTACGGTAACCCAAAAAAATACTTTTCGCCCTGTTTCCATTTTAACCGGTAGTAGACTATTTATATACACTTTACAGATTATCCAGTTCCTTGATCTGCTTTTTCGGTGTCACTCCAAGTCCCTTCAGGCTCTCTACCCTTCTCATCACATTGCCGGTGCCGTCATAGAGTTGCTTCTTAGCCTTATCAAAAGTACCCGACAGGCGGGTTATCAGATCACCCACACTCATAAAGGTATCTTCGAAGCCAGCCACCTTATCATACAGGTCAGCAGCCGTCTTCACGATTTTCTCCACATTCTTGTTCTGCCGGTCATACTGCCAGAGATTATAGGCAAGCTGGAGTGCCATGAGCAGATTGCTTGGTGAGATGATGATAATCTTCTTCTGATAAGCATAACGGCTGAGATCAGGCTGCTGCTTCATGGCTGCGATATAGCTGGTTTCGTTAGGGATGAACATCAGAACGAAACCGATGGCATCATCCACCAGTTTGGAATAGTCTTTGGCTGCCAGTTCATCGATGTGCTTTCGTACGCTCAGCGCATGTGCCTTCATCAGGCGTTCCTGTTCAGCCTCATCTTCTGCTGCCAGAGCATCGGAATAGGCGGTAAGCGAAACCTTGGAATCGATGACCACACTTCTGCCTTCCGGGAATCTGACGATGACATCCGGACGATAGTTCTTTCCCTCTTCATCTTTCGTATTCTCCTGAATGAAGAATTCCTCATCTTTACGAAGTCCGCTGTTCTCCAGGATGGTTTCCAGCACCATCTCTCCCCAGTCGCCCTGCATCTTGCTGTCGCCCTTCAATGCCTTGGTCAGGTTGGCAGCATCGGAGCCAATCTTCTCGGTCTGCTCCTTCAGGTTCAGTACAGCCTGCTGCTGTTCCTGCTGGAAGAGTTTCATCGTTGCCTCGAAGGTATTCTGCAGTTCCTTCTTGTTCACCTCGTTCTGGGTTTTGCTCTCCTCTACCGATTTCTTGAAATCAGCAAACTGTTCCTTGATAGGTTTCAGGAGTTCATCCATCTGCAGACGGTTGTTTTCCTGCAGAGCCGACTGTTTGGCAGCCAACTGCTCAGCCGCCACCTTCTGCTGTTCTATCGTCATTCGCTGCATTTCCTGCTTCAGGCTCTCGAGTTTCTGTGCCCACTGCTGGTCGCTTTCCGCCCTGAGCTTCGCCGCATACAGCCGCTCGTTCTCCATTTGAGATTTCATTGATTGAACCTCAGAAGCATGATGCAGTTTTATCTGTTCGATGTTAGCCGCCAGCACCTGAGCCCTCGCTACGAGCTGGGTTTTCTCCTCGCCCGCACTTTTTGCTTCCATCAGTTTCCCCACGAAGAATCCGATGGCAAGCCCTATGATGATTCCAATTACTATTTCCATTTATCCTTGTTTTGAATGATTCTGTAAATCTGCAAAAATTATGATTTGCAAAAGTAATCATTTCAAGACATAACACCAAACATCATGGGGGATTCTTGTAGATATTTAACTCTTCTGCATTTAACTATGCAAACAAAAAGAGCGCACCGCTATTGGCACGCTCTTTTCTTTAACTCATCATCTTTTAAATATACATTATCGGTTGGCAGTAGGCCACTGATAAGTATCAGTGCAATGGATATCAGCACTCTGGTCGGCAATCATCAACTTGAAGTCGCCTTCCTCCAATCTCCATTTGCCATTCCAACCTACGAAGGCCAAATCGTCTGCCTTTAATTCAAATGTCATGGTCTTGGTCTCACCAGGCTGAAGTTCCACCTTGTCGAAGGCACGGAGACGACGGCCATCAGGCACCATACTAGCGATGAGATCGCTGCTGAACAGGAGAACACTCTCCTTGCCTGCCACCTTTCCCGTATTCTTCACATCCACGCTCACCTTGATGATGTCGCCGTGGCGGAAATCAGACTGAGAAACCTTCAGGTTGCTATATTTGTAAGAGGTATAACTCAAACCATATCCGAAGCCCCACTGCTGGGTAATCTTCGCATTGTAGTCGTAAGCACCTTCCATCGTACCCACCTCCTCACTCTTCTTGAAGTCATAGTTGGCGAGCGAATTGATTTCCTTAGGATAGGTGTAAGGCATCTTACCACTGAAGTTTGACTTGCCCGATACCAGGTTTGCCAAGGCATCGCCGCCCATATTGCCAGGAATAAGGATGTCGATGATACCCTGTGCCAATGGTTCGATGTCAGCGATGAGACGAGGGCGACCTTCATTCAATACCAGAACGACAGGCTTACCGGTCTTGGCGAGTTCCTTCACGAGATTGCGTTGGTTCTCTGAAAGCCAAAGGTCGGTCAGATTGCCCGGAGTCTCAGTGTAAGAGTTCTCACCGATGCAGGCAACGATAACATCAACATTCTTTGCTGCATCAACTGCGCCCTTAATCTGAGGTTCGTTCTCCTCCCAGTATTTTCCCTTCTCATTATAGGTAACACCCTGGTTCAAGATAACATTCTCCTTGCCATACTCATTACAGAATGCCTCATAGATGGTATTGTACTTGCCGGCAAACTCATCGGCACGATGACCCTGCCAGGTATAGCTCCATCCACCGTCCAGGCAGCGCATCTGATTGGCATTAGGACCCGTGAGGAGAATCTTCTTGCCATGCTGCAAAGGAAGGATATTACCCTCGTTCTTCAGGAGCACCATACTCTCGGTAGCTCCCTCCAAGGCAAGCTTGGCAAACTCCTTGCCACCAAACTTAGGATAATTCTTCAGTTTCTGGGTTGGGTTCTTGAAGAGGTCGAGACGGTACTTCATGCGAAGCACACGACGGCAGGCATCGTCGATGCGACTCATCGGAATCTTACCTTCCTTCACCAGTTCTACAAGGTAGCCACAAGCATCGCAAGAATAAGGTTCCATAATCATGTCGATACCGGCATTGATGGCGATGCGGAGCGCATCCTTCTTGTCCTTTGCCACCATCTCACGAGTATAGAGATTGTTGATGTCTGCCCAGTCGGTGATGAGTACACCATCCCATCCAGTCTCTTCCTTCAGCCATCCTGTCAGGATGTCCTTGTTGGCATGCATCGGCATACCGTTGACGGAAGCGGAATTCACCATCACGGTCAAGGCTCCAGCCTGCAGACCCGCCAGGAAAGGAGCGAAGTGCTTCTCGCGCAAGTCGGCAGGAGAGATATAGGCTGGCGTACGGTCTTTACCGGTCCAAGGCACACCATAGCCCATGAAGTGCTTCATTGAAGTGGCAATGTGATACTGGTCGATGTTGTTTGGGTCCTCGCCCTGGAAACCATAGACCATCGCCTTGCCCATCTCTGAACTGAGGTAGCAATCCTCGCCAAAGTTCTCCCAGATGCGAGGCCAACGGGCATCACGACCGAGGTCAACGGTAGGACTGTAAGTCCAAGGTATGCTCACCGCACGAGTCTCATAAGCGGTAGCCTCAGCCGAACGGCGAGCTATCTCACGATTGAAGGTGGCAGCCACATTGATGTTCTGCGGGAAGAGGGTTCCGCCCTGTGTATAAGTAGAACCATGGTTCTGGTCGAGACCGAAGACACAAGGGATGCCGATGCGCTTCATCGAGATCTTCTGAATCTGAGAGATATACTTCTCCCACTGCTTGGCTGTAGGAGCGCAGGTATTTGGAGCGTTGAGGATAGAGCCAATCTTATAGCGGGAAAGGATAGAATCGGTCTTGTGCTCGTCGATATAGAACACACCGTTCTTGTCGTTGGCACCAAAGAGGTCGGTCACCAATTCCATCATCTGACCTATCTTTTCCTCCAAGGTGAGTTTCTTCAGGGTTTGTTCTACCTGAGCCTCTATCTTAGGGTCGCTCTTGATAACTGGAACATTGGCACTGGCTGTATAAGCCAATGCCAACATTGAAATAGATAATAATATTTTCTTCATAAATTCAAAGGTTTGACGTTTTATGATAAAAACGGAAATCTTTCCAATATATTATTCAATAGTTACTTTTTTTACGGTGTAACCGTCACCCACGAGGAGGAGACCATTCTGCTCTGTCAAGAGCTGGATAGACAAGTCGGTCAGTTCAAACTCCCATTTAGCAGGTCCATTCACCATGATGTCGCCACGCTCTGGGTCGCCCTTACCTGTAAGGATGTTGTTCCACCAAGCTGTGGCAGCGGTACCCTGACCATTTCCATCTACATAGACACGGAGGATGGTGCCAGCCTTCACCTTTGAGAGGAAGGTATCCTTCA
>ERZ507052.23-NODE-23-length-46790-cov-36.2598_pt1 | contig 46790 bp, 30 predicted proteins | sample MGYA00512868_ERZ507052 | MGnify/ENA metagenome assembly ERZ507052 | reverse complement strand
ACTGAATCATATCGTTCAGGAAATGGGAAATGCTACAGATGATGAGCATGGAATATACCGTACCCTCTACCATCTTGGGATTACCCTTGATTTTGTTACCTATTGACTTAATATTCATCTCTTTTATTGTTTGTTTTTCTTACCAATCTTATTTGAAAATCAACAGTTTATGTTGTTTTTGTTCTGCTTCAAGCTCCAATAAAATTCTCTTTGTGGCCAATCCTCCGGCAAAGCCCGTCAGGGAATGGTTGCTGCTGATACCCCGGTGGCAGGGTATACCCGGTGCCAGGTGGGCATGTCTTTATACCCATCGTAACCGAAATTCATGGAAGGAACCATATCTCTGGTTGTTACGTCGCGATGTATCAGATGCTACGTCGTGACGTAATTTCTTCCGCATCGATGGCGAAGTTACGAAAAAAGATTGAAATCCCCAAGCATTGAACCGAAAAAATGCTTTTTTGCTCAATACTTTCTGTGTTTTTCTCAAAAAAATACGCTGAAATCTGCTGAATAGCTTAAAATGAGCGAATTATGAGTCTTTTACCTCAATAGAGATAATGATTTGGCAACAGTCCCAATTTCTGCAATATGCATACGTTTGCTGTCAAACAACTCTTCTCTGCAGTAAAGATACAATAACTACACGAAATAACAATCGCTATATTGGAATAATTTACATAAAATAGCTTAATTTATAATGATTATCGCATAATTTAATGTATATTTGCAGCTAAATTCAGTGAATTTATGAAACAAAACAAGATAAGATAAAAGATATCTTAGCAAGCATGTTGTAGAAATTCCGATAATAAAATATTATTTGAATATGGGCATAAGCAAAGATTTAACAGAAGAGGATGTCAAGTTCCGCTATATCAACGAAGCCATCACAAGCAAGGGATGGTCAAAGGATAGTATATTCATGGAACAGAAGGTTAAATTTACTGACGGTAAAATTAGCCTTCATGGTAATCTTGTGCACAGAGAAAAACCGAAGTTTGCCGACTATGTACTTTATGCAAATAAGGCAACACCCATTGCTATAGTTGAAGCAAAGGATGCCAATCATTCTGTTTCACATGGATTGCAACAAGCCATGACCTATGCCCAAATGCTTGATGTGAAGTTTGCATACAGTTCAAATGGTGAAGGGTTTGCCGAACATGACTTCTTGACAGGCAAGGAACGCACTTTTGCTATGGACGAATTTCCAACAAAAGAAGAACTTATCGAAAGATATAAAAATGAGGCTAACGATGGAAACGGACTTAACGAACAAGAGCTGGCTATCATAAAGCAGCCTTTTTGCACTGGTCAGAATATATTCCCGCCACGATACTATCAGCGCAATGCAGTAAACCGCACTGTCAATGCTATTGCGAGAGGACAAAACCGTGTGCTCCTTGTCATGGCAACTGGCACTGGCAAGACATATACTGCATTTCAGATTGTATGGCGTTTACTTAAAAGTGGTTTGAAGAAGAAAGTGTTGTATCTTGCAGACCGCAATATATTGGTTGATCAATCCATACAGCAAGACTTCAAACCATTAGAAAAGGTAACGCACAAGATAGACTACTCAAAAGACAAGAACCACTTGGAAGAATTGGGGTCTTATCAAGTGTTCTTTGCACTCTATCAACAGTTGATTGGACAGAATGATGCCAAAAACTATAAGGAGTTGTTTCCTAATCCAGACTATTTTGATCTTGTTATCGTTGATGAGTGTCATAGAGGTAGCGCAAAGGATGATAGCAACTGGCGAAACATCTTGGAATACTTTTCTTCGGCTACTCATATAGGTATGACAGCAACACCAAAAGAAACAAAGTACCAGTCAAGTATTGGCTACTTTGGTGAGCCTATATATACATATAGTCTTAAAAACGGAATTGAGGACGGTTTCCTAGCTCCTTTCAAGGTAATCAACATCACAACCAACATTGGCGATGAGTGGAGACCGACAAAGGGACAAAAGGATATATACGGCAACGAGATAGAAGACCGCATTTATAACAACAGCGACTATGATTATAACATTATTATAGAAGACCGTATAAGGGAAGTTGCGCAAGAGATAACCAACTATCTGAAAAGCACTGACCGCATGGCTAAGACCATAGTGTTCTGTGCTGATGAAACACATGCGGAGCGTATGCGTCTGGCATTGACCAATGCCAATGCTGATATGTGCAAGAAAAATCCTGACTATGTGGTTCGCATAACAGGTAGCGATGAGTATGGTAAAGGCAAGTTGGATTACTTTATTTCAGTATCTTCGGAATATCCAGTCATTGCAACAACCAGCAAACTGCTTTCTACCGGTGTGGATTGCAAGATGGTAAAGCTGATAGTGCTTGACCAACAGATTGGTTCCATGACGGAGTTTAAGCAGATTATAGGACGCGGAACCCGTCTTCGTGAGAATGAGGGAAAGACCAATTTCACGGTGATGGACTTTCGAAATGTAACACGCTTGTTTGCTGACCCAGATTGGGACGGACCTATCGAGATGGATCCCGATTATCCTATAAAGTCCAGAGAGGCAAAAACTCCAGTTCTGCCTGTAGATGATACACCGCCAATAGTTGGTGATCCTATTACTCGTCCAAAGCCTCTTGTAGATAAAAATGGCTGCCAGGTAATGGTTGTCAATAAGGTAGTGTCCGTTTACGATGCCGATGGCAAGCTGCTTCGCACGGAGAGTATTACCGACTACACGAAGAAGAATATCCTTGATTCGTTTGCTACCATTGATACATTTACCTCCAAATGGAATGAAATAAAGAAAAAGTCAGACATTGCTGATATGCTGAAAGAAAGAGGCATAGATCTTGCAGAATTAAAAACTTCACAGGAAATGAGCAATGTGGATGATTTTGATTTCATCTGCCATATCGCATACGGCAAGAAGACCCTGACGAGGCGGGAACGTGCTGAGCAAGTGAAAAAGCGTGATATATTTACCAAGTATGGTGAGCAGGCACGGCTGGTACTTGAAAATTTGCTGGAGAAGTACATGGAAGAAGGCATTTCTGAACTTGAAAGTCTCACTGTGCTTGAAAACGATCCTTTCCGCCGATTGGGCTCTAAGGCAAATATAGTAAAGTTCTTCGGTGGCAAGAGAGAGTATCTGAAGGCCGTAAAAGAGTTGGAGCAATCAATATATAATATAGCATAAAAAGAAACAATATAAAATGAGTTTATCTAATTTCGTAAAACGAGTACGCAATATCATGCGCAATGATGCCGGTATCAACGGTGATGCGCAACGCATAGAACAAATGGCGTGGATGCTGTTCTTGAAAGTCTATGACGAGAAAGAGAATGATTGGGAGTTGGACGATGATGATTACAAGTCTATTATTCCTGAAGAATGCCGTTGGCGCAACTGGGCACATGACGATGGAAGCGGTAATGCCTTGACTGGTGATGAGCTGCTTTCGTTTGTCAACAACACATTGTTTGTGAAACTCAAAAACATAGAGATAACACCAACTACCCCTATCCGTCAGGCGATTGTAAAGACAACTTTTGAGGATGCCAACCAATATATGAAAGATGGCGTTCAGCTCCGCCAGGTGCTTAATGTGATAGACGGATTGAATCTTGGTGACTATGAAGAGAGTCATGCTTTCGGTGAGATATATGAGACTATCCTTAAAGAAATGCAGTCGGCTGGTTCCTCTGGTGAGTTCTATACCCCAAGAGCCTTAACAGAATTTATGGCAGAAATCGTCAATCCGCAGATTGGTGAAAAAATGGCAGACTTCGCTTGTGGTACAGGAGGTTTCATCACAAGTTGGTTGGGTGAATTGGACAAGAAGGTAAAGACTGCTGAAGACCGCAAAGAGTACAATCAGTCTGTATTTGGCATAGAAAAGAAACAATTCCCGTATATGCTATGTGTGACAAACCTGTTGCTGCATGGTATCGACACGCCATTGGTATATCACGACAACTCGCTTACCAAAGATGTACTCAACTATACAGACGAAGATAAGTTTGATGTAGTGTTGATGAACCCTCCATACGGTGGCAACGAGAAGTCGGATGTCAAGTCACACTTCCCTTCAGATATGCGCAGTAGCGAGACTGCCGACCTCTTCATGGTGCTTATCATGTATCGCTTGAAGAAAAATGGCCGTGCTGCTGTCATTGTTCCTGATGGTTTCCTTTTTGGAGCAGATAACACAAAGATTGCCATTAAGACAAAGTTGCTCAGGGATTTCAACTTGCACACCATTATCCGTTTGCCTGGCAGTATCTTTGCACCTTACACTTCGATTGCCACGAACATTTTGTTCTTCGACAATACCAGTGCGGATGGTGCTCCAGAAGGTTATTCTACAAAGAAAACGTGGTTCTATCGTTTGGATATGCCAGAGGGTTACAAGCATTTCTCCAAGACAAAGTCCATGAAGTCGGAACATTGCAATCCAATCCGTGAGTGGTGGAACAACCGTAAGGAGATTATTATTGCTGATGGTGACGAGAAATCTCGTTGCTATTCGGTTGAAGACCTTATCGCCACCGATTGCAACTTCGACTTGTGCAAGTTCCCGAAAGAGGATGAAGAAATCTTGCCTCCTGCCGAACTGCTTGCCGACTATTTCAAGAAGCGCAAGGCTCTTGATCATGAGATTGACAAGACTTTGGCAGAGATACAGCGTATATTGGGGATAGAAGTGAAAATTGATGAATGACAAGATTTGTGAGACGCCGTCTCACAAATTCAGAAAAGCAATGTTGTCATTGCTTTTCTGAATTTCAACAGCAAAAAAGAAAAATAATGGCAAATAAAGAAACAGAAAAACCAATATTCGTAAACAGAGACCTATCCATACCTTCTGCAGAATACAAGAAGTGGATTGGCGAATTGACCAAGCGTTACAAACAGTCACAAGTAAAAGCAGCGATAAAGGTCAATGAAGGCATGCTTCGCTTCTATTGGTCGCTTGGGCGTGATATAATGCTTATGAAAGCAGAGGCAAAATGGGGAACAAGTGTTTTAAAAAATCTAAGCTTGGACTTACAGCATGAGTTTCCTCATAGTAGAGGTCTCTCATATACCAATCTTAAATATGCCAGACAGTGGTATGCCTTTTATAATTCAAGTCAAGTAAATCGCCAACAACTTGTTGGCGATTTGGAAATGCCAGAGGTGTTTGCTTATGTACCATGGGGACATCACATCTCAATTATCTCTAAATCAGAGAGCATAGAAGAAGCGATGTTTTATATTCACAAAGTAGTAAGCGAGAATTTGAGCAGAAATGCATTAAATCGCTGTTTGGATTCACACCTATATGAGGCAGTTGGAAGTGCCCACACTAATTTTTCAGACAAGTTACCTGCGATACAGGGAAATCTTGCTAAGGAAGTATTAAAGAGTCCATATAATCTGGACTTCATGCAGATGCAGGAAGAATACAGCGAACGTGAGTTTGAAGAGAAATTGTCAAGGCACATAACTGAGTTTCTGTTAGAGTTAGGGCAAGGATTTGCTTATGTGGCAAGACAAAAAGAACTTGTCATGCCATCAGGAAAGGTCTACCGTCCAGATATGATTTTCTATCATATTAAGCTGCGCTGCTATGTGGTAATCGAATTAAAAGTAGTAGATTTTGAGCCTGAGTTTGCAGGTAAGTTGAACTTCTATGTTTCTGCTGTTGACGAATTGATGAAAGGGGCAGATGATAATCCTACTATTGGGCTACTCATTTGCAAGCACAAGGATGACATGACCGTAGAATGGGCTTTCAAAGGTGTTGATCGTCCATTGGGCGTGGCCGAATATGAGAATGAGATTCTTAAAGCAGTGGAAATGTTGCCAACTCCAGAGGAGATAAAAGAAAACCTCAAGTTGGAAGCAGAATTAGATGAAGACAAGAAATAGTTATAATTCGCCAACAAGTTGTTGGCGAATTATAAAATGTGGAACACTGTCCCACAAATTAGTCAAGCATTGCTTGATCAATTCAAACTCAAAGGCAGTCCAATAACTTTTAAAGATACATTGAAATTATAAACAATGAACGGCAAACAATTAAAGAACAGCATATTACAATGGGCGATACAGGGAAAACTTGTACCGCAAGACCCTAATGACGAACCTGCAAGCGTTTTGCTTGACAAGATTCGTCAAGAGAAAGAACGCTTGATCAAGGAGAAGAAAATCAAGCGTGACAAGAACGCATCCATTATCTACCGTGGTGAGGACAATTCCTATTATGAGAAGATACTTGCTACGGGGGAGGTGAAATGTATTGATGAGGAGATACCATTTGAGATACCCCAAGGGTGGAAATGGTGCAGAATGGGAGAACTTATATCCTATCAAAATGGATATGCCTATACATCATCAGAATTGAATAAGGAAGGAAAAGGTTTACCTGTTATTAAAAGCGGAAATTTAATGACCTATGAAGTAGTACTTAAGCCTAATAATGACTATGTAGAAAATCCCTCAACAAAGATGTTGGCTAGTGCTATAAAAAAGGGAGATTTATTGATGTGTTTGTCTTCTCAATCAGATAATCCAGAACCATTGGGTAAGACAGCAATATATAAAGTCAACAATACCGCCTTGCTAAACCAACGAGTTCTAAAAATGCGTCCTTGGCTTGAGGATATGTTAGAGTATATGTATTACGCTATAAACTCGGAATATTTCCATTATACTGTTTCTCATCAAGGAGGTGGTTCTGCGCAGGCAAATTTGAAATTAGGGCATGTATTATCTATGCTTCTTCCTTTAGCTCCATTAAAGGAAGAAATTAGAATCGTAGATAAAATAAATACAATCATGCCATTGGTTCATCAATACGAAACAACGTTTCTGAAACAAAAGAAGCTAAATTCGGAACTAAATGAAAGATTAAAGTCTGCAATTCTACAAGAAGCAATACAAGGCAAGCTTGTACCACAAATAAACGAAGAAGGAACAGCGCAAGAACTGCTTGAACAGATAAAAACAGAGAAGCAGAAACTCGTCAAAGAGGGCAAACTAAAGAAGTCAACCCTCAACGATTCTGTTATATTCCGTGGTGACGATAACAAGTATTATACCATTGACAAAAAAGAGAAAATATGTATTGATGATGAAATGCCATTTGATATTCCTGGCACATGGCAATGGTGTCGTTTGGGAACACTGTTCTCACATTGCACAGGGAAAGCATTAAATGCGTCAAATCTGAAAGGGTCATTAATGACTTACATTACCACTTCAAATCTATATTGGAATAGATTTGAACTCGACAATCTTAAGCGGATGCGTTTTACAGATGAAGAAATAGAAAAATGCACTGCTACGTTTGGAGATTTACTTGTCTGTGAAGGTGGAGACATTGGGCGTGCTGCAATATGGAACTACCAATATGATATAAGAATCCAAAATCATATACACAAACTTCGTGCTTATAAGCAACTTTGTACAAAGTTCTTCTTTTGGGTGTTTTATTTCTATAAGGCAACAGGACGAATAGGTGGTAAAGGTATTGGAATACAAGGGCTTTCTTCTAAAGCCTTAGATAATATTCTTATACCTTTACCCCCATTAAAAGAGCAACAACGAATTGTTGCTCAAATAGAAAAACTATTTGAGCAACTGCATTAATTGCTCTATCTTTTCAACAATGCGTTGTTGTTGTTTACGAGGAGGTAAAGGAAATAGTTTATTCTCTAAGTAACCAACAACAATACGTTGTTGATTAGCTGTTCCTTTAAATGTTGCTTCATCTATAAAGTAAGGAGACTCTAAGAAATACAACAGATACCATCTACCTATTGTATTACCATAGGGTCTCAACACTTTTAATTCTGTAGTTCCTGCCCCGATTCCATTAGGTAAGCCATGAAAAATTGCAGACTTTCTGTTTTGAAAACATGGCGTAATTTTAGCAAAAGCAACGTCACCATTCGCAAAATGAGTAAATCCCTTTTTTATATTTCCCCATTTAACCAAATCAAAAGTGAAATCTGATTTATAGCCTGCACTTACCTTTTCCATTGGAATAAATGCTGCTAAAGTCTCATCATCAGCCTCATTCTTTGGATTTAATTGAAATACATCACGAATTCTTACCCATTTCCAATTAGCTGGAATAGAAAAAGGAATTTCCTCAGTTATATCCACGCACTTCTTGCCTATCTTCTCGTAATACTTGTTCTTGGAACAAAATTATGTTATTTTATTAGGACAACATAATGTTTCACTAATAAAAGAACAGAAATGGAATTAGACAAATTTGAAGAGTTCCTAAGCCAAGGCAATATGGCTAAGAACACGATTTCGGCATATCTGTATGCCGTAAAGGAGTTTGGCTCTCAACACAAAGAGTTGAACAAGAGAAACTTGTTGGTTTACAAGACCTACTTGATTGAGACTTACAAGCCAAAGACGGTAAACCTCCGTATTCAGGCGTTGAACAAGTACCTTGTATTTGTGGGCAAGACGAAACTCCGCTTGAAGTCGGTCAAGGTGCAGCAACGTTCTTATCTGGAGAATGTCATTAGCAATGCCGACTACACCTTCTTGAAGAACAAGTTGAAGAAGGAAGACAACTTGGAGTGGTACTTTGTGGTGCGTTTCTTAGCTGCGACTGGTGCCAGAGTGAGCGAACTTGTACAAATCAAGATTGAGCACGTGCAAGTAGGCTATTACGACATCTACACCAAGGGTGGCAAGATACGGCGTATCTATATCCCAAAGACATTGCGCACGGAAACAGAAAAGTGGTTGCAGACACTCAACCGCACAAGTGGCTATCTCTTTCTTAATCGCTTTGGCGAGCGCATCACGACAAGAGGCATATCACAGCAGTTGAAGAACTATGCGATGAAGTATGGCTTGAATGAAAAAGTGGTGTACCCTCACTCGTTCCGCCATCGTTATGCCAAGAATTTCTTGGAGAAGTTCAACGATATAGCCTTGCTTGCCGACCTCATGGGACATGAAAGCATAGAGACAACACGTATCTATCTGCGAAGAAGTAGCTTGGAGCAACAAGAAATCGTAGATAAGGTTATCACTTGGTAAAATGCCAATAAAGGTTCATGTAAAACGTTTTATCATATGACATGCATATATAAACGACAACAAATCAATACGTCAGTAAATCATGTTATCATCATATTGGCAATATATGGCAGATAACCCCTAAAAATAAAGAATTGCCATATCCCTAACAGCTTTGTAATCAGAGAGATTACTGGCTGATATGGCAATATGGCAATTCTTGAAAGAAAAATATTTAAAAATAAGTCTTGTTATTTCACGCTCCACTCAAACAAACCGCAGGAATGGGTCTCTGGCTGCTTCAGCTCGAGCTTCATAGCCTTGGTCTTCACTGGGTCGAAATTCACGATGCAGGCTACACCTCGCTTGCATGGATAAGCATCGGCTCCAGGAACTTCCTTCCAGTTGCCTGCCTCGTCCTGATAGTAGAGCTTCCAGCTGTCTGGCACCTTGCAACCGCCCCAAGGCTGGTCGTCGTACCAATATACGGTGCTGGTCTTGATCTCCTTGCTCTCAGGGAAGGTGTAGGTAATCCATTCTGTGGTGTTCTTCTTTGGCCACCAGTGGATGTATGGGATAGAGTGGTCGTTCTCATCGGCAGGAACCAGTCCATCGGTAATGCTGCTCTTGGCTGGTACAGGAGAAGAGAATTCTACCTTAGCCTGTGCTGCGAGAGTTGCAGGAGCTGATGGCTTGGCTGCCTTGACATCCTGTGGCAACCATACCTTCATATTGCCGTTGCCACGATGAGCCCAGGCGAAGTATGGGATGAGGGTCAGGGTCTGGTCCTTGGTGCTCAGCTTGCCACTCTTGTCGTAGGCGAGGGTCTGCACGTTCTCGGTCAAGGTCTCCATGTTCTGACCCTTGTAGAGTGTCAATACATTCTTATATTTAGGGTCGATGAAACCATCGTAAGAGAGCTTGCCCTCAGCGAACTGAGGTTCGCGGTTCTCCAGGATGCTCATGATATCGAAGCCCTGGTTGTCTGGCCACTCTGCGCAATATACGATAGGACCACGCTCGATGCTGATGCAGCCACGGTCGGCCTCTACCTTGTTGTTGGCACGTACGGTGCGTGCCTCCATATCGAAGTGAACGCGAACTACATCACCCTTCTTCCACTTGCGGTTGATGGTATAATAGCCATCCTCTGTTACCTTAGCCTCTACCTTCTTGCCGTTTACGGTGATGGTATAGCCCAGACGCTTGTCGTCGCTGTAGTAGTAGAGATCAGATGGAACAGGCTGACCCTTTACCCAGCCCGGGATGCGGATCTTCATACCGAACTGACCAGCCTTGTTGTCATCTACCTTGATGGCGATGTCGCCGTTCCAAGGGTACTGTGTATCCTGACTCAGGGAAACCTTCTTGCCGGCTACTTTCAGAGAAGAAGAGTTGCTGAGGAAGAGGTTGACATATACATTCTTATCCTTTACGGCATATACATAGCCCGGGAGGGATGGCAGGAAGCGGCAGATGTTGCTAGGGCAGCAGGCACAGCCGAACCAAGCCTGGCGCTGATGCTGACCCATGCTCTCCAATGGGTTAGGGTAGAAGAAACCGCCGCCGTCCATGCTCACACCACTGATGAGACCATTGTAGAGAGTGCGCTCTAATACATCGTAATACTTACTCTCGCCATGGAGAAGGAAGAGACGGTAGTTGACATAAACATTGCCGATAGCTGCGCAGGTTTCGCAGTAGGCACTCATATTAGGCAACTCGTAGTTCTTGCCGAAAGCCTCGCCGTTGTTGGTGGCTCCGATTCCTCCGGTGATGTAGAGCTTCTTGCTCACGATGTTGTCCCAGATGCGGTCGATGGCGTGGATATAGGCGGTATCGCCGGTGAGGGCAGCTACATCTGCCATACCAGCATACATATAGGTAGCACGTACGGCATGACCTACAGCCTCGTCCTGTTCCAAAACCGGTTTGTGGCTCTGAGAATATTCCTGTTTGATAGATGTCTTGCCACGGTAGTCGAGGAAGAACTTAGCCTCTTCGAGATATTTCTTGTTGCCTGTAGCGAGATAGAGCTTGCAGAGCGCCATTTCGGCAATCTGATGTCCCGGTACCACGCAAGCCTGTCCTGGGTAAGGACCTACCTCGCGAACCACGCAGTCGGCATAGCGGATAGCGATGTCGAGGAACTTGCGGCTGCCAGTAGCTTGCCAGTGAGCCACGGCCCCTTCTACCATGTGGCCCAGGTTGTAGAGCTCGTGGCTCAGATCCTCTTCCTTGCTCCAGCGCTTGTCGCCAGCCCAGAAATGAGGATGCTTCGGGTTCTGTGTACGTGCGGTATAGAGATATCCGTCAGCCTCCTGAGCTGGAGCGATGATATCGAGCACACTGTCGATATACGCCTTGAGTTTCTTGTCTGGGTAGGTCTGAAGCACGTAGCTGGCACCCTCGATGGTCTTGTATGGGTCGGTATCATCGAAGCTCAGCGGCATCAGTTTACTTACATCATACTTTTCGCTAGGATGTGCAGCACGCTCAAAGTTCTTGTATCTTCCCTCTGATTCGCATTTGCTGAAAGCCAGCGGGATGGTTACCTTGCGAGAGGTTTCGATACGCTGTCCCCAGAACGTATTGTTCCAAACCTTTACTGATGTGAAAGGCACCGGAGTGATAGGATAACCACCCGAGCTCTTGTTTACCTTCTGTGCCGAAGCAGGCATCAATGCCAATGCCGCCAAGGCTGTTGTCATCAAAATCTTTTTCATGTTTTTTACTTTGAACTTTGAATTTTGAACATAGAACTTTATGATTAGTAAAGCTCAATGTTCTCTTTTCAGTATTCTTGATTATTATTTTTTAATTCTTAATTCTTCTTGGGGATGTATTGGCATCGAAAGTCTTTTCTGCAGCCTCCTGTTCCCAGTTATAATAACGGAGATTGGTGAGGGTAAATTGTTTTTCGCCTGCAAGAATTTCCAGTTTTCCTTCAGAAAGATTGGCAATACCTGTATTATCGGATTACCATAAGTTTTTATTTCTGTTGCAAATTTACGAATAGAATTGTTTATGTAATGCAAAGTAAGCCCAAAATGATGAAAATTTCGTATCACAAGTATCCAGTTAGACGATAATTGTATCTTTATGTACGATAATTTTAGGACTTCGTTGATTTTTTCTGTTATTTTGCAAGCGTAAACAAAAACGTATCATTTTTTAACCTAAAAGATATGAATTCAAAGCAGTTCACATTATTAATAGGAGTAGCTTGTTTGCCTGGAATGACAACAGCAGCCACGGTTTATCGCAGCATCTCTAAGGTGGAGGCGGTAACAGTGGATTGTCCGGTGGGCACAGCTCCCCGACTTCCTAATCTCGTATGGGTAACCTATTCTGATGGTTATTCAGAGTATCGGCAGGTACGCTGGGCTAACGCTCCGCTTGCTGATGAGCAGGCTGAGGCTGATGCGCAGAAACATCCTGCCGGGAGCCAATATGAGATAGGTGGTTTTGTGATTGGTGATGAGACTACTGACAATGGTTATCCTGTCAAGGCACAGATCAAGGTGGTGGCTGAAGGCTATCAGACTCCAGAAAAGGAAGTGGCTCATACCTTCTCACTCGCTGATGTGAGCATAGATGGTGACAACCGACTCACCCACAACCGTGATGAGGCACTCCGTGAGATCTGTTCCTGGGATGTTACCCAACAACTCTACAACTATCGCGATACCTACGGACTCAGTACCGAAGGGTATACCAAGAGTGATGGCTGGGATTCGCCAGACACCAAGCTCAAGGGTCATGGATCTGGCCACTATATGTCGGCAATCGCACAGGCATACGCCGTGGCAACTAATCCTGAACAGAAGGCTGTCCTCCGCAAGAACATCACCCGTATGGTGAATGAGTTACGACAGTATCAGGAGATGACCTTCGTATATAATAAGGAACTGAAGCGCAACTGGGAGGCTCGTGATTTCGCTCCTGAGGCAGAACTCAGAGAGATGAAGGGCACCTGGGCTGCTTTTGATGAGTATAAGAAGCACCCTGAACTGTATGGTTACGGTTACATCAACGCTATTCCGGCTCAGCATTGCGCCCTGATAGAAATGTATCGTGCCTACAACAACTCCGATTGGGTTTGGGCACCTTATTACAGCGTACACAAGCAGCTTGCCGGTCTGATAGACATTGCAACCTACTTTGATGATAAGGAAATCTGCGATAAGGCTCTCCTCATCGCCAAGGATATGGGACTCTGGGTATGGAACCGCATGCACTATCGCACTTACGTAAAGCAGGACGGCACCCAGGATGAGCGCAGAGCCAAGCCGGGCAACCGCTACGAGATGTGGGACATGTACATCGCCGGTGAGGTGGGAGGTATGAGTGAATCGCTCTCCCGTCTTTCTGAGATGGTTTCCAATCCGGATGAAAAGGCAAAGCTCCTCGAGGCTGCCAACTGTTTCGATGCGCCTAAGTTCTATGATCCGCTGAGCAAGAACATCGATGACATCCGCACCCGCCATGCCAACCAGCATATTCCGATGATTATCGGAGCGTTGCGCAGCTACAAGAGCAACCATAAACCATACTATTACAATCTGGCTGAGAACTTCTGGAGACTGGTACAGGGCAGATACATGTATGCGATGGGTGGTGTAGGAAATGGAGAGATGTTCCGCCAGCCATATACCCAGATTCTGAGTATGGCAACCAATGGACTGCAGGAAGGCGAATCGCAGGCTTATCCGGATATCAACGAAACCTGCTGCGCGTATAACCTCGTCAAGTTGAGCAAGGATTTGAACTGTTATAATCCTGATAATGCGCAGTATCTCGACTATATCGAGCGCACGCTGTACAATCAGATTATCGGTTCCCTCAATCCTGATCAGTATCAGACCTGCTATCAGTATGCGGTAGGTCTGAATGCCACCAAGCCGTTCGGCAACGAGACTCCTCAGAGCACCTGCTGCGGTGGTACTGGTTCTGAAAATCATACCAAGTACCAGCAGTCGGCTTATTTTGCCAACGATCATATTCTCTGGGTAGGACTCTATATGCCAACCACCCTCCGCTGGAAGGAGAAGGGCGTGACCATTAAGCAGGATTGCCTGTGGCCGGCACAGCATTCAGCCATCAAGATTACGGAAGGTGAGGGCGATTTCACCCTGAAACTCCGTGTACCATACTGGGCAACTCAAGGTTTCTCCATCAAGGTGAACGGCAAGGAAGTGGCAAAGAGCTATCAGCCTAGCACCTATGTAGAACTGGAGCAGAAGCACTGGAAGGTGGGAGATGTCGTAGAAATCGACATGCCATTCAGCAAGCATATCGAATATGGTGCCGACAAGCTTTCGAGCGATGTGGCAAGTCTGGACGGTACTCCGCTGAAGGCATCCTGGGTAGGAACCCTGATGTACGGACCATTGGTGATGGCGGGTACAGGCGCACAGACCTGGAACCAGGCTACGCTGAACATCGACTCCCGATTGAGTAATATCACCGTGGGCGAATCGAACGGCGTGACAACTGGTGCAGGAGCCAATCTCCTTACCCTGAAGCTAGATGGCAAGGAATTCCAGCCAGACTATTATCGCAACGCTAACAGTACCCACTATTACCGCATCAACCTGACCGATGCCAAGAGCAAGAAGAGCAAGAAGGTAACCCAGGATGAACTGGAAGGCACTACTGCCATCCTGAACCGTGCCATCAATACGATGCACCCTGGCAATCTTGCAGAGATGGAAGATCTCAGAGAACTTTCCGGTCTGCTTCGCCGTGCCGGCTGGCCTGATGAAAATACCAGCGCAGAACTAAAGAATGCCATCAGTTATGGCAGAATGGTTCAGAAATACGTGACCGACGGAAGTGGAATCCACGACATGATTCATGCCGCTGTGGGAAAACTGAAGAAGGCGATGAAACAATAATCCCAAAAATATAAAAGGCAATTTCTGAATAGAAATATAGGCTAAAAGACGAAAATATCGTCTAAAATACCAAAATTAACGATATTTTCACCTTTTTAGACGATTTTGTGGCGTAATATGCTAAATATTATGTTACTTTGCAATCGAAATTTAAAAGAAGAATAAACCTGGCAAAAATAGAATATGAGACAGACACAAAATATTTCAGGCTTTGTACATAGCCAAGCTTATGTAAAAGCCATCGCGTGTTTGATCCTTGCATGTGGAGGAGCATTACCTACTTTAGCAGCAAGCGAGACCTTATCAAGCCCAAAGGTAGAAAATGTTCAGCAGAACGAAGTTACCGTAAAGGGTGTAGTGAAGGATGCCAATGGTGAAGCCATCATTGGTGCGAGTGTTATTGAAAAAGGTAACGCCAAGAATGGTACTGTTACCGATATTGATGGCAACTATACCTTGAAGGTAAAACGTGGCGCAACCTTAACAATCTCCTATATCGGATATGTAAATCAAGAGACCAAAGGCGGTGATGTGACACTTCAGGAAGACTTGAAGTCTTTGAACGAAGTAATCGTAATCGGTTATGGTACCCAGAAGAAGGGGGATATCACTTCTGCCATTACCAGTATTAAGGCGGAAGACTTTACAACAGGTAAAGTGAAAGATGCTGCCGAGTTAATTAAGGGTAAGGTTGCTGGTTTGACTATTGCCAATGGTTCTGGTGACCCTAATGCTGAATCTACCATCCGTCTTCGTGGTGTGATTTCCTTGAATGGTAGTAACACGCCTTTGGTTCTTGTAGATGGTATTGAAGGTTCTCTTAGTACTGTAGCTCCTGAGAATATTGCAAGTATTGATGTTTTGAAGGATGCTTCCGCTGCTGCTATCTATGGTACTCGTGGTGCTAATGGTGTTATCATCATTACCACTAAAGGTGGTCAGCGTGAGTCTAAGACAGAAGTAAGCTATTCTGGCTATGCTTCTTTGTCAGCTTTTGCCAAGACTCTTGATTTCATGGATGGAGCAGATATCCGCGAAGGTAAGACGGATTTTTCGGATAAAGGTTATGATACAGATTGGTTGGATGCTATAACTAGAACAGCATTTAGCCATAATCATAATGTGTTAATTCATGGCGGTAACAAGACTACTACTTATTCAGCAGATTTTACTTATCGTAAGGATGAGGGTGTCTTTTTGGATACCTATAATGAAAATATGAAGGCTAGTTTCGACTTGAGCCATTGGATGCTTAACGATATGGTAAAGATTCAAGTAAATCTTTTGAAAACATGGCATGAGAATGGTCCTATCGATGCTGCTGGTCAGATGTTATATCGTCAGGCTATTATCCGTAATCCTACGGAGCCAATCTATAATGCTGATGGTAGTTACTGCGAGAATTTTGCCGTAAACTATTATTATAATCCATTGGGTATTATCAAGGAACACAAGGGACAGTATAAAACTGAAACTACTCGATTTACAGGCTCTCTTATATTTGAACCAATTAAGGGCTGGCAGACTAAGGCTATGTTCTCTACGGATCGTTTCAACAATCATGATCAGACCTATTATACTTCTAAGTATTATAGTCAGGCTTCCGAAAACCATACAGGTTACGCTTCCCAGAATTATGATACAGGTCAGACCGATAATTTCGAGTTGACAAGCAATTTCAACCATCAGTTTGGTGAGCATCGTTTTAATGCGCTTGCTGGTTACAGCTATCAAGAAGACACATGGTATGGATTCAGTGGTAACAACTATGATTTTCCTACCGATATGTTCGAGTATAACAATATGTATATCGGTGCAGCTCTTAAGAATGGTAAGGCGGGATTAAATAGCTACAAGAGCGAGTCGAAGTTGATTGGTTTCTTTGGACGTATCAGTTACGGCTATGCTGATAGATACAATATTCTTGTCAGTGTTCGTCATGAAGGCTCTTCTAAGTTTGGAGCCAATCATAAGTGGGGAACTTTCCCTTCTGCATCACTTGGATGGACTATCAGTAATGAAAAGTTCATGAAGGATGTAAAGTGGGTGAACAACTTGAAACTTCGTGCTGGTTTTGGTGTTACAGGTGTAATTCCTAATGATCCTTATCAATCATTGACTCGTTGGACATATGGTAGTAGCACTATAAATCCTACTTATTATTACGACAATAACAAATGGAATCTTGGTTTGATTGTAAACTCAAATCCAAATCCAGATTTGAAGTGGGAAAAGTCAACAGAGTTCAACATAGGTTTGGATTGGAGCATCTTGGGTGAGCGATTGAGTGGTACTATAGATGTTTATAAAAAGACCACAAAGGATATGCTTTGGTGGTATGATGTACCAACCCCACCAAACTACTATAAGCAAACTCTTGCCAATGTAGGTGAGATGCGTAACCAAGGTATCGAGGCTTCTGTTACGGCAATTCCTGTTCGTACAAAAGACTTTGAATATAAAACAACTGTTACTGTTTCTCATAACTCAAACAAGTTGATCAGTTTGTCAAATGATCTTTATGAAACAGCCAATCAGCGTGATGAGGCTTATTTAGGTGAGCCAATTTCTATGTCTACACAGCGATTGGAGGTTGGTAAGTCTATTGGTAATTTCTACGGAATGAAATCTGTGGGTGTTTCTGAGAATGGCTTGTGGATGATAGAGAATGTTGAGACTGGAGAGGCAGAGGAGTTTAAAGACAATATGTTGTCTAATGACAAGTATCGTCAGTATTTAGGCAATGCTCTTCCTAAGGTGTATATGGGATGGACTAATGCATTCCGTTACAAGAACTTCGACTTGTCTTTGCAGTTCACTGGTCAGTTCGGGTTCAAAATCTTGAACGAGGCTCGTTGCTACTACGAGAATAACTCTATAGCATACAATCGTTTGAAGTCGGCAAATGATGAGCCTTACGGATGTGGACATAAGTTGTCTTCAGCACAAAAGCAGGCTTTTGTCAGCTACTATCTGGAGAATGGTGATTTCTTGAAATTGAGCAGTGCAACTTTGGCTTATAATGTGCCTCTTAAGGAGAATAAGTATGTAAAAGCTGCTCGTGTTTATCTTTCAGGAACAAACTTGTTTACTATTACAGGTTATAAAGGATTGGATCCAGAGTTGACCAATAAGGATGTGCAAGCTTCTGGTATTGATTGGAGAGATAAGTATCCGTCCATTCGTACCTTTACATTGGGAGTCAATCTTACATTCTAACAATTTTAAGCGTTATAGATATGAATACTAAATTTCGTAATATATTATATGGTACAATGCTGGGAGTTGCAGGATTGGCTACTACTGGATGTACCGATTTGGATGAGCATTTATATGATACAATTGCTACTGAAAACCATGAGTTTACCAATAAGGAAATCATGGCTATGTTCGGTCCCGTATATAGCAGTTTGCGTGATGTATATTGGGGATGGTATAGTTATGCCGATATGATGGACCAATCTTCTGATGTTTGGTGTATTCCTTATCGCATTGGTATTGGTTGGGGAGATCTTTATGTGTCTATGCATAAGCATGAGTTCCATCCACAGATTGCGCATTTTAACGATACTTGGACTCGTAACTATGCAGGTATCAATGCTTGTAATAAGTTGTTGGGGTATCAGCAGATTCAGAAGAATCCTAAGTTGGTGGCTCAGTTGAGAGGCTATCGTGCCTTGTATTACTATATACTCTTTGACTTGTTCCGCAATATTCCTTTGGATACTGAATTTGAGCACCCTGATGGTTGGTTACCAGAGCAAGCTAAGCCTCAGGAGACCTTTGATTTCTTGGTCAAGGAATTGAATGAGATTGCAGACGATTGTGGCACAACTATAGAGATGGGAAAGCTCAACAAGTATGCCATCCATATGATTTTGGCAAAAATGTACTTGAATCATAATGCTTGGTTCCAGGATGATTCCGACAATAGCTGGTATGGTAAGTGTATAGATGAACTTAATCAGGTAATGGAGGGACCTTTCTCTTTGGCTTCTGCATATTCTGCTAACTTTATGGATGATATCTCTGGCTCTCCAGAGATAATCTTTGGTATCCCATTCGAGAATAAGTATGCTTCTGGTAACTATATGGCAAATATATGGATGCACGTAGCTGGTAAGGCAACTTGGGGCTTTGATGGTTGGGCAACAGGTGGTGCTGCTGTGATGCCTCAGTTCCTTGATACTTATGATAAGGATGACTCTCGTTTTAAGGATTGTTGGATTGGTGGTCAGCAGTATGATGCTTCTGGCGCTCCTATTTATTATGATGGTGAACCTTTGGTTTACACTAAGGAGTTACATAGTATTGATAATCCTGGTTGTTATCCTTTCGAAAGCTACCGTTTAGTGAAGTATGAAATCAAGGGTGGTGAGTATGGTTCTTCATATGATGATGTACCATTCTTCCGCTTGGCTGATGCTTATATGATGAAGGCTGAGTGCTTGCTTCGTCTTGGTGGCTATAAGGGCGAAACAGAGCAGACTGCTGCAGATTTGGTTACCAAGGTTCGTGAACGTAACTTCTTGAACAACCCAGAGAAGGCAAAGGTGACCGTAGAGAAATTGAAAGGTGGTAGTGTGTATGCATACGGACACCGTGAAAACCAAGGAAAAATGGGTGAGGCTGACAAATGGATTATCACCAATGAAGGTGGACAAGACATCGAATTCGGTGGATTGCTTGATGAACTGGCTTGGGAATTCGTGGCAGAGCATCATCGTCGTCAAGACTTGATTCGTTTCCATATCAAAGGGTCTGGCGAGAATGTCTATAATGGCAAGTCATGGTTCTGTAAAGATGCAAATCCAGATAAAACAGACCGCCATAAGGATATCTTCCCTATTCCAAAGTCGGCTTTGGATGGCAACCCTAAGTTGAAACAGAATCCTGGTTATGCTGATAATAATCAGTGATAAAGTTATAAACTGAAAATAATAAAACAATATGAAAAAGATATTTTTATATACAATGTTAGCTTGCATGGCCGTATCATTCGGCTCATGCAGCGATGATCCGATGGATGCTACCGAGAAGCATGTATATGGAGAAAATGAGAATCCGTATTTGCGTACTGATGCTTCTGCAACGGAACTTTTTGTTTCTTTGCTTATGTTGATAACACTCTCGTTTCTCCTTTTAATACGTACATATCCGAAGCGTAAGATGTGTTGTCTTAATACCCTATAACTCATTACTTAAACAGTCATACTTCTACGTTTATTTGGCTTGAACATCTTGATTCGTGTGGTTGCTGCCATATGCCGGCAACATTGCTGCCATATGCCAGCAACATTGCTGGCAATTGCCGACAACCTTGCTGGCATATGGAAGCAATCGCATACATCTAATTCTTTAAGGCGATAGATTGGTCTTCTCACATCATATCAGCTATGTGTTTTAGCCTTTAAGAATACTCAAGAAAGCATTCAAAAATAGTTATTTTGCAAGCGGAACTTAACATGAACTTATTTACTGAACTTCCTGATATGCGAAAGTTCAGTAGTCTTACTATTAAAAAGTAGCTATTTGCTTGTTTCGGGGCTTTTTTTGTTCTTTTTGTTGTATTTCTCGTTATATTTTTGTAATTTTGCGGCATTAAATTATCTAACAACAGAAAATAAAGACTCATATAATGAGAAAGATATCTACTCTAGTGGTTTCTGTGCTCTGCATGATGATGCCTGTAGGGGCTGAGGCGCAGGTACCGACAGCCTTCGTCTCGAAAGGGGCTACGGATATTCAGGCGCAGCCACATTCGATAACGCAAACAAACTCGGGTGCACAATTGGCTGCTATCGACCCTATGGTGCGCTCTATCACGATGGATAATGGTTTGCCGAGTAATGCTGTGCGTAGCGTGGTTCAAGGTTCCAAGGGATACATGTGGTTTGGTACAGACAACGGATTGTGCCGTTTTGACGGATACGATGTCAAAACCTATTATAATCCCTTTACGGCTGTAGACCAGTTTGTGAGCGCCCTTACTGCTTGCGAAGAAGGACTGCTGGTAGGTTGCAATAATGGAGCCTATCTGTTCTGTAATGCAACCGACCAATTCCAGAAACTGAGTGATAAGATTACGGCGCCTGTCCTTAATTTTTCGCTTGACGGCGATCAGAATGTTTGGATTTCTACTAGCGGACAGGGCGTGTTCAGATACAATCGGACTACTCACGAACTGCATCAGTATCCGATGAAGAATATTCAGGGTAAAGTGAAAAGTACGCTGGTTGATGCCAACAACCAGGTATGGATGCTCTGTAACCAGGGTGAAGCCAGCATCTATCATCTCAACAAGTCGACTGACCAGTTTGAAGCATTCCCTCTGAAGGGCGATGCAACCATGTTTCACGGCATGGCGATGCTGGCTACTCCCGATGGCAATGTTTATGTCGGAACCTGGGAAAACGGACTTTACAAGCTCAACGCCGATGGTAGTGCCGAACAGCTCATCAGCGGAACCTTGAGTAATGCTGTTCATCATATCCATCAGCTTTACTGCAACGACAACAAGTCTCTTCTCATAGCCAGCGATGATGGATTGGTGGAGTATGACATCCAGAACCGTATCTGGCACATGTTGTCGGAAGTCAACAATCCGAGCCGGAGTACGAGCGAGCGCTTTGTTTATGGTATTGCGGATGATAATGAAGGTGGCACTTGGGTATCTACTTACTATGGTGGTGTGAATTATCTTCCTTCTATGAGTTTTGAAGAGCGTTTCCATGCTTATTCTGCCCGTCTGGGCGGATTGCGCGGTAATGTGGTAGGAAGATTCTTCGAAGACCGTCAGCATCGCATCTGGATAGCTACGGATGATGCCGGACTCGACTGCTTTAATCCCCAGACCGACAGCTTTGTTTCTTATCCGGGCAAGGCGGCTATGGGCAAGTATAATGTTCATGCGCTCTTTGCTGATGAAAATGATCTGTGGGTAGGAACCTATGGCAATGGTGTCATCAGAATGAATATGGCTACCGGAGCGCAGCAGGTTTTCCTGACCGATGGAATGGCTTCGGGCGGTAATGCCTATTGTATTTATCGCGACCGGAAAAAACGCCTCTGGGCGGCTTCGATGGATGGTGCCAACCTCTTCGATGAAGGACAGCAGAAGTTCAGCAAAATCAAGTCGTTCAAGTCGCTTACCATCGATATCAAGGAAGATCCTCAGGGCAACGTATGGTTTGCTACTCAGGGAGGCGGCTTGTGGCGCTTGGACAAGAATAATGTCTGGAAACAGTATAAACATGTAGAGAATGATTCTAATTCGCTGGTGAGTGATCTGGTAAACTGTCTGGTTATTGGCGAAAAGGGGCAGCTCTATGCCGCAACCGGCGATGGGCTTTGCGAATTTCTGCCTTCAAAAGGTATATTCCGACGCATCTCCATCGATGCTCCTAGTCAGGATTTCACGAGTCTTGTCATTTCGCAGGGAGTAATGTGGATTTCTACCAGCAAGGGTATTGTGAAATATACGCCGGGTGAACCTGTCCAGCTATTCAATAAATATGACGGACTCACTTGTAATCAGTTTATACCAAACGCCGGACTCCTGGCTTCTGATGGCAGAATCTATTTCGGTTCTACAAGAGGTTTCAACTGCTTCTATCCATATCTCGTCAAGATTAACCAGGTAGCTCCTCCTGTAGCAATCACTTCGGTAGAACTCTTCGGACAGCCGATAGAGGCGGGGAGCGACCAGCTGGAGAAATCTCTGAGTCATGCAGCAGAACTCAATCTGTCTCATAACGAGAATACCATCAATATCTCGTTTGCCGCCCTGAGCTATGTATCGCCTGAGAAGAACCAGTATGCTTACAAACTTGAGGGAGTAGACAAGGATTGGATTTATACCCACGAGCATCGTGCCAACTATACCAATCTTCCTGCCGGAACCTATACCTTCCTGGTTAAGGCAACCAATAATGATGGTGTATGGTCGAAGAATGAGGCAAAACTGAAGATTGTGGTTCATCCGCCGTTCTGGTGGTCTCTGCCAGCCAAGATTCTGTATCTTCTGCTCATCGGTTACGCAATCTACTGGTTCATGCAGAGCCGGTTGAAACGTGAGAAACTCCGTCATCAGGAAGAACTCGACCAGTTGGAACTCAAGCAGGATCAGGAGATGAGAGATGCCCGCCTGCAGTTCTTCACGATGATAGCCCATGAAATCCGTACGCCGGTAACGCTTATCATCGGACCTTTGGAGAGTCTGAAAGAGCATTGGAAACAGGTTTCCGGAAAACTTTCCGATGGTGAGACTATCACGCAGACGCTTTCTGTTATCGACCGTAACGCCCAGCGGTTGCTCCTGCTCGTCAATCAGCTGCTCGATTTCAACAAAGTGCAGCAGAAGGGCATGCAGGTTCATTTCCGTTTGAACAACATTTCTAAGCTGATGCATGCTGTGGCAGAGCGCTTTGCTCCTACCTTCGAGCAGAAAAGCATCCGTCTTGATGTAGATTATCCAGCCGATGAGCTCGTGGCGATGATAGATCAGGAGGCCATTACCAAGGTTATCAGCAATCTGATGAGCAACGCCTTGAAATATACCGAGGATTATGTACGCTTGTCCTGCCGCCTGCTGGAGAATGGAACCCATTTCCGCATAGAGGTGGAAGACAACGGATTGGGAATCAGTCCTGACGAAAAGGAGAAAATCTTCGGAGCTTTCTATCAGGCACGCGACAACAAACCGGGAACCGGAATCGGTCTCAACATCGTGAAGAATCTCGTTGAGGCTCATCATGGTATGGTTGAAGTAGAATCTGCAGTAGGTAAGGGATCTACCTTTATCGTAACCTTGCCGCTCAACCAGTTGGATGCTGTGGTTGAGAAGGCGGATGAAATGGTGAAGGAAGAAGAAACTGTTGCTGAGGAAAATCTGCTGACAGATGAAACTCCAGTTGGGCAAGGTTCTCAAAAGGCAGGCGTTGCTGTTGCCAGTCCGCTTCGTGAACCGGCAAAACCGACGATGCTGATTGTGGATGATGATGAAGACATGCGCCAGTTTGTGAAGGCTCATTTCGAAAAGATGTATACGGTTTATACCGCCGACAACGGAAAGGATGCGCTCCGTAAACTGGAGAAACATCCGGTTTCGCTCATCATAAGCGACTGGATGATGCCGGAGATGGACGGTCCGGAGTTCTGCCGTAGGGTGCGTGAAAATTCTGAATATTCTCATCTCCCGTTCGTGATGCTCACGGCAAAGACCGATGATGCGGCGAAGACGGAGAGTATGAACTGTGGAGCCGATGTCTACATAGAAAAGCCGTTCTCGATGAAGTATCTTGAGGCAAGCGTAAGACAGCTTCTTGAGATGCGCCGTCTGTTGAGGAGTAAGTTCTCTCATACTCCGCTTGAGCCGATAGCAGAGATAGCTCCAACTCAGGTTGATAATGCGTTCCTGGAACGAATGTCTCGCATCATCGAAGAGAATGTGGCGAATCCGGAACTCAACGTGGCGTTCCTTGCCGAAAAGATGGGCATAAGCCGCTCTTCGCTCTTTAATAAGATTCGCGGTCTTGCCGATGTTACGCCAAACGAGATGATCCAGCTCGTGAAACTGAAGAAGGGCGCACAGCTCCTGAAAGAAGGAAACTACCGCATCAGCGAAATCAGCTATATGGTAGGTTTCAGCAGTCCTAGCTATTTTGCCAAGTGCTTCCAGAAGCAATTTGGCGTCAAGCCGATGGATTTCGTGGCTGCGGAATCGTAGGATAGAAAAACTATTCGGATAGAATAAAAAATCGCCTGGGTGCTCAGATGCATCCAGGCGATTGTCTTATTTGTAAAAAGCCTATTCTTTATTTCTTTGTGGCTCTGATGAAGAAACCGATGAGGCAGATGTAAGCCAGGAGCGAACAAACCTCAGACATCGGATTAACCCACCAGCTGTCGGCGATACTTACCTCGATGCCGCCAAACTTCAGAAGGGCGCTAACCACACCCATCAGGGCTCCACCGGCGATGAAGCCGCTGGCGATGAGCGTTCCCTTCTCACCACGTTCGCTGTTCACCTTGGCATCCTTGCTGCGCGAAGTAACATACCAGTTGATGACTCCACCCACGAGCAGAGGAACGTTCAGTTCCAGCGGAATAAACATACCCAGGGCGAAAGCCAGGGCAGGAATCTTGAAATAAGTCAGCACGATGGCTATTACGGCTCCGATGCCATAGAGCACCCAAGGAGCTCCCACGCCATTCATCAAAGGATCGATAACCGCAGCCATCGCATTAGCCTGAGGAGCTGCAAGCGAACCCGATGCGAAACCGTAAGTCTCGTTCAGCAGCATCATCACGCCGCCCACGGTAGCCGCACTCACCAGGGTACCGAGGAATTTCCATCCCTCCTGTTTCTTAGGAGTTGTTCCAAGCCAGTAACCAATCTTCAAGTCGGTAATAAACGAACCTGCTACCGAGAGGGCTGTACAAACCACACCACCCATAATCAGGGCAGCCAGCATGCCGCCAGGACCTTTCAGGCCGACAGCCACCATCACCACAGAGGCGAAGATGAGCGTCATCAGGGTCATTCCCGAAACAGGGTTTGAACCCACGATAGCGATGGCATTAGCCGCTACGGTAGTAAAGAGGAAGGCGATGGCAGCCACGAGCAGAATGGCGATAATGGCGAAGAGGAGGTTGCCCTCCATCACGCCAAACCAGAAGAAGAGGAAGGTTACGAGGATGGTAACAAGCGAACCGATAGCGATAATCTTGAAAGAGATGTCGCGCTGGGTACGCTTCACGTTCTCATCCACATCGCTCTTGCCCTTCAGCTCCTTGGCAGCCAGACCTACGGCACTCTTGATGATGCCCCAGCTCTTGATGATGCCGATGATACCCGCCATGGCGATACCGCCGATACCGATGCTGCGGGCGTAGGCACGGAAGATTTCCTCCGGACTCATCGCACCCACGGTCTTCACGATGCTAGGATCCCAGGCGCTCAGCACGCTATCATGGAAGATAACGCTCATGCCCGGAACAATCAGCCACCATACTACGAGCGAACCCAGACAGGTGAAGAAGGCATACTTCAGACCGATGATGTAACCCAGACCTAATACGGCAGCACCTGTGTTTACCTTGAATACGAGTTTAGCCTTGTCAGCCAGGTCGCATCCCAGACTTACCACACGCGATGTGAAATTCTCGTTCCACCATCCCAGGCTGGCTACGATAAAGTCGTAAAGACCACCCACCAGTCCGGCTATGAGCAGCGGCTTAGCCTGGTCGCCTCCCTTGGCTCCGCTCACCAGTACCTGCGTGGTAGCCGTAGCCTCAGGGAACGGATACTTGCCGTGCATATCGCTTACGAAGTACTTGCGGAAAGGAATAAGAAAAAGGATTCCCAAGACTCCTCCCAAGGCCGAAGCCATGAAGATCTTCATAAACGAAGTAGTCATCTCCGGATATTTAGCCTGCAGGATGTAGATGGCTGGCAGGGTAAAGATGGCTCCTGCCACCACAGCACCTGAACAGGCTCCGATGCTCTGGATGATGACATTCTCGCCCAGCGCCTTGCTACGCTTGGTAGCGGTACTTACGCCCACGGCGATGATAGCGATAGGGATGGCTGCTTCGAACACCTGACCCACCTTCAAGCCCAGATAAGCTGCGGCGGCAGAGAAGATGACTGCCATCACGATTCCCCATGTAACCGACCATCCGTTCACCTCAGGATAAACCTTGTCAGGCGACATCAGCGGCTTATATTCCTCCCCGTCTTTCAGTTCGCGGAATGCGTTCTCGGGGAGTTGCAAATTGTCTTTTTCTTCCATTATTTCTCAATTCTGATGATATACTCACTCATGAAACTTGCACCTGGCTGCAGACGGTTCATCAGATACTTGTCCTTAAACTCGCCATCATATTCAGCCCAGTCGCTCAAACCATACCATGGCTCGATGCAGATGAATGGAGCGTGCTTGCCTGTTGGGTTCCAGATACCTACGGCTGGAGTCTTGAACTCGAGGGTTACATGAGGTTCGCCCTGCTCGTTGAGAATGCTCACCTGCTTAACCTGACTCTTGTCGAAGATAACAGCATCTTCTGCGAAAGTCTCCTCGTTTACTTCCCAGATACCCTTGTCGGTTTCTACGGTTTCCTTAGCCTGACGGTCGATGCATCCGCCTACGTTACCATAGAGACGAACAGGAGCCTCGTTGTCGAGTTTCAGGGTCGCCTTCATTTCTTCGCCCTTCTTGCAGCCAGGAACCATGAATGCTGGGTGACCGCCAATCTGGAAGAAGATTTCCTTGTCGTCGGTATTCTCTACGTGCCAGATGACATGAATCTCGTTGCCCTGCAGGCGGTAAGAGATGGCAAGGTTGAAGTGGTAAGGATAGTTCTTCTGAGTCTCTTCGTTGTCGATGAGCGCGAAGGTGAGGCGGTCGGCAGTCTTTCCAACGAGTTTGAACTCTGTATCGCGTGCGAAACCATGGCGAGGAAGGTGATACTCCTTGCCCTCTGTGCGATAAGTGTCTTTCCACAATCCGCATACGATAGGGAAGAGGATAGGAGAGTGGCGGTTCCAGTATTTCTCGTCGCCATCCCAGAGATATTCATTACCATTAGCATCCTTGATGCTCTGAAGTTCTGCTCCGAGAGATGAAATCTCAAGTGTGAGCTGATCATTCTTAATCTGTTCCATTGTTATTAATTCTTTTGTTTAGTTTTTAATGTTTCATCTGATTATCTTTTTTCAAAGATATTGCAAAGGTACAATTTATTTTCGTAAAGCACAAGAAAAGAGCGTTTTTTCTCAGATATTACAATATATTTATACGATTTTGTTAGCTTATCTCGAATATTTGCTGTAACTTTGCAGTCCGAAATAGATAGATAACAAGAAGTATAAGAAAAAAATAGTATTTAATCTAATGACAAGCAGTAATAAAGTTAAAGGCTTTGCGGCGGGCGTTGTTGCCGCAGTATGTTATGGTACCAATCCTTTGGGCACGCTCGAACTCTATGGCGACGGATTCAATTCCAGTTCTGTACTCATCTATCGTTATCTCTTGGCGGTACTGATGTTTGCCGTGGTGATGCTGTTCCGCAAGGAGAGTTTCAAGGTGAAGTGGGGACATCTGATTCGTCTTGGCGTGCTGGGCTGCATGTTTTCGCTCTCATCAGCTACGCTTTATGTCAGTTTCCATTATATGGCGGCAGGTATTGCCAGCACCATCCTCTTCGTTTATCCTATTATGACAGCCATCCTGATGACGGTCTTCTTCCACGAGAAGGTAACGTGGTCTACCTCGCTTGCCATTCTTCTGGCGGTATCGGGAGTAGGATTGCTCTATCAGGGCGATGGAAACGATAAGTTGAGCACGGCGGGTTTTGCCCTCGTCATGTGTTCATCCCTGCTCTATGCCCTTTACATCATCTCCATCAACCAATGGAAGAATCCGGGCATGTCGAACATCAAGTTTACCTTTTATATATTAGTCTTCGGACTGCTTACGATGTTTGTCTATTCGTTTATTGCAGGCGAGCCGATACAGATGCTTCAAACGCCTAAACAATGGCTCTGTGCTGCCCAGCTGGCTTTGTTGCCAACTGTATTGTCGCTCTTCTTCATGACCATCTCCATCAATCTTATCGGCAGTACTCCAGCCGCCATCATGGGAGCCCTGGAGCCTGTAACGGCGGTAATCATCGGCGTATGCGTCTTCGGCGAGAGTTTCTCTCTGCAGCTGGCGATAGGCATCCTCGCTATCCTGGCTGGCGTAACGATTATCATCGCAAGAAAGAAAGGGTAAAAAGGTAAAAAGAAGAAAAAATCCTCGTTCGAAAAAGAACTCGAACGAGGATTTTTTTCTGTTCTAGCCGCAATAGGCTCGCAAGCCGCCAGGCGTTAAGATGATTATCTCAGAATATCCTTCAGGGCAAAATTGGCGAGGATGCTGGTGCTCTGGCTCAGCATGCGGATGAACTCCTGGGCTGAGTTTTTCATGTAAGCATCTTTCAGAATGTGGATGCAGCCATCCATTTCGTTGTCGGCTGCATCGATAGGAATCGCCTTCAGGCCGTTCTGCAGAATGGTGGTCGATTCGGAGAGAATGGTCACCAGATTGCTGCGGCTCAGAAGGTCGAAGATGATGTTCACATTATTCACTTCTACCATAATCTTGTAGTTCAAATCTTTGCCCTCTACCATGTGCTCAAAGGCGTTGCGTGCCTGCAGACCCTTGCAAGGAAGGATGAGGTCGTAGCGTTCCAGATCGGAAAGCTTGACCGATGAAAGGCGCGCCAGCGGATGATTCACGTTCACGATGGCGGCAAGACGGTTGCTGAAAATAGCTCGGCTGTCTACCGCCTTCTCGTTCTTCAGAGGCTTGAAAGCCAGAACGAGGTCGAGTTCGCGCTTCTTCAGTCCGTCCATCAGTTCCTGCATGGTGCGGTATTGGATGTTGAGTTTTACATGAGGATAGGCGTGGAGAAAGGCGATGAGCGTCTCGGCCATGATGTTGCTGAAGGAGAACGTTACGCCGATGTTCAGTTCGCCTGTAAGCATTTCCTTCAGATCGTTCATGTGGTCTACACAGGCTTCGGCAGAATTGACCGCATTTTGGGCGTAAGGTCTCAATTCCTTGCCCGCCTCTGTGAGGTAAACTTCATGGGAATTGCGCTCGAAGAGAGGCAGACCTATCTCCTGTTCCAGATGCGAAATCTGTTGTGAGAGGGTACTCTGGGTGATGTATAACTTGCGCGAAGCTTCTGAGAAGTTGAGCGTCTCGGCTACCTTCAAGAAATATTTCAGTTGTCGTATTTCCATATTGTTCCTTTATTGAAGCTATCGGCTATAGAAATAACCGATAGCTAAATTTGGGTGCAAAGATAAAACATTTATTTTAATATCCTCCTTTTTTGAAGAATAAAATGATGTTTTATCGCATCTCTACTTCTTTTTATCCGGTTATCATCCGATGAAAATCAGATTTCCAACCAGATGATTATTTGATTTCTACTTCGTGCAAATCTACGAATTCGCCATTCTTCTTCTTTCTTTCTACTAGCATGGCAAGCAGCTTGCGCTTGCGGTTGTCGGCGATGAAACGGCGGAAGAATACGTTTGGAATTGCCACACCCAGGGCGATGCAGATGATGGCTAGCGAAGCCTTGATGAGGTTGTTCATACCTACGGTTACTTCGCCTACCACGCCGTGCATGTCGATGAAGGCAAAGAGGGCGCGATACATCAGAACTCCCGGTACCATTGGGATAACGCTAGGAATGGTGATGCATTGGTGAGGGGTATGGAACCAATGGCGCGCCTTGATCACGATGATGCTGATGAGCGCAGAACCGGCAAGCGAACCGATGCTCAGACCCATGTCGAGACCGATGTTGCCGTTAGATGGACCCAGGTTGACGAAATTGCGGAAGCATACGGCGATGATACCGCCCACAGCTACAACCGGCAACAGACGGCGAGGTATGCTGAAGATGGTAGAGAAGCCCATGGCCGATACGGCAGCTGCGATGGCAAACTCCCAGTATTCGTGATGAGGAGTCATCGTAAGATCCTTCACGAAGTTGTCGATGTGGCAAACCTGGATGGCGAAAGCGATACCGAACGCCATCGCGAAGATCATCAACAGGGTGTTCAGGGCACGAACCATTCCCACCTCAATATATCCGTCGAGCATATCGCACACAAAGTTGATGAGTGGAACTCCCGGCACGATGAAGAGGGCACACGCCATCAGCGGATGCCAAGGGGTATCTGAATGCATGAAGGCTGGAAGCGCTTCGGCAATCGATGGGTTGAGCGAAAGGAATGAGGTCAACCAGGCTATCAGAGTGGCTACGAAAGCCGAAATACCGATGGCTACATAGTTGTTGCAGCCCTTGGTTGGCAAGAACATTCTCAGGCGGAAACCCAGAATGGCTGCAAGCGAACAGAAGAAGAAGGCTGGCCAGTCGCAACCGAACTGGATGCAGAATCCGCCGCAGGCAAAACCGCCGCCGATGGCTACCTGCCAAGGGGTGAAGCTGCGTGGGGTGGCCTTGATGTCGTTCAGAGCCTGCTCATACTGTTCGAGCGAATAGTTATCCTTGATGGCCTTCCAGGTGAGCTTACTTACCTGGGAAATAGAGGTGAGGTTGATACCGTGCTTCTCGCATCGCTGGAACTTGGAGAAGGAATGCTCCTCGTCGCTATAGTTTACCATCAGCACGTTCCAGTTGATGTAAAGGTGCATGTATCGCTCGTCGAGACCGAGGAAAGCTGCTGCACGCTTCATGGTTCGCATGATGCGGGATGTGTCGGCAGCACTCTCCATGAGAATGCTACCGGTACGTAATAATAAGTCGAGTTTTCTTCTGAGTTCTGATTCTGCTATTTCCTTGCAGTTGCAGTTATCTTCTACGCAAGCGCAGGTTTTCAATTCTTTTTCTGTCATATATGTTTATCCGAATACAAAAATAATAATCTGAATGGTTACAATTCTGAGGAACATGGCGAATGGATATACATTCGCATAGCCTACTGTTGGCGCATCAGCCGAAGTCTGCTCACGTACGTAAGCCAGGGCAGATGGGTTGGTGTTGGCACCTGCCAATACGCCGAGTAATGTATAATAATTGATGTGGAACACGAGCTTGCCGATGATGCCGCCCAGAATGATTGGTATCATGGTGATGGCGATGCCGTAGAGTATCCAGGTCAGTCCGCTTTCTGATGCTACGGTCTGGATAAACTGTTCGCCTGTGCCGAGACCTACGCAAGCCAGGAAGATGCAGATGCCGATTTCGCGCAGCATCAGGTTGGCTGAAATGGTATTGTAGGTAACGAGGTTGTATTTCGGTCCGAAATAACCTATCAGGATGGCTACTACCAGAGGGCCGCCGGTAAGTCCGAGACGCAGATTCTCGTTGATGCCTGGGATGAAGAACGGAATGTTTGCTACGATACAACCCAGCATGATGCCTAGGAAGATTGGGATGAGGTTAGGGTAGTTCAGACGCTTCATCTGGTTACCCAGCACCTTCTCGGTATGAGCGATGGCGAGCTCCTTGCCCACTACGGTTACGCGGTCGCCCAACTGGAGTTTCAGGTCTGGGGTTGCGATGAGGTCTACACCATTTCTGTTTACGCGGGTAATGTTGGCGCCAAGGTTGCTTCTAATCTGCAACTGGCTGATGCTCTTTCCGTTGATACCCGGTTTGGTAATCAGAATTCGGCGGTTGATGAGCTCGCTGCTGAATTCCTCATCCTTTACGTCAACCTTCTCGCCGAGCAGGGCGATGATAGGTTCTTCTACGGTAGGATGAGCTACAATCTGCAGAATGTCGCCCTCTTCTATCACGGTCTGTCCGTTAACCACCTCGTCCTGGCGTTCGCCGTTATTACGGATAATCTTGGAAACCATGAAGTCGCGCTTCAGCAGATAGCGAATCTGCTTGACTGTATCTTTGAAGACCATCTGGTTAGAAACCTTTACGGCGAAGGTGTTCAGGGTCATCGCCTCAAGATGTCCCTTGCCTCGCTTTGCTTCATCCTCTTCCTTCTGCTTGTCTACGCGTAGCGCGAACCTTAGTATAATGAAGCTGAGGATAACGCCGAGCACACCCATAGGATAGGCGATGGCATAGCCGGCTGCGATGGATGGGGCGTCGATGTGGCGCAGGTCGCTGAATGCCTGCTGGGCTGCACCCAGTCCAGGAGTGTTGGTTACAGCACCCGAAAGGATACCTGCCATAGAGGTGATGGATGTTCCCGAAAATGAGAAGATGACTAAGGTAGTAATGATACTCAGGGCCACAACAATCATGCTGAGCAGGTTGAGACTCTTGCCGCCGTTCTTGAACGAAGCGAAGAAGCCCGGGCCTACCTCCAGACCGATAGAGTAGACAAAGAGGATCAAGCCAAATTCCTTGAGGAAGTGGAGCAGATGCTCGTCAAGGTTGAGAGAGAAATGTCCAAAGATAAGACCGATGAACAGAATCCAAGCCAAGCCCAGGGAAACACCTTTTACTCTGAGCTTACCTAAACACAAACCCAAGGCGATGACCAGCGAAAGAATCATCACAGAGTGGGCTACTCCGCCTCCCCAAAGGTCTGGGAAGCCATAAAATAGATTTTTTAAAATCTCCATTTTTCTTTATCTATTAATGTAAATACTGAATTTTCAAAAACATTCTTTCTTATCGATTTCTGAAATCGATTGCAAAGGTATAGATAAAAACGAAAGCAAAACTCGTTTTATATTTAAAAGCTGCGAATGCGGCTATAAGCGTTTTCTATAACGAAAATAGGCTCTGCGGGCTTTTCTTTTCTCTTTCTTATGCATTTCTAGCCCTTTCTATGCTCATTATATCAGTTTTTTTTCGTAATTTTGCAACCGGATTATTATAAATTGGAAAGAATATGCTGAATATTGATGAAATAAAAGATAAGAGAATTGCCGTGCTCCTTTCGGGGGGCGTCGACAGTTCGGTTGTGGTTTGGGAGTTTGCCCAGCTGGGTCTGCATCCTGATTGCTTCTACATCAAGATTGGTCCTGAGGAGAAAGAGGAGTGGGACTGCTCTTCGGAGGAGGACCTGGAGATGGCTACGGCTGTGGCTAGGAAGTATGGGTGCAAGCTGCAAGTGGTTGACTGCCATCATGAATATTGGAACGAGGTAACCCGTTATACGATGGAGAAGGTGAAGGCTGGTTTTACGCCTAATCCGGACGTGATGTGCAACCGCCTGATTAAGTTTGGTGCCTTCGATGAGAAGATGGGTCACAACTACGACCTCATCGCCACGGGTCATTATGCGCAGACCGAAACGGATGAAAATGGCGACAAATGGCTTGTCACGAGTCCTGATCCTGTGAAAGACCAGACCGATTTCCTGGCTCAGATAGAGAGCTGGCAATTGAAAAAAGCGATTTTCCCTATCGGCCATCATATCAAGAATGAGGTTCGCGAGATAGCCGAAGAGGAGCATCTGATAAATGCCAAGCGCAAGGACAGCCAGGGAATCTGCTTCCTGGGACAGATTAATTATAATGATTATATCCGCCGTTATCTGGGCGAAAAGCCGGGCGATGTCATAGAGATGGAGACGGGCAAGCGCATAGGCGAGCACAAGGGTTTGTGGTTTCATACCATCGGCCAGCGCAAGGGCTTGGGCTTTGGCGGCGGTCCCTGGTTCGTGATTAAGAAGGATGTAGAGAACAACATCCTGTATGTGAGTCATGGTTATGATCCGCAGTCGGCATACAAGAAGGATTTTCCTCTCCACGATTTCCATTTTCTTACGCGCGAGGTAGCTATGCAGAAGGTAACTTTCAAGATTCGTCATACGCCGGAGTATCATCCTGCTACGATAGAAAAACTGGAAGACGGCCGCTGGATGATTCTTTCAGAAGAGGCGATTCATGGTGTGGCTCCCGGCCAGTTCTGTGTAGTTTATGATGAGCATCATCATCGTTGCTATGGATCGGGCGAGATTACGGTATAAATATTTTAAATTGAAAAAAAGGATGAGTCATCAATCTGATATTTTGATGATTCATCCCTTTTTGTTTTATCTGTTTTTACCCTTCCCCGATAATGCTGTCCAGCAACTCCTGGCAGGCATCTTCGAGAAGCGTGATGACGAGCTCGAAGTCGCTATAGTCGCCATAATACGGATCGGGAACGGTGGTGTATTCGCGATGATGGGTCAGAAAATCGGCCATGCGCACTACTTTCTTCCTATCAGACTCTGAAGAAGTCATGGAGGTAATGGCACGGTAGTTTTCGTTGTCCATTACCACGATGGTTTCGAAACGGGCGAAGTCTGACTTCTGGAACTGGCGGGCATGGCTGTTGAAATTGTAGCCATGCTCGGCGCCACATTTGCGCATGCGGCTGTCGGGCAACTGACCTATGTGCCAGCTCCCGATGCCCGCAGAATCGATTTCAAACTCATCCTGAAGCCCTGCTTTTTCAACAAGACTCTTCATGATTCCCTCGGCTGCCGGAGAGCGGCAGATGTTGCCCAGGCAGATGAATAATACAGTATGTTTACCTTTCTTTGTCATGTTGCTAACTTTTTTTGTTTGCAAAGTTAGCATAAATCTCTGTATTATGCAAGATTTTTCTTCATTTTTCTTCCCACAAAGTTCCAGGCAGGCATCTTCTTCAGGGTGCTGCGGATAGGCTGAATGTCCCAGAGCAGGAAGATGATGAGCACGCCGATGCCGATGAGACAGGTTAGTCCGTAGAGCTCGCGGATGCTGATCATCAGCAGGTTGCCGGCATCATAAGGCAGTCCGCGCGACATGTTTTCTGCCATCTGATGGCGAAGTCCGTAGCTGTAGAGTCCGGAGCACATCGCCGAAACAGGGCCGTTGCGGATGATGCCTGCCATCGTCAGTCCCATGAAGAAATGCTCAAACGGCATCAGCTCTTCCAGATAGATGGTCAACATGCAGAAGAAAATGGCGTTGCCGATGCTTCTGAGGAAGATGGGCAGATAGAGTGCCTCGATGTTGAGTCCCGGGTCGATGAGGAAATACATCATTACGGGATAACATACCATCGTTGCCACGCCTATCGTGAGCAGTCGGGTATATTTCTGATGGAGCACCTTGCACCAGAACAGGCAGAAGAGGCATCCGGCGATGGCCCCCACCCATTCTACGAAGTTGAGCACATTGGTGGTAAACGTGCCGAAATGAAGCACGCCGCCCGTAAAGGCAGTCTGCAACACCTTTGGCGTACTGCCCATGAACTCTACGAAGGCGAAGAGGATGAGTAGCGGGATGAGCCGTTTATACTTCCATGCTGCTGGGGCGATGTAAGGGTGACGGATGTGAAGCATGCGCTGGATGCAGAAATATCCTGTAAAAATAAAGAGTACTACATCCATCTGCATAATCTTCGAATCGAGCCAGTTGTAATGCTCGCCGTAGGTGAAGAAGAAGATGAACTCCAGCATCCATGCCGACCAGAGAATGCACCCCAGATAATCGAGGCTGATAAAGGGCAGGGGCTTCATGAAGTGGAAGTCGTGGGTGGTGATATACAAGATGAGTGCTACCAGCAGCAGGGCGCCTGTCATCGTCCAGTTGATGATGCGCCAATCCTGATATATATAAATAAGGTGTTCGGTAACCCAAGGCGAGAGGAACATATTTCCCAGCACGATGCAGTAGAGCAGGGGGAAGAAGATGGTAAAATCGCGCTTGGAGGTCATCCATAGCTGGATGGTACTCATACACTCGAAGGTGCCGCAGAGTTTGAAGAAACCTGCGATGTAGGCGAGAATGCACATCACGGGAACCGAATCGGTCCACATGATGAGAAAATTGCAAGCCGCCACTACCAACGCCGCATTCAGCAGAAGCTGGCGGTTGGTAAAATGGAACTTCATCTTGAAGAGGAAGGGGAATGGCATCGCCACGCCCACCACGTTGAACATGATGATCATGAGCACGTCTTCTCTCATCAAACTGTACTCGCCCATTACCTGGCTCATGGCTCCTCCATAAATTCCGCCCGACATCAGGAAGATGAAGGCGAAGAGGAGATAAATCCAAGGCTGCAACCGGCGAGGAATATATCCGTTGAACGAAGGGACGCGGAAGGGTCCCTGTAACATAGGAGGTCCTGGCATTTTTTCAATTAATAATTTATAATTTATAGCACATTCTTTCTATAGTTTATAGAACATTCTATTTGAGGCGAACCTTGGTTTCCACGTTCAGTCCGGCACGGAGCAGGGCTACCTGTTTTGGGTCGTTATCGCGGGTGAGGGCGATGCGAACCGGTACGCGTTGCTCTACCTTAACGAAGTTGCCGGTGGCATTATCTACCGGAATCATGGAGTAGGCGTTGCCGGCAGCTGCTGAGAGCGCCTCTACCTTGCCGTGGAATACTACACCCGGAATGGCATCGGCTGTAAAATCTACCGCCTTGCCCACCTGGATGCCGTCCATCTGGGTTTCACGATAGTTGGCTACTACCCATACATCGTTGTCATCCACGATGCGTGCCAACATCTGTCCTGGCTGAACCAGCTGTCCCTCGTGGATATCTTTCCTTCCCATCACGCCGTCGCAGGTAGCCACGATTACGGTATAAGAAAGGTTCAGACGAGCCAGATTGAGCTGCGCCTCAGCCACACTCTCGCCGGCACGCGAACCGCCCAGCTGATGGGTCTGTACGTTGCGAACCGAGGCGGCACTTGCCTTCCGGCTGCTTGCCTGCTCATAACGTGCCTTGGCTCCCAGATAGCGGGCGTAGGCATTATCATATTGTTGGCGGGTTACCGCATCCTTCTTCATCAGGGCTGCAAAACGGTCGAAATCCTGCTTGGCGTTCATCATGTCTACACGTGCCTCTTCGATACCTGCCGAAGCCGTCTGCACGTTGGTAGTGGTGGTTCCCATGCTGGCTGATACAACCGAAGAACCTGCCTTAGAACCGCGCAGACCAGCCTCTGCCTGAGCCACATGCAGGCGGAATTCTGAATCTTCGATAATGACGAGTGTATCGCCCTTCTTCACGTGCTGATAGTCGGAGAAACGTATTTCCTTGATAAATCCTGAAGCGCGCGTGTTGATAGGCGTAATGTGGCGGTTCACCTGGGCATCATCGGTATAAGCCACGTCGCTACCATGATAAAAATGGCAGAAGCACCAGCCGATGGCTCCTATAAAACAGAGGATGATAACTACATTATATATTCTCTTGATAATCTTCTTATTCATAATTTATGTTTGTTTTATTGTTTGAAAAAGAGCAGACGAATTCTTCGTTCTTCACTCTTCACTTCCTAAATTTCTCCTGCTACGTATTTCATGCGGTAATAAGCGTATACGATGTTGATGCGGGCATCTACCTCGTTCAGTTCGGCGTTGAGCTTCAGGTTCGATGCATCCACCATGTCGGTTACCAGCGCCAGCTGACTGAGATAGCGGGCGTTCATCACCTCGTAGTTCTGCTGCGCCAGTTCTACGCTCTTGCGTTGCGTTTCCAGTTCTACGTAGGTTTGCTGATATTGCACGTAGGCAGCCTGTACGCTATTGTTCAGTTGTTCTGCCTGCAGGGCATGGCTTTCCTTTGCCTGTCGGGTTTCTACGGCAGCCTGTCTGATGCGCTTGTTGCTCTTGAAGAGCGAACTGAGGCTGTATTTCACGCCTACGCCCACATACCATACGTTCAGATTCTTGTCTATCGGCGGCAACTCGAAGAGGATAGGTCCGTCAAAATTCTCGGCAGCCACCAGCGCCACTTTCGGCAGCAGGTCGCTCTTGGCAATTTTCTCCTTCTGTTCCGCTATCCTGATGGCGTTGCTGCTCTGTTCCAGCAAGGGCGAGTTCATCGTGCTTGCCGTCTGCCAGTAAGCTTCTCCATCCTTGGCGTAAGCCTTGTCTGCAATCGTAGCGTCCGGAATAATCTGCATCTCCTGTTCCCCTTTATCTTCCTGGTTCATGCCGAGCGTATTCAGGAGCTGGTGGTTCAGGATACTGCGGTTGTTGTGTAGCGAAGTGAGTCCCAGTTTCAGGCTCTCCATCTGCAGTTCGTATCGGGTGATGTCGTTCTTGAGCGCCATTCCCTGGGTTTGTTTTGCCTTGATGTCGTCGATAAGCTGGCGGGTGAGCTCGATGTTTTTTTCATATACCTTGATACGGTTGTCTATCTTGTAGAGGTCCAGATACTGTCCCAGGGCGATGAAGCGAGCCTGCTGACGGGTGAGTTTCACGCCCACCTCTGCCTGCTGCTTGCCCAGTTCGGCGAGGCGGATACCTGCGTTGATGGCGCCACCAGTATAAACCACCTGCTGTGCCTGGAAGGCGAAATTATTGCCGAAGTGGGGCGATTTCAAACCTTGGGCGTTACTGAAGTCGCGGTCGGTCATCAGGGCGTTTCCGATGTAACTGAAGGAGAGGGATGCATCGAGGTCGGGCAGTTTCTTGCTTTTAGCCGATTCGATACCGATGCTGGCAGCTTCTACGCCCGATTTCGAGGTTCGTAGCGACTTGCTGTTTTCTTCGATTCTTTCGAAGAGTTGGGCGATGGTCATCCTGGTTTGAGCCACAGCCCATAGAGAGCCTCCCCAGATGAGAAGGCCTGCAATCATCATTTTCTTTATCATTCAAAAAATCTGTTTTTTATTATTCTTTAAAAATTCCGTTATCTCATGAAATCGGGTGCAAAGGTACGGCGATTTTGGCGAATATCCGTTTTAAATTTTTCGTGCCGCATGGATTTTTTCGGAACAAAAGTTCTTTTTTCTCACATTATTTCCGTATATTTGCACGCAAAAAGCGAATAAAAGGTATTTATGATAGAATTATCAGAACTGAACAGTTATCAGGAGGCCAGTCTTTTCTGCTCCGATTTGAGCGAGTGGCAGGAGGGTCCGCAGGTATTGACCTATGGAGCCATTCTCCTTTGCCGCAAGGGCAGGGCCGTGCTGAATGTGAATTATAAGGATTGGGATCTCTATGAGGGAGCCGTCATCACCCTGTTTCCTAATGATGTGGTAGAGGTGAAGAAGATAGAGCCTTCCGCTTCCTGCGAGGGGGATACTTGTGCCGGAATGAATGCTTCTGCCTTCGAAGTGGAGATGCTGAAATATAATCCATCTCTGCTGCGCGAAGCCAGTCTGCAGCTGGAACAGACGGTTTATTCTGCCCTGCGCGAGGACCGATGCCGGCAGAATTCGCCTGTGGTTACCCATATCATCGACAGCATGTTTGCCCTCCTCAGGCTCTATTTCGAGCAGCACGACTGTACCTGCATCTCGCAGCTGGTACTCTATCAGCTCAAGGCCTTCTTCATAGGGTTCCACGAATATCTGCAACGCAATCCGCAGAACTGCCCCGACGAGGTGAAATCTTACAGGGTGAGGGAACTCTTCAACCGCTTCATGATGCTCATGGAACGCGATTACAAGAAGTCGAGAGATGTCAACTATTATGCCGAGCAGATGAACATCACCTCCAAGTATCTTTCGAATATCGTGAGACAGGTAACGGGGCATACACCCAAAATCATCATCGACCAGTATGTGGTGCTCCAGCTGAAGATGCAGCTCAAGCGCTCCGCCCAGAGCATCAAGGAGATGGCATGGGAATATCATTTTGCTGATGCCAGCTTCTTCTGCCGCTATTTCAAGAAACATACCGGAATGACGCCGCAGCAGGTGAGAGAATGAATACAGTAATTATAACATAAAAATTTTCAAAACATGACAACAACACTTATCATATTGGTTATTACGGTAGCCCTATTCATCTGGGGCAGGGTGAGGGCCGACATCGTGGCGCTTACCGCCCTGGCTGCACTCCTGGTTCTGGGTATCCTGACGCCTGCCGAGGCGCTGGCGGGCTTCTCTTCGCCCATCGTCATCATGATGATAGGACTCTTCGTGGTGGGTGGAGCTATCATGCAGACCGGACTTGCCAAGCTTACGGGCAATAAACTCATGGCGCTCTCGCGCGGCAACGAAACCATCACCTTCCTGCTCGTAATGCTCGTAACCTCCTTTATCGGCGCCTTCGTGAGCAATACCGGAACGGTGGCCCTTATGATGCCTATCATTATGAGCATAGCTGCGGGCTCGGGCATGCAGTCGTCGCGTTTCCTCATGCCGCTCGCCTTTGCCGGAAGTCTGGGTGGAATGCTTACCCTCATCGGTACGCCGCCCAACCTGGTTATCGATGAAGTATTGACCGAGGGCGGTTATCAGCCGCTTGCCTTCTTCAGCTTCTTCCCTGTGGGCATCATCGTCATCGCCATCGGCATCATCGTGCTCATGCCGCTCAGCAAAATCTTCCTCAGCAAAAAGCAGAGCGGTAAGAAAAAGAAGCAGAGCAAATCGCTTGATGACCTGGTAGACGAATATCAGCTGCTCGATAATCTGCATCGCTACATCGTGCCTAGCCGCCCTTCTGCCGCAATCGACGAGAATGGCGAGAAGATGGATATCGTGGGCAAAACCCTGAAGGATCTGAGCATCCAGAAGAAATATGGCGTGAGTATCATCGAGATAAGAAACGAGAAGAAATCACGACTGGGACTGGTGAAGGATGTGAGTCAGAACATGGCGAAGAGCAGCAGCACCATTCAGGTTCACGATACCTTATATATAATAGGTGAGGAGGAGAAGATGAAACGCTTTGCCAGCGATTACGGCCTCAGGAAGATGAAGGATGTAAAGATTGATTTCTACGATCTGGGACTGACCGAAATCGTGGTGATGCCTACGTCTAATTTTGCCGGTCTGCGCATAGGCGAGGCTAATCTGCGCAAGCGTTTCGGCATCAACGTGCTGGGTGTAAAGCGGGGCGATGAATATATTACCGACAATCTGATAGCCGCCAAACTGCATGTGGGCGATATGCTCCTGGTGCAGGGCGAATGGACCAATCTGGCTCATCTGGCTACCGATACGAGCAACTGGGTGGTTATCGACCAGCCAGAGAAGACTGCCGACAAGGTGCTCTTGGATTACAAGGCGCCTGTGGCGGCTGCCATCATGCTGCTGATGATTGCGATGATGGTGTTCGATTTCATTCCTGTGGCTCCGGTCACGGCGGTTATCATCGCCGGACTGCTGACCGTCTTTGCCGGTTGTTTCCGGAATGTAGAGGCGGCTTACAAGACCATCAACTGGGAGAGTATCGTGCTGATAGCCGCCATGATGCCGATGTCTACGGCGCTTGAGAAGACGGGTGCTTCTGCCTTGGTATCTCAGGGGCTGGTTGAGAGTTTGGGTTCGATGGGACCTACGGCTCTCTTGGCAGGCATCTACTTCACCACTTCTCTGATGACGATGTTTATCAGCAATACTGCCACGGCTGTGCTGATGGCTCCTATTGCCCTGGTGGCGGCCCAGCAGGTAGGTGTGAGTCCTTATTCCTTCCTCTTTGCGGTTACGTTGGGTGCCAGCATGTGCTTTGCCTCTCCGTTCTCCACGCCTCCTAATGCGCTGGTGATGAAGGCGGGTGGCTATACGTTTATGGATTACGTGAAGGTAGGTTTGCCTCTGCAGATTATCATCGGCGTTGTGATGACCTTCGTTCTTCCGCTTCTTTTTCCTTACTAAGGATTTTTGATATCAATATAAAAGCCCCCGATGTTTTTCCCGCATTGGGGGCTCTTTTTTTATCGGGTTAAATCATGCCTTTTTATTTTCCCAATTAGGGAGATTTTTTTCTCCAACTGGGCAAGTAATTTTGCGCGCTTTCTGAATCACGATGCAAAGATACGAAATCCCGTTTTGTCAGTTGTGCGATAGCGTGCGATAGCGGAACATTTTTCTCCAATCTCTTTTCTTCGTGTTCACGGAAGTTGGGACAGATGTTTTCAGCGATGTTGGACAGTTGTTCCTTATGATAGCCCGAATCGGCAACAAGATAGGTCTTCATACGGCATGATTTCTCCTAATTAAGGTCGGAATGCTGAAAAATAGCCCCATTTATCTCCACTTCGAGTATCGGGAAGAGCATCGGAAATAAGGGTTCCTGCATGTCTTTTGATGCCTGAGAGAGCAAAGGTTGCACCTATTCGATGCCTTTTTCCGGCTTTTTCATCGTTGGAGCGGTTGAAATGGGGATATTGTACTTCAAATTCTTAGTCTATATTTCTATATAATTTATTGATTATGAGCCTTTTAGAGAGAAGTTGGGTTGGGCGGAGCGTTCCAGTTCCAGTTGTTCCAATTAATTTTTTGAGCGTTCCATTCCACCTTCTTGTATATATAACTATCTATATATTAAGTAGTTATAGAGTATCTATAAAGGGATATTGTCCTATGAAAATCTATTTGGAACAATTGGAACAACTGGAACAACTGGAACGCTTGCCCGAAAATCATTTCTGTTTTGATCCTGTTACCGGCATCCCCGAAGTCCCCATTTCCTCTAGAAAGCCTCGACTCCGTTTTATCTCTTTTCACCCTCGCAATCATCAAAAGTTCGTTTGTGGTTCTCTGTCATCTCTTAATAGTAGTATAGTAGTACCAACATTCCTCTTCTGGAGTTTTCAAGTAACCTATGCCTTGCAGAGTTAAAAGCATTTTAAGTATCTTAATAGGCAAAATCCTATTGTAAAGTGTGAGAAATTAATATTTATTCGTTTGTACCGCTAGGCGTTAGGGTCCGTTAGGCGTTCTTGCGTATCTCCCTAACGCCTAGCGGACTTGCAAACCAGTATTACGGACTTATACCACAGCACCTTCTGCCCTGTTTAGGGCGTGTGGCTCATATTTAATACGCTTCTCCCTGCTCTATTTCTTCCTGCGTGATGCGCTTGCGGTCGATGGCACGCCAGGCAAAGACGATGTAGACGAGCACGAATGGGATGAGGAGGGAAACTATCGCCATGGTGCGGAGCGTGAACTCGCTGCTACAGCTGTTGGCGAGGGTGAGCGAACTCTGAAGGTCGATGTTCGACGGATAGTAGGCGGTGTCGTTCCAGCCGGCTATCAGCAGCAGAACCAGCACGGTGAGCACGGTTCCGATGCCCGTAAACCAGATTCCCTTTCTATACTGCACGCTTCTCGATGACTTGTAAATGCCGAAGAGTACTAGCACTATTCCTATTAATAATAGGGCTGATAGGATTGGCATCTCCAGAAGATTGTGAAGATACTTCATGCTCTCTATCGTAATGCCGGAAGAAGTGCTGAATCCATCCTTTACCAGCAATCTGATGAGGAATGGCAGGAAGAACAATAGGAAGAGCAGGGCATTCCATGGCAACTGGCGGGTGCAACGCTCCTGAATCTGCTGGTGCTCAATGTTGTTCTTGATGTAGAGCATGCCCAGAATGCGGGCTAGCATCAGTACGGCAAGTCCCAGCACCACGTTCCATGGGTCGAGCAGGGCATCAAGACCATGACTGGCGTTTGCCCAGCGGCTGATGACGGGTTGCAGACTGTTGGTAATATTCCCCTTGTCTATCAGGAAATTGCTGCCGTTGAAGAAGGTGGCTACGGCGCCGCCAAGAAGCAGCGGACCCACGATGCCGTTGATGATGAGGCAGATCTGAAAGGTCTTTGGTCCAAGAAAATTACCTATCTTGTTCTGGAATTCATAGCTCACGGCTTGAATCACAAACGAGAACAGGATGATCATCCACAGCCAGTAGGCTCCGCCGAAACTGGTGCTGTAGAACAATGGGAACGAGGCGAAGAAGGCTCCGCCGAAGGTGACGAGCGTGGTGAAGGTGAACTCCCACTTTCTGCCCGTGGAGTTGATAATGAGGCGACGCTCTTCTTCCGTTTTTCCCAAACAGAAAATCAAGGTGTTGGCTCCCTGTACAAACATGAGAAACACCAGCAGGGCTCCTAATAATGATACGAGGAACCACCAGTATGATTGCAAAAATTCGTATGTCATAATGCTAATGTCATAAAGTTAATTCATAATCTTAAGTTTTTATTCGTATTCCGGTCCTTTCTTAATCTGCTTCACCAGGATGCTGATTTCTACGGCGAGCATGGTGGTGAAGAGTGCCAGGAAGATGAAGAAGGTGGTGGCCACGCTGCCTGCCTCGATGTCGGAGATGGCGGCGCTTACTGGCAGCAGGTCTTGGATGGTCCAAGGCTGGCGACCGATTTCTGCTACTATCCAGCCCGATTCTGAGGCGATGTAAGCCAGCGGAATCATGATGATGGCGGAAATGAGGAACCATCGGTATTGGGCGATTTCCTTCTTATAAACCAGGAATAGGCTGAGGGCGAAGAAGAGGATGAGCAGGCAGCCTACTCCCACCATCAGGCGGAAGGCGTAGAAGCAGATAGGGATGCTCGGTACCAGTTCCTTGGCGTCCTTGATGTAACCATATCCGAAGTATTTCATGTTCTCCCTGAGGATAGGGAGCTGGTCTTGCGCCTTGGTTTCGCGATAGGTTTTCAGGGCAACAATCGCCTTCTTGCCCCGGGCTATCTTTTCCTGCACGGATGGTTCCCGGGTGCCATTCTCGTGGGTGTAACCCTTGAGAATATCGTTTACGCCTGGCACGTAGCCGTCGGCTGTGCGGGTGGCTAGAAACGAGAGCATGTTGGGGATGGCGATGCGCATGGCTGGCTCCTGCTCGTTTTCATAATCGGGCTGCTGGAATGGGTGAACGGCTGCTATCGCCGTAAGACCCTCGCCCTTGCCACCATTATATAATGCTTCCATAGCTGCCAGTTTCAGCGGCTGCACCTGTGCCACCTGATAGGCAGAGTTGTCGCCGGTCATCGCAGCCAGCAGGGTGGCGATGAGTCCTACTCCGGCACCCATCTTGATGCTCGCCTTGGCAAGTTGGGTTTCTCTCTTCTTCAGGAGATACCAGCAGCTTACGGCTACCACGAAGGTGGCTCCGATGATCCAGGATGAGGTGACAGTGTGGGTGAACTTGTTGATGGCGAATGGCGAGAGTGCCACATCCAGGAACGAGGTCATCTCGAAGCGCATGGTGTCGGGATTGAATTCCTGCCCCACCGGATATTGCATCCAGGCGTTGGCTACGAGAATCCACCAGGCAGAAATGGTGGCGCCAAGTCCCGTGAGCCAGGTGGAGGCAAGGTGGAAGCCCCGGCTCACCTTATCCCAGCCGAAGAACATTACGGCTACGAAGGTGCTCTCCATGAAGAATGCCAGGATGCCTTCGATGGCTAGGGGAGCGCCGAATACGTCGCCCACGAACCAGGAGTAGTTGCTCCAGTTGGTTCCGAATTCAAACTCCAGGATGATTCCCGTGGCAACACCCATGGCGAAGTTCACGCCAAAGAGTTTTTGCCAGAAACGGGTTACGTGCTTCCAGAACGGCTTGTTGGTGCGGTAGTAACATGTTTCGGCAATGCCCATGATTACTGCCAGTCCCAGGGTGAGCGGAACGAACAGCCAATGGTAGATGGCCGTGAGTGCGAATTGCGCCCTCGACCAGTCGATGGTGGCTGATGTAATGTCTAACAATAGATTTGTCATCATAGTTGAATGGTTTTAAAATTGTTATTATATAATGTTTTTGTATTTCTTCTGATAATATAGGATTGAAATTCAGAGTCTTATCTGTTGAGAATTTCCTTGGATACGAAGCCAGCCTTGTCTCCGTTCTTGGCATTCGTATTGATAAAATTCGGAAAGAAAAAGAGCTTGAGTACCAGGAAGATGATGGCAAGCTTGATGAGGATGACAGCCCACAACGTCTTGCCCAGGGTCATCGTCCTGAAACCATCGTAATAGAGATGGAAAATCCGGGACAGCAGTCCTTGTTTCATCGGTTTTACATCCGTTTTCATCAGGTTTTTATCCTTTTTCTTCTGCATAAGCACTCCTTCTTAAAAAAAATCTGCTGCAAATCTACAATAAAATTATGTAACTACCAAATATTTTCTTGAAAAAGTTACAAAAAGGTTGTTTTTAGATATCCCATAAGGGAGTTCTTTTAAAGTTTTTCTTTTTAATTTCATCTGTTTATCCATCAAAAAGTAATCTATCTTCTCTAAAAACTCTCGTTTTATTCCTTTATGTTAAAATCTTCTCCCCAAAAATCGCCTATCTTTGCAGTCTCATTACAAGAAAAAAGTTCTAATAATCTTTGTGCTTTAAAGAGAAAACATCGTAGAATTCGTTGTGCTGGAAAATCTGATGTTTTTTTATGGAATAAGTCTTGCCGTTTCATCAGAATTTATTATCTTTGTCCCCTAAAACATAGAAAACATTTTAATCAGAAATAATCAGAAGAAATAATGAATATAGAATCTGTTAGAGAGTATTGCCTCTCGCTTCCCCTCGTAACCGAGGCTTTTCCTTTTGATGAGCAGACCTTGGTGTTTCGCATTTTGGGCAAGATATTTGCCTGTGTTGACCTGGAGCGCCCCGAGTGGGTTACGATGAAATGTAATGCCGATTACGCCCTCG
>ERZ507052.6-NODE-6-length-68398-cov-45.1695_pt1 | contig 68398 bp, 44 predicted proteins | sample MGYA00512868_ERZ507052 | MGnify/ENA metagenome assembly ERZ507052 | reverse complement strand
GCAATAGTTACCTCCCGGTAACCATCTTACCCCCAAGTGCCCTCTTGCAGGAACCAGTTTTTCGCAGTATCTTTGCAACGCAATTCAGAAATGAAAGCTGAAAGCAAGCGCTATTCAGAATTGAAAGCTGAAAGCAGAAGTATTCACAAATTCACAATAAAAAATAAAAAAAAGAGAAATATAAACATTTAAAAATAACAGACAAGATGAAAGAAACAAAGATTATTGCAAAGGCTGAAAACTTCACAGCCACAGATTTTGGCAAGATGAGTGAAATCAAGGATTACACCTTAGAGCTGGGTCCTGAGATTAAGATTCCCGGAAAGGTATTCGGAGGTCAGAGCGTGAATGCTACTGGTGGTGAGTTCTCATTCCAGAGCTTTGCTCCTGGCGCAGAGACAGGTTTCCTCCACACCCACAAGAACCACGAGGAACTGTATTTCTTCCTCAGCGGCAAGGGCGAGTTCCAGGTGGATGGCAAGGTATTCCCTATTCAGGAGGGAAGCGTGGTGAGAGTAGCACCAGCCGGCAAGCGCTCAGTTCGCAACAACGGTACAGAACCACTCGTGATGCTCTGCGTGCAGTATCGTGGCGCAACCTTTACAGCCGAAGATGCAACCGATGGCGTGATTCTCAACGATAAGGTAGAGTGGTAATCGAACTTCAGGGAATCTCCATACTTTTTTTAATGAATTTCCTTCAAATGCCTCTATTTTTTCTTCCCCCAGCCCCATTTTTTCCTTCCAAATCGCTTCCATTTCAAAAACTTTTCGTAACTTTGCCACAAAGAATAAAAATGCAAAGACTATGGTAGAAAGAATTTATCCTGTGGGAATACAGACATTCAGCGACATCATCAAGAGAGGATGCGTGTATGTGGATAAGACTGACTTGATATACAAGTTGACCAAGAAGTACAAGTATGTATTTCTCAGTCGTCCCCGTCGGTTCGGAAAATCCTTGCTGAGCACAACCCTCCATTCCTATTTCGCTGGCGAGAAAGACCTGTTCAAGGGGCTTGCCATCGAAGGTTTGGAAAAGGACTGGACAGAATACCCTGTCCTGCACTTCGACATGTCCACATTCAAGTATTGCAACATCAAATATTTTGATGAGAAATTTGACATACAACTTGAAGATTACGAGAAGAAGTACGGAATAGAGCGCAGCAAAAAGACCCCAGGAAACAGATTGACGACGCTAATCAAGACCATCAAAGAGAAGACTGGTAAAGACCTCGTCATCATCATTGACGAATACGATGCTCCTCTGCTCGATGTTCTTCACGACAAAGAGAAATTAGAGCAAGTGAGAACCATCATGCAGGAATTCTACACTCCTATCAAGGAATGTGACAAGTATTGGAGATTCGCCTTCATCACGGGAATCACCAAGTTCTCGCAGCTCAGCATCTTCAGCGCCATCAACAATCTGGCCAACATCTCCATGGACCCAGAGTTTGCTGCCATCTGCGGCATTACCAAGGAGGAGCTCACCACCACCCTGAGCCAGGACATAGAACTGATGGCGGAGCACAATGGGGTGAGCAAGGAAGAGATGGCACGGATGCTTCAGGAGAATTACGACGGCTATCACTTCACAAGAAACAGCCCAGACATCTTCAATCCATTCAGTCTGATGCGAGCCTTGGCGTCGGGCGAGATAGAGGACTACTGGTTTGCATCGGGCACTTCTACCTATCTCATCAATCAGATGCAGAGATTCAAGACTAACGTGACGGAGCTGGATAATGTCTTCGCCTTCTCGTCTTCGTTCGACCGTCCTACGGAGAAGATGACGGATGCCCTGCCATTGCTTTATCAGAGCGGCTACCTTACCATCAAGGACTACGATCCTCTCACCAAAGGCTACTATCTGGGCATTCCAAACAAGGAAGTAAGGGCCGGACTGATGGAAAACCTGCTGCCGCTCTACACGAATCTGAGCGACGGCACTTCGCTGGGCTTTGCAGCAAGATTCTATCAGGCATTGGTGTATGGAAACATCGACAAGGCGATGACGCTGATGAAATCCTACTTCGCTTCCATACCTTATCCAGAAGGCGGGAAAGATGTATTGGCAGACATGCAGAAAAACGAGTATTATTATGAAACCGTATTCTACATCATGCTTTCGATAATGAACATAGCCGTTCTCACGCAGGTGAAGAGTTGCAGGGGCAGGGCCGATGCCGTGATGTTCTCGCCCCACACCATCTTCGTCTTCGAGATAAAGATCAACAAGCCTGCCAAGGAAGCCCTCGCCCAGATAGACGAAAAAGGCTACATGGTTCCTTTCGAGGCTGATGAAAGAAAGCTCGTAAAGATTGGCATCAGCTTCAGCACAGAGACAAGGACTATTGAGGATTGGGAATACAGGATTCTGGATAAAACTTCAATAAAACCAACACTTAAGAAAGCGTATTCTGTCGAAGAAAAAAGAAAAGAACACGGAAACGCCTATCTCCCTTGGGAAAAAGAAGCAGATGATATTCTGATAAAATTTTATAATGAAGGAAAAAAGATAAAGGAAATAGCAGAAATCATGGAGCGTTCGAGAGGAGCGATTTACTCTAGACTTAAAAAGCTAGGAATTATAAATTAATAAGAAGACTCTGAATCAGCATTTTTTATGGCTAATTCAGAGCCTTCTTTTTTTTCTACTTTTTTCCCTATTCCTTCACATCCATCATTTCCGGATGCTCCATCCGCTCCTGTTTCTTGAGCTTCTTCACTACTTCGGAATAACTGTGGCGAATCAGGGCCTGGATGAAATCATCTTCCAGCGTGCCATAAAGGTTTACCTGATTCCAGTATTTCTTATTCCAATGCCATGCGCCTTCTATTTCGGGATGCACTTCCCGGAGTTCGAGGGCGTAATCGGCATTACATTTCATCGTAACCCACTCGGGGCGCTCCAGGTCGAGGCAGGCGAAGATCTTGCCCATAATCCGAAACGCCAAAGTGGTTTCATCAAAAGGGAAATCCTCGGTAACGAGGGGAAGCGAGAGGCAATACTCTCTAACTGATTCTATATTCATAATTTCTTCACACTAAATTAATTCTACATTTCTTCTCATTTAATTCTACTTGCCGAAATCCAGCTTATCCTAAAAAACTTGCTAAGACCCAACTTATCCTATAAATAGTGCAAAGATAACGAATTATGATGAAACAGCAAGCCTTATTCCATAAAAAAACAAATCTTATCCGAAAAAATTCCGTTATATTAAAATCCTTCTCTTTCCTTATCCGTAATTTTGCAACATCATTCGCAAGATTCCTGCGCAGTAACATTCGCAAGAACTTTGCAGCATATTTACTTTAAAATAAGAAAGAAGATTATGAAACATGAATTGATCATGAGCGGTTTGCTCGTCCTGGGAAATCCGATGTTGACGCACGCTCAGCAAACAAAGACCACTACAGCAGAGAGCATTTCTACTGCAAAGAATATTTCTACTGATAGCATATAGGCAATGAAGGAAAAGCTGCGCCAGGACAGCATCCAATGGGAAAAATAGCTCTCAGCCGTAACCATTAAAGGAACCCGCTCGCAAGTCCGTTAGGCGTTATGGTCCGTTAGGCTTTCCTGCGGACTTGCAAACCAGTATTACGGACTTATACCACAGCACCTTCTGCCCTGTTAGGGCGTGTGGAGCTTACTTGCGAAAGTTCCGTTAAAAAGAAAAACTTTAAAATAACTCCCTTTATGAGACACAAAAAAATAATCTTTTTGTAACTTTTTCAAGAAAATATTTGGTAGTTACATAATTTTATTGTAGATTTGCAGCAGATTTTTAAAAGAAGGAGTAATTATGAAGAAGGAAAAGAATGAAAATCTGATGAAAACGGATGGGAAGCCGATGACAACAGATGTAAAGCCGATGAAGCAAGGACTTCTATCCCAAATATTCCATCTCTATTATGATGGCTTCAGGACGATGACCCTGGGCAAGACGCTCTGGACCATCATCCTCATCAAGCTTGCCATCATCTTCCTGGTGCTCAAGCTCTTCTTCTTTCCTGATTTTATCAATACGAATTCCAAGAACGGAGACAAGGCTGGCTTCGTATCCAAGGAAATTCTCAACAGATAAGACTCTGAATTTCAATCCTATATTATCAGAAGAAATACAAAAACATTATATAATAACAATTTTAAAACCATTCAACTATGATGACAAATCTATTGTTAGACATTACATCAGCCACCATCGACTGGTCGAGGGCGCAATTCGCACTCACGGCCATCTACCATTGGCTGTTCGTTCCGCTCACCCTGGGACTGGCAGTAATCATGGGCATTGCCGAAACATGTTACTACCGCACCAACAAGCCGTTCTGGAAGCACGTAACCCGTTTCTGGCAAAAACTCTTTGGCGTGAACTTCGCCATGGGTGTTGCCACGGGAATCATCCTGGAGTTTGAATTCGGAACCAACTGGAGCAACTACTCCTGGTTCGTGGGCGACGTATTCGGCGCTCCCCTAGCCATCGAAGGCATCCTGGCATTCTTCATGGAGAGCACCTTCGTAGCCGTAATGTTCTTCGGCTGGGATAAGGTGAGCCGGGGCTTCCACCTTGCCTCCACCTGGCTCACGGGACTTGGCGCCACCATTTCTGCCTGGTGGATTCTCGTAGCCAACGCCTGGATGCAATATCCGGTGGGGCAGGAATTCAATCCCGACACCATGCGCTTCGAGATGACCTCGTTCCTGGATGTGGCACTCTCGCCATTCGCCATCAACAAGTTCACCCACACTGTCACCTCATCCTGGATCATCGGAGCCACCTTCGTGGTAGCCGTAAGCTGCTGGTATCTCCTGAAGAAGAGAGAAACCCAACTTGCCAAGGCGAGCATCAAGATGGGTGCCGGAGTAGGACTCATCGCCACCCTGCTGGCTGCGATGACCGGCGACAATTCCGCCTATCGGGTGGCACAGGTGCAGCCGATGAAACTGGCTGCGATGGAAGCATTATATAATGGTGGCAAGGGCGAGAGCCTTACGGCGATAGCAGCCGTTCACCCCTTCCGGCAGCCCGATTACGAAAACGAGCAGGAGCCAGCCATGCGCATCGCCATCCCCAACATGCTCTCGTTCTTAGCCACCCGCACAGCCGATGGCTACGTGCCAGGCGTGAACGATATCCTCAAGAGTTACACCCACGAGGATGGCACCCGGGAACCATCCGTGCAGGAAAAGATAGCCCGGGGCAAGAAGGCGATTGTTGCCCTGAAAACCTATCGCGAAACCAAGGCGCAAGACCAGCTCCCTATCCTCAGGGAGAACATGAAATACTTCGGATATGGTTACATCAAGGACGCCAAGGAACTGGTACCGAGCATCCCTATCTGCTTCTACGCCTTCCGCCTGATGGTGGGAGTAGGCTGCCTGCTCATCCTCTTCTTCGCCCTCAGCCTATTCCTGGTTTATAAGAAGGAAATCGCCCAATACCGATGGTTCCTCATTTCCGCCATCATCATGATTCCGCTGGCTTACATCGCCTCAGAATCGGGCTGGATAGTAGCAGAAATCGGTCGCCAGCCTTGGACCATCCAAGACCTGCTGCCAGTAAGCGCCGCCATCTCCGACATCGAGGCAGGCAGCGTGGCCACCACCTTCTTCATCTTCCTGGCACTCTTCACCACCATGCTCGCCGTGGAAATCAGCATCCTGGTGAAGCAGATTAAGAAAGGACCGGAATATGAATAATCTCTCTGATAATCAATGTTTTTCAGAAAGATTTCGAAAAGAATCATAGGATAGTTTTTCAGTAAACAACAAAACCCGAAAGTATTATGACATACGAATTTTTGCAATCATACTGGTGGTTCCTCGTATCATTATTAGGAGCCCTGCTGGTGTTTCTCATGTTTGTACAGGGAGCCAACACCTTGATTTTCTGTTTGGGAAAAACGGAAGAAGAGCGTCGCCTCATTATCAACTCCACGGGCAGAAAGTGGGAGTTCACCTTCACCACGCTCGTCACCTTCGGCGGAGCCTTCTTCGCCTCGTTCCCATTGTTCTACAGCACCAGTTTCGGCGGAGCCTACTGGCTGTGGATGATCATCCTGTTCTCGTTTGTGATTCAAGCCGTGAGCTATGAATTCCAGAACAAGATAGGTAATTTTCTTGGACCAAAGACCTTTCAGATCTGCCTCATCATCAACGGCATCGTGGGTCCGCTGCTTCTTGGCGGCGCCGTAGCCACCTTCTTCAACGGCAGCAATTTCCTGATAGACAAGGGGAATATTACCAACAGTCTGCAACCCGTCATCAGCCGCTGGGCAAACGCCAGTCATGGTCTTGATGCCCTGCTCGACCCATGGAACGTGGTGCTGGGACTTGCCGTACTGATGCTAGCCCGCATCCTGGGCATGCTCTACATCAAGAACAACATCGAGCACCAGCAGATTCAGGAGCGCTGCACCCGCCAGTTGCCATGGAATGCCCTCATTTTTCTATTGTTCTTCCTGCCATTTCTCATCAGATTACTGATAAAGGATGGATTCAGCACGGCAGCAGGAGCAGGAATGAGCGCAGCATCTTCAGGCAGTATTACGCTGGAGAGCATGAAGTATCTTCACAATCTTCTGGAGATGCCAATCCTGCTTGTAATATTATTAATAGGTGTAGTACTCGTTCTCTTCGGCATTTTCAAGTCATCGAGAAGCGTGCAGTATAGAAAGGGAATCTGGTTTACGGGCATCGGAACCGTGCTCACCGTGCTGGTTCTGCTGCTGATAGCCGGCTGGAACGACACCGCCTACTATCCGTCGAACATCGACCTTCAGAGTTCGCTCACCCTCGCCAACAGCTGCAGCAGCGAGTTCACGCTCCGCACCATGGCGATAGTTTCCCTCCTCATCCCGTTCGTCCTCGCCTACATCGTCTTCGCCTGGCGCGCCATCGACCACAAGCGCATCACGCAGGAAGAGATAGAGCAGGGAGAAGCGTATTAAATATGCGCCACACGCCCTGAAAGGGCAGAAGCTCCTAGCCCAGGGTAACACCCTGGGTAAACATGCAAGCAACAACGTCGCCCTGTAAGGGCAAAAGCTTTATCATTGCCACGTTTTAAAGCTTTTGCCCTTACAGGGCGCATTGCTAAAATCTTGCTAACCCCCAGGGTGTTACCCTGGGCTAGGAGCTTTTGGGCCTTCAGCCCGTACTTGAACCACATGCGAATGTTCTGATTTTTACAGCTCTATCACTTCCAAATCATCCGGAACGAAGATTCTACCCTTGAAGTTCTCAGCAGCTTCACGGGTATAATTTTCCTTACGATTATCCAGCGTCTTCTCCTCCGTATGATAAAGAATGAGATTCTTCACCCCCAGTTCCTCCGCCAGTTTTCCGGCATCAAGCGCCGTGCTGTGGCATTTCTCGTAAGGCTTGAATGTATCCCGGTCAGCATAGAGGCAGAACGCCTCGCACATCATCCAATCCGCCCCCTCAATGTAGCGGCGGTTCTGCTCATTATAAGGCTCATCGCCCAGACACGCCAAGACCAAAGGTTTAGCATGATTATCAGATGCAGCTTTATCGGATGCAGCCTTATCTTCTGAAGCATAATCGGATGCAGTCTTATCTTCTGAAACATTATCTTCTGAAGTTCCTGGCAATTCCGCCCGGAATCCGAACTGCTTCTCCTTAGTAGATTGAATATCAAAGCATTCCAGCTTCATATCCCCCACTTCGAAACACTCCCCATCTTCCAGCTGATGGAACACCACCCTTTCAGCCACCTTCGCCAGTTGCTTCTTGGCAAGAATCATATCGATAATGGTCTTGATCACCTTCATCACCTTGTCGTTTCCATACACATGCAGCAATCCCTCGTAACCCTTGCATTGTGCCACCATACGGATTACCCAAATCACACCCAGCACGTGGTCGGTATGCGCATGGGTAACGAAGAGGTGATGAATATCAGAAATCTGAACATTCACCTTCTTCAGCTGCGAGAGGATTCCATTTCCTCCGCCCGCATCTACCAGCATCAGGGTACTGGGAGTCTGGAGCAGAAAGCAGGTATTATAAATCTGGGAAACCGTAGCATTTCCCGTTCCGAGCATCGTAATTTGATTCATCTTTTCGCTATTTTCGTTATGATTCATATTTTGTTTTATCTCAATCTCCCCCATCAGGAATAGATACCCTCAGCATCAGGAATAAATCTCCTCATCATCAGGAATAGTTCTCCTCATCATCAGGAAGATTTGATTCACTTATTACAGAGAAGATTCACGTCCGCAAAACTACTCATTTTTTGATAAAACACCAAGAAAAAGCCCCAAAAACTTTGCTTATTCCAAATAATAATCTTAACTTTGCGGCATAAAAACAAAAAGTTGGTTTCGATTATGGCAAAAATAGAAAGACAAAAGCGAATCTATCGCAAGCGCATCCCTTACGGAATGCAGAACTTTGAGGATGTAATGGAAAGAGATTGTTACTATGTTGACAAGACCCCATTCATAGAGAAAATAGAAGAATCTAACATGTATTTCTTCTTCATTCGCCCTCGCCGTTTCGGCAAGAGCCTTACCCTCTCCATGCTCGAAAACTATTACGACATCAACAAGAAGGATAAGTTTGAAAGCCTCTTCGGCAAGCTTTACATCGGAGAGAATCCTACCCCTGAACGCAACAGCTATCTCATCCTTCACCTGAATTTTGCCATGATTTCAGCAGGATTGGATAATTATAAAAAAGGACTTGACGCCCATTGCAACAACAAGTTCAATTCCTTCTGCAGCAGATACGCCCACCTTTTGCCACCGGACACAAAGGAAGAGATGAACCAGAAGGAAGATGCCGTTTCCCAATTGGGATTTCTATGCGACAAATGTGCTGAAGCAGGCTTAAAGATTTATCTCTTCATCGACGAATACGACCACTTTACCAATCAGATTCTTGCCCACAAGGAACATGAAGGACAACACCAAGAACAGACTCTTGGCGAAGAACACTTGCGCCATTTTTTCAATAATATCAAGGGTGCCGCAGCAAGTTCTATAGCAAGAGTTTTCATTACAGGAGTAACCTCTGTAACCATGTACAATTTAGCCAATGTTTTCAACATCAGTACCAACTATTCCCTGGCTCCGGAGTTCAACGAGATGGTGGGATTCACCGAGGAGGAAGTGCGTGAAATGCTGGCTTATTACGCCAGCGTGCTGCCATTCCGCCATAGCGTGGACGAGCTGAGAGAAGTGATGAAGCCATGGTATGGCAATTATTGTTTTGATAATTCAGAATGCGGAATGGCTACCATCTACAACCCCGCAATGGTACTCAACTTTGTGGACAATTACATTCAAAGCAATTACGAGATTCCAAAGAAACCATGTGAAGTAATCCCAAGTACAGACGAAGTAATCTCAAGTACAGACCATGAGATTGTTCGCCAGCTCATCCGCTACGCCAAGGAGTTTGCCCACGATTCCAGCATCATAGAAAATATAATGACCAAGGGATTCGCCTTAGGGTATCTATTGGATATTTTCCCAGCCACCAGTATCAACACCCCCGATGGTATTCTCAGTTTACTCTTCAATTTAGGTATGGTTACGATAGACGGAACCTACCAGAGCTACACCCGATTTGTGATTACTAATGAGGCGGTGCGCAAGCAGATGCAGACCTTAATTTAATTAATGAGATAAATACGCCTGCCAAAAGATCAGGATTTTTCTAAAGATTAGAGTTAAAGATCGTGATCAGACTCCAAGTTTTCAGAAAAGTTTTAGTACCTTTGCAGATTGACTTCGGTCAACATGCGTAAGGAACGCATGAAAGGTAAATTTAAAAACTTAGCTGATGGCAGTATCTGAAGATAGAAAGTTTACGAAAGAACAAGTCTATACTCTACTTGAAGGAACAAAGGGCAAGACTCTAGGTGAGGTTGACAAATCCCACCAGTTTGCTCGTACCATAGAAAGTAAAAAGATTACAGGTATCGCTGGAGACGTAATAGAACAATCTGTCTTCGGTTACAAAAAAGATAGCAAACAGGAGTGTGATATTGAGATTGATGGCGTTCTTACGGAAGTTAAGACCACCGGAGTTCGTGTACCCAAAAGAGAACAGAAGCATGTAATCGGAAAAACAGGTGAAGAATATAATGTGCATCTAGGCGCAAAAGAAGGTATTAGTATTACACATGTTACCTTTGAACCTCCGATACAGACAGACTTCGACACATCACATTTTTGGGAAAAATCGGAACGGCTATTAATAATCTTCTACGAATATAAATCATACGAAGTTGTGCCTGCTTCCGGCTATGCTAAGTTTCCTATTGTTGACTACTGCTACAATTCTTTCTCGCAAGAAGAAAAAGACAAATTGCAAAACGACTGGGAGATTGTCAGCAATTACCTGCAACAGGTTTACCATGATTATCAGGATGAAGAAAAGCGCAACGAACAACTGGTTGGTTTCACTCACCATCTTCGTCCCAATCTCTTGCTGATAGAATTAGTACCAGGATTCAAGCGCACAGCAACAGGCTCTTACCAAAAGCCCCGATACAGATTGAAACAGACTTTTGTTGATTACATCGTGCGGGGGCATTTTAACAAAAGCAGAGCAAAAAACGAAATCGTACTGAAAGAATCTTTTTCAAGTTTCGCCCAGCTGGATGCTCGTTGCCATGAACTTACATTAAAGTATAAGGGTAAGACTCTGCCTGAGCTAAGAGAAATGCTTGGAATTAATGCTAAAGTCAAGGATATTTCAGCTAAATGCGTTATCCGTATGTTCGGAACCGATTGCAATAGGTTAAATCAAATCTCAGACTTCAACAAAGCCGGTATCATAGCAAAGACCATCACGATTACACCCCAAGGTGGAAGAACAGAGGACATGAAACTCAAGCACATCGACTTTGAAGAATGGGCAGATAGAGATGCAGACTTTGAAGATTCTAATGTGTACGATTACTTCTGTGAGCACAGCTTCCTCTGCCCTATCTTCTGTGAGCATGATAGTAAAGACCCGAGCAAGACTGTTTTTGAAGGTTTTAAACGCTTTGCCTTTGATGAAGATTTCATAGAAAATGAAGTGCGACGCACTTGGGAAGATTCCAGAAATCTGATTCATAGAAACGAACTGGAATGGGAATACGTTTATGACAAACAGGGTAATAAACGTATGAATAGTAGCGGTTCCTATATGGGAGCCCCAAATTTTCCTAAGTGTTCCGAATATAAAGTGTTCTTCCGAGGAGGTGCAGATGTCTCGACAGAGAAAACAAGAACAGAAAGCGTGAACGGCATCAGAATGCTTCCGCAGTTTTTCTGGCTCAAGGGTTCATATATTGCTAAAAAATTACAAGAAATACCATACATATAAAAATGTCTAAAAATACAATAAAGGTAGTAGAACTTTTCGCCGGTGTAGGAGGCTTCCGCATCGGTTTGGAAGGAGCATCAGATGCCTATGAAACCATCTGGAACAATCAGTGGGAACCATCAACCAAACACCAAGATGCTTCGCTCGTCTATAGAGCGCGTTTTGGCGACAAAGGTCATTGTAACAAGGATATCAATTTGGTCCCTACAAATGATATTCCTAATCACGACCTGCTGGTCGGAGGCTTTCCATGTCAGGATTATTCAGTAGCATCAACTCTTAGCCGCTCTGGCGGAATTGAGGGAAAGAAGGGTGTGCTTTGGTGGCAGATTTATCGAATATTAAACGAAAAGGGAGATAATCGTCCAAGTTATATTTTCTTTGAGAATGTTGACCGTTTGCTCGGCTCACCAGCCAAGCAGCGTGGACGTGATTTTGCCATCATCCTTGCTTCACTTGCTGACCTAGGTTATACTGTAGAATGGCGAGTGATCAATGCTGCAGATTATGGAATGCCTCAACGTCGCCGCCGTACCTACATTGTTGGCTACCATGAGGATTCTCATGTTTCAAAGCAAGTACAAGAGTTGAAAGACTGGGTGCTTTATGAAGGAGTGCTGGCAAAGGCTTTTCCTTTTAAGCCAAAGGATAAAACCATCTCTGAATTTGAGATAGACGGAACCATCAAAGAGGTATCAGATAATTTCAATAAAGACGGCAAGGACAGTCCATTTGGAAATGCCGGCATCATGCGCAACCGCTGCGTATATTCTGTTGATGCAGAAGCTGTTTACGAGGGTCCAATTATGACACTTGGCGGCAATATCGTTGATGAGTCGCTGGTTCCCGAGGAGTTCTTCATCCCAGAAGAGGAAGTAGCAAGATGGGAATACGAAAAGGGAGCCAAGAAAATAGAGCGCACAACAAAAGAAGGATTCAAATATCTTTTCTCTGAAGGTGGAATGGCATTTCCTGATTCCCTGGATAAGCCTTCACGCACCATTATAACCGGCGAGGGAGGTGCTGCTGCTTCACGCTTCAAGCATGTTATCAAGACCCCATCTGGCCGCTACCGTCGCCTGATTCCTATTGAGTTAGAGCGTCTGAACATGTTCCCGGACAATCATACCTTGCACCCTGATGTTACGGATGGTCGCAGAGCCTTCCTGATGGGAAATGCTTTGGTGTGCGGAATCGTACAGCAAATAGGCAAGAGTCTTTACCGTTTCATCTATGAGAAGGAACCAGTTTCCACTCACCCTATAGATGTTAAGCGTGACCCTCAGCCCAAGCTAAATCTTGACTTATTCTCTGAATCGAATCCTGAATTGAAAATAAATAAGCCAAAGAAGAGCTACACCTTGGATATGAACAAAAGCCTGTTAGTAGGCTTTGTCAAGGAAGATAATACTGATTATTTCCTAGATGGTGGTCAGACAAAGATTTACTATACAGGTAAGACCAAGTCTTTTCCATCAACCGTGGCGCTGAACAAGCTCTACTATTTCATGCCTTACATCAAAGGCAAGGGTGTCAAGGATTTGTATCTCATCCGCATTGCCCGCATTGGCAGTAAAGCTGAGATTCATCCAGAGTCAGACGACAAAGACCCACGCCTTGTGTTTGAGTTGGAATATCTAGAGAGCTTGCCAAACTACATGATGCTGAAGCCTAACATCTTCAACACCTATAGAAACACAGTTCTCGGAAGAGTGATGGGGGATAAAGAATAATTCTATCCCCTATCCTTCTTCAAGGAGAGATTAAACTAAGATAATTGCACTAAAATCAATCAATATAAAATAGAATAGAAATGGCAAAATTTCAAATTTATCAATATATGTTTCGTCCTGTAATGGAGAATCAGATGGGATTACCACTAGAAGAGTTTCAGGCAGTTAACGTTCAAGAATCACTTGACAAGAAACAAGAATTATTAGGAAGTGTACTTAATGATTTTGCATGTGAGAAAGATGAACAGAAAAAGTACTACCAATTTGATGGAGAGTTTTTTAGATATCGTTCATTTATCAATCAAGGCGATATTTATGTAATGCGAATAGCTAATAATAAAAAGACGAAGCTTGAAGCAGACTTCAATGTTTCTGAATTAGACAATCATCCTTCATGTTTAGTTATTATCGACAATCGTAAAGACCGCCAAATTGTTGCTATTGAACGCAATGCAGCATTCTCAAAGAACAGCATGGTTGCTGATATCCTGCAGAACACATTCCGTTTAAAATTGCTCTCACGTCGCCTTACACTTGACATAGCCGGCAAATTCCATACAGCAGAATTTTGGCAAGTAAGAAATGCGAGTATGGAACTCAAAGGTATAGAGTATGTTGATTTTCCTTTTGCTTATCCAAATCTTCCAGCGATAAGCGACCTTGTAGGTGAATATTTCACAGACTTGGCCAAACGTACTAATAGTGAGCCAACTTTGCATCTTCAGGGACAGAACCATGAAAGTGTAAATCTTGACCCAGAGGACATTTGGGTACTGAAAGCCATCAAGGCTTGTGCTGCTAGCGGAAAGCCTATCCTTATGAAACCCAAAGGAAGCCAAGTTAGAAAGATTGGTGTTGAAAGCCCCGTAATTGAGGAAATTGCAGATGTTGCAGTAAAGGATCTCAGTTCACGTGATTTGTTTGACGCCAAATTTAATTTGATTGTAGAATTCCTCAACAAGATCAAACTCGTATATGAGTAATTTGGAATCAAGAATGCTCGATATCTTCCTCCCCGATCAGTTGTTCTGTTCGCTTTATCCAGCTCTCTGCATCATGGAAGAACAGCACCAAGCGCCATCGCCAATAAAAGTATGGATGGAAGCCCTGCAAATAAAGCAAAAAGCAGAACATTTTTGCAGGGCAGACCTCATCATTGGCCGCATGTTTGCTGATAAGTCTGAAATTGAGGCATTGTGCGAAGAAGCGGTATTGTTCTACATGATCATAACTGCTGGTCGGGAGGATGCCCAAAAGCCAACTGCATTAAAAGATGCACTAGCCCAACTGCTGCTAAAACATGGAGAACTGTGGCAGACCTTGTACAATGAAATCAGAAAATCAGAAGAAGAAGAAGAGTTGAAAGGCTACAACATTGATTCATGTGATTACAGCAAGAAGTTGAATCAACTTGTCTCCCTCATGCAGAAAGAACTGGATTCCTTAAAGGAAAACAATCCAGACTTGAAGCAAGCAAAGGAAGTTGTAAGAATAATCGTGGATAATTGCATGGGGCTTACAAGTGATACTATAGAAGGAATCCTAGTCCCTTTGATGAGTACCAACGAACAATACAACTGTGCATTCAATGAGGAAGTGAATCGTCTGAAAGAGAAATTGGGAATTAAGACCGAAACTAAAATAAATTTCGAAAAACTTAACGACATTCACGACAATGAACAAGTTCATATAGGCAAATAAATTATGGCAGATATAAAAATGGATTTTAATGGTAACGTGAATATTGAAAAAATGTTTGATATTCACGACAACCAAAAGGTAACCATCAACAATAATACGGCTGATCAGGAAGAACCAAATAACATTCAGAAAGAAGCAGCAAAAGCAAACAAGACCATAGATGCAACAAACCAGGAAGAAGCTGCCAAGAAAGAACTCTTCCGCTTTGTGCACCCTGCTCTCGAAGAGGAGGAAGAATGGAGAGTGCATCGCGAAGTTGAACGATTGGTGAAGCGATTTGATGTGCAGGAAATCTGCATGCGGCTGAACCAGCTGAAAAAGGAGGGTAAGGTGCTGCTGCCTCAAAACACGAGAAACGCCCATGAAGAATTGATACGCATGGGGATGCCGACGGGAAAGGCGGGATTCGAATACAAGACTTTCTGCAAATACTATCATAAAGATTAGAAGATGATGGAGACTGGTATTTGCTGATATGAGTAATACTTGCTAAAAGCGACCGATACTTGATTGTTGTTCAGGTATCGGTCGCTTTTTTTGTACCTCTATGCCAAGAATGCGATTATACGTAGAGAGAATATCAGAGAAAAACAGAGAACTTCGGAGAATTTTAGAGAACTTCGGAGAAGGGCCTTTGGAAAAGAATCCATGCCTGGCTTTTTCTTCCTACTTTTGCACCCGTCGGAGATACAAGGCAAAAGCCGGAATGGTTCTGGCTTATCTTGAATCATCTCCGTATTCTTTATTGTTATGAACGCAAAATTGATGCGTGTGGTGCAGCAGGGAGAGGCCTTCGCTGTGCAGAGTCAGAAGAGTGAGAACGGACAGCTCATGAAATGCAACATCGTGCTGCAGGAAATGGGCGGAAAGTTTGAGAACCAATACGTGGCTACGATGCTCGGAAACATGGCTATGTTCAAACTGGCACCAGGTGATGTTGTGGCAGTAACGCTCAGATTTTCTACACGTGAATATAATGGACAGGTGTTCCAGGATATTCTCCTCACTGACATGTATAAATTGAATTGATTCACAGTCAGTTTTATTAGTTTTTAATTATTAACCGAGTGGAGTGAGTGAAGGAATCTCCGGAGGTAAGGTAGCGCTACGTTTCTCGCTTTCTTTGCTCTTAAATTCACTAAGGTTATGAATAAGAATTTTGAAGAAATCCAAAAGTTGATGACCAGCCAGCACACTCAGAAGAGCGGCATGGCTTACTACGATGATACTCATTATTTTCTGTTTGCACCCGATAATCCCGTGGTGGGCAGCATGCCCCGCTTCCATCGTCTCGGCATTGCACAGCAGTTGAACGACGGCTCCTTCGAATTCGTTCCGAAGCCGCAGCTCAAGACGCAGTCGCTGCTGATCAAGAAGCTGGCGCACGGTCGTGTGTCGAAGACCAAGGATGGTGCCATCCAGCTCACCCTGAAGGTTTACTGCGATGAGGGTGTGAACATCAGCGAGACAATTGCTGCCGAGGCTGAGATAGCACGAGATGCCATCGTGGAGTATCAGCTGAAGAGATAGAACAAAGAAGGATTTGGGGCTTTCTAGAAGAAGAGGGTATTTCGAAAGGAAGAAAGCGTTCCAGTTGTTCCAGTTGTTCCAATTGTTCCAAAAAGGAAAAGTAGGACAATACCCCTTTCTTATATCTTTATAACTATTTAATATATAGATAGTTATATATAAGGAGAAGATTTGGAACCCTCAAAAATTTAATTGGAACAACTGGAACTGGAACGCCCATCCCCACCCCACTTTTCTCTAGAAAGCTCATTATCAATAAATTAAGAGAAAATGAAAACAATAAACTTGAAGTACGATATTTCAAAAACTACTGCTCCGAAGATGCCAAAACTGGGAAAAGGTACCGAATGTGTGCAACTTTTGCTCTCGCAGGTATCAAAAGACATGCACGAGCCCCTGGTTCCTATGTTTTTCCCCATTCTTGGAGCACAGGTCAGTGAGACCGAATTCCAATATCCCGACCTCAGTTGGAAGGAGTTGTGTGGCATGATGGGCAATCTTGTTGCCGATTCTGGCTGTAATAAGGGTCAACTGTCCAACATCGTGGAGGCTATCTGTCACAACTTGCGAGAGCACGACAACACGGAACTGGAGAAGCTCGTGGAATGGCAGAAACAGATGAAGATGAAGTCGGCGAACAAGGAAAAACCAGCCCGCCCCGACGTGAGTTTCTGGTTTCCACCAGCCGACGTTACCAACGCTGCCTTCATCCAGAATGCCATGGCTTGCGAGAAGCTGGGCGAGAGAACGCAATACCTGAATCTGCCCGAGGTGGAGATGGCCGACAGGATGTGCGGCGGGCATAAGCAGATTTCGCAGATGCTGCGCAACATCTACGACCGCCAGCGATCGGGTGCCTTGCGTGCCACGGTAGAGGGTGTGACGGGCAATCCTGTGCTTCGTGCCAACCTCACCATCTCATCTACTCCGTATGCCGCCCGAAAATTCTATAAGAACGAACTCTTCAATGGTACCTTCGGGCGAATGGTGTTCTCATATAAGGCACGAATGGGGCGTGATGGCAGAATCCCAAGACAGGGAAAATATGATGAGGGGTTCTATAAAAAGCTCGACGAATATCTGGTGAAGCTCAGCATCTGCAAGGGCAGGTTCATCATCAAGCCACTCAATAAGCTGGCAGATCAGCTGGCTGCAGACATGGCTTCACTTGCCGACCTAACGGATGATGATGTGCTCTGGGACATCTCGAAGCGTTCTATCGTGTCGGCATGGAAGGCGGGGTGCCTGCTCTGGGTGCTGAACAACCAGACATGGACGAAGGCGATGGGCGAACTGGTGGAGTGGCTGGTGTATCACGACCTATGGAGCAAGATGCAGATCTTTGCGGATTTGCTGAATCAGGAGGCAGACTCTGTAAGCGAGGCACAACGGAGAGGTCCGAAGAACCTGCTTGATGACCTGCCCAATCCTTTCAATGAGTCGCAGCTGGAGGCTCTCCGCATCTCGCTTGGCAAGACGAAGGAGGGCACGAAGGGACAGATTAGGAAATGGGTGTTCCGCAAATTCATCACCTATTGCAGCCAGACGGGGCTCTACACCAAGACGCAGGAGTATCTTACGGGCACGCCGGAAGCGAAGGAGAAGAAATAAACATAATTCTATAAAGAGAAAAGATGAATGGAAAAATATGAGATTCAGAAGCTGCGCGACCTTCCGATAGAGAAGGTCGCGAAAGAGATGGGGATGAAGGTGGAGCACCACAAGGCGCTCTGCCCCTTTCATGACGACCACCACGCCAGCCTCTCGTTCAACACGAGAAAGAACAATTGCCGCTGCTATGTTTGCATGGGGGATTCCGTGGGCACCATCGACCTGGTGATGAAATACCTGGGGAAGGATTTTCTGTCGGCTTGCCGATGGCTCGCAGAGGAACATCAGGTTCAACTGGAGGAGGATAGGAAGAGAGAAGCTTCTTCCTCATCTTCTTCCCCTGGGGGCTCTTCGACCGATGGTTCTTCCCCGGAAGATAATTCGGGTGGTTCTTCTTCGGGAAAATCCTCCTCCTTTGATGCGAGCAGGTATGCGAGATTCTTCGAGCATCCCTGGCTCAACCTGGCGGCCAGAAGGTTTCTCTTCGAGGAGAGGAAGATTGATGAGAGAGTGGCTGCATGGTGCAGATTGACTTCCTGGACGGATAAGAAGGGCGTGAACTGGCTGCAGATTCCATACTTCAGCACGGAGGGGAAGCTGATTGGGATTCAGAACAGGAACCTGGATTACAAGAAAGGGGAATCAACTCCCCGATTCCGCTTTCCCTATGGTGCAAAATGCTCCATCTACAATCTGCCTATCGTGAGGGGGATGGCACCGGGCGAACAGCTCTTCATCACCGAGGGATGCAGCGACTGCTGGGCGATGCTCTCTGCCGGACACAAGGCGATTGCCATTCCTTCTGCCACGATGCTGAAACCCGACGACAAGAAATGGCTGGCGGAAATCGGCTCGCAGCTCAAGATAGAATGGCACATGTTTCCCGACAAGGATGCGCCGGGCGAAAGCCTCTTCCTGCAACTCAAGGAGATTCTGCCCTCGCTGGTGCACCACCAGCTGCCCCCAGGATGCAAGGATTTCAGCGAGTATTATCTGAAAGAGAAAACCGAGTTTATCAATTTTTAAAACAAGAAGAATATGGAAGAATTTATCATTCGTACGTACACCAAGAAGGAACTGGCCCTGATGTACTTTCCCGAGAGTTATCCACGCACAGCCGTCAACCATCTGATGGCTTGGATTCATCTCTGCACCCCACTATGGAATGAACTCCTGGATATGGGGTACCACAAGACCAGCAAGGCCTTCTCGCCTAAACAGGTGAAGGCCATCGTGGAGTATCTGGGGGAACCGGGATAATGTTTAATGTTTAGAGTAAAAATGTGCCGCCATCGCACGGCATCAGCCACCATCGCACAACTGATGGTGGCTGTTTTTGTATCTTTGCATCGTGATTCAGAAAGCGCTAAAAATCACTTTCCTAGTTGGAGAAAAATATTTCTCCAGTTGGAAAAATGAAAAAAGGCATCTGGGGGAAAGCCCGGATTGCTAGTATTAACATTTAAAAATCGTATTGCTTATGAAACAGAACATGAAAGCATTCATCAAGTATCTCATCGTGGCCGTGTGCTCTGCCATCGTCACCTTCCTCACCAGCTCGTGTACCGCGGGACTCGTGATCGGGAAGAATCAGAGGCAGCAGCAGGAGAACAATATCTCGACAAGGGCCGACTCGAGCCACTTCGTGCCTACTATCACCATACGATAGTCAGCTTAGAGTTAGAGTTAAAAGTTTAGAGTTAAAAGTTTACAGAGTATTAACAATTTAAAATTTAAGTAATTATGTCTATCAATTTGAAAGCAAAGGAAACCCTCATCCAGGTGGGTGAGTTGAAAGGTAAGTATCGTTTCGTGCTCAGTACCGAGCTTTACAGCAAGCTCCCGGAGAGCAAGGTGATTAAGGAGGCTGCTCTGAGAAGTGGCGTGAGCCGCGGCGTGATGCAGGCATGCTGGGATGCTGCCGGCGAGGTAATCAAGGCGTGGTCAACCGAAGGCCACTCCGTAGCTATCCCAGGTCTGGGAACTATGCGATTCGGCGTGCGCGCCAAAAGTGTGGCTACCGTGGGTGAGGTGGCAGGCAGCCTCATCACCGCCCGCCGAGTGATTTTCACTCCGAACGTGGATATCAAGGATGAGCTGCAGAGAACTCCTATCCAGATTACCTGCATCGACCGCAATGGTAAGGTGGTGAAGAACGTTACCTCGGGCGACAGCGGTGACGTGGAAGACCCAGACAAGGATCCAAACGGCGGCGGCACTAACCCTGGCGGCAACGGAAACGGCGATAACCCTGGCGGCGGTTCACAGCCTGGAAATACCGAGGGAGGTAATACCCAAGGCGGTAATACAGAGGGCGGCAAGACCGATACCGGCGATACCGGCTCTGAAGGCGGTGGAGATTTTGTAGATATGTAACCGTACATCTTAGGATTACAAATCTCATTTTCCCATTCCACTCTCTATTTTCTGTTAAGTCTTTATACGCAGAATCCCCAATCCCAAGGCTCCATTGCGAGCCCCGGATTGGGGATTTTTATCATTAATAAGGAAACAGCAGCGGCAGGACGAAGGTCATCACCACGCCGATGATGATCTGCAACGGCAAACCTACCTTTACATAATCCATAAACGTGTAGCCACCCGCCTTCATCACCAGCGCATTAGGCGGAGTGGAGAACGGAGAGGCGAAGCACATGCTGGCTCCCAGGGTCACCGCAAAGAGGAAGGAGTATGGACTCACCCCCACCTGCTGGGCTGCCACCAGGGCTATAGGCGCCATGAGAACCGCCGTGGCGGTATTGCTGATAAACATCGTCATGAGCGAAGTGGTGAAGTAGATGCCCGCCAGGAGAGCCGTAGGGCCCATCGCTCCCAGGCTATCCACCAGCCCCTGAGATACCAATGCCGAAGCACCCGTCTTCTCCAGTGCCGTTGACATCGGCATCATGGCGGCTATCAGCACGATACTCTCCCAGTTGATGGTCTTGTAGGCTGCCTCTACGTTGCGGAAACATCCGGCAAAGACGGTGAGCAGTCCGGCGATGATGACCGCCGTAACCGGAGCCACCGGGATGAAATCGAACACCATCATGGCTATCATCAGCAGCATGATGGCAGCAGCCACAGGCGCCTTGTAATCCAGCAGAACCTTGTCGGCAGCCTTCTCCGGCTGATCCAGCACCACCCAGTTGGTATTATCGGCAGTAAGATGCGCCAGGTTGGTCCATTCGCCCTGCACCAGCAGCATGTCGCCCACGTGCAGCTTGGTGGCTATCAGATTATCCGTGATGTATTCGTTGCCGCCTCTGCCACCCTCAGAAGAAGATGAGCCTCCGCCTCGCTTCACACCCAGCACGTTGATGCCGAATCGCTTGCGCAGGTTGGCCTCGCCGATGCGCAGACCGGCGAAGTTGGAGGTAGGCATCACAACGATTTCCGTCAGTCCCAGGTCGTAGAAATCAATCTTCACGTCCTTCATCCTCCTCAGTCCGTAATCCTGGGCAAAGCGCTGCATCTTCTGCTCGTCACCTATTATATATAGTATGTCGTGCTCCTGAATGGTACTGCTGCTCTTCGCCATGTTCTGGTTTACGTCCTGCACCAGTCCGAGTCTCGATTTCTTCTCGTTTCTAATCTCGATGATACTCACTCCATATTTCTTCTGGATGCTGAGTTCCTTCAGGGTCTTTCCCACGATGTTCATCGGCTCGCCGTTTTCATCCTTGGCGGCAGAAGTCCGGTTGCTTGGCACGATGTAGCGATGCAGATTGTCGAGCAGGCGGTATTCATCCACCAGGTCGTCGAGCGACTTGGTTTTCTTCTTCTTTCCGCTCTGTTTCCTGCTGAGGAAGATTTTGCTGAGCGGCATGAGCACGATGATGCCGATGGCGATGACGATGATGCCCACGGGGAAGAAGGAGAAGAAGGCGAGCGGCTTGAATCCCGCCTCGGTAAGCACCTCGTCAATAACCAGGTTGGGCGGTGTACCGATGAGGGTGAGCATTCCGCCCAGGCTTCCGGCGAAGGCGAGCGGCATGAGGAAGCGCGACGACTGCATGCCCGAACCTGCTGCCAGGCTCATGATGATAGGCATCATGAGGGCCACCGTTCCGGTATTGCTCACGAAGGCTCCGATAAAGGAGGTTACGAGCATCACCAGCAGGAAGGTGATGGTTTCGTTGCCGCGCGAGAGTGCCATCAGTTTATTGCCCGTCAGCTTGGCGAGGCCGGTCTGCATGATGGCTCCACCCACCACGAAGAGTCCGACCATCATGACCACGATGGGCGAAGAGAAACCAGCCAGAGCTTCGGCTGGCGTAAGAATTCCGAAAACCAGGAGTGCTGCCAGGGCTGTGAGCGCCACGATATCGGCTCTCACCTTGCCCCAAATAAACATGGCAACCGTAATGATCAAGATAATAAGCGTTATTGTCATGCTATAAAAACTTTGATTTTTTAAAATATGATGCAAAGATACTTACTTTTTCTCGCTTTTTTTGCCTTCGTAATGCTAATTTTTCTAAAATTATAGCAGATTATAGGAGGAAACTGCACTTTATTCATCAGTTTTCAGTACCTTTGCCCTCAATTCAATCAATCGAATAAGTAGAAGATCAATCTCCGAAAAATAGAAAATCAATCATTCAATAAATAGAAGACTTAATAATTCATTAGAAATGGAACAGAACAATGTTAAACCAGCTGATGGCAAGCTGGGTATTATGGTTGTAGGTTGTGGTGCAGTATCTACTACATTCATGACAGGTGTGCTGATGGCCCGCAAGGGACTTACCAAGCCAGTAGGCTCAATGACTCAGTACGACAAGATTCGTGTGGGCAAGGGCGCAGACAAGAAGTATCTGCACTACAAGGACATCGTTCCTCTTGCCAACCTCAACGACATCGTATTCGGCACTTGGGATGTTTATCCTCAGAATGCCTATCAGGCTGCCATGTATGCCGAGGTTTTGAAGGAGAAGGACATCAACCCTGTGCGCGAGGAGCTGGAACAGATTGTTCCGATGAAGGCTGCATTCGACAAGAACTACGCCAAGCGTCTGGACGGCGACAACGTGAAGGACTGCAAGACCCGCTGGGAGATGGTAGAGGCGCTGCGCCAGGACATCCGAGACTTCAAGGAGAAGAACGGCTGCTCTCGCATCGTTGTTGCATGGGCTGCATCTACAGAAATCTACGTACCGGTGGACATGGAGATTCACGGCTCATTGGCAGCTCTCGAGGCTGCGATGAAGGCTGACGACCGCCAGCACATCGCTCCATCCATGTGCTACGCCTACGCTGCCCTTACCGAGGGTGCTCCTTTCATCATGGGTGCTCCTAATACTACGGTTGACATTCCTGCCATGTGGGAACTCGCTGAGAAGACCCAGATGCCTATCGCAGGCAAGGACTTCAAGACCGGTCAGACCCTCGTGAAGAGTGGTTTCGCTCCTATCATCGGCACCCGCTGCCTGGGCTTGAACGGATGGTTCTCTACCAATATCCTGGGCAACCGCGACGGTCTCGTTCTCGATGAGCCAGCCAACTTCCACACCAAGGAGGTGAGCAAGCTCTCTACCCTGGAGACTATCCTGAAGCCAGAGGACCAGCCAGACCTCTACGGCCACGGCAACGACGAGGACACCCAGTATTATCATAAGGTACGCATCAACTACTATCCACCTCGCAACGACAACAAGGAGGGCTGGGACAACATCGACATCTTCGGATGGATGGGTTACCCAATGCAGATCAAGATCAACTTCCTGTGCCGCGACTCCATCCTTGCCGCTCCATTGCTGCTCGACCTCTGTCTGCTGAGCGACCTTGCTGCCCGTGCCGGCCGTTACGGCACCCAGCGCTTCCTGAGCTTCTTCCTCAAGGCACCAATGCACGACTACACCAAGGGCGAAGAGGCTGTGAACAACCTCTACCAGCAGTACACGATGCTGAAGAACGCCATCCGCGAGATGGGCGGTTATGAGGCTGACGAGGAAATCGACTAAGATTTTTCCGATAAAGGACTGAAGTGGATGATTTCACCCACACGCCCTGAAAGGGCAGAAGCTCCTAGCCCAGGGCAACACCCTGGGTACAAACAGCAACCATCAAGGCGCCCTGTAAGGGCAAAAGCTTCATTACCAATACTTTAAAGCTTTTGCCCTTACAGGGCGTATGTTTATAACACCGAACAACCCAGGGCGTTGCCCTGGGCTAGGAGCTTCTGCCCTTTCAGGGCGTGTGGAGCTTACTTGCAAGGGATGGAGCATACTTTCTGAGCATATGGAGCTTACTTGCAAATATTGACAAACATCTAATAAATATCAGAAGAATGACAAAGAAAGGTAAACATACCGTATTATTTATCTGCCTCGGCAACATCTGCCGCTCGCCTGCCGGAGAGGGCATCATGAAGAGCCTGGTAGAAAAAGCAGGGTTGCAGGATGAGTTTGAAATCGATTCTGCGGGAATAGGCAACTGGCACGTGGGTCAGCTGCCCGACAGCCGCATGAGAAAATGCGGAGCCGAGCATGGCTACAATTTCAACAGTCACGCCCGCCAGTTCCAGAAGTCAGATTTCGGGAGATTCGAAACCATCGTAGTAATGGACAATGAGAACTACCGCGCCATCACCTCCATGGCTTCCTGCCAGGCTGACAAGGACAAGGTGGTACGCATGGCTGATTTCCTGACGAATCATCGTGAATACACCACCGTTCCCGACCCTTACTACGGCGACTACAGCGACTTTGAACTCGTCATCACGCTGCTGGAAGATGCCTGCCAGGGATTGCTGGACAATCTCGTAGAAGAATAACAAAAAAGAGGATGTGCCATAACTGCATGACACATCCTTTTTTCGTTTCTTCATAGATTTTATTCATCGGATTACGCTGAATAACAATTCCACCTTATTATATTTATACAGTAATTTCCCCCGAACCATAGCAGCGATGATGATTCTCATCATACACCACGCAGAACTGGCCGGGAGCCACGCCGTGGATCGCCTCTTCTGAATGTATCATCCAGCGGCCATCTTCGAGTTTTTCGATAGTGGCTGGATGATACTCCGGCGTATGGCGAATCTTGAACGTTACCTTCTGCATCGCCACCTCGCGGGTGAGGAAATGGAAATCCTGAAGCGGGAAATCCTTCTTGTACGCCGTCTGAGGGTCGTAGCCGTGACTCACGTAGAGAATGTTCTTCTCCACATCCTTCTTGATTACGAACCAAGGTCCGCCGCCGAAGCCCAGCCCCTTGCGCTGGCCGATGGTGTGGAACCACAAACCCTTGTGGCCTCCGATGCGCTTGCCCGTCTCCATCTCTATCACGTCGCCCGGTTTCTCGCCCAGGTATCGGCGGATGTAATCGTTATAGTTGATCTGTCCCAGGAAGCAAATTCCTTGACTATCCTTGCGCTTGGCATTAACGAGATGTTCCTCTTCTGCTATCTCACGAATTTCATTCTTGATGTGATGACCGATAGGGAAAATCGCTTTTCGTAATTGCCAACTTTCTATCTGAGCCAGAAAATCGGTCTGATCCTTTACGGGGTCAGGACTCGTAACGAGCCATTTGTCGCCGTTTTCATCCGTTTCGGTCTGCGCATAATGACCTGTGGCGATGAGGTCGTAGTTGTGGCCCATCTTCTCATCGAAGGCACCAAACTTGATGAGCCTGTTGCACATCACATCAGGGTTCGGGGTGAATCCAGCCTTCACCTTATCCATGGTGTAGCGAGTCACCTCGTTCCAGTATTCCTGGTGGCAGTCTATCACCTGCAGCTTGCAGCCATACTTGCGTGCCACGGCAGTAGCCATCTCCAGGTCTTCCTCTGAAGAGCAGTCCCATTCCTCCTTTTCTTCCGGTCCTATCTTGATATAGAAGCAGTCAGGGTGCAGGCCCAGTCGGGCAAACTCCCACACCACTACCGAACTATCCACGCCGCCCGAAAGCAGCACGGCCACCCGCTTGTCCTTTACCTCGGCAAGGAAGAGCTCGTCTCTGGTCTCCAGTTCCTTCTCTCTTGGAGTATCCGTTATCATCTTATTGTTATTATCCATTGTCTATTCGCTATTATTCATTTGTGAAGGCAAAGTTACAACAAATTCTGCGAAAAGCCGCCATCTTATGCCGAAAAATCTCATATTTCGCCTAAATGTTTTCTCTTGCACTACATTCTCCCCTTTATCCGCTCCTTCCACTATCGAAATTCCCGATAGCAGAAATCGGCTTATTCCAACATCAATTCTTTTTTGCTTTCGATTTTATCCATACCTTTGCAATCGAAATTCAGCGAAATGCGGTTATAGTAAAAATCAATAACATAGTTTAATATAAGAACATGGATATCTTAAAAAATCTGTTTTATGGCTTCCCTGACCTATGGGGAGGCGGAGTAGCCCACTCCGTGCTGATCCTGGCGTTGGTCATCACCCTGGGTTTGAGTTTAGGAAAGTTGAGAGTAAAGGGAGTTTCCCTGGGATTGGCTTGGATTCTTTTCATCGGCCTCATCTTCGGTCACTTCTCTCTCAATCTCGATGAGCATCTGCTCCACTTCCTCAAGGAGTTCGGATTGATTCTCTTCGTCTATTCCATCGGTCTGGAGGTAGGACCAGGTTTCTTCGCTTCGTTCAAGAACGGCGGCAAGAGCCTCAACCTGCTCAGCATCATCGTGGTAGCGTTGAGTATCGTCACCACCCTCGCCATATTCTCGTTCTCGGGAACATCCATCACTTCTATGGCAGGTATCCTCTCGGGTGCCGTTACCAACACCCCTGGACTCGGAGCTGCCCAGCAGGCATTCAGCGACCTGCGCCACATCGACGCTCCATCCATCGCAGCCGGCTACGCCATCGCCTACCCTATGGGTGTACTCGGCGTTATCCTCTCCTTTATTATATTAAGGTATGCGTTACGTATTAATAAGAGCGAGGAGGAAGCTGCTGCCAAGCGCGGTATGGGACACCTGGAGGCGATGACCCTGAACACCTTCTCCGTGCAGGTGACCAACCAGATGGTATTCGGCGACACCATTAAGCAGATGAGAGAAATCTTGAAGCGCGACTTCATGGTTTCCAAGATTATCCGCAAAGATAGCGATAAGCACGATGAGGTGGTGAATGGCCAGACCCGGATTAACGAGGGCGATATTCTGCAGATTGTTGCCAACCCTACCGTAGTGGAGCCTGTCATTGCCCTGCTCGGCAAGAAGGTGCAGGTGAGCGATGAGAAGTTTGGCGAAGACCTGATTACCCGCCGCATCCGCATCACCAAGCCAGGCATCAACGGCAAGAGCATCAGCCAGTTGCAGATTCGTTCAAACCTCGGCGCCAACATCACCCGTGTTAACCGCAACGGTGTGGATCTGATTGCCACTCCACAGCTGAAGCTGCAGCTGGGCGACCGTGTTACCGTGGTGGGTACCGAGCTTGCCATCGCCCATACCGAGAAAGTATTGGGTAACCAGATGAAGCGCCTCAACTACCCTAACCTGATTCCTATCTTCCTGGGCATCATGCTGGGTTGCATCGTGGCAAACATCCCATTCTTCATTCCAGGCATCAACGAGAACCTGCGTCTCGGTTTGACCGGCGGTCCTCTGGTAGTAGCCATCCTGATAGGTTATTTCGGTCCGAAATACAACCTCGTGACCTACAACACCATCTCGGCCAACCTGATGCTCCGCGAAATAGGCATCTGCATCTTCCTGGCTTGCGTGGGACTGGGCACCGGCGAACAGTTTATCCAGACCGTGGCATCAGAAAGCGGAATGACCTGGATTCTCTACGGCGTTGCCATCACCATGATTCCAATCATCATAGGCGGCATCATCGGAAGATACGTGTTCCACATCAACTATTACACATTGCTCGGAGTATTGGCAGGCGCCAACACCAACCCATCTGCCCTGGCTTACGTGCGTGAGCAGACTTCGGCAGATGCACCATCTGTGGGCTATGCGAATGTTTATCCATTTGCCATGTTCCTCAGAATCGTAACTATTCAGATTATCATTTTCGTATTCGGATAAATTAAATATATGGAAGAAAAAAACATGAAGACCTGCGACTGCGCAGAAAAAGGTATTGACAACTGCAACTGCAAGGAAATAGCAGAAACAGAACTGAGAAGAAAACTCGACTTGTTGTTACGCACCGGCAGCATCCTTATGGAGAGTGCTGCCGACACATCGCGCATCATGCGAACGATGAAGCGTGCAGCAGCTTTCCTCGGACTCGACGAGCGCTACATGCACCTTTACATCAACTGGAATGTGCTGATGGTGAACTACAGCGACGAGGAGCATTCCTTCTCCAAATTCCAGCGCTGCGAGAAGCACGGCATCAACCTTACCTCCATTTCGATGGTAAGCAAGCTCACCTGGACAGCCATCAAGGAAAACTATTCGCTCGAACAGTATGAGCAGGCCCTGAACGACATCAAGGCCACTCCACGCAGCTTCACCCCATGGCAGGTGGCTATAGGCGGCGGATTTGCCTGCGGCGGATTCTGCATCCAGTTCGGTTGCGACTGGCCAGCATTCTTCTTCTGTTCCCTGGCAGCCATCCTGGGCTTCCGCCTGAGAATGTTCCTGCCTACCAAGGGCTGCAACAACTATGTAGCCATCGGAATTTCGGCATTCGTGGCAACGCTGATTGCGTGGCTCACTTCGTTCCTTTCGCTCAACCCATCCATCGCAGCCGCCCTTCCGGGCTTCATGCATTCAGATACCCCTTGGCACCCGTTGATGGCGTGCGCCCTCTTCATCGTGCCGGGAGTTCCGCTGATCAACTTCGTGAGCGACATGCTCGACGGCTACATCGAGGTGGGAATGGTTCGTGCTCTGAACACCCTGCTGATGATCTTTGCCATGGCATTCGGCATTGCCTTTGCCATCCAGGTTTGCCACATCGACAACTTCGTGAAGGATCTTACGATGACTCCTCACCACGAATACTGGGAGTTCGCCATCGCAGCAGCCGTATCGGCGATGGGCTTCTCTACCATCTTCAGCATTCCTAGACGCCTGTTGCCAGTTGTGGCTGTGGGCGGCATCATCGCCGTTTGCTTCCGCAACTTCGTCAACCTGGGTCCATCCAACGGCAACATCGGTCTCGACATGGGCTTGAGCATCGGTTCGCTTGCCGGTTCTGCGCTCATCAGCGTCATCGTCATCAAGGCCCGCCACTGGTTCCACACACCTCACCAGTGCATCACCATTCCTAGCGTCATCCCTATGGTACCTGGAGTCTTGATGTATCGTGCCCTGTTTGCCTTCATCGACATGCACGGCGTGGTAGGCGAGGTAACCGTGGGAATGAACAACCTGATCAAGGCATCGCTCGCCATCATCTGCATCGCCCTGGGTGTAGCCATTCCTAATGTATTCTTCCGCCGCTTCATCGCCGACAACCGCAAGCGCAAGCTGCTCAACATGCTGGTGGAGAGAAAGAAGAAGAATGGCGAATTCGTGGATCTGCACGAAGTGGAAATCAAGTAAGATTGTTTTTCATCTCTCACAGATTACAGGATTTATCTGATTATTTTGCCCGAAAGCAGGGCTAATTAAAATAAAAGTTTTATCTTTGCACGCGTAATTATAAGACTAGTGAAAAAAGGAAAATGGAAATACGACAACTCAAATATTTTCTGAAGGTAGCCGAGACGCTCAATTTCTCGGAGGCATCGCGCAAGCTCTACATCACGCAGAGTACCCTCTCGCAGCAGATTTCGCATCTGGAACAGGAAATAGGCTTGCCGCTCTTCGAACGTAACTCGCACGAGGTTTATCTCACCGAGGCAGGAAAGGAGCTTCTTCCCTATGCCCAGAATGCCGTAAACTGCACCATGGCATGCGTTGACCACATGAACGACCTGAAGGAGATGCTCACCGGCGAACTGAACATCGGCGTCACCTACTCCTTCAGCAACATCATGGCAGAAACGCTCATCGCCTTCCTCCATGCTTATCCTCACGTGAAGCTGAACATCCAGTACCGTTCGATGCAGGAGCTGATGGATGGATTGAAGAAGCGTGAGCTCGACCTTGTGCTTGCCTTCAAGCCAATCAAGACAGACAAGGCGATTGACAGCCGTGCCATCTTCAGCAACCGTCTGGCGGCAATCGTGAACGAGAACCATCCCCTGGCACGTCTTTCCTCCATCAGGCTCTCAGAGCTGGAGCGCTACGACCTCATCCTTCCATGCAAGGGGCTGCAGGCTCGCAACGCCTTCGATTACCTGATAGAGGGCAAGGATCTCGACTTCAAGATCATGGTAGAGGTGAATAATGTGAACATCATCTTCGACCTCTTGCATCGCAGCAACCTGGTAACGGTTCTTTCAGAATCCACCACCATCCTGGAGAAAGGTATGAGAGCGATTCCGATTGATGCTGCCGACAACGAGATGGATGGCTGCATCCACATCCTGAAGGATGCGTACATGAAGAACTCGGCGCAGGAGTTCATCCGCATGCTGAGCCAGAGTACCAGCATCCTCGCCAACTTCGCGCTCAAGGATATTCTGAGATAGAATCGGGAAAGGATAGAAAGAATAAAATGAAATAAAGGGAAGATTGTAATTCAATCTAAAAAGGCTGTCTCCGACTTCATTGCGGAGGCAGCCTTCATTTTTTTCTAATAAAAGTACTTACTCTTTAAAATTGAGAATGCATTATTTTTTTGTTTAAGAGAATGCATTATTTCTTTCGGGCGATAATGATGGTTACACCAGCCAGGATAGCAAGGATGCCAATGGCAAGCTGGAAGGAGAAACTCTCGCCGAAGATACAGACGCCGATGATAACTGCCGTTACAGGCTCCAACGCTCCCATGATGGCAGCAGGAGTACTGCCGATGAGATTGATGGAAATCGTCATGAAGAAGAGCGACAGTACCGTTGGCAACAACGCCAGCTGGGCAGCATAGAGCCAATGCATAGGAGTCTGCAGCATCTGAATCTTCTCGCCAGCAATAAACGAATAGATGAACATCGTGATGAGTCCGAACAACAGAATGTAAAAGGTGAACTTGATGTTCGACATTCCCGGATTCTTCCATTGGTTCACGGAGATGATGTAGAGCGCATAGAGCAGGGAAGAACACATCACCAGCGCAAAACCAGCCGTGCTCAACTTGTCGTTTCCATCGCCCTGATAGAGCAAGCCCACACCCGATACAGCCAGGAGGATAGCCAGGGTGGTGGACCACGTCACCTTCTCATGGAAGAATACCGTCATCAGGATTGCCGTCATGATTGGATAGACGAAGAGGATGGTACTGGCAATACCTGCCGCCATGTAGTGGAAGCTCACATAGAGCGTGGCAGAAGAAAGAGAGAACATGCAACCCAGTGTAGCGAGTCGGATCAAGTGTCCCCACTTTACCTTGAAACTCTCCTTGCGGAACAGCATCACCACGGCAAACATCACCACAGCCAGGAGATAGCGGTAGATGAGTACCGAACTGGAATTGAATCCATCCCCATAAAGTTCCAACGTACCCAAAGGATTGGTACCATAACACACGGCGGCTACAACACCCGCCGCAAAGCCCTTAACTTTATTACTGCTTGTCATTGAACTAAAAATGCTTTTTTATTTTACTAAGTTTTTTCTTATACCTTATTATATAATATCATTTCTTTCGAGAATCTATTCTGAGAATCAATATCGAGAATCTATTCTGAGAAATTATTTCGAGAATCTATTCTGATAATTTATTTCGAGCTGCAAAAGTACGGCATTTTTTCGAGATAAACTAACAAAATCGTATAAATCTCTTGCCATCTTTGAGAAAATCAGCCCGATTCTTGCTCTTTATCAAAATAAATCGTATCTTTGCAAAGATTATGTAGCAAAGCAGAAATCAATATGATACTAAACAATAAACATTTGTAACTATGGAACAAATTAAAAACGATCAGCTCACCGTTGAAATTTCAGCGCACGGAGCAGAGCTCAAGAGCATCAAGGATGCTGATGGTAACGAATATCTCTGGGATGGCGACAAGGAATTCTGGGGCGGACAGTCTCCTCTCCTCTTCCCTATCGTTGGCGGATTGTGGAAAGGCGTTTACCGCATCGGCGACAAGGAATACACCCTGCCACGTCACGGCTTCGGCAAACTCGTAGATTTCAAGCTCGTTGGCAAGACCGGCGACCGCCTTACCTTCGCCCTCATCGACAACGAGGAGACCTTCGAGAACTATCCATTCCACTTCAACCTCGCCGTTTCCTATCGCCTTGCCGGAAACGAACTCCATGTTATCTGGCACGTTGAGAATACCGATGACAAGGTAATCTACTTCCAGATTGGCGGTCACCCTGCATTCAAGGTACCAGGCTGCAAGAAGGGAGAGAAGCTGAAGGCTTTCCTCAAGCTCGACAACGAGGCTCCAACCCGTCTCTTCGCTACCATCGGAGGCTGCATCGACCCTAACGCACGCGAGACTGTTCAGACCGACAACGGAATCCTGGAGGTAACCGACGAATCATTCGCAGACGATGCCTACATCTTCGACAAGAGCCAGGTAAAGCAGATTTCCCTGCTCAACGAGAAGGGCGAGCCACACGTAACCGTAGAGTTCAAGACTCCAGCCGTAGGTGTCTGGAATCCGGGCAACCACGCTCCATTCGTCTGCATCGAACCTTGGTTCGGTACCTGCGACTGGGCTGAATACACCGGCGAGTTCAAGGATAAATACATGATGAACAGCCTGCAGCCAGGTGCCAGCTTCATGAGTGAATACATCATCAGAATTGAAAAATAATCCATCGTTCATAGCAATAAATAATGGAAGAAAAAGATAATTTGCAGCTCCCCGAGAACGCATTCCGCGAACTCAAGGACGGGGAGGAATACAAGCCGCTGATGTCACCCGACAAGGTTTATCCTGAGGTAAACGGATGGTCGGTGACCTGGGGTATCGTGATGGCCATCATCTTCTCTGCCGCCGCAGCCTATCTGGGCTTGAAGGTGGGTCAGGTGTTCGAGGCAGCCATCCCTATCGCCATCATCGCCGTGGGCGTAAGCACCGCCACCAAGCGAAGCAAGGCGCTGGGCGAGAACGTCATCATCCAGAGCATCGGAGCCTGCTCGGGTGCCGTAGTGGCAGGAGCCATCTTTACCCTGCCAGCCATCTACATCCTGCAGGCTAAATACCCGGAGATGACGACTTCATTTATGAAGATTTTCATGGCTTCTGCCCTGGGAGGCGTGTTGGGAATCCTGTTCCTCATTCCTTTCCGCAAGTACTTCGTAAGCGACATGCACGGAAAATATCCGTTCCCTGAAGCTACAGCCACCACGCAGGTGCTGGTGAGCGGAGCCAAGGGAGGCGACCAGGCTAAGCCCCTGCTCATCGCCGGACTGGTGGGTGGTCTTTACGACTTCATCGTAGCCAGCCTGGGATGGTGGAACGAGAACTTCACCTCTCGTGTGGTAAGTCTGGGATGCGACCTTGCCGACAAGGCGAAGCTCGTGTTCAAGGTGAACACAGGTGCAGCCGTATTGGGATTGGGTTACATCATCGGATTGAAATACGCATTCTTCACCTGCCTGGGTTCGCTCGTAGTATGGTGGCTGATTGTGCCAGGCATGAGCGTCATCTTCCACGACAGCGTGCTCAGCGCCTGGGATCCCAGCATCGTGAAGACTGTGGGAGCCATGAGTCCGGAGGAAATCTTCCGTGCCTATGCGCGCAGTATCGGTATCGGCGGTATCGCCATGGCAGGTATCATCGGCATCATCAAGAGCTGGGGCATCATCAAGAGCGCCGTAGGACTTGCCGCCAAGGAGCTGAAGGGCAAGAGCGATGTGGATGAGAACGTGAAGCGCACCCAGCGCGACATCTCTTTCAAGATTATCGCCATCGGATCGCTCGTCACCATCCTCATCACCTTCCTCTTCTTCTGGTTTGGTGTGATGGATGGCAATCTGCTCTTCGCCGTCATCGCCATCCTGCTAGTGGCAGCCATCGCCTTCCTCTTTACTACCGTGGCAGCCAATGCCATCGCCATCGTGGGTTCCAACCCGGTATCAGGAATGACCCTGATGACGCTCATCTTCGCCTCTGTGGTGATGGTGGCTGTAGGTTTGAGAGGCCCAGGCGGAATGCTTGCAGCCCTGATTATGGGCGGTGTGGTTTGTACCGCTCTCTCTGTGGCAGGTTCGTTCATTACCGACCTGAAGATTGGTTACTGGCTGGGTACTACGCCTAAGAAGCAGGAGGGATGGAAATTCCTCGGCACCCTGGTGAGTGCGGCTACCGTGGGCGGCGTGATGATGCTGCTCAACGAGACCTACGGATTTGCTTCCGGCTCTCTGGCTGCTCCTCAGGCGAATGCGATGGCTGCGGTCATCGACCCGCTGATGAATGGTGTGGGTGCACCTTGGATTCTCTACGGCATCGGAGCCGTGATTGCCATCGTGCTCACTTACTTCAAGATTCCAGCCCTGGCTTTTGCCCTGGGTATGTTTATTCCGCTGGAACTGAACGTTCCGCTGCTGGTAGGTGGTGCCATCAACTGGTATGTTACTTCACGCAGCAAGGATGCTAAGGTGAATGCGGAGCGTGGCGAGAAGGGTACGCTCATCGCCAGCGGTTTCATTGCCGGTGGAGCCTTGATGGGCGTGGTTAGCGCCCTGCTGAAGTTTGGCGGCATAGAGGCCAGCATCGCAGAAAGCTGGTGGGTGAACCCAATGTCTGAGGTTTGCTCGCTCATCGCCTACATCTGCCTGATCGGCTTCTTCATCAGAGCAACGAAGAAATAATCTGATTCTAAAAAAAATAATCTGATTAAAAAGAATAAAAACAAAAAAGAATAAAAACAAAAAGAGAACATCGCGTTTTGCAATGTTCTCTTTTTCTTTTTTTATCCCATTCCAGTTTATCCCATTTCAGCAAATTCGGCAGGTTTCATGCCAAACTGCTTCTGGAAACATTTTGTGAAATAGCTAGGACTGCTGAAGCCCACCATGTAGCTCACTTCGCTGATGCGATAGTGTTTCTCACGCAGCAGGCGAGCTGCCTTCTTGAGCCTGATTACCTGAATCATCTCGTTAGGCGTAACATCAGCCAAACCGCGGATCTTGTTAAACAGCGAGCTTCGGCTCATTCCCAACTGGGCAGCCAGGAACGCCACGTTCATCTCCGGATTCGAGAGATTCTCCTCTATCACCTTCTCCATCTGCACCAGAAAATCATTATCAATCTTGGTTGGCGCAATCTCCTGGATAGGTTCCAGCGGCGTATGCGAGAACTTGCTCTTCAGCAGCCTGCGCATCTCTATCAGATGGTTCACGCTCGCCTCCAGATACTTCATTGAGAATGGCTTTTCGATAAAGATGTCGGCTCCGCAGTTCATACCTTCTGCCTTGCTGGCATCATCGGTCTTTGCCGTGAGCATGATGAATGGCAGATGACTGGTCTTCGGATTCGTTCTTACACTACGGCAGAACTCCGGACCATCCATTTCCGGCATCATCCAGTCGCTCACTATCAGCGTTACATCACATTTGTTCAGAATGCGCAGCGCCTGCTTGCCGTCTTCTGCCGTCAGCACCCGATACGTCTTGGCGAAATGTGCCTGCACGAAGTTTCTCATGTCCTCGTCATCATCCACTATCAGCATCGTAGGGCGATAACCCTTCTGGGCATCTTCCGCATTCTCTGCAGTTGATGAATCATCAAGATTTCCGTCAGCTTCCATCATCGTTTCATCCTCCTCTGAGATAGGATTCTTAGCCTCATCGCTCTCCTTTTCTACCATGGCATCTTCCTGGTTGACGGGCAGGGTGACGATAAAGGTGGCGCCCTTTCCTTCTTCCGATTTCACCTCAACCATTCCGTGATGAGCCTCCACCAGATTCTTCACGATGTTGAGTCCGATACCAGTTCCCGGCTTGTTATCGTGAGCCTGATAGAAGGCAGCAAAGATTTTCTCCTGCTCATCAGGACTGATTCCCATACCATTATCCTCTACCGAGATGATGAAATGCTCGCCATCTCCGGCAAGTCGGCACGAGAGATGCACGTAATCGTGGGTGTACTTGGTGGCGTTGGTCATCAGATTACTGATTACCTTGGTAATCGCCTCGCTATCGATGATTGCCGAAAAATCGTCGGCAGGATAATCCACCTCCAGTCGGGCTCCCTTCTGCTGCAAAGTAGGCTCGAATCGTTCTGCCACCGCATGCATCAGCTTGGAAATATTCTGCAATCGGAAATGAACCTGCAGTCCCTTCTGCTGCACCTTGTTGAAATCGAGCAACTGATTGACAAGCGTCAGGAGTCGCTGGGCGTTTCTGTCTATCACGTTCAGGGTCTGGTTCATTGCTTCTCCATCCTTCACACTCTCGCTGATTTTCAGCCATTGCTCCTTCAGATTCTCCAGCGGTCCGATAATCAGCGTAACCGGAGTACGGATTTCGTGGGCAATCATGGTGAAGAACTGCAGTCTTGCATCACGCATCTCCTGCTCCTGCTTCTCCTCCAGACGGTCGAGTTCCTCCTGATGGCGGCGCTTCTCTCTCTTCACCCTCGACTGGGTATAGAACCAGATGAGCCAGCAGATGATCAGCAGATACAGAATCTTGGCAGGCAACGACCACCAGAAAGGCGGATGCACCACAATCTTGAGCTTGGCTTCATTCTGCGACCACACGCCGTCGTTATTGGCAGCCTTCACTCGGAACGTATAGGTTCCGGCAGGAAGATTGGTGTAGGTGGCACGATGCTCGCTCGTGGTAACCCAGTCCTTGTCGAATCCCTCGAGCATGTAGGAATAGAGGTTCTTCTCCGGAGAAACATAACTCAAAGCCGCAAACGAGAGATTGATCATATTCTCATCATACGAGAGATCTAACTGCTCGATGTGGTTCAGCGACTCCGGCAATTTCTCGGAACCCACTTCCACGTGCTTGTTGAAAAGCTCGAGAGAGGTGATTGCCACCGGAGGTACCACGTGATTGATCTTTACCTGGTAAGGATAGAAGGTATTGAATCCCTGCGTAGTACCCAGATACACCTTGCCGTCTGAAGCCAGCAGGCTGGCATTCGGCATAAACTGGTCGCAGGTGAGTCCGTCATAACGGTTGAATAATAGCGTAGGTTCTCCGGGAATCCACTTGATGAGACCCTTGTCAGAAGAGATCCACATCTCATCCTGATTGATAATGATGGATGCAAAATCCTGGCTAGGCGCATCGATGGCGATGCGGCGGAAGGAATCAGAGGATGACTGAAACTCGCACAACCCCATATTCGTAGCCACGAAAAGTCTTCCCTTGGCATCCTCCTGCACACAGTTTACCTGATTGCTGCAGATAGAGGTGGTATCCTTCGCATCATTCAGATACTGCTTCCAGGTCTTGTTGCGTCGGTAGCACCAGAGTCCATTTCCCTGAGTAGCAAACCAGATGTTGCCCTTCTTATCTTCCTTGATGTCGATGGTAAGGCTGTTGAATGATTTCATTTTCTTGAAAATCTGCTTCTGCTCATCCAGCATACAGACTCCGCTCATAGAAGTAGCCCAAAGCTGACGTTTGCTGTCTCTGAACAGGCAATAGCAGCTGTTCAAGTTTTCGTCGGCTGCAGAAAAAGGCTTCAGCGCCCCGGAAGACAAGCTCATTCTGAAGATTCCGTTGCCATAAGTTCCTATCCAGAGATCATCCCCTTCTGCCAGTAATCCGTGCACATTATACCGTGCCACAGCCTGCTTGCCCGGGAAATCAACAAAACTATCCGTTGCCGGATCAAAGCAATCTACTCCCGCATCATCGGTAGCTACCCAGATACGATGTCTGGCATCCTCGGCAAATCTTCCTACCACGTTACCTTTCTGTCCGCCGGTACCGGCAGAATGCATCTCGAATCGGTTTCTCATGGAAGGAGAAGGAATGTAACTTACTCCGCCATAGAAGGTTCCTATCCAGATGCCGCCCTCCTTATCCGAAGTGATGCTATACACGAATCGCTCGGCAGAACTGCGGCTCGGATTATCCACTTCCGAAACCATTCTCCAGCTGCGTTTCTGGATATCGTATTCCACCAATCCATCATCGCTACCGATCAGCACGTTGATATTCCTGTCGTTATAGAGCTTGTGGATGTGATGCACGGAATTGCTTACGGAGGCATTGATCAGCTGAGTGGTAGTACCATCGGTATCCACCTGGAACAATCCATCGTTCCAGGTTCCCACCAGAATGCTTCCATCCGAATTGGCGAGCATGGCTATTCCACCGAGCCGGGATGCATCTCCCTTTAAAGGAACCATCTCAAAGCTGTCATTCGCCTTATTGAGTCGGACGAGTGATGAAGGAAGATGATTGCAGAGTGCCCATACCTGGTTGTTGACATCCACCAGGGTAGCCACCACTTCTCCCTTGCATCCCTTGATCTGATAATGACGGCATTCGTGGGTTGTAAGGTTGTATCTGAAGAGTCCCTGTCCTAGAGTAGAAACCCACACATTTCGATTTCCATCAATAGAAAAATAAGAGATGATGGAAGTAATCTGATCGCTCAGCCTCTGAAACTGCTCCGTTTCAATATTAAAGAGGAAGGCACCCTTGGAAGTACCCACCAGCAGCCCTTCATCGCAGGCTTCCAGCGCACTCACATACTGGTCGAACTGCATCTGCGGGTTATAGAAATTCTGCACCTGATAGCCATCATACCGACAGAGACCGTTATCGGTACCAAACCAGATGAATCCATTCTTATCCTGCACGATGCTTCTCACGGCATTGCTCGGCAATCCCGTGTTCATCGTGATGGTACGCACCAACGGCTCCCTCACTATGTTTCTGCTCCAGGAAGAAGCAGGCGCCATCGCCATCAGGAAGACGGCTGCTAAGATTGTTATGATCTTTTTCATTGTTCTTGTCTTTTCGATTGATGGTGCAAATTTACAAAATTATATTCAAAAGAAAGAGTTCTTAGAAAAGAAAATGACAAGAGATTAACCTATCATCATTATTTGCTGTTTACCTGATTCCATTTCGGAGGATTCACGCCCAGCAGATTCTTCACGAAGAAGTCGTAGCGCTTGTGCTCGCCATAGAGTTCGCCCATGGTATGATGGGCTCCTGGGATCACCACGAGTTCAAAATCCTTGTTGGCTTTCTGCAGGGCATTCACCACCTGATAGGTGCTCGATGGATCTACGTTGTCGTCAATCTCGCCAACCACCAGCATCAGAGGGCGCTCCAGTTTATGGGCATTCTCCACGTTGCTGCACTCCACGTAGCTGGAATCGACAGGCCAGCTCATCCATTGCTCGTTCCACCAGATCTTATCCATCCGGTTGTCGTGACAGCCGCAGGCACTATAAGCAGCCTTGTAGAAATCGCCATGCAGCAATACGGCGGTAGTACTCTCCTGTCCGCCTGCCGAACAACCATAGATAGCTACATTATCTGCATCCATATAAGGATACTTCTTGGCTGCAGCCTTGATCCAGAGTTCACGGTCTGGGAATCCGGCATCCTTCAGGTTCTTGTAGCAAACCTCCTCAAACTTCTTGCCGCGATAGGAAGTTCCCATCGCATCGAGCTGGACAACGATGAAACCGAGTTCGGCAAGCGAAGTGGTGTACCAGTTGTATGGCATGAAACTCTTCGGAGTATAAGCATCGCCCGGACCCGCATAGATGTATTCGATAACCGGATATTTCTTATTAGGATCGAAATTGGTAGGACGCTGGATGATACCCCACATATCCGTCTTGCCATCTCTTCCCTTTGCCACAAACACTTCCGGAGCCACCCATCCGTGCTTCTTCAGCGTAGCGATATCAGCCGTTTCCAGAGTCTTGACGAGTTTACCGGTCTGCGCATCTCTGAGCACGGTAACAGGAGCCTGATCCACCTTAGAATAGGTATCCAGGAGATAGCGGTAATCGTAGGTATATTGGACACTATGATTGCCCTCTTCGGGAGTGAGCGCCACCATATTCTTGCCATCCATACCTATCTTATAATAATGTACCAGATATGGGTCCTCATTCCTGTTCACGCCACTAGCCGAGAAATAGATTTCTCCCTTCTCTTCATCCACACGCTGGATGCCGCGAACAAACCATTCGCCCTTGGTAATCTGGCGAATAACCTTCGACTTCTGCACATCGTAGAGATAGAGATGATTCCAGTTGTCGCGCTCGCTCAGCCAGAGCAGCTGCTTGCCATCCTTGATAAACTGGCGCCACAGACGACCATAGTTCACGAAGGTATTGGCACGCTCCTCTACCACGGTACGCAGCTTGCCGGTTTCGGCATTCATCGCCAGCATCTGATAGAGATGATGACCACGCTGGTTGTACTCCATTGTCACCTCCTTGCTGTCAGGTGTCCATTGCATCCATTCCAGTTCATACTGGTTTTCTATCTGATGCCTGTCAGCCTCCACCTTCTTTCCGGTAGCCACATCGATGATGACCGGATAGTGCTGTGGCAGGGCATCGCCCGGCTTGGCATACTCCTGCTTGTGGAGGATAGGCTGCAGCTGGTCGGCAGGCGAAGATTCCACGTAGTAGGCATAGCGTTTCTCTACCGGCACTCGCTTGCATACGAAGATGTGCTTGCCGTCTGGGCTCCATTGGATGCGGTTGCTGTAATAGCAGCCGATGGTACCATCCTGAGTAAGGATTCGCTTGGCTTCGGTATAAGGCTTTCCAGCCTCATGAACCACCACGTTGTAACCTTCGATGTAGGCTTCCATCTTGCCGTCGGGCGAAAGTACCGGATAAGCCTCCTTCTCCTCATCTACCTCCATCCAATGGCGCTCGTGGTGTCTGCCGAACTGAGGCTTGTAGGCAGGACGAGGCTTGATGCCCAGCGCCTTCTCCATCGCTTCCTGCGAATCATAAGTCTTCATCTCATCCTTGTCGGCATCATAGGATACAAACTTCCTGCCCTGAGGAGTAGAAATCTGATAATGCAGTACGTGGGTGGAATCGCACCAAGCCGATGATCGTGCCCAATGGAACACGGAGTCGGCAGAGAACTGATGACGCAGCGCATAAGCTCTGTTGTAATCTTCTAATGTGCCCTGTGCTGAAGCTGTAGCTGCCGGCATCGTCAGAACTGCACTCAACAGCGAAAGGCCTAAAATCTGATTCTTCATTATATTTAAAATTTTACTTGTTGACTTCTTTAGTATCTTTTTTCTCCAGTTAGGAAAAAATTATTTTCCAGTATAAAAATCTGTGATGCGTCGGATAGCACGCTGGCAAACCGGACAGAAATCATCCACTTCGTTGATTCTCATACGGCAAACCTGCGCCGGACGGTAACATCCCTTGCTCTGGTTGCCCGCACCCTCGAATACACCAATCTTGAAGACGGCTTCATTGAGTTTCTTCTGCTCCTTCACGTTTCTGATATTCTTATGATCCGGAAGTTTGGCAAGCGGCGTAGGAATCTTCACTCCCTTCGGCATCATATCCGCCCACTTGCTCTGAAAATCCTTCAGAGTGGTGAGGTTCGGTTCCCAAGGCTCAGTATCGCTAGGATACATCGGGTCGTACTCATCGGTACTGTACTCATCGCCCAAACCCGCATAGCCATGACCGAACTCATGCACCAGCACCTTCTTGAACGTAGGATGATCAGAAGTAGAAAGCGTTACCTGGTTGTAGATGCCGCCACCACCATACGTAGGAGAATTCACCAATACGATGATCTGCTCGAAAGGCACATTGCTCAAGGCATCATAGATGCGATGAATCTTGCTCGTGGTGAGATAACGGTTCGAATAGAAAGTATCGTAATGAGAGCAAGCCATCGTGTTCTTCCATTTCCCGTCGTGCGGAATACTAGGACCCTCATCGAGCGATGGAGCCGCAACTGCCACTACGTTGAATCTCGACTTGAGCGAAGCGAATGGTTCGCGCTCGAAGATGGCATCGGCAGCCCGCTGCGCATCCTGATAGAACTTATCCATCTGGTCCTGGCGATAACCCTCGGCGATGATGGCGAGGTCCACACAGTCGGCAGCCTCTCCGCTCTTCACGATGTAGCGGTAAGAGATGCCATTCTCGCCCAATGGTCGGATGAGGATATCCTGTGGATTGATGGTATGGCGAAGTTCTGCTGTCACCTTCTGATGCGTATCGCTCAGGGTGATGCTTACATCCACCGGCTTCTTTGGAAACGGCACAAGGAAACTGCTCTCGAATGATTTCTGCAAATGCTTAGCCTCCTGTGTAAGCTGCCACTCCTGGAAGAGTGTGGAGAAGGTGTTTACATAGAGCACCTTGTTGGTGCCATGCTCATACACGGTCACCTGTCCGTTTCCGTTCAGGAATTTCTCATCCAGTCTTGTCTTTCTGCCAGCCCAGGTAGGGTTGCTGTAAGCCTGTTCAAAATAGATAGCCTGGTTCACGCTATCGCCCGCCACGATGTAATCCAGTCGCAGCGTCTTATCTTCGAAGTTGTCTTCGAACTTCTGTGCCTGCATCGGCATCGCCATCATCAAGGCGAGCGATGCAATCCATAATCCTTTATTCTTCATATTATATTTTTACAAAATTCCATTACAAAAAGAGATGCGCCATTACGTAAGCCTTTACAAATGTGTCATCAACCATTCTGCCAAAACCTTGCAGTAATGATTATGATCTTCTACGAAAGGCATGTGGCGGCTTCCCACAAAGAGTTCCCATTTACTGTTAGGCAAAGCATCATGCATGGCCTTGGCGATGGCAGGAGTACAAAGATCTTCACTACCACTAATTACCAAGGTAGGGATGTCGATGCTCTTCATCTTCTCCAAATACTCAAAATCCTTCAAGTCGCCAGTAGCATTTAGCTCATTAGGTCCCCAACCATAAATATACGACAAGGTACCAGCCTTTTTCTCTCTTCTCAGGCATTCAGGCGAGTCGGCAGTAACAGGTGCAGCACAATGTTGCTCCATATAGTGAGCAATTGCACTTTTGTATGCCTTACTGTCAAAATCCCCCGTAGCCTCAGCCTTGGCTATGGCTTTTTGCTCTTTTTCCGGTAAGTATTTTACCAAGCGATGTTGCTCCTTTACCCACATCGAAGCCGATGGATTGGTACTGGAGAGAATGAGTGAGCGAATCCCATCGGGATGACGTTCATAGACGTACGCCAAAGCCAACATACCTCCCCACGACTGTCCCAAGAGATGTATTTGGTCAAGATGTAAGTATTTACGGAGCGCATCTAGCTCATCCACCCACGTCTCAGTCTTCCAAAGTTCCGGATGACCTTCTACATACGATTTTCCACAGCCCAACTGGTCGTACATAATGACCTGATGGCCAGTCTCGGCAATTTGATCCAGCACCTCGAAATAGTTGTGGGTACTGCCTGGTCCACCATGCAGCAAGATGATAGGTGCCTTACCTTCCTGGCGTTCGCCCACAATTCGATAATAAACCTGATGTCCTCGGAAAGGCATGTATCCCTCCTCTACTTTCTGCTTTTGCCTGGTGAATGCAAAGTTCTTGGCACGCAACAAGTCTGTATAATCGCAAGTATAAATGTTTTGCTTCTTGTGCTTGCTTATCTGTAATTGAGTAGCAGGGAAATACTGTGCCAACAGATGATACATATCAGGATCCATCGCCTGCAATTCCTCACGGGTGTTAATCCAGTTATGCTTGCCGTCAGCACGTTGTACCTCTGCATTTACATTAAACCAGTCTTGTACAGCCTCGGCAAAATATTCCATCCCATTGTCCAATCGATAAGTATTGGCATAAATGCCACGAGCTTTCGCCTTGGCAAGAAGCGAGTCTAGCTTTTCATTGATGGTAGGATCCACCTGATAGATACCTATCAAATGAATGGAATGTGCAAACTCATGGATGAGGATATCCTCGGCATGATACTTATCTATTTGGTAAGCAAGGATGTTCTCTTCCGCACAGGTTGTGACAGGTACTTCCATCGTACCTTCCATTCCTCGAGCCCGCACATCCATATTCACCGTAGTGTCATTGATCATGAAATGATGTTCTGGGATGTCGGTCTCGCCCTCATATCTAGCCATAATAGCCACACGAGTTCCATGCTTTTTCATCGCTTCCAACACCTCTGGTTTTAACATACTCGTCATAGCATAGAGTGTATGATGCGCAGCCACTATACATGAGTCTGGCACTCGCCATGACGTTACGATCGGAATGCCATTCACATCCACGTATTTCTTATAAAATTTATCTAAATGCATAGATTTGGGTGGTGCCGTTATCTTGCATTCCGGGATGCGTAGCTCTGCATCCCCCGCATACTCTTTGAGTTGTTGTGCCTGCATCGGCATCGCCATCATCAAGGCGAGAGATGTCGATAATAAAGTCTTATTCTTCATTTCGATTGTCATTTTATGTTATTTATATTTCGCCACAAAAGTACTGATAATCTAGCTAAAACGGTCGCAATATCGTCTAAAATGATACAAATATCGTATTTTCCCAAAGAACATCTTAAAGATTCGTCAAAAATCACATCAGAATGATAGATTTGTGCAAAAAAACTTGGGAGATATTATAAAAAGTCGTATCTTTGCCAAAAGAATCTATAAAAAGAACAGATTATGAGATTATCAGAAGAACGATATATCAGCTTACTTACCGACTTTGGTTTCAAACGTATCTTTGGAACAAAGCCAAATAAAGACTTGCTCATCAACTTTCTAAATTCACTTTTTGATGGAGAGCAAGTCATTAAGGATGTCCGCTACCTCAATAGCGAGCACGTTGGTGATGTTTTCGCTGAGCGCAAAGCTATCTTTGACGTGTATTGTGAAAATGAGAAAGGAGAAAAGTTCATTGTTGAGATGCAGAACGCTTTTCAGAAATATTTCAAAGACCGTTCTCTCTTCTACTCTACATTTCCTATCAGAGAGCAAGCACCAAAAGGACAGGATTGGAATTTCAAGCTAGCCCATGTTTACACGGTAGCGTTGCTCAATTTTGATTTTAAGGAAGAAGCTTTCGACCAAAAAGAAATCAACCACGATGTTGGCCTGCTAGACAAAAAGACATTCAAGGTCTTTAACGACAAGCTTTCTTTCAAGTATATTGAGATTGCAAAGTTCAACAAAAGCGAGACAGAGCTAGAAACGCTGTATGACAAATGGCTCTATGTACTCAAGAATTTACCCAAGCTTGACAAACGACCGAAAGCTTTAAAAGAAAGAATTTTCACGAAGTTGTTTGAAGAAGCAGAAATCGCAAAATTCAGTCAACAAGAGCTACGAGAATATGAAGACAGCCTCAAGGCTTACCGAGATATAAAAAATTCGATCGATACAGCGAAGGAAGAAGGCAGAGAAGAAGGTATTGCCAAAGAAAAGTTGGCCACCGCAAAGCGTCTTCTCGGCATGGGGCTCACACAAGAGCAAGTTGCCCAAGGAGCAGGACTTTCAATAGAAGATATAGAGAGACTTATTTAAACAACAATAATACAGAAAACCATCCGATAGCATTAGTTATATCGGATGGTTTTCTGTATTATTATCAAACCTCATAATTAAAAGCATAAAAGATGCCTATTCCGCATTTTTTGCCTTCTTATGAAGCTTGAACGCCAACGAGAACATCACGTAACGAGGGATGGTATTATACCAAGTTTCGGTTCTGCCCTGAGCATTGACGGTATAAACCTTGTTGGTCAACTGGTGCAACAAGTCGTAAGCTTGAAGCTTGGCTGTAACATTTCCCTTGCAGAAGGTACGGGTCAACATGGCGTTCCATACCAAATCGTCGGTGTTCATCTCGTTACTGTTATAACCTTTTCGGGTAAACATAGTGAGGTCTGTCTGAATACCCACTTTCATCCAAGGGATGGTATATTGCAGTTCCGCGCCATATTGGAAATCACAGGCTTTGATGTCTTCAAAAATTTCCAGGTTACTACAACTGTACTTTCCCTCATACTTTCCCTTCACCTTCCATAGGAAATCCTTGAGCTGATAGGTCAGGCTTGCGCCTACTGATGGACTCCAGGTATTCACCTTACTCAGTTCTGCTCCCTTGTTATCGTAGTCGATGTCGAAATCCACGCTGCGCACATAACCCAGTTTTGCATCTGCCGAGAAACGGAAGCGATGCTGCTTGTCTATGGAACGTGAAAAGCCTGCAGCCAATTTGGCATCCCAGTTGCCGTTCACGTTGTCATTCCTATAGGTAAAAGCACCCGTCTTTGTATTATAAGAGGTGCGCGTACCCCATGAGTTCCTCACCAAATTAGCCTCCATAGCCACCCATCTGCTCAAGTCGGTAGAATCAGAACTCCAACTCATATAAGCTCCCAGATGATGGCGAATCAGCATCTTAAGGTCTGGATTATTGATACGAACAGCCAGCGGATTGGTATCATCGCCGTATGGCATCAGATCGGCAAAGTCAGGCTGTTTCATACTGAGACTATAATCTATCTGCTTAGAATTCTTGCCCCAGTTCGTATAAAAAAGCTGGGGCTGAAAAAGAAACTTTCTTCTCTTCGCCACCGTGTCCATATCCAGTCTCATATAGTGATACTGTTCTTGTTGCCACTCTAGAGGTAAGACAATTAGCAAGAATCCCTCATCACCTTGTCTGATTAACTGGAGTTCACTTTTGCAACTTTTTTTCCACAAATCTGAACTATAGGTATTGTCAGCATCCTGCGCCTTCATCCATTGGTCGGTAGTAGAAGGCAATATGCCTAACTCATCAAATCCCCCCTCATCCAAACGATCCAGACGATAGTTGGAATGATGGCGATTCTCATATTTCTGCATGAATGATAGGGGGATATTGATAACCCAACCATGAGATAAACTCAATTCATACCTCACTCCAAAACTATAATCATAGGAATGCTTGTGCTGGTCGTTATAGAGATTACGGACATCATCAACACCTTCAACTGCATAATTCATCTTATTGAGCGAATAGGTATCATTTGGCTTATTATGAGAAACGTCTATGCTTGAAGTAAAACTAATAGCATCACCCCACGAAAAGCGTTTTTTAAGGTCAAGCCTCGTACCCGCATAAAGATAATCAGCCTTAACGAGACCTTGGTTCAAACTTTCATTAATCAGTTGGTCACGATAAGTAGAAGTTTCAGTCGAAGATAGGGTCTTGGCATGGTCATAGCTCACATAGGAATTAGTATAGAGTGCAAACTTATCTGTAGAATGCTGGAATTCATCTTCCAGTCGCCAGCTGAAGTATTTATTCTTTTCCTTGGTAAACCCTTGTTTTGAGATATTGCCATCCTTGGCAAATACCTCCCCCTGACTTTCACTCTCTATCTTCTCTTCATTCCATTTTACTGTTGTTTGAAAATCGTTGTCGATGGTTTTCTCCTTATTACCGGAACGGACAGAAAGTCCTACCTCACGATTGGTCTTCACACCTTCCGAGAAACGAGAAGGAAGCCAATCGCCATTTTTCCTTGGAGTACCATCCTCATTCAGATTGTTGGTATTGGCATAGAGCATCGCATCATGCTTTTCTCCCATCAAGAGTCCGAAAGTACGTGCCGACCAACGGTCTTGGGTTCCACCACCAGCTTCCACGGTAGCTAATGCATTCTGTATATATTCACGTTTCAGGCTCAGATCCATCACATAGTCCCTGCCCTCACCTTTACTTATCTGCTCAGCCAAAGTGCGCTTCTTGTTAAACACCTTGATATCCTTCACCGTATAATAAGGCAGGTTTTCGAGCATCACCTGATTGTTGCCCTTGAAGAGTTTCTTGCCATTCAAGGTAAGAAAATCCACTTTCTTTCCATTCACGAAAATCTCTCCACCTTCCTTGAGTTCTACACCTGGCAACTGCTTGATGAGGGCATCCAGCATGGAACCTTCAGGCATGGCAAAGGCTGTCGCATCATATACAATCGTATCGCCACGATGCACCACCTGAATCTTGGTGGCTTTAACAACCACCTCATCCAGCTGCGCCTCGTAGTTCTGATTATCTCTCTTCATCAATATCTTAGGCAAGGCATTATTATATTTTCTGCCCTTAGGCTCAAAAGTATAGTTGATGGATGTATCGAAATAACCTGGATAAGTTGCTTTGAGGATATAATCCCGGCGAACCTTCTCCACAGGGAACTTAAAGAAGCTATCTTTATTATAAACTTCTGCCGACAAGGTATCTACAATAGTAGAATCCTTCAACATCAGAAATACCTTTGCACCTAATGGCATACGAGTAAAAGAGTCGTAAGTTCCACCATACAAGGCATAAAGCTTCTTGACTTTTTTTACCTCCCGGTTGGCTGTCTTTTCCTGTGCCAGCACAGAAAAACAAGAAAGCAACAACAAGAGGCTTATCATAAGTTGTTTCATAAACGGAAATATTAAGTTGTTCTTACTTCACTCTTACCTCATAAGGGAAACGGCGGGAAGATGGATCGAGCGAATGATTCGAAGGAGCTCCCATCACCACCAGATAGAGCGCCTTGAGCGGCTGGGACTTTGGAGCCACAAGCGAAACCTTTCCGCTCATCGCTTCACTCATCGGACTGTAGATGCATTCATCGGTATCGGCGGTTACTCCCACCAATCCATAACGGTAACCGATGGTGCGTGTCATCTTGTCCTTGGATGCCTTGAACACCTTACCCTCGGCATCGAGGGCCCTGAAATCTACAGTAACCTTCTTACCTGCCTTCGGGATTTCCAACTTGATGGCATTGAAACCATAGTTCTCTGGAACCAAAGCTGTATCCGGACGGAGATAACCATTCTTCTGCTTCAGCATCTTGGTATCAAAAGTGCAGGCATAAGGTCGGGTCTCCATACGGGCATAATCGAAGTCGAAGTTCACGAGATGGCGGTAGCAGTCGAACATCTCATCATTAAACTGCTTCTGAGTCATCTTATACTTCCGCTTGTAGGTAACAACCGGGTCCTCTCCTACTTTTCCTTCCCGATAGAGCTGGGCGATGCTTTCCAATCCATGTTTCTCTGCCCACCATTCTATCACGTATGGCGAATGATAGATGTTGTCCAGATGCAGATAACCCTTATGGGTAAGCTGTCTGAAGGCATCAAAGTGAAACTTCTCGTCCGTTAGCCAGTCGGGATTCACTCTCCAGAGCATCCATTGGGATGTCATCTCGAAGAAACCGCTTCCTCCCCAGGCTTCGCCCGTTTTGTCTGCCATGATCTGAAGCTGGAAACTGTGTCCCAACTCGTGAGCCAGACAATTGAGTTTTTGATCCTGAATACGGTTAGGCGTTACCCAAAGCGCCCCGATAAAGTCATCATAAGTTCCGCCGTAAGCGGTTCCTTCCAGCGAATAGTTCACCATCACCATCATTTTATACTGGTCGCAGATGCTTCCCGGCAGAGAGAATTTCAGGGTATCGCGGAAGAAACGGTAGAACCGTTCTACCTGAGTCTGCAGATTACCCAGGTCGAATTTCATCGGCTTACCTTCGAGCGAAGGAGGATTCTGCGGATTGTCTCCGAATGGCTTTTCCCAGAAATACACGATATTCTGGGTCTGAGCACTATGTCGCCAGCACCATCTCTCATCATCCTTGTTGAAATCATAGGGTTTCAGGGAGTCCGGTACGAAGATGAGTTTCTGTGGTGCAGAAACAGGATTTACGGGTCTGGTGGCAGGAGCCTCAGATGGGTCCTGCTGCGCCAGGGCTGCAGTAGCCCAAGGCAAGGTTGCCGCTGTAAGTATCAGCGATAAGAAGATTCGTTTCATTTCGGTTATGATTTTTGCGTTATTTATATTTTTGCGTTATTTATTATTTTCGTTATTGATATTACGGCACAAAAGTACTGATAATCTAGCAAAAACGCTCGCAATATCGTCTAAATTGATATAAATATCGTATTCCTGCATCATTTTGATGTATAATATGATGAGATAAGATTATTGCTTGGTTTTCTTAAGCGGGTGCAAAGGTACTACTTTTTTGAATCCACCAAATTTTATAGGGATAAATTTGCAGAAAATATTTAAGGTTGATAATAAATCTCCTTTCACAGAATGTGGATTATGCTGAAAATAAGAGAGTTAAGTGTGAAAGGAAAAATCTCTTCATTTTGAGATGATAATTGACGGCTAAGCTTAAATGTGGCGATGTGTCTTGCTCCGATTGTGAATAGCGGGTGTTTTGATAGTGAATAGTGGGTGTTTTTGTTATGAATGTTGGGATGAAGCATAGTAACCAGAAGGATGAGGGATAGATATTGGCAGGCGAAAAGAGGCGGTTTATCGGATGGATGACTAAGCTCGTCTATATGGATGACTACCGTCATCTATATGGCTCACTACCGTCATCTATATGGATGACCCGGGTCATCCGATACAAAGAAGCCTTTTCTATTCCTTTTGTGATAGTTGCTTTCTCCTTTAGACTAAGTTGCCTTCTCCTTATATTAATAGTCTTTTCTGCTGAATATTATTGTTGTTTCCGAGAATTCTCCTTTCACACTTAAGTAACTGACTATAAGCACACTACAATAATTGTGAAAGGAGAATGAGATTAGTATTTCATTTTGATGGTAATCACTGCTTTGTGCAATTTACCACCCTTATTATATACCATGGTAGGCTTGATGGTGTAAGTTTTGCCCTTCTCTGTAGCACTAGGCTTGATTGAAGGTATGCAGAGGATAGCTTTCGCTGCTTGCGTCAAGACTTACCTCAAGTGAAGTCTCCACGTCAGTAGGGGCGCCTTCTGGTATCGTCACGTTGCCCAGCAAGTCTGTACCCGAGAACTTTACACGATAAGGCCATTGCTCATCATTGGTCTCATCATCATCCCAGGCATTGTGATTATACTTATCAGGAGCAGCCAGCACACAAAGGTACAAACGCTCGGTATTGGCAGGAACTTCGTAGGTTGCCGTGCCTTTCTTGCCTGTATGCATCTCGCCATAATGCGACTTGCCATCCTTGGTGATTGCCACAAAACCATAACGATAATTCTGCTGAGTATTGCTCTGGGAATTATACTTGGTCACAGTACTCTTGGCATTACCATCTCCATCTACCACAGTACCAGGATCAGCAGCTGCCAAAGCAGAGCCAGGAGCCAAACCCTCAAGCGTTGCACCTACCTTGCCCGAAGCAGGAACATTCAGCGGGATGAGATTGAAACCTGTTGTACCCGGGCAGTTAGTATAAGCCACCTGATAATAGCCATCGTTCTTATACAGTTTGGTAGAATAGTTGATGGCAGCCTCCTTCTTATACTGATGCACAGCCTTGAAATCATAGTCAGCACAATGAGCACTATACGCATACAAATCCTTGTAGAGTGCATCAAGACTATTGTTGCAATAGATGCGCATATAAGTCTGGAGAGGATCCTCCGGATATTTGCTCTCTTTCCAGATACGGGCGTATGACTCGATGCCATGCTTTTCGGTAAACCAATACTGGAACCAGTAGCTTGCGTAACGCATGAACTCATGGTTGAAGTGGCGATGATGATTCTTGAGCCAAACAGCATAATGAGCGTCCTGGTCAAAACACTCGTTAGGATAATCCTGGAACGACTGCCACTGGGCACATTGTTCCCAATAAGCACAACCGCCAGCACCATTTTCACCAAATCCATAACGGAAGCCAGCAGGCACCAACTGAGATCCATCAGCCTTATCTATTGGCGTAACCTCACCCGTGAAGAGTTTGTCGGCAGAAACCTGATATTGGAAAGAGTGTCCTATTTCATGACCAATGGTTGAACCAACCGGCTTGCAGGTAGATGGATTTACCCAAAGGGCACCTATCTTGTCATCATAGCCGGAACCAGTAGCAAGCCATTCTGTCTGATAAAGGAGATAAATCTGCATCTTATGATTATCAAGGACCGATTTTCCCTGTCCGACAGTTGCCATACCGAGTTTCTCTACATTGGTCTTATAGAACTGCTCAGCCTTCTGCAACAAGTCATCAATATCCACACGCAAAGCCTCCGGTACAGATTCTGCATTAGGATCATCTCCAAATCCAGGCTCCCAGAACACAAAGAAGTGCTCGCTCTGCTTCATTCTCCACCACGACCATCTGGCATCGCTGCGGAGCATGTACTCCGCTCCCTTCTCAAATCCTTCATTCCATTTTGCAGGACAATGATACTTATTATAGTCAACAATCTTTGATTTATCCATCACTTTCACATCCGATGGTTTGGGATTTACAGGAGTATCAGTTCCTATGGAATCATTACTGGAACTGCAACTGCCGAATGATAATAAAAAGAACAATGACAATACTATCATTATCCCCGTTTTCAGTTTAATTTGTTTCATGATTTATGTGTTAAGTTGATTTTGATTAGATACAGGAATCAAAAGAGCTGGAAAAAAACGCCCAATAGCTTATGTGTTTTGCTATTGGGCGAATTATTCGTTATTTCAAAGGAATCGCATTACTGCTCTGCAGCTTCATCTGGTTCCATTGGCCAGTATGGATTCTGGTACAATGGAGAATCACCGTATGTCTTATGGTCAGGAGCTGTAAGCATAAACTGACGCAAAGGCATTGGCTGTAGGTACTGAGCCATAGACCATGTCATACCATTGTAAAGCATATTGGTAGAAACAATCTGGTAAGGACGGAAATACTCTGTCAACTTACGAGAAGATACAGTAGCAGTAACAGAACCATCATCTACCAACTGGTCTACTGTATACCATTTTTCCATTGGAGTATTCCAAAGATGGAAGCCCTCAAGCTGATAAGGCTGTTTCATCAACTGATCGAGTGAACGCCAGCGAATCAAATCCATCCAACGAAGACCTTCAGCCATCAACTCAGTACGACGCTCACGACGAATACTATACAAAGTAAGATCAGTCAATGCCTTGCCAGCTGAAAATGCGCCCCAATCATATTGTGTACCAGAACCATCGGTATAACCCTTTAACTCCTGTGCCATATCTGTGGCAGCAATAGTTGTCTGAGGGTCAGCAGCCTCACCAGTAAAGCCAGCAGCCTCACGGATAGCCTTCCAATATGAAATGCTCTTTGCATTCAAATGATGGTCGAGCATATATTGAGCTTCTATATAGTTGAGCAAAGCCTCTGTTGCACGGAATGTGATAGATGCAGTATAACCAGCCTGGTTTTCTGCCAAGTTCTGATTGAACGTACCACCCTTTCGAATAGCATAACCAGTAGTATAAGTTACGTCAAATGAGCGGGTAAACACTTGTGGAACTGGCTCGATAGGACGAACCTGCTCTGCTGCAATAGTATTATCCTCACCCTGAAGAACGTTCTTCTGACCAGGGCGTTTCAGGAAGATAAACAAACGAGGGTCACGATTGCGAACCACAGCATAAGTCGTTGTATCTTCATATACATATCCATCATGATGAGCATAAGTAGGCTTACCATCCTCCATCAGGAAGGCATCAATCATACCACGGGTAAAACCAGTATAGGTATTACCACGGTTGACAGCAACCTCAATGTTATCAGTCACACCTTTACCCTTATTATAGGCCTTCCAGAGAAGAACCTCAGGATAGGCAGACATATCGGTATTACCAAACTTATAGAAATAAGGATTGGTATCAGATAAAGACTGAGGTACAATACCTGTATTCTTATCCAATTTACCTACATAAGCATCACCAACAATGGCAGCCTCATCAACCGCCTTCTTGAAGAAGTACTTAGCTTCTGCCTCAACGCTACCTGTAGGATACTGATAATTGGCATTATAGTCTTTTGCCTTTCCTGGCCATCCCTCACCATTAGGAACGAACGGAGTACCAGCGAAGTTGGTCAACCAAGAACCCTCAAACAAGGCTACACGTGATGCAAACAGATGAGCAACAGCAGGAGAGATGCGAGTGGTTGCTTCCCAACCATCAGGTTCCATATAGGTTACAGCAGAATCCAGATCGGCAAGAATAAAACGAGCCACCTCGTTGCGAGGACTACGCTTATTAGCAGCTACGAGGATAGCCTCATTATCCGGCATGGCCTCTGTCACAATTGGTAAGTCACCGAAGCTCTTGTACAAGCTGAAATAAGCATAAGCACGGAAGAAGTGCAACTCGCCGATATATTGACGAATCTTATTTTCATCACCCGCAACCAATCCATTCTCATAGTTAGACTGTGCTATATTCAACTGATAGTTGATATCACGAATATTGTTCCAACTCCATGAAGAGTTGTCGTTACTAGTCTTCCAACTACCTTTCTTATACTTAGAATCGCCATCAGAACCGGTCTGATTATCTGTACCATTATCGTATGCGAAAGTACCATAGCCTGCACCACTATGATATGGCAATACAGTCTGATAGAAAGCATTAGCTACGGCTTGAAGCTGAGTAGCGTCCTTGTAATAGTCGGTAGGAGTAATATCTGTAAGAGGCTCTTGCTTCAGAAAATCATTACAAGAAGCCATCAACATACCGCATGCCAACAAAGGAAGTACCTTTAAAGATATATTGAATTTCATATCATTCTAATATTTATAATGTTAAACTTAAACCAAAAGAGAAGGTTGTGTTCAATGGATATCCATTGCCATACCATGTACCGATGGTCTCTGGGTCATACTGCTTGCGGAGAGATGTTCCTGTCCAGAGGTTCTCACCCGAGAAGTAAACACGAAGTTTCTCAATAGAAATCTTACGTGTCAAATCCTGTGGCAAGGTATAACCAATCTGAAGATTCTTCAAGCGAATGTAAGAAGCATCCTGCAGATACTTTGTCTGAATCTGCTCATTCTTGGCGCTATAGGCTGCACGTGGCAAGTAAGCATCCTTGTTTGTCTCCTGGAAACCATTGACAACAGACCAAGAGTTCTCGTCACGATAATAGTCTTGCAAACCATCCAGACAAATCTGATACCAACGACCATATTCGAAAGTACCAAAGAAGTAACGTGTGCTGGCCCAATACTCACGCTTCATGACACCCTGGAAGAAACAACGTACATCGAAGCCTTTCCAAGCAGCATTCAAGTCGATACCGAAGAGATAGCGTGGTGTAGAATTACCTATCTTCTTAACATCTCCATGATCTTCCAATGTATAGGCTCCCCAGGAAATCTTACCATCATTATTAAGGTCACGATACATGATATCACCAGCACCCCACTTGTTATTGTCAATTGTACTCTGGTCAACCTTTGCGATATGAGCATCCATTTCTTCTTGGCTCTTAGCTATACCGATGGTCTCAAAACCATAGATATCACCAATACGCTGTCCCTCAATATAGTTACTCAATGAATGAGAAGGGTTATTAGGATATCTTGTGATAGTAGCATAGGCATCAGAGAGATTGAAGCTGATTCCATACTGCAAGCCATTAGACAAGCGATCGTTCCAACCGATAGTCAACTCCCAACCATTAGTGCGCAAGTCGGTATTGTTAGTAACAGGTACAGCCGTACCCAAAATGCTTGGAAGCTCAGGGGCATTACCTATCATATTTTTTGTCTTACGCACATACCAGTCAAATGATCCATGCAAGCGATCCTTCAAGAACGCAAAGTCAAGACCGACATTGAAACTCTGGATGGTTTCCCATGTCAAATTCTGAGAAACCAGACCTGGTGCCCAAGCTGTCATAGGTTTCAAACCATCCTGCAGCCATATACCATTGTTGGCATATACACCAATCGTCTGATAAGTCTGGTAAGTACCAACATTCTGGTTACCCAAGTTACCATAAGATACACGAAGCTTCAACTGACCAATCCAATCATTGATTGGCTGCATGAACTTCTCTTGTGCTATATTCCAACCTGCAGATACAGATGGGAAGAACTTCCACTGATTTCCCGGGCGGAATCTTGAAGAACCATCATATCGGCCATTAACCTCAAAGAGATACTTGCCCTGATAATCATAATTCAAACGACCAAAGAAACCACAAGTTGTCCAACGGCTCATGTTGCCAGACACAGATGGATCCACAGGATTACCATAAGCATCAATACCAGTTGTACCATCAATTTGAGGCTTATTACCTACGATGAGACCAGCTCTATCTGCATATTTGTACTTCATACGCTCATCCTCAGACTGGAAACCTGCCATAATATGGAAGTTATGCTTCTTCTGCAAATTGAACGAATACTCAGAATAGAGTTGGAAATTGGTATAATTATCCTTATAGTAGTCTTCACCTACATAAGTAAAATTATTCTGGTCGTAAGCCTCACCATTCAGATTATACAGATAAGTATGCTGCATATCTGTATGACTCTCATTATGGGATGTACGATAGTTGAAGATAGCATGGGTAACCCAATTCTTGATTGGTTCGATGTCCAAGCCTACTTGATGATTATACTCATCATTCTGATAACGATATGTACCACCATTAGTCATGGTATTTACCATCTCATTATAGAGATTACCATTTCTATCATACAAAGGAACACAAGGCCACTGTCCACCAAGATATTCATATACACCAGAACCCAAAGACTGAGGACGATGATAATCCTTGCGAATAAAACGGAGAGAGTAGTTAAACTTCATCCATTTCGTCCACTGTGAAGAAATCTTGGCAGTAGCAGTATATCGATTACTGCCTTCATCAGCAACCTTAATCAAACCATCCTGACCTAAATATCCAAAAGAAGCATAGTAGTTGAGTTTTTCGTCACCACCGGTTGCACTTACATTGTGCTCCTGAGAGAATGTATGCTTTTTGTATATTGCATCATAGAAATCGGTAGAAGCATAACCATCGGTAAATCCACTCAACCAATAGCCATTAGCATCTGCATCCAAAGAATAAATCAAATTGCCATTTTTATCCTTACGGGTACCAGCATTAACATATTCGCCCTCTATCCAATCCTTCATACGCTGAACACGGTCAGGTGTAAAAAGCTGACCACCACCAATGTTCGTATTCGCATCATTCTGCATACATGCAAAATCGACAGAGTTCATGCTATGCTTCATACGAATAGGAGTACTGAAGCGGAAATTATTATTGTAGTTCACACTTACCTTGTCACGCTTGCCACCCGTCTTTGTAGTAATCAATATGACACCGAAAGGTGCACGAGAACCATAAATAGATGACGCAGCAGCATCCTTCAAAACAGATACACTGGCAATATCCTGAGGATTGATGGTATTGATATCACCTTCCATACCATCGATCAAGACCAACGGACTTCCGCTGGAACCCTGTCCGATTGTAGTTGTACCACGTACATTCAAGCTTGGAGTATCATCCAAACTACCTGCAGCCTGGGTAATCTGTAAACCAGCCACCATACCCTGCAGAGCCTGGGTTGCATTACTTACAGGACGGCTATCCAATTCCTCACCCGAAACTGCGGTCACCGCACCCGTAAGGTTTACCTTTTTCTGGGTACCGAAACCTACGACCACCACTTCATTCAGTTTGGTATCATTAGATTTCAAAACCACTTTTGAAGTGCCGGCAGGAACTACCTGGGTAGCATATCCCAAGTAAGAAATAGCTAACTGAGCATTACGCTTTACCTTAATAACATAGTTACCATCAATATCGGTAACCGTACCATTACGGGTTCCTTTTTCCATAATGGTAGCTCCGATGACTGGCTCACCGGCATCGTCCACAACTGTACCCTTTACGGTGACTTCGCTCTGCTGAGTTTCCTCTACCTTAGGGGTTGATGAGGTCTCACTTGCTGCTAGAGTAGGTAATGCCCCCCCACATGCAAGGACCAAACACGCGATGGCTTTAACATAAGCTTGGCTATGTACAAAGCCAGAAATGATTTGTGTCTGTCTCATTTTCTATTTTTCTAGGTTTATTATTGTTTAAATTTCGATTGCAAAGTAACACAATATTTTGCATATTATGCCATAATATCGTCTAAAAGACTGAAAATATCGTCCAAAACGAGCGATTTAGACGATATTTTCGTCTTTTAACCGATTTTGCTACTCTTAAATGTTGTTTATTCTAAATGATGTCTTTGTTGTCTTTAATGTTTTATTGTTTTGTTGTTTCTATGTCTTTATTGTTTCATCGCCTTCTTCATTTTTCCCACAGCGGCATGAATCATATCGTGGGTTCCACTTCCGTCGGTCACGTACTTCTGAACCATTCTGCCATAACTGATGGCTTCCTTGAGTTCCTCGCTGGTGTTGTCATCCGGCCAACCGGCACGGCGAAGCAGACCGGAGAGTTCCCGGAGGTCTTCCATCTCGGCAAGGTTGCCAGGGCGCATCGTGTTGATGGAACGGTTCAGGATGGCAGTTGTACCTTCCAGTTCGTCCTGGGTTACCTTCTTCTTGCCCTTTGCCACCAACTCCTGTGCCTGAGCCATTACCTTCTGCATGCGCTCGTAGCCGAACGGTGCCCATGGAGCATACTCCGGAACCTTCTGAGAGAGGGCATTCCACTTCTCCTGGTCAGCCTTGCGCTCTGCGGCAAGATTCAGGAGAGAATTCAATTCACTGAAATCTATCTTCACCTTCTTGCTCTTCTTGCTCTTGGCATCGGTCAGATTGATGCGGTAGTAGTGGGTACTGTTGGCGTTGCGGTAATAATCAGGCTGGAATTCCTTGCCATCCAGCTTCAGGGTAAGGAGATTGGCTCCTGCACCTGTGGTAACGCCGTTTGATTCGCCCACGGTGATATTGCTCAGTCGGGAGTCGATGTTCAGCGTAGCCTGGTTCCAGGTCTGTGCGCCTGTACCCGCCATCACCAATGGTCCGTACATCAGGGTTCCTACCCAGGATGTCTTCAGCGGAGTACCATCCATACTTGCCACATCGCTCGAAAGCTTGTCGGCACCATATTCGATATGCTTGCTGAACGGCATGTCGATTTCCACGACATCGCCCACCTTCCAGTGTTTCTGCTCCAATTCTACATAGGTGCTAGGCTGATAGTTCTTTGCCACCTCCTTGCCGTTCACCTTGATGGAGAAACCTTGCGTAGCCCAATATGGCACACGGAGTTTCAGGGTGAAATTACCCTCGCCTTCCGTTATCTTGATGACTGAATGCTGTGCCGGCCACAGGCAATCCTGCTTGATGGTCACACCCTTCTCCTTCCAGTGGAGGGTGGTTGGCATATAGAGACCTACCCAGAGGGTATGATCGTTGGCAAAATAAGTCGACTGCTGGTACTTGGTATGGTTTTCAGAACCTGTACCACCGCAGCAGCTGCTCTGAGGAGTCTCGTTGCCGAATGGTTTGGTGGCATTCAATCCTACCGCATACTGATAGCAGGTCTGATACTGATCCGGATTGAGTGAACCGATGATCTGATTGTACAGCGTGCGCTCGATATAATCGAGATATTGCGCATTATCTGGGTTGTAACAGTTCAGATCCTTGCTCAACTTGACGAGGTTATACGCACAGCAGGTTTCGTTGATATCCGGATAAGCCTGCGATTCACCTTCCTGCAGTCCGTTGGTTGCCATACTCAGTATCTGGGTATATGGCTGGCGGAACATCTCTCCGTTGCCTACACCTCCCATCGCATACATGTATCTGCCCTGTACCAGACTCCAGAAGTTCTGTGCCAGATTGTAATAGTATGGCTTCTGATTACTCTTGTAACTGCGCAGCGCTCCGATAATCATCGGAATATGCTGGTTGGCATGGCGAGTGCGGATATCATCGATGTTCTTACTCAGCGGATCATAGAACTTAGGTGCGTCGAAACAGTTGGCTGCTTCGAGGAGCTTTGCCTTTTCATCCGGATTGGAAACCATCTCAGAAAGACGAGAGAGCGATTCGCTCATTCCTCCCACCTCACCGGCGATATACATATCCCACATCTCGTAGCGGTTGCCCGGCTTGGCTCTGCGCTCATCCTGGGTGCCGTCCTGCTTTACGTAAGTGCGATAGTGCATGCGGTTCCATACCCAGAGTCCCATATCCTTGGCGATGAGGAGAGCCTTATCGCAGATTTCCTTATCATCAAAGTAGGTTGCAATGTCTATCAGACCGGCAAGCTGCTTGTGTACGCTGTAATAAGGTGCCCAAACCCAATCGGAGTTGTTGTAGGCACGATACATTTCTATCAGGGCGCAATGCTGAGCCGGAATAGCGTTGATGTAACCGTAACCATACAGTTCAGGGTGCTTCTTATACTCATCAAAAGCAGCCCAGGTGCCCTTCATCTCTCTGAGTTCTGCCTCAGGAGCGAAATCACGAGCCTCCCAGTTGCGCTTCAGTTCCTTATTATATACGAAGGTCATCTCCTGATACTGTCGCAACTCGTTCACCATTCGGGTGATGTTTTGCCGGAGGATGGCTTTCTGCTCTGGGTTAGTTGCCACGGCGTATGCCTGTGCGATAGCCGACATATAGTGACCTGATCCATGACCCTTGAGTTTGGTATCCGGCGAATCCCAGCCATCACTCTTGGTATAGCCCTCGGTACTGAGTCCGTAGGTATCGCGATAATTGTAGAGTTGCTGGGTAACATCCCAGGAACAGATTTCGCGGATAGCCTCATCGCGGTTGTGGGTGAGTCGGTTGTCACCATCTATGCTCACATCAGCGAGCGAGAAGGTATGAGCCACTTCCTTTTCAGGAGTCTGATAGCCTCCTGCCACCACCTTGATCTGTGCCTTGACAGGATAACCATTGTCGGTAGTCTCATCACCAATCACAAAACCACCTATCTCATATAGGCTTCCCGCAGGATGCTTCTGCGCATCAGCCTCAGCCTGTTCATCAGCAAGCGGAGAGTTAGCCCAGCGCACCTGCCGATATTCTGAGTAACCATCAGAATAGGTTACCCATACGAGATTAGGAAGTCGGGGAGCTGTGCCCTCCGGACAATCCACTGTTACCGCAGCCACCTTGGAGATGGTGCGATAAACAGTGGCTGCCGTTGCCAAGGATGGCAAACTGGCTACACCTATCAATAATGTAAACTGCTTTAAATCCATATCTTCTAGGTTTATTTTTGTTTCGTTTAATTTTCTGGCTGCAAAATAACAGAAAAAAAACGTGCTGTCGTAAAAGTATCGTGCACAAAGATAACAAAATCGTCTAGTTGCACCCCTCTGATACGATTTTTGCAGTCTTTTGGACTTTATTTCCATCAAATACCCGATTCTCTTAGTAATTTTGCAGCAGAAACAAAAAAGACAAAACATAATAAACCTAGAAAGTTATGGTAAAGAAACTATTCTTCATCGCCACCTTATTATATATAGGGGCTACGGCATCAGCAGAAAGCTATCAGGTGAAATCGCCTGACGGAAAGATTGTGGCTGAACTGAGCACTGACAAAGCTCTCTCTTTAAATTTTAAATACAACGGCTCCAAGCTCTTGCAGGAGTCTTCAATAGGTGTAGTGCTGAGCGATGGAATGGACTTGGGCAAGAATCCGAAGGTTGCGAGTCGCAAAATCTCCAACCACAGGGAAACCATCCAGGCACCGTTCTATCGCCAGCCAAGCATCGAAACCAGCTATCAGGAGCTGAATCTGAAACTGAAGAATGGTTTCGGCATCATTCTCCGAGCTTATGATGAGGGAGTGGCTTACCGATTCTATACCCAGCGAAAAGGCAAGACCATCATCCTGAATGAAACCGCCGCCTACCAGTTTGGCAAGGACAAGAAGGCATGGTTGCCATACACTACGACTCCAGAAAAGCCTTTTGCCATGGCTTTCCAGAATATCTATCACGAGACTCGACTCGATACTGCCAAGCAGGATCTGGCCTTCCTGCCAGCAACCATAGATTGCGGCAAAGCAAAGGTCACCATCCTGGAGAGTGATCTGCAGAACTATCCGGGTATGTGGCTGAAGGCTAACGGCAGCAAACAGGATCAAGAGAAGGGAATCCTGAGAGCCGCCTTCGCTCCCTACCCTAAGGAAATGGCCTACTACCCTTGGCGACACATGAGCCACGTAAAGAGCACCTGCGATTACATCGCAACCAGCACCGGCAAGCGCAATTATCCTTGGCGCATCTTCGCCATCACAGAGCACGATACACAGATGCCGACCAACAATCTGGTGTACGCCCTGGCTTCTCCCAACAAGATAGGAGATACTTCCTGGATCAAACCCGGAAAGGTGGCTTGGGACTGGTGGAACGACTGGAATCTGAAAGGTGTGGACTTCAAGGCGGGCATCAATTTCGAAACTTACAAGTATTATATAGATTTTGCTCATAATCATGGTTTGGAATACATCGTCCTCGATGAAGGATGGTACAACTCGAAAGAGGGAAGTATTCTGAAACCAATAGACGATATCCAGTTGCCTAAGCTCATAGAATATGGTAAGAGCAAGGGCGTGGATATCGTGCTCTGGGCAGTCTTCAACGTGATGGACGAGAACCTGGAAACCATCTGCAAGACCTATGCTGATATGGGCATCAAGGGATTCAAGGTGGATTTCATGGACCGCGACGACCAGACAGCCATCGAAATGGTGGAACGTCTGGCTGCCTGCACCGCCAAGCATCATCTCATCCTCGACCTGCACGGCATCTACAAGCCACACGGCTTGAACCGCACCTATCCTAACATCCTCAACTACGAGAGTGTATTCGGTATGGAAGAATGCCGCTGGACGGAAGCCAAGAATGATATGCCGCTCTACGACGTCACCTTCCCATACATCCGAATGATGGCAGGACAGGTGGATTTCACACCGGGAGCGATGAGAAACGGAACCCGTGACAACTGGAAGGCAATCTACACCAAACCGATTTCGATGGGTACCCGATGCCACCAGGCTGCCTGCTACATCGTACAGGACAGTCCGTTTACGATGCTCGCCGACACTCCTACCAACTATGAGGCGGATGAGCCATACACCCGATACATCGCTTCATTGCCTGTAGTCTTCGACAAGACCATCGTGCCACAAGGCGAAATCGGAAAGTATATCGTTACCGCCAGAAAAAAGGGCAACGACTGGTATGTTGGCGGTCAGAGCAACTGGGATGAGCGCACGCTCACCCTGAAGTTTGATTTCCTTGCGGATGGAGATTACGAAGCTATCGTATTGAAGGATGGCATCAATGCCAATCACGATGCCGAGGATTACAAGATAGAGAAATCTGTCATCCATCAGAATTCTGAAATGAAGATCCATCTTGCTTCGGGCGGAGGATTCGTCATCAAGGTTATCAAGAAATAAACATTTTAAAAAAGAAGTTGATATGGTTAATAAACATATAATTGTAACACTATTCGTAACAGCAGCTGCGGCAGTACCTCAGATGGGTGCTGCCCAGAAAGCTGCCTACAACACTCCGGGAGCAGGCAACCCTATCCTGCCTGGTTATTTTGCCGACCCAACCATCAAGAAGTTTGGTGACACCTATTATATATATGCTACTACCGATGGTAGCGGAGCCGGTTTCGGACCGGCACAGCTCTGGTGCAGCAAGGATTTCAAGAACTGGACCCTGATGCCGATGAACTGGCCAGACAGCCACTGGATCTGGGCACCGGATGTCATGCAGAACGAAGCCGACGGCAAGTATTACTATCTCTACTGCCAGCCATGCAAGCTCCATCTGGGTGTGGGCGATACACCTCGCGGTCCTTGGAAGAATGTGCTGGGCGAGAGCGAAGCCGTGCTCGTACCAGATAGATTCGTAAAGAATGCCATCACCCTGGACGGTCAGACCTTCCGTGATGATGACGGTTCGGTCTATATGTATTGGGGCACCTGGGGCATCTACAAAGGCTTCGGTTGCGGAGCAGGTAAGCTGAATCCTGACATGAAATCGTTCAGCGAAACCAAGCTCATCCCGAACACCGAGGTTACTCACTTCTTCGAGGCTCCTTTCGTCTTCAAGCGCAACGGCATCTACTACTTCCTCTACTCCTGCGAGCATTGCGAGGATGCCAGTTACCGTGTGGATTACGCTACAGCCAAGAGTCCGCTCGGTCCTTATACCTACCACGGCACTATCCTCAAGACCAATGCCGACGGAACCGTTCACGGTCCGGGACACAACAGCGTGCTGCAGGAAGGCGACAACTACTACATCGTATATCATCGCCACGACAATCCGCATTCCAACCGTGGATTCCATCGCCAGGTGGCAATCGACAAACTCGAATTCAATGCCGACGGCACCATCAAGGAGGTCGTTCCAACCCACGAAGGTCTCGATCTGAAACCGGAGATGAAGGTGGCTAAGAACCTCGCCTTCGGTGCCAAGGTTACTGCCTCTTCCTACTACGATAACGATTTCCGTCCGGAATATGCTGTAGATGACAACAACGGAACACTCTGGCGCCCTCGTACTACCGGTCCAGCCTGGATCCAGATTGACCTGGGCAAGAAGCAGAGCATCAAGAGTATCTGGACTCAGTTTGAATACGGAACACAATTCTATCAGTATCTCATCGAGACATCGAATGATGGCAAGCACTGGCAGACCTTCTCCGACAAGCGACAGAACCGTCTGGCTGGTTCGCCAATGGTAGATTTCGGAAATGCCAAGGCACAGTACATCCGTCTCACCTATACCGGCGGACAGAAGAACGGTTTCGGTGGCGCCATCTGGAACATCAAGGTTTACGGTTCCGTAGAAGATTCTGCCCCACAGCAGTGGCTCGGTCTGACAGCAGCCGATTTCGATGGTACAACCTGGCATAACAACGAGGGAATGCTCGCCGGCAAGTTCTCGCTCCTTCAGGGCACCGCCCTCAGAGAGCGCATGGCTGGCAAAGATGCCATCACCCTGCAACCGGGTGCCCAGCTGGTGATGACTCATCAGCAGCTCGGCAAAGCACGCAAGCATACCCTCACCGCCCAAACTTTCGACAACGGAAGCTGGCATCAGATAGATGAAAACGATCCTCGTCTGAATCTTTCTGAAGGAAAACTGGAAATTAGTTCAGGCGAAAAGCAATTTACCCTCACCAATCTCCGTTATTATAACTGGGAACAGGAGGCTGCAGAAAAGGCTTTCGATGCCCAGAGCAACATCGTGCGTGAGGCAGTAGCCGACAAGAACTGTCAGGGACTGGTGGTAGATATCAGCGCTGACTACTACAACGAGGGCGATACCGTGCCTTATATCAAGAACGGCAGTCCGCTGGATGTCCATCTCAAGGGCGAATTCGAGACACAGCACGATACAGCAGCCATCATCAAGACCATAGAGGGCAAAAAGGCATTCGCCTTTACCGGCAAGGAGAGTTACAGAAGCAACTTCATGCTCCCAGCCACCATCCGCGACAACGCTCCATACACCATCGAGGCATGGATTCTGAATCCGGAGATTGCCGAGAATGAATGCGTTGCCGATTTCACCTCTTCGCACGATGAACTGGAGAAGCTGATGCTGGTAAACGGCACCGAACCACGCTGCGGTGTGATGAATCACTATGGATGGTACGAGGATGCCGGCTACAAGGAGATGAAGACCCTGAAAGGTAAGTGGCAGCACGTATATGTATGCTTCGACGGCAGAATCGAAAGCATCTACATCAACGACAAACTCATCAGTCAGAAGGATATCCAGCTCCTCGTCAAGCCATCGCAGTTTATGCTTCTGGGCAAGAATGCCGAAGAGGCATGGCCTTTCTCAGGCTATCTGCACTCATTGAAACTCTGGGATGAATATATTCCTTACAAAAAGACAAACAAAATAAACTAGCAATACATGAAAAAGATTTTGATGACATCAGCCTTGGCAGCATTGGCATTGATGCCTGCTTCGGCACAAAAGGTGAACAAGAGCTCGGGTGGTTATCCTATCACTCCGGTGCCTTTCACATCAGTAAAGGTTTGGAACAATACGTTCTGGGGACAGCGTATCGAAACCTCTCGCAAGGTGACTATACCTTTGGCTTTCAGCAAATGCGAGTCGGAGGGAAGATACAAGAACTTTGAGCGTGCCGCTCATCCAAGCGACACCTATGATGTGGGCAAACTGATGCCCTACAGCTTCGACGACACCGACCCATACAAAACCATCGAGGGTGCCAGCTACGTGCTGCAAACTTATCCAGACAAGAAACTCAAGGCGTATATCGATAGCGTGCTCGATATCATTGCTCCGGCTCAGGAAGCTGACGGATATCTCTATACCGCCCGTACACAGAATCCGAAGCATCCTCATTTCTGGGCTGGCGACAAGCGCTGGAGCATGGAGGAGGATCTGAGCCACGAACTTTACAACCTTGGACACATGGTAGAAGGTGCCGTAGCTCACTGGCAGGCTACTGGCAGCCGCAAGTTCCTCGATATCGCCATCCGCTATGCCGACTGCGTGGTTCGCGAGGTAGGTCCTAATCCAGGACAGGCTTGCGTAGTACCGGGACATCAGATTGCCGAAATGGCACTCTGTAAGCTCTATCTCGCTACCGGCAACAAGAAATATCTCGACGAGGCTAAGTTCTTCCTCGACTATCGCGGTAAGACAAAAATTCAAACAGAATATTCACAGAGCCACAAACCTGTATTGGAGCAGGACGAGGCTGTAGGTCATGCCGTACGTGCCACCTATATGTATGCAGGTATGGCAGATGTAGCAGCCCTCACCGGCGATACTGCATATATCCACGCCATCGACCGCATCTGGGACAACATCGTAAGCAAGAAGCTCTACATCACCGGAGGAATCGGAGCCACCAACAATGGTGAGGCTTTCGGCAAGAACTACGAGCTGCCTAATATGAGTGCCTACTGCGAAACCTGCGCAGCTATCGGCAATGTTTATGTCAACTACCGTCTCTTCCTTCTCCATGGCGAGAGTAAGTATTACGATGTATTAGAGCGCACTCTCTACAATGGTCTCATCAGTGGTGTGAGCATGGACGGCGGCGGTTTCTTCTACCCTAACCCATTGGAGAGCATGGGTCAGCATCAGCGCCAGGCTTGGTTCGGCTGTGCCTGCTGCCCTAGCAACATCTGCCGCTTCCTGCCATCCCTCCCGGGCTATGTATATGCCGTAAAGGATAAGAATGTATATGTCAACCTCTTCCTCAGCAACTCTTCTTCTCTGAAGGTAGCCGGCAAGAAGGTGGCTTTGAGCCAGGAGACAAAATATCCTTGGAACGGCGACATCGCCATCAAGGTGGATGACAACAAGGCTGGTCAGTTCGGTATGAAGATCCGCATCCCTGGATGGCTGAAGGGACAGCCTGTTCCATCTGATCTCTACTACTACAGCGACGGCAAGCGACTGGGTTATACCATCACCGTAAACGGAAAGAAGGTAGAGGCTAAGGTGACAGAGGATGGCTATTATACCATCAACCGCAAGTGGAAGAAGGGTGATGTGGTTCGCGTTCACTTCGATATGGAAGCACGCACCGTACGTGCCAACAACAAGGTAGAGGCAGACCGTGGCTGCATCAGCATCGAGCGTGGTCCTATCGTATATTGCGCAGAGTGGCCAGACAACCAGGGCTTCGATATCATGAGCATCCTGGAGAACCGCGAACCTCAGTTCGCTGAGGGCAAGCTCTCTTACGATGGTTTCATCGACCCTAAATATAAGAATGTATTGACACTCTACAAGGGTCAGAACATGGAGACCTTGACCGAGAACGTGCAGACCCTCGCCTACGACAAGAGCGGCAAGCTGAGCACCAAGGACCAGACTCTGACTCTCATCCCATACTTCGCCTGGGCTCATCGTGGCAACGGCAACATGAAGGTATGGTTGCCACAGGATGTCAAGGCAGCAAAGCCATCAGCTCCTGCAACTCTCGCCGCACAGGCTAAGGTAGAATTCTCTTCTCCAGTGCCAGCCAAGAGCAGCATTACTGACGGACTGGTTCCTGCCGATGAGAACGACCGTTCTATCCCATACATCCACTGGTGGCCTAAGAAGAACACTACAGAGTGGATTACCTACACCTTCCCTGAGAGCAAGGAGATCAAGACCAGCACCGTATATTGGTACGACGACCAGCCTTGGGGCGGTTGCAAGGTGCCAGACAGCTGGAAGCTCTACTATCAGGACGAGGCAGGCAACTGGAAGGAAGTTCCTGGAGCCGATGCTTATCCATGCAAGCGAGGTGTAGCCTGCATCGTGAATTTCGACCCAGTGAAGACCAAGGCTGTAAAGCTCGAGCTGAAGCAGCCAGAAACCCATTCCTGCGGTCTTTTCGAGTGGAGCGTGAAATAATATTTGTTGATAGTTTATAATTTTACATGAGAAGGGTGCGTCATAAGTCCATGACGCACCCTTTTTTTAAAGTCGTAAGCGGCTCCGCATTTATACCTTGCATCATTCAAATCCCGGCTGATTTGCCCCCGCCAGGCGTTCCGGCGGATTTGCAATCCGTCGGAATAGCAAGCCACTTTCAAAAACACTCTTCACTCTTCACCGAAAGGGCATAAATACCTGTAACTTAAAAACTTGCACAGGTGAAGAGCTTACGCCACTCTTCACCACTCTTCACCCGGAGCCGCTTACCGAAAAATCTGTGTAAATCTATGAAATCTGTGGGACATAAAAAAAGTGGTTTCAGCCCCCCAACCGAACAGGGCGAGCTTCCGTTTCAATTCCGTGCGCAATCCGAAGGTGAAGAGTGGTGAAGAGTGGTACGTAACTCTTCACCTCTCGCAACCCCAGTGT